>Ga0137379_10001235_pt1 | contig 23327 bp, 25 predicted proteins | sample SagtaG_18_FD_104812 | JGI IMG/M metagenome (GOLD analysis project Ga0137379, IMG submission 104812) | Vadose zone soil microbial communities from Sagehorn Ranch, Mendocino, California, USA - Sage2_L_80_16 metaG | ecosystem: Environmental > Terrestrial > Soil > Vadose zone | place: USA...
CCGGGCGGCCAGGTGGCGCATGCGCACCGAGTTCCGGCCCGAGCTGAAGTACCACGACCCGTGCAGGAAGTAGCCGTCGACGGGCCCGGCGAGCGGCCGCCCGTCGGCGGTCACCGTGGCCACGGTGAGCAGCAGCATGCCCGGCAGCCGCCCGATCAGCTGCGCGGCGGACAGGCGGCGTTCGTCGGTGATGATGCCCCGCAGGTGCGGGCCCGCGCCCGCCGCGCTGCGGTCCAGGAGTTGCTGCAGCTGGTAAATCTCCTCTGGGGTCTCGAACATCCGCCGATTACACCACGCACCCCCGACATTCACGCGCGCCCCGTGCGGTCTAGCTGATCTCGGCGGCCAGGGCGGCGAGCTTGCTCTGGGGGACCTCGTCGGTGGTGAAGTAGACCAGCATCTGCTCGGGGTGATCGGCCACCTGCAGCACGGCGTGCTGGAAGGCCACGTCGCCGAGGGCCGGGTGGTGCAGGTGCTTGGTCCCGGCCCCGACCGGCCGCACGTCGTACCGCGGCCACCAGCCGCGGACCTCCGGGCTGGCCTGGTGCAGCCGCTCGATCAGGTCGGTGAAGTCGGGGTCGTCCAGCCTCCGGGCGGCGGCGGTCCGGAACCGGCCGAGCATGTCGGAGGCCTCCTGCTCCCAGTCCGCGTAGACCTTCCGCGCGGCCGGGTCGGTGAACATCCACCAGACCAGGTTGCGGTCGCCGGGCGCGCGGGCCGGCCAGTCGGTGAACAGCGCCCGCGCGGACCGGTTCGCCGCCAGGATGTCCCACCGCCTGCCCTTCAGGTACGCGGGGAAGGGGTCGAGCCGGCCGACCAGCGCGCCGACCACGGGGGTTACCGTCTCGGCCTGCGCCTGGTCGTCGGCCGCCAGGGTGATCCCGGCCAGCTGGAACAGGTGCGCGCGCTCGGCCGCGCTCAGCCGCAGCGCGCCGGCCAGGGCGGCCACCACCTGGCGGGAGGGGCGGACGTCGCGGCCCTGCTCGAGGAACGTGTAGTAGGTGGCGGACACGCCGGCCAGCTGGGCCACCTCTTCGCGGCGCAGCCCCGCGGCGCGGCGGCGGCTGCCCGCGGGCAGGCCCACGTCGGCCGGGGTCAGGCGATCGCGCCGGGTCCGGAGCAGCTCGGCGAGCTCGCTGCGTGACGCCGACCGGGGGCCGGCCGCCTGGGCAGCCGGCGGGCGGGGCGGCGGGTCACCCGGTCCGTTCGGGATCATGGTACTGATTTTACTAGTAAAAACGTGATCAGAATACTAGTGTGCAAGCGTGGCATGATGGCCTGCGTGACGATAACGGACCAGACTTCCAGCGAGCTGACCCTGCGGGTCAACGGGGCCGTGCACCGGCTGCACCTGGATCACAGGACTACCCTGCTCGACGCGCTGCGCGAGCACCTGGGGCTGACCGGGACCAAGAAAGGCTGCGACCACGGGCAGTGCGGGGCCTGCACCGTGCTGGCGGACGGGCGGCGGGTCAACAGCTGCCTGCTGCTGGCCGTGGCCGCGCAGGGCGCCGAGATCACCACCATCGAGGGCCTGGCCGGCCCCGGCGGCGAGCTTCATCCGGTGCAGGCCGCGTTCGTCGAGCGCGACGCGCTGCAGTGCGGGTACTGCACACCCGGGCAGATCTGCTCGGCGACGGCGATGCTCGGCGAGGCGGCGGCGGGCTGGCCCAGCGCGGCCAGTGCCAGCCTGACCGGGCCGGTCACGCTGGACGCGGCCGAGATCCGCGAGCGGATGAGCGGGAACCTGTGCCGGTGCGGAGCCTACGTCAACATCCTCGCCGCCATCGCCGATGTGGTCTCGTGAGGCCGTTCAGCTACGTGGTCGCGCCCGACCCGGCGTCAGCGGTCGCCATGGTGCGCGAACGGGCCGGGGCGGTATTCCTCGGCGGCGGGACCAACCTGGTCGACCTGATGAAGCTCGGCGTCGCCGCGCCCGGCACGCTCGTCGACGTCACCGGGCTGCTATCCGGCCGCACCGAACGGACCGCCGGCGGGGGCCTGCTGATCGGCGCGGGGGTGCGCAACAGCGACCTGGCCGCCGACCCGCGGGTGCGCGCGGAGTTCCCGGTGCTGGCCCAGGCGGTGCTGGCCGGGGCGTCCGGCCAGCTGCGGAACATGGCCACCGTGGGCGGGAACCTGCTGCAGCGCACCCGCTGCCTGTACTTCCAGGACGTGACCAAGCCGTGCAACAAGCGTGTTCCTGGCTCGGGCTGCCCGGCGCGGGCCGGCGAGCACCGCGACCTGGCCATCCTGGGCGGATCGCCGCACTGCGCGGCCACCCATCCCTCGGACATGGCGGTGGCGCTGGCGGCGCTGGACGCGGTGGTGCACGTCGAGGGAGCCGCGGGGCCCCGGGTCATACCGCTCGGTGAGATGTACCGCCTGCCCGGCGGCGAGCCGGACCGCGAGACCACGCTGGAACGCGGCGACCTGATCACCGCCGTGGAGCTGCCCGCCCTGGAGCATGCCGCGCGCTCGGCGTACCGGAAGGTGCGGGACCGGGCGTCGTACGCGTTCGGCGTGGCGTCGGTCGCGGCCGCGCTGGACGTCGCCGGCGGGATCGTGCGGGAGGCGCGGATCGCCCTCGGCGCGGTGGCCCCGCTGCCGTGGCGCGCGCGGCGCGCCGAGCAGGTGCTGACGGGGCGGCCGGCGTCGGCGGAGTGGTTCGGCCGCGCCGCCGACGCCGAACTGGCCGCGGCGGCGCCGCTGCCTGGCAACGCGTTCAAGGTCACCCTGGTCCGCAACATCGTGGTCGCCGTTCTCGGCGAGCTGGCCGGGGCGCGGGCGGGGGGCACCGCGTGACGGCCCGGGTGGACGGGCCGGACAAGGTCACGGGCCGGGCCAGGTACGCCTTCGAGCACCACCCGGACGGCGTCGCCTACGCGTGGGCCGTGACCTCGGTGATCGCCAAGGGGGCGATCCGCTCGGTCGACGCGGCACAGGCCCTGGCGCTGCCCGGCGTGCTCGCGGTCATCACCCCGGACAACGCGCCGCGGCTGCCCGGCACGGGCGATCCTGAGCTCGCCCTGTTCCAGTCCCGGGCCGTCGCCTACCGCGGGCAGTTCGTCGCCGCGGTGGTGGCCGGCACGCTGGAGACGGCGCGGGACGCGGCCAGCCGGGTCGTGATCTCCTACGAGCCGGAGGCGCACGACGTGACGCTGACCGCCGGCCACCCCGGCCTGTACAAGCCGGACTTCGTCAACCCGCGCTACCAGACCGACACCGCGGCCGGCGACTTCGACGGCGCGTTCGCCGCCGCCGCGGTCCGCGTCGACGCCACCTACCGGACCCCCGCCGAGCACAACCACCCGATGGAACCGCACGCCGCCGTCGCGGCGTGGCACGATGACACGCTGACCGTATACGACTCGACCCAGGGACCATCCCGAACGGCCGGGCAGATCGCCGTCGTGTTCGGCCTGGAGCCGGGGCAGGTGCGCGTGATCGCCGAGCACGTCGGCGGCGGCTTCGGGGCCAAGGGGATGCCGCGGCCGAACGTGATCCTGGCGGCCATGGCCGCGCGGGTGACCGGGCGCCCGGTCAAGTGCGCCGTTACCCGGCCGCAGATGTTCGCGGTGACCGGCCACCGGGCCCCGTCGATCCAGCGGGTGCGGCTGGGCGCCGCCCCGGACGGCCGGCTCACGGCGCTGTGCCACGACGTCGTCGGCCAGACCTCCACGCTCAAGGAGTTCACCGAGCAGTCGGCCGTGGCCACCAGGCACATGTACGCCGCGCCGCACCGGCGCACCACGCACCGGGTCGTGCGGCTCGACGTGCCCACCCCGTCCTGGATGCGCGCCCCGGGAGAGTGCCCGGGGATGTTCGCCCTGGAATCGGCCATGGACGAGCTGGCCGAGGCCTGCCGCATCGACCCGGTGGAGCTGCGGATACGGAACGAGCCCGCCGTCCATCCCGAGACCGGCCAGCCGTTCTCCAGCCGCCACCTGACCGCCTGCCTGCGCGAGGGCGCCGCCCGGTTCGGCTGGGCCGGCCGCGACCCGGCCCCCGGCGCGCGCCGCGACGGCCGGTGGCTCACCGGGACCGGGGTGGCGGCCTCGACCTACCCGGCCCGGGCGATGGCCTCGCAGGCGCGGGTGACCGTATCGCAGGCCGGGCGCTATGAGGTGTCGATCGCGGCGGCCGACATCGGGACCGGGGCGCGCACCGCGCTGCTGGCGGTCGCGGCCGAAGCGCTCGGCGTGCCCGCGGCGGCCATCGGCCTGCGCATCGGCGACAGCGCGCTGCCGCCCGCCATGATCGCCGGCGGCTCGATGGGCACCGCGTCGTGGACCTGGGCCGTGATCAAGGCCTGCCGGGCGCTGCGGGACCAGGTCCGGGACAGGGACGGGGCGGTGCCGCCCGGCGGGCTGACCGCGGACGCCGACACCGCGGCCGATGTCAGCGCGCTGCCCGCTCATGCCAGGTACTCCTTCGGCGCCCAGTTCGCCGAGGTGCGGGTCGACGCCGACACCGGGGAGGTGCGGGTGCCGCGGCTGCTCGGGGTGTTCGCCGCCGGCCGCATCATCAGCCCCGCTCAGGCCAGGTCGCAGCTGATCGGCGGGATGACCATGGGCCTGTCCATGGCGCTGCACGAGGAGAGCGCGATGGATCCCGAGTTCGGCGACTACCCCAATCACGACCTGGCCGGCTACCACCTGGCGGCGCACGCCGACGTGCAGGACATCGACGCGGTCTGGATCGACGAGGAGGAACCGGAACTCGGGCCGGCCGGGGCCAAGGGCATCGGCGAGGTCGGGATCGTAGGCACCGCCGCCGCGATCGCCGGCGCGGTGTACCACGCCACCGGGATCCGGGTCCGCGACCTGCCCATCCGGCTCGACAAGCTGCTCACCCGGAGCGAGCCCTGACCGGCCGGCAGGTGACGGCTCCGGTCCTGGTCTTCCGCGGCGGCCAGGACCGGATTCGGCTCCTGCGGTGTGGCGGCCCTGGACTGGCTGGTGGCCCGGGCCTGAGGGGTTAACTCGCCGCGCTGCGCTGCTGCGGCGGCCGGCTGATCCTGGCGGCGAAAAGGTCGCGGAGGCTGACCACGCCGTGGACCTGCCGCCCTTCCACGATCGGCAGATGGCGGAAGCCGTTCAGGAGCATGATCTGGGCCGCTTCCTCCACCGGCGTGTCCGGGCCCGCTGACTGCGGATCCTTGGTCATCCAGGCCGACACCGGCATCGTGGCGAGGTCCGACCCGGATGCCGCGGCCTTGAGCACGTCACGCTCGGTGAGGATGCCGGCCAGGAAAGGGCCCTGCATGACGAGGGCCGAGCCTACTTTCTCGCGCACCATCGCCGCGGCAGCCTCGGCGACCGGGCTGTCCGGGCTGGTCGTCACCATGCGCGAGTGCATCAGGTCGCCGACCGTGAGAGGCCGGCGGGCAGCGTCAGCCACTTTCGCCGATTTCGAATAGTTCGGACTCGCCATGCGGGGACGACGGCCCGGCGAGCTCTTCCGACAGCAGCCGCCACAGCGAACCCGCCCATGCGGACAACTGCGGCCACCGCATCCAGAACAGCTGGAGGGTCGTCTCGTCGAACTGGGTGTGCGCCTGCTCAGGCGATACCGAGTGGGTGAAATCCTCAAGCTGATGCATGAGGTCGAGGAAACGATCGGCGCTGCCATCCATTCAATCACCTCCAAGGGGAGCCGAGGGCCGGCCACTACGGGGGGTGGCCGGGCGGACGTGGGGAGACGGTAAGTGGGTGATCCATACCCCCAAAGCACCATGCGCAAGAGGGCAGCCGCTGCCTATTTTTCCTCGCGGCGCGCGAAAGGTATAGACCCCTGGGCAAACTATGGGCTTACCGTGACCAGGGAACCGTCGGTGAGGCGGCCGGCGGTTGACATTGCCGGGATCGGGGGTAAGTTTGCTCATCAGTCCAGCACCGGGCTCGCTAGCCGGACCGGCAGGCTCATCAGGTTCGGGCTATGTCATGGCAGGGGCGCCCGCAGCCAGCCGCTCCTGGGCCAGGCGTGGCACTAGAACGGGCAGGAAGAGCTGGCCGCGCTCATCCGGCTGGACGGGGGGTTGGGCCTGGAAAGGGCCCGGGCACCCAGTAGACAACGGGGATCGAGCCCGTGGCCAACGGGACGGACTCCGGTCCGAAGGCGCTGCCCGGGTCCTTTTCTTCGCATGTCCCGCGGGGGAGCGGTGCTCCCGGGGCGCATAGGGCGATTCAGGCACAAATCCGAGGGCAGGTTCGTTGGCCTGCTGAGGATACGTTCGGCGGAGGCGAGCAGCAGGCACTGCCCGGCTCGCTGCGAAGAAGCGGCGGCCGGAATCGCGGTCAGCCGGCGAAGGCCAGGGCGGCGATATCATGGCCTGCACCGTCCGTGACTAACCTCCGTAACTGAGCACCGCCTGTTCACCAACACAGCGATTGGCAGGGGTCGTGACTGAGCCAAACCCGTCAGCCGCGCCGTCGGCTCCATCCGCCGAGCCGTCAGCGGGCCGGATCGTCATCGTGATGCCGACGTACAACGAGCGGCAGAACCTGGAGTCCATCGCGGGCCGGGTGCGAACGGCGCTGCCGACGGCGGACCTGCTGGTCGTGGACGACAACAGCCCCGACGGGACCGGCGACATCGCGGACAAGCTGGCCGAGGCCGACCCGCACGTCCAGGTCATGCACCGGATGGAGAAGGCGGGCCTGGGCAAGGCCTATATCGCGGGATTCGGATGGGCGCTCGAACGCGGCTACGACGTGATCGTCGAGATGGACGCGGATGGCTCGCACCAGCCGGAGCACCTGCCCAGCCTGGTCGGGGCGCTGGACCGCGCGGACCTGTCCATCGGGTCCCGGTGGGTACGCGGCGGCAAGGTGGTCAACTGGCCGAAGTCCCGGGAGGCGCTGTCCCGCGCCGCCAACATCTACACCCGGATCATGCTCAGCCTCCACGTCCGTGACGCCACCGCGGGATTCCGCGCCTACCGCGCCGCCACGCTGCGGACGATCAGCCTGAGCCAGGTGGAATCGACAGGGTACTGCTTCCAGATCGACCTGACCGTCCGGGTCGCCCAGGCCGGCCTGCGGATCGTCGAAGTGCCGATCACGTTCGTGGAACGCGAGCACGGCGCGTCCAAGATGAGCAACAGCATCATCATGGAGGCGTTCTGGCGGGTCGCGCAGTGGGGCGTGGCCCGCCGGCTCCGCCGGCGCAGGTAAACGGCCTGCGCCGGCCAGGTAACCCGTCCGCCAGGTAAGCGCGGGACAACGGCACCCCTGGAGCCTGGGCCAGCCTGGGGTGCCAGGTCTGGGGCGGCGGGCGGCTACGCGCTCCGGCGGTGCGGGCGGCTGGTGTCCTGGCCGCGGTCCGAGCTCCGGCGCTCCCTGATGACTTCGAGGCGCTCGGCCAGCACGGCCTCGAGATCCTCGACGGTGCGGCGCTCCATGAGCATGTCCCAGTGGCTGCGCGGCGGCTTCGCCTTCTTCGGCGACGGAGATTCCCCGGTCGCCGCGATCGCGATCGCGCCGCAGACACGGCACTCCCAGGACGGGGGAAGTTCCGCCTCAGCGGCGAAGGGCACGCTAAAATGATGCCCGTTCGGGCAATCGAAGGCAACGTCCTGGCGAGGTGCCAGGTCGGTGTTCCTGTCGTTTTCGTAGCTCGTCGCACCGAGCCGGGTGCCGCGAAGTGCGCGTTCAGCCATGCTTGCTGCCTCCCAGGCGGTCAGCGATCTTTTCAGACAACGCTGAATACCCGGACAAGATTCCCCCGGACGGCGTTACCCAATCGTATTTCGCCAGAAAGATCGCGGTTACCTGGTCCCGGATGTCCCGCTATGGCTCGCGGGAGTGCCACTGACCTCGCTCGATGAAGACCTCGCGGAGCGTCTCGATGTCGTCGGTCATGATCCCGTCGGCGCCCAGGTCCAGCAGGCGGATCATCTCGGCGCGGTCGTTGATGGTCCACACGTGCACGTCGAGGCCGAGGGCGTGCGCGCGGCGCACGAACGCCCCGGAGGCCACCCGCCCCGGCACCTGGGCACAGCGCACCTGCCACTGCGCCAGCCGGCGGGCGAGCAGGCCCGGCTGGCGGTCCTGCCCGGCTGCGCCGATGGCGTAGCGGACCGCGGCGATGACGGCCGGCGAGGTGGCCATGCACACCGGGCGGTCGAGCAGCCCGCGGGCGGCCCGCAGCCGGCTGCCGGAGAACGACGTCAGGCACACCCGGTCCCACGCGGCGGTGCGGCGCAGCACGTCGGCCAGCAGCGCGATGCCCGGCTCGTCCTTGAGGTCGATGTTGAAGCGAACCTCGGGCCAGGCGCCGAGCAGGTCCTCGACCAGCGGTATCGGCTCAGAGCCGGCCACCCGCAGCGCCGTGACCTCGTGGTAAGTCCGGGAGCCGATCGGCCCCGAACCGTCGGTCACCCGGTCCAGGGTGCGGTCGTGGAACGCCATGAGCCTGCCGTCCGAGGTCGCCCTGGCGTCGGTCTCCAGGTAGGAGTACCCCAGCTTGACGGCGTGCTCGAACGCCGTCCAGGAGTTCTCCGGCGCGTGCGCCGCCCCGCCGCGGTGCGCGAACGCGTGCGGGCGCGGGGTGTCGAGGAACGGTACCGGCATGGTGGCCAGTATGCCCGCGGCGCAGGTATGCAGGGTAAATGGCGCATGTCACGGCGGCGGCGGTCAGCTGGCCCGGGGACCGGTTGTCACCGGGACCAGCCGCGGCGGCGGGCCTCCGCCATCGCTATGGCCGCCGCCACCGCGACGTTCAGCGACCCGACCCGGCCGGGCTGGGGGATGTAGGTGACCGCGTCGGCCACCGCGAGCAGGGCCGGCGTGCAGCCGTGGTCCTCGTTGCCGACGGCCAGGCAGACGTCGCCGTCCAGGGGCGCCTCGTGCAGGGGGACGGCGCCGGCGGCCAGCTCGACCACGACCACCCGCAGGCCGGCGCTCGCCGCGGCCTTGGCCGCGGCGACCGGGTTCGGCTCCACCGTGGCCTCGACCAGCCGCTGGGTGCCGAGCGCGGTCTTGACTGCGCCCGGATGGCCGAGCGGGGCCGTGTTGCCGCACAGCCACAGGTGCTCGGCCCCGAACGCGGCGGCCGAGCGCACGATCGAGCCCACGTTGAACGGCTGGGCCACCGAGTCGAGCAGCAGGGCCAGGCGCGTGTCGCTGGCCCGGCGCCACTCCCGGTTGAGCCGCTTGACCTCGGTCGGGCTCAGCTGCCGGGGGGCGGCCGCCCCGGTGGGCCCCGGCGGGCTCACGGGCTGCTCACCCCGGCTCGTTCGGCCTGGTAATCCACCTGGAGCAGGCGGTAGCCGCTCCGCGCGGCCAGCCGCATCACCGGCCAGCCCTGCCCGGTCAGCCAGCGGTGCAGCGAGTCGGCGCCGAGGTTGCGCCCGACCACCAGGTAGGCGTGGCCCGCGGGCTCCAGCCGGCCCAGCCAGCCGGATAGCAGCGCGTGCAGCGCGTCCTTGCCGATGCGGACCGGCGGGTTGGACCAGATCGCGGTGAACCGGGCCGGCAGCGCGGCATCGCCAGGCGTGACGCAGCGGACGTTAGCCAGGCCGGCGGCACGAGCGTTCCGCGCGCACAGGTCGAGGGCCCGCTCGTTGACGTCGACCGCCCATACGGTGGCGCCCGGCGAGCGGGCCGCCAGCACGCAGCCGACCGGGCCGTAGCCGCAGCCCAGGTCGAGCAGGTCACCGCGGGCCGGGGGCGGCGGGGCCTCCTCGAGCAGCAGCCGGGTGCCCGGGTCGAGCCGGCCGGGGGAGAACACCCCGGCGTCGGTGGCCAGCTCCAGGTAGACATCGGGCAGGATCACCCGCACCTGGCCGGGGCGGTGCGGCGCGCCGGGCCGCGCGGAGAAGTAGTGCTGAGGCTCGGTCACGGCCTACCGGCTGACCGGCGTGGCCGGCTGAGCCCGGCCGGTGAGCGCCGGGTCGATGAACCGGCGGGTGACCCACCGCTCGACGATGAACGTCATGACCGGGACGGTGCCGGCCAGCAGCATGATCACGGTCGGCTTGGTCCCCAGCCGCAGGCGCCGGGCAAGCAGCCAGGCGGCCGCCAGGTAGATGATGTACAAGATGCCGTGCACGACGCCGACGTCGCTGGCCACCGCGGGGTGCCCCGCCACCTGCAGCGGGATGCCGACGAAACACAAGACCACCAGCACCACGCCGGTCACGTAAGCCATCACCCGGTACCGGAGCACCGCTGCTTTCACGCTGTTCATCTCCTATCGCAGTGCTTCTATCGCAGGCCGTGCCACCGGCCGTGGTCCTTGACCTCGGCGTTGAGCCGCGCCAGGTAGGCGTTGTACGCGCTGAGCTCCTCGTCCTCATCCTCGGCGGCCGCGGCCTGCCCGGGACTGGCCTGCCCGGGGCTGAGCTGCCCGGGACTGGGCTGGACGGGACTGGGCTGGACGGGGCGGACGACGCCGGCCGGCAGGCTGCCTGCCTCGGCGGCGACCGCCCGGGGATCCGGCATCTCACCCCGCCGGATCCGGAACTCATCCCGGATCGTCTTGGCCCAGAAGACCACGGCGAACCCCGCGAACAACGGCCACTCGAACGTGTACGCCCAGCTCAGCCCGTTGCCGGCCAGCGCGCGGTGGAACTGCCAGTCGCCTAGCCATCCCATTCCCCAGAACGAGACCACCATGAGCAGGTGCCAGCCCAGCCAGCGGGGGCTGATGAGGAAACGCCACACGGGACCGGGGGGTTCCGCCGGCACCTGCGGGGCGTCCTCCGGCGCGACGGCATCCGCCTCCGTGGCCTGGTCCTTCGCCTCGGTGGCGGCGGCATCGGCCGGACCCGCGTTTTCCATGCCACGAGGGTAGCGCCGGCGGTGGATAATTCCCGCATGGGTCTGCACACGGGCTTGTTCGCACACGCCAGGCAGCTGCCTGACCGGCTCGACGACCTGCACGGACCGTGGCAGGGAACCGTGGTGCTGCCGGTGCACCTGAGCTGGCATCAGCTCCGCGAGTTCGATGTCGCCAAGCAGAAGCCCAGGCTGCTGCTGTACAGCATCGTGATCAGCCAGGGCCGAAGGAACGACGTGGCCCGCTTCCTCAACGCGCAGCGGCTGCGCGAGGACTGGCCGCAGCTGCGGCTGCTGGTCAGCAGCCGGATGCGGCGGGCCTGCGAGCGCAAGCTCGGCCTGCCGCGTAACAGGCTGCCGTAACGGCAATCAAGGAGATCCCAGGGAGCCGGATGCAGGCCTCCCCCGCGGGCACCGGCACCCCGCTGCATATGCCAGGCTGATGACATGCGCAAATACGTGATCATGGGCGTGCAGGGCAGCGGCAAGGGCACGCAGGCCCGGATGCTGGCGGCGGACCTGGATATGGTGCACATCAGCGTGGGCGACATCTTCCGCTGGAACGTGCAGAACCACACCAAGATGGGCGCCCAGGTGCGGCGTGTCATGGCCGCCGGGGAACTCGTCGGGGACGACCTGGTGGACTCGGTGGTCAGGGACCGGCTCACCCAGCACGACTGGAACTACGGCTTCATCATCGACGGGTTCCCGCGCAGCCGGCCGCAGGCCGAGTTCTTCCTGGAGAGCTACGACATCGACGGCGTCATCGTGCTCGACCTGCCGGACGGCGAGGTCCGCCGCCGGGTGCTCAGCCGCAGGCTGTGCGCGAACTGCGGCATGGACTACAACCTGATCGCCAACAGCCCCAAGGTGCCGGGCCGGTGCGACACCTGCGGCGGAGAGCTGGTCACCAGGGAAGACGACACCGAGGAGGCGCTGGCGGTCAGGCTACGGGAGTATCACAAGGAGGCCGAGTCCGTCCTGGAGATCTTCCGGCGCAAGGAGTACGTCTTCGTGGTGGACGCGCGGCCCGCGCCGGAGGTCGTCCAGGAACAGATCAGGAAAAGCCTCGGCCTGGCGCCGTACCGGGCCGAGGAGGAGCATGGCGCCCTGCGGGGGGCCGCGGGTGCGTGAGATCGCGGTCTTCGGCGGCTCCGCGCACCCGGCGCTGACCGCCGAAATCTGCGCGCACCTGCACGTGCCGCAGCGCCCGGTGCTGCTCAAGCGGTTCGCGAACGACTGCCTCGAGGTCCAGCTCCAGTCCAACTGCCGGGAGCGGGACGTGTTCCTGATCCAGCCGCTGGTCAAGCCGGTGCAGGAGAACCTGGTCGAGCTGCTGCTGATGGCGGACGCGGCCCGCGGCGCGTCGGCGGCGCGGGTGACGGCGGTGCTACCGCACTACGCGTACGGCAGGTCGGACAAGAAGGACGCGCCGCGGATCTCCATCGGCGGCCGGCTGGTCGCCGACCTGCTGGTCACCGCCGGGGTGAACCGGGTGCTCACGCTGAACCTGCACTCACCGCAGGTGCACGGTTTCTTCTCGGTGCCGGTGGATCACCTGCACGCGCTCCGCGAGCTGGCCGATCATTTCCGCGGCCGGGACCTGTCCCGCGCCATCGTGGTCTCACCCGACCTGGGCTACGCGAAGAGCGCCGCGGCGTTCGCCCGCAGGCTCGGCCTGACGGTGGCGGCGGGCGCCAAGGAGCGGATCAGCGACACCGAGGTGCGCATCACCGCGATCATCGGCGACGTGGCCGGCCGGGACGTGATCGTCCTTGACGACGAGATCTCCCGCGGCACCACCGTGTTCGAGCTGCTCGACCGGCTGCGCGCAGACGGCGCGCGCTCGGTGGCGGTGGCCTGCACGCACGGCCTGTTCGCGGACAACTCGCTGGATAAGCTGGCCGCCGCCGACGTCACCGAGATCGTCTGCACCAACTCGGCGCCCATCGCGGCGGAGCACCCCAAGCTGACCATCTTGTCGGTGGCCCCGGCGCTGTCCGAGGCCATCAGGCGGATCCACGACGGCGAGTCGGTCAGCTCCCTGTTCGATCACTGAGTTCGATCACTGAGTTCGATCACTGAGTTCGATCACTGAGCCGGCCCCGGGGGGACGGCCTCCCGATCCCCCGAGAGCTACCGAGTCCGGCCCGCGGCGGTCTCGATCACCCACGCCAGCACCAGGGCTTCCTCCCGCCAGGCGTCGTAGCGGCCGCTGCGGCCGCCGTGGCCGGCCTCCATCTCGGTCTTGAGCAGGAACGGGCCGCCCCGCGCGGTGGCGCGCAGCCTGGCCATCCACTTGGCCGGCTCGTGGTAGGTCACCCGGGTGTCGTTCAGGCCGGTCAGCGCGAAGATCGGCGGGTAGGCCCGGCCGGTGACGTTCTCGTACGGGGTGTACGACTTCATGTACGCGTACACCTCGGGGTCGTGCAGGGGGTCGCCCCACTCCTCCCATTCGGTCACGGTCAGCGGCAGCGACGGGTCCAGGATCGTGGTCAGCGCGTCGACGAACGGCACGTGCGCCACGATCCCGGCGAAGGCCTCGGGGGCCATGTTGGCCACCGCGCCCATCAGCAGGCCGCCGGCCGAACCGCCCCGGGCCACCAGCCGGCCCGCCGAGGTCCAGCCGCGGGCCGCCAGGTGCCGCGCGCACGCGATGAAGTCGGTGAACGTGTTCTTCTTGTGCAGCAGCTTGCCGTTGGTGTACCAGGACCGGCCCATCTCGCCGCCGCCCCTGATGTGCGCGATCGCGTAGACGAAGCCCCGGTCGAGCAGGGACAGCACCGGGATGGAGAAGCTGGGGTCCCGGGAGATCTCGTAGCTGCCGTAGCCGGAGAGCAGGCATGGCGCCGAACCGTCCCGTGGCGTGTCCTTGCGGCAGACCAGTGAGATCGGCACCCGGGTGCCGTCGCCGGCCACTGCCCACTCGCGGTACTGCTCGTAGTCCTCTGCTGCGTACGCGGTGCCGTCCGGCGCCGGGAGCACCGGCTGCCGCTTGAGCAAGGTGAGCTCGCCGGTGGCCATGTCGCAGTCGTACACCGAGCCCGGGGTCACCAGCGAGGTGTAGGACAACCGGAACCGGCTGGCCTGGAACTCGGGGTTCAGTCCCGGTCCGACCTGGTAGACGGGCTCGCCGAACGCGACCTCGTGCTCGCCGTCCTTGTGCAGGATCCGCAGGCCGGTCAGGCCGTCGCGGCGGAAGTACACCACCGTGTAGTCCGCGAACGCGTCCACGCCGAGCAGCCGGGTATCGGCCCGGTGCGGGACCAGCGGGGTCCAGGCGGCCGGATCGGCCAGCGACGCGGTCGCGATCTCGAAGTTCTCCGCGCCGTCGTTGTGCAGGATGAGCAGGTGATCCCCGGCGTCCTCCACGTCGTACTCCACGCCCTGGCGGCGCGGCGCCACCACGGTGAACTCACCCGCGGGCGCGGCCGCGTCCAGCAGCCAGACCTCGCTGGTCAGCACGCTGGCTGACCTGATCATCAGGTAGCTCTCGCTGCGCGTCAGGCCCACGTAGACGTGGAAACGCTCGTCCGGCTCCTCGAACACCATGGCGTCCGCGTCCGCCGGGGTGCCGATCCGGTGCCGCCAGACCCGGTACGGCCGCCAGGCGTCGTCCACGGTCGTGTAGAACACGGTGGAGCCGTCCAGGGACCACGCGCAGCCGGCGTAGGTGTCCGGGATCGCGTCCGGCAGCGTGGCCCCGGCGGCCAGGTCCTTGATCCTGAGCGTGAACCGCTCGTTGCCGGCGAAGTCGGTGGAGTAGGCCAGCCAGCGCTGGTCCGGGCTGGTCCGGAACGTGCCGAGGCTAAAGAAGTCGTGGCCGAGAGCCAGCTCGTTCCCGTCGAGCAGCTGTTCTTCCCCCTCGAGCGGCTTGCCGTCCTCGGCCATCGGCGGGATGACCTCGCCGGGCCGGACCGCGCGGCGGCAGTGCACCGCGTACTGCTCGCCCTCGACCGTCCTGGAGTAATGCCACCAGCCTCCCTTGCGCACCGGGACGGACAGGTCGCTTTCCTGCGTGCGCGCCTTGATCTCGGTGAAGATCAGCTCGCGCAGCGGGGCCAGGTGAGCCGTGGCCGCGTCGGTGTACGCGTTCTCGGCCGTCAGGTAGTCGATCGTGTCCGGATCGGACTTGTCCGCGAGCCAGGCGTACTCGTCGGTCACGGTGTCGCCGTGGAAGGTGCGCGGGCTGGGGATCTGCTTGGCCGCAGGCGGCTCGATGGTCATGAGAGCCCAGTCTAACGACGGGCCGCCGGCCGGCCCTGGCGCGACGGCACCTGACCCGCTGCGGGAGGCGGGATCCGCACCGATAGCCTTTCCCGTGAAGCTTGGTTCCTGCGACGGAAGGGGCGGTTTCGTGACGGAGTGGTCACAGGTTCCCGAGCCGCAGCCGGTGCTGGCGCCGCTCACCGCCGCCGCGATCTTCCTGGTGCTGACGATCAAGCCCGGCGGGGAAGCCGCCGTCAGGGACCTGCTCGGCGGCTGGGCCGGCCTGCAGCGGGCGGTCGGCTTCCGCGCCCCGGGCCCGGCCATGGCCTGCGTCGCCGGCATCGGATCGCAGGCCTGGGACCGCCTGTTCTCCGGTCCCCGCCCGGCCGAACTGCACCCGTTCCGCGAGCTCACCGGGCCGGTGCACCATGCCGTGTCCACGCCGGGAGACCTGCTCTGCCACGTCAGGCACGAGCGGATGGACCTGTGCTTCGAGTTCGTGACCCAGGCCATGAGCCAGCTGGCCGGAGCGGTCACGGTAGCGGACGAGGTGCACGGGTTCCGGTATTTCGACGAGCGGGACCTGCTCGGCTTCGTCGACGGCACCGAGAACCCGGCCGGGGCCGCGGCCGGGACGGCGGCGCTGGTCGGCGCGGCTGATCCGGGCTTCGCCGGCGGCAGCTACGTCATCGTGCAGAAGTACCTGCACGACATGGCGGCCTGGACTGCCCTGACCACCGAGGACCAGGAGAAGGCGATCGGGCGCTACAAGCTGTCGGACATCGAGATGGCGGACGGCGTCAAGCCGGCCAACTCGCACGTCGCCCTGAACACCATCGAAGATCCCGACGGCACGCAGCGGCAGATCCTGCGCGCCAACATGCCGTTCGGCAGGGTGGGGCCGGGGGAGTTCGGCACCTACTACGCCGGCTACGCGGCCACCCCGAGCGTGACCGAGCAGATGCTGGTCAACATGTTTATCGGCAACCCGCCAGGTAACTACGACCGCATCCTCGATTTTTCCACGGCGGTCACCGGCAGCCTGTTCTTCGCGCCGTCGGCGGACTTCCTCGACGACCTCCCCGATCCGCCCAGCGCGGCCGGCGCGGAAGAGGCGGCCGGACCGGACGAGGCGGCCGGATCGGCGGATAACGGTTCCCTGGGTATCGGCAGCTTGAAGAGGAGCTCCCAGTAATGAACAACCTGCACCGTGAGCTCGCCCCGATCTCCGATGCCGCCTGGGCGAGCATCGAGGATGAGGCGCGCCGGACGGTCGAGCAGCACGTGGCCGCCCGCCGGGTGGTGGACCTGTCCGGGCCCGAGGGTCAGGACCTGGCCAGCGTGGGCACCGGTCACCTGAGCGATATCGAGGCGCCCGCGGACGGGGTCATCGCCCGGCTGCGCACCGCGCAGCCGCTCGTCCAGCTCCGCGTCCCGTTCACCGTGAGCAGGCAGGACGTGGACGACGTGGAGCGCGGCGCGCAGGACTCGGACTGGCAGCCGGTCAAGGACGCGGCCAAGAAGATCGGCTTCGCCGAAGATCGCGCGGTCTTCGAGGGCTACCCGGCCGCCGGGATCGCCGGGATCAGGGAGAGCTCCGCCAACCCCGCGCTCGTGCTACCCGGCGAGGCCCGCGACTACCCGAACGTGGTCAGCCAGGCGGTGAGCTCGCTGCGGCTGGCCGGCGTGGGCGGCCCGTTCTCCCTGCTGCTGTCTGCCGACGCCTACACGATGGTGAGCGAGACCTCCGATCACGGCTACCCGATCCGCGAGCACCTGGCCCGCGTCATCGACGGGGAGATCATCTGGGCCCCCGCGATCGACGGCGCGTTCCTCCTCTCCGCCCGCGGCGGCGACTTCGAGCTGCGCCTCGGCCAGGACCTGTCGATCGGTTACCTCTCCCACGATGCCGACAGCGTCCAGCTCTACTTCACCGAATCGCTGACCTTCCTCGTCTACACGGCCGAAGCCAGCGTGGCCCTGACCGTCCCCTAACCCGCCGCGACCGGTTGTCAAGAATTCAAACGAATACTTGATAATTCTCGCCTCGTGGCCCGATCATTGGGACTATGGGTGACCGGGCCGCCAAGGATGCGCTGTTCGACGCCTTCGCCGAGGTGGCGAAGGCGCTGGCCAGCGGGCGGCGGGCGGAGATCGCCGATCTGCTCGCCCAGGGTGAGCGCCCGGTCGAGGAGATCGCGGCCGAGATCGGCCAGAGCGTGGCGAACACCTCCCACCACCTGCGGGCGATGGCCCGGGCCGGCATAGTGGCCACCCGCCGCGACGGGACCCGGATCATCTACCGGCTCGCCGGTGACCGGGTGGGCGAGCTGTGGGCGGCGCTGCGGGATGCGGCGGCTGAGCATGTGGCCGGGCTGGAACGCCTCGCCGGCGCCTACCTCGGCGAGCGCGACGGCATCGAGGTCGTGAGCCGGGCGGAACTGGCGGCCAGGCTGAAGCGCGGCGAGGTCGTGGTGCTGGACGTCCGCCCGCCGGCAGAGTACGAGTCCGGGCACATCCTGGGGGCCCGGTCGACGCCCATCGCCGAGCTGCGCCGCCACCTGCGTGCCCTGCCGCCGGGCGTCGAGGTGGTCGCCTACTGCCGGGGTCCCTACTGCGTGTACGCCGACGAGGCGGTCCGTGAACTGAACCGGCAGGGCTTCCGCGCCCGGCGCCTCATCGACGGCTTCCCGGAGTGGAAGCGCGCCGGCCTGCCCGTGACCGCGCCCGCCGGCGCCGGGAGGAGTCAGCCGTGACCGGACCACTGAGCGTGCCTGTCGTGGATGAGGGCCCGCCTGGCGCCGGGGTGCGGCTGGGCCTGCGGGCCAACCTGGCCCAGTTCAGCCTGCTTGTCGCGGTCAACGCGCTGGTCGGCGGCACGCTGGGGCAGGAGCGGACGGTGGTGCCGCTGCTGGCCGCCCGCACGTTCCACCTGGCCGCGTTCACCAGCGCCCTGACGTTCATCCTGGCGTTCGGCGCGGTCAAGGCGGCCACCAACTTCTTCGCCGGCACCTGGTCGGACCGGTTCGGCCGCAAGCCGGTGCTGGTGGCCGGCTGGCTGGCCGCGCTGCCCATCCCGGCGCTGCTGATCTGGGCGCCGGACTGGGGCTGGGTGATCGGCGCGAATGTGCTGCTCGGCGTCAACCAGGGCCTGACCTGGTCCACCACCGTGATCATGAAGATCGACCTGGCTGGCCCGGCCCGCCGCGGCCTGGCCATGGGCCTGAACGAGGCCGCCGGGTACGGCGCGGTCGCGATCACCGCGCTGGCCACCGGGTACCTGGCCGCCGCTCACGGGCTGCGCCCGGCCCCGTTCCTGCTCGGCGCCGCCTGCATCGCGCTCGGCCTGGGCCTGTCCGCCGCCGCCGTCAGGGAAACCCGCGGCCACGCCCGCCACGAGGCCGCCCGGCACGCCGCCGCCGGCCGGCCTGACGGGCACCTGTCCACCCGCCAGGTCGCGTGGCTCACCAGCTTCTCCGAGCCGGCGCTGTCGGCCGCCTGCCAGGCGGGCATGGTCAACAACCTGAACGACGGAGTCGCCTGGGGCCTGTTCCCTGTCCTGTTCGCCCGCCACGGGCTGACCGTCGCCCAGATCGGCGTCCTGGCGGCCCTGTACCCGGCCGTCTGGGGCGCCGGGCAGCTCGCCACCGGCGCGCTGTCGGACCGGATCGGCCGCAGATGGCTGATCGCGGCCGGCATGGCAGTGCAGGCCGCCGCGATCAGCCTGACCGCCCTCGGCGCCACCTTCACCACCTGGGCGGTGGCCGCCGTGCTGCTCGGCGCCGGCACCGCCATGGTCTACCCGGCCCTGCTCGCCGCCATCGGCGACGTCGCGCATCCCGCCTGGCGGGCCCGGTCGGTCGGCGTGTACCGGCTGTGGCGCGACGGCGGGTTCGCCGTCGGCGCCCTGCTGGCCGGCGTGATCGCCGACGCGTTCGGGATCCTCGCGGCCATCTGGGTCGTCGCCGCCCTCACCGCCGCCTCCGGGCTGGTCGTCGCCGTGCGCATGTACGAAACCCGGCCTGCCCGCCGGCGGGCTCATTAGGAGGCGCGGGCTGATGGAACAACGATCCCTGTCCCCGGAGACGCTGGCTGCCCAGGCGCTGGGCGAGGCGGATCCGTCGTCGGGCGGGCTGGCCCCGGTGATCAACCTGTCCACGAGCTACGAGCAGCAGCCGGACGGCTCCTACCCGCAGGGGCGGGTCTATACCCGGGCGGATAACCCGACCTCCGAGCACGCCGAGAGGCTGCTGGCGGAGCTGGAGGGCGGCGGCTGCGCGTGCGCGCTGTTCAGCTCGGGGATGGCGGCGGCCACCGCGGTCTTCCAGTCGCTGCTGCCCGGCGACCACGTCCTGGTCTCCCGGGTCCTGTACTGGGGGGTACGCAAGTGGCTGGCCGAGTTCGGGCTCACCTGGGGCCTGGACGTGGAGTTCACCGACACCAGCGATCTCGCCACGGTGGCCGCGTCGATCCGGCCGGGCCGGACCCGGCTGCTGTGGGTGGAAACGCCGGCCAACCCGATGTGGGAGATCACCGACCTGGCCGCCATCTGCCAGCTCGCGAACGGGTCGGGGCTCCGGGTGGCCGTGGACAACACGGTCGCGACGCCGGTGCTGACCCGGCCGTTCGAGCACGGCGCGGACCTGGTGGTGCATTCGGCCACCAAGTACCTCAACGGGCACGGCGACGTGCTGGCCGGCGCGGTGCTGGCCGCCCGCCGGGATCCGTTCTGGGAGCGGATCCGGTCCTGGCGCCGCAACGCCGGCGCGATGCCGGGCCCGTTCGAGGCGTGGCTGCTGCAACGCGGCATGCGCACCCTGTTCCTGCGCGTGCACCGGGCGTCGGAAACCGCGCTGGCCCTCGCCACGCGCCTTGACGGGCACCCCGCGCTGGCGGCGGTGCTGTATCCCGGGCTGCCGGGCCACCCGGGTCACCAGATCGCCGCCCGGCAGATGCGCGGCGGGTTCGGCGGCATGCTGTCCATCCGGCTGGCCGGCGGAGCCGGGGACGCCCGCGCCGTGCTGCGCGAGGTCCGGGTGTTCAAGCGGGCCACCTCGCTGGGCGGGGTGGAGAGCCTGATCGAGCACCGGCGCAGCAGCGAGGGCCCCTCCTCCCCGGTGCCTGACGACCTGCTCCGCCTTTCCGTCGGCATCGAAGCTCCCGGAGACCTGATAGCCGACCTCGAGGCGGCGCTCGACGCTACGCCCCGCGCCCCGGTCCCGCCGGGACCAGCGGCCAGCCGGGAGGCGGGCCGGTGACAGACTTGATCGCGGAGGTGACGGCCGCGCTGGAGCGCAGCGTCCTGCCCTCGGTTATCGCCCGTGGTGCCGCCGTCCGTGTCGCCGCGGCCGCCGGCGGCGTCGTGACCCTGGAGGTGACGGGGTCGCCGGGTGCCGTGTTCCCGCTGGCGGGGCGCATTGAGGCGCTGATCCGCGCCGCCGTGCCGGGGATCACCGCTGTCCGGCTGGTCACTCCGGGTGCCGCACTGGCCGGGTCACCGCCCGACGGCGGCGAGAGCCTGGCGGAAGCGGCCCGGCGCGTCCTGGACGCCGAGGTCAACCCGGCGATCGCCGCGCACCGCGGCCACGTGACCGTCACCGGCGCCGGCCAGGGCTGGGTCCGGATCCGGCTGGACGGCGGCTGCCAGGGCTGCAGCCTGGCCGAGGTGACCGTCCGGCAGGGCATCGAGCCGCTGCTGCGGGCCCGGCTGCCCGCCATCACCGGCGTGATCGACGTCACCGATCACGAGACGGGGACAGAACCGTTCTTCTCGGCGGAGAAACGGTGACCGGGCAGATGACCGCGGTTCCGGGCGAGCCGGCGCCGGCGGGGCCGCGGCTTCTGCTGCTGACGCCTGCCCGGACCTACCGCGCGGCTGACTTCCTGCATGCCGCCGGCCGGATGGGCCTGGACCTGGTTGTCGGCAGCGATGGCGCGCTGCCGCTGGGCGGCCGCCCGGTCATCCCGGTCAGCCCCGCCGACCCGGACGGCAGCGCCCGCCGCATCCTGGCCCGCTGCGGCCCGGCCGCCGCGGTAATCGCCGCGGACACGCCGATGCTGGTGCTGGCGGCGGCCGTGGCCGCGCGGATGGGCCTGCCGCACAACCCGGTCGATGCCGTGCTGAACGCCACCGACAAGGCCAGGCAGCGGCAGCGGTGGGCGGCCGCCGGCGTGGCCCAGCCCAGGTTCGAGATCGTGCCCGCCCCGGCACCGGAGGACGCTATCCGCCGGGCGGCCGGGGCGACGGGATTCCCGTGCGTGGTCAAAGCCGTCTCGCTCAGCGCCAGCCAGGGCATCCTGCGGGCCGACGACGCGGCCTCCGCGGTGACCGCGGCCCGGCGTATCCGGCAGGTCCTGGCGGCTGCCGGGCACCCCGGCGAGCCGCTGCTGGTCGAGGAATACCTGCCCGGACCGGAGCTGAGCATCGACGGACTGCTGGCCGGCGGCGACCTGACCGTCACCGCCATCTTCGACAAGCCCCGTGCACCCGATGGCCCCACCTTCGAGGAAACCCTGCTCGTCACCCCCTCCCGGCTGCCCGGGCCCGTCCTCGCCGCGGCCATCCGCACCGCCGGGCAAGCGGCCCGCGCGCTCGGCCTGACCGGCGGCCCGGTCCACGCTGAGCTGCGCATCGGTGACCGAGGCGGCCGCGCGATGCCCGCCATGCTCGAACTGGCGGCGCGATCCATCGGCGGCCTGTGCTCACGCGCGGTGCGGCTGCCCGGCGGCAAGAGCCTGGAAGAGCTGGTGCTGGCCAACGCCCTCGGCCGGCCCGCGCCGGCCGCCGTCCATGACCCGGCCCGGCCGTCCGGCGTGTTCATGCTCCCCGTGCCGCGGCCGGGCGTGCTCCGCGCGATCGAGGGCCGCGCCAGCGCCGCGGCAGTGCCCGGGATCACCGGCCTGACCATCACCATCCCCGTCGGCCAGCGGGTACTCCCGCTCCCGGACGGGGACCGGTACCTGGGTTTCATCTTCGCCGAGGCCAGCACCCGGCACGAGGTCGAGCAAGCGCTCGCCGCTGCCCGCGGCCGGCTGCGCGTGGTCATCGAGTGACCGGCCTCAGGTGACCCTCAGTCAGCGGCGGGATCGCACCAGCGCGGACGGGCCACACCACACCCTGCGCCCGACGTCCGACCGTTTCGGCTCGCCGGGCGCGGCCATCTTCGGGCGTTAAGCCGTAACTGTCCGCATGCATGACAATCCGTCCAGGCGTAGAACCGGGTTACGAGCCCCGCCTCATCCCGGCGGCATCCCGGCTCCACAGAGATGCGGCAGCGAGGCGCCGCTAGCGGCACGGGCACAGTGCGCCCGGGGCTCATCGCGCACCGGCCAGTGCGGGCTGGGCGGCGGGGCGGCACGGCGTGCTGTCACTCAGGGGGAAGGCGGCCAGGACACGGCGCAGCCAGGCCCACGCGTCAGCTTCGGGGGCGCGCAGCGGCTGGCCGAAATCGCACCACACCGCCTGGGCGCCGGGCAGCCGGAAGCTGCCCCACTGGGCGGCGAGCGCGTCGATGACCTGCAGGCCCCGGCCGCCTTCGGCCAGGCTCTCGGCCCGGCGTACCTGCGGCGCAGTCGGGCCGCCGCCGTCGCAGACGACGATCCGCGCGCCGGCCGGCCACAGGCAGTAGCCCGTGAGCACCCGGCTGCCGTGCGGGCCGTGCATCACGGCGTTGGCGTACAGCTCGCTGACGGCCAGGGCTGAGTCGACCGGGCAGTGGTGCCGGCTGATCGCGGAACGGATCCAGTCCCGGACCTGCCGGGCCTGTTCCTGGTCGCCGGTCATGATGCGCCATCCGGGTCCGCGCCACCCGCCGGTGATCACCGGTGCCCACCCCGCAACCTCCGCAAGGTGCCCCGCCCGCTACTCGGCCCGACAGCCTGCTCCGTCGCGGCACGCGAGGAATGGCCGACTGGCGGTATGCGATTCTGGCCGCACTGTGATCCGGTTGCCATCTCGTCCCGTCCTTGTTCAGGGAGGCTGACCGGCGGGAGTGCTTGTCAGCCGCGTCCTGGTGCTGCGTCGGCCAGCGGTCGTGTCGCGTCAGCTGCTGAGCGGTAGACGTCATTGCAAGTCGGGTTGTGCACACGCGCGCTAGGCAGGTCAGGCTGCCTGAGGCAAACACGGGGCGCCGGTAAGAAACATGTCACCAGGTGCAAACGATGGGGCCGGCAAGCGGGTTATGAACCCGCCGGGGCCGACACAGCAGAGCGGGGCATGGTAGTGCCAGGCTGGATGCGGTGAGTTCTGGGTGTCTGGGCATGGCAGCTGTCCTGGTGGGCCGTGCCTTCTGCGGTTTTCCCGGTGTTCTCTTATCGCGGTGGCCGCTGCGGGCC
>Ga0137379_10001236_pt1 | contig 23315 bp, 22 predicted proteins | sample SagtaG_18_FD_104812 | JGI IMG/M metagenome (GOLD analysis project Ga0137379, IMG submission 104812) | Vadose zone soil microbial communities from Sagehorn Ranch, Mendocino, California, USA - Sage2_L_80_16 metaG | ecosystem: Environmental > Terrestrial > Soil > Vadose zone | place: USA...
GGTACAGCCGCACTAACTGGTGAAAAAGGGGGAAAAGCTTGAAGAAGTTGACGGTACCAAGCATGTTGTGTGTATGCAAACAAGCACAGCAGAGCCGATGGAGCCGTCAGAGCAATTTTGCCCGAACTCGACGTGTTGCGCAAGAGGCCAAATTGGACAGGGCACTATCGCGATCCATGATCGCAAGCGGCAACGCTATCGTTGTACGATCTGCAAGCACACGGATCACGTGCTCGTCGCGGCACCACGTTTGAGGGATTGCGCACCTCAACGGAGTTGGTGGTCATTGTCGTCACGCTCCTGGCCTTTGGATGCCCGGTGCAAGCGATTGTGCAGGCCTATGGACTGGATGAACGCACCGTGGCTTCGTGGCGCGACCGCGCGGGCAAACAGTGTCAACGAGTGCATGAGGCCATCATCGAGCAAGGACAGCTCGATTTGATCCACGTGCAAGCCGACGAGATTCGGGTGAAAGCGCGTGGCATGGTGGCGTGGATGGGACTCTCGATGATGGTCTCGACGCGTCTGTGGCTGGGTGGAGTGGTGAGTGGCACCCGTGATACGAGTCTGGCGGATCGGCTGCTGCAGCAAGTGCGAGCCTGCTCTCAAACGGCCTGCGCGAGGCTTTTCTGCACCGATGGGTGGGCGGCCTACCCCAACAGTATCAGACGGGCATTTCGTGACAAGGTGAAACGAACGGCGGGACGTGGTCGGGCAGCGTTGCAGATCTGGTCGGGCTTGCACATTGGGACGGTGATCAAACACACGGTGAACAAGCGCCTGAGGGAGGTCGTGCGTCAGATGAGTCATGGGACTGTGGAGCAAGCGATGCACCTCTTGCAGCGTTCAGCGGGCGGGCAAGTGCTCAACACGTCTTACATCGAACGGTTCAATGGGACGGTGAGAGAACGGCTGGCGACGTTAACGCGCAAGTGTCGCCATGCCGCTCAGCGGCTCCAAGCTCTTGAGACGGGCATGTACTTGATTGGCAGCACCTACAACTTTTGCTGTTTCCATCAAGCACTCAACAAACCAATAGCAGGAGAAGCTCACAGGCTCTTAAGAGAGACGCCAGCGATGGCGAGCGGTCTGACCGATCATCTTTGGAGTATCTCTGAATTGTTAAGCTACAAGGTTGCTCCTGCACCTTGGGTCGAGCCGAAGCGACGAGGCCGTCCCCGCAGCAGGCCGTTGCCTGATCCCAACGTGCCGAAGCGTCCACGAGGACGGCCCCGGAAAATCCCTTTGAGCACTTTCACCGGTTAATGGGGCTGTACCTAGTTTGTAACTCACAGGAGAAAAACAATGCTGCAGATTCTTAGTCAACGCTATGCTGATCATATTGATCAGATTGAACAACTAATCGCAAAAGAAGTTACATATTGGGACTGGGGTGGAGAACCGCAAATGGAAGCGCTTGTCTCGCGCTATCTGCATCGAAGTGGCAAGCGTTTGCGCCCTTTGCTTGTGCTGCTTTTTGCCGACTTGCATGACGGAGCACTGGAAACCGCTTACTGGCCTGCGGCTGCAATAGAGGTGTATCATACTGCAACGCTCATCTATGATGATATTCAAGACAATTCAGAGTTCCGGCGCGGGCAGCCGTGTGCTCATGTTACAGCAAGCACAAGCACGGCTATGAATCTTGCCGCTGTCGTGCGTACATTGATGTATCACTTCTTACATCGGTCTCCCCATCTTAGCACAACGCAGAAACTAGAAATACATCAACTGCTCGATCACACAGCTACGTTGGTTGCTCTTGGACAGAGCATCGATATTGGCTGGCATGAAGGTTGGTATTCTAGTTACCAGGATTTCCCTTATGAGCGAATGATTATGTGGAAATCGGCAGTTCTCTTTGGGTGTGCAGCGGCTATTGGTACTCTCTTGTCAGGAGTCGATGCACCTGTCGTTCGTCAAGCGGAAAAACTGGGTCTTGAAATTGGTCAGCTCTTCCAGATGCTTGATGATTATTTAGATGTATTTGGCAATTCAGCCACCATGCGACGACCACTGTTTAATGATTTCCGTGAGGGAAAGATAACGTTACCTGTTATTTGTCTACTTACCCAGCTTTCTGCTGACGGAAAAGCAAAGATGACGCAGGATATCTTGCAGCGTTTGAGGGAGCGAGATATGCAGAATATGAACTGGCAATGGCTCGTTGATCTGATGTTGGAGTCTAAGATAGACTGCTATCTTCGCAAACAGTTCCAGGAGAAGGTAAGTGAACTGACCAGCGCAATTGAACTAATAGGGGGAAATACGGAAGTACGGCAAGGTTTGTGTCTGTTCATCGCGTCCCTTATCCAACCGATAGGTCCTATCTGATTTGCGCTTTAGAGCGTATCTAGGTCTTCCGGTTTGATCAGTATTGTTACCGTTAGACATCCAATGAACGCAATCAATACTGCATCTCTACTCCCATCGGTGTGCTTCATAAAATACGTTTGGCTCTCATCTTGCGCTCTGTTCCTGCTAGTAGACGGCCAATGTTATCCCGATGGAAAAGAATCACTACCAAGGGAGCTAACGTTTGATAGATCAGTTGTGCTAAGCTCACATGAGCAAAAAAGGCTGGATTTACATAATCGATACTATAGAAAACAATACCGCAAAGAAAAAGAGTAATACAACCGACAATAGAGCCAAGCGAAACATAGCGAGAACTATAGGCGATGCTAAACGCAACGAAAGTACTTATGAAGAACGAGAGAGGTGAGAGAACAAGCGCTCCTCCTACTGCTGTTGCAACACCACGCCCACCTCTAAAGCCAATAAAGACAGGGCAACAATGGCCTATGAGAGCCATAATACCGACAATCGTTGGGCCCCAGCCATTTTCGTTGAATAGAGGCACGAGCGTAGCTAGCAGAACAGGTCCGGCCCCCTTTGTAATATCTATGAACGAGACGATAAGTGCTGGAACCTTGCCGAGGGTAAGCAGCACATTCGTAGCTCCTATTTTTTGGCTTCCGTACTGACGGATGTCGAAATCTTTGCCCCGGAGCAATTTTCCCATCCAGTAGCCCGAAGGAATAGATCCCCACAAATACGCAAATGCTGCCATAAGTATAAGTAAATAGACACTACTAAGCATTGCAGTCTCCTTTAGGTATCTGCATTCTACAGCCAATAGTGAGTAGTGAAGATCGTTTCGCTCTATAGGCATCCTCATATCACAATGCACCTATTACATCAGTATCACGATGTTATTTCTTATGAAGCAAGGATTTTCAAAAGTCTCTGAAGTACTCATTTACTCTCGGAGAAATTGTAATATAAGCGTACTTAACTCAGCAGGAAGCGCAAGCATCGGTCGGTGACCGCATGGTAAGGTTATAAAGGTTGCCTGTGGAATAGTCGTACTGAGAGTCAGCCCTAGTGAAACGGGCAGGAGTACATCGTATTCGCCCCAGACAATGAGCGTGGGAATAGTGATTGTAGCAAGCTCAGTACGGAAATCGCTATGTGCCATCTCCTGAGCGGTCTGCCATAGTATACGTAAGCGTGGTTGCAGAGCATCTCGTAAGAGCTTTAGTGGATAACGCCCATTACCTGGTTGCAGTATTGAACAGATCGAACGAAATGCCAGTTGAAGGAGATTGGTTTGAAGAGGAAGCCCTGCAGTACTAATAAGTACAAGCCGCTTAACAAGCTCCGGTGCATTGGTGGCGAGATGAACAGCAATCGCTCCACCCATCGAGTGGCCTATAATAGTCACTGGTGGTAACTGCATCTGTCGTAGCCACACTGCTAACTGTGGACCCATCTCGCGTAGTCGCCACTCACCTTTAAGCATGCTCCGTCCATAGCCTGGTAGATCCACAACGAAAACTTGATGATGTTGAGCAAGATAAGGAAGGATACGTTGCCATGTATAGCATGAGGCACCATACCCATGAACAAGCACTAGAGGTCTATCTGTGTTTGTACCAGCTGTGAAATAATAGATGTTCTTACTAATAGATGTACTACTCATTTTAAGTGCATTTACATTGGCTTGATTTTCTTTCTTCTTCCAAGTACACTTCCGATGAGGAATTCATTTGGCAAAAGATTCCTCATAGTCATTTTATTATACTCAATCTCAAAGGGAAAATCTAATGATGAATCACGGACGGCAAATATCTCTTTTCGTCCTTCCTTTGGATACACCACATGCCACCTTGGAGCGAGTTGGTGGCAAAGGAGCTTCATTAGCACGCATGGCTGCTGCTGGTCTATCTGTACCCCCAGGCTTTCATATAACAACCGACGCATATCGTCACTTTGTAGCAACCAATAACTTGCAAAAGACGATACAGAAGGCCATGACCACGGTCAATTCCGACGATCTGGCCACCCTTGAAGATTCTTCAACTTGCATAGGGATACACTTTGCAGAGAGCACAATACCAAGCGATATTGTTGAAGCTATTTGTCAGGCTTATGTCCGGCTTGGTGGTAGTGAACCGGCGACTGCAGTGCGTTCCTCTGCCACCGCCGAAGACCTACCAGGCGCATCCTTTGCTGGTCAGCAGGAGTCCTATCTCAACATACGTGGCGAAGCCAGAGTTCTCAATGCTGTAAAGCGCTGTTGGGCCTCTCTGTGGACAGCGCGTGCCATCGGCTATCGTATACGTCATAACATCGTTTCTGAAGAGGTGAGCCTGGCCGTTGTCGTTCAAAGGTTTATTCCCGCCGATGCTGCTGGCATTCTTTTCACAGCTAACCCGCTGACTGGAGCACGTAACCAGATCATGATAAATGCAGCCTGGGGACTGGGTGAGGCCATAGTCGGTGGATTCGTAACTCCTGATACAGTTGTGATCGACAAGGTCAGTGGGATGATGCTCACAAAAGAAATTGCTGACAAAGAAGTGATGACTGTCTCTGCACTGCATGGCACACACGAAGAGCCCGTTCCAACCAATCGGCGTAGAATAGCAGTACTCTCCGAGGCACAGGGTGAGGCACTGAGATGTATTGCTATACAGATTGAGCAGCTCCATGGTCAACCAATGGATATTGAGTGGGCCATAGCAGATAAGCAATTCTTTGTTCTCCAAGCTCGCCCCATTACCACTCTCCCCGAAGATGCTGTTGGAACTGGTATCGCTTCGGTAAAAGAATGGAAGCTCCCAAAGCCTGGAGGATGCTACATGCGTAGTAGTGTGATCGAACTGCTACCTGATCCGCTCTCTCCGTTATTTGCGACGTTGGCATTGCCGATCTGGAATCAAGCCACTCATGAAATTTTAAGAGAGATGGGGATAGACAATATAGTGTCCCATGACCCGCTGGTTACAATCAACGGCTTTGCCTACTACGACATTACTATCACTCCCATGCAGGCAATTAGGCTCATTTTGATGGTCCCAAGGCTGATAGCTTTTATAGCTCACATGCAGCGAACTGCGCATTTGCGATGGCAACAACAAGCCCGCCCTGCATATCTGGCTGTGATAAACAAATGGGATAGAGTCGATCTGGAGACAACATCTGCTACACAAATGCTCAACAGGATACGTGAGATTCTCACAGTAGCTGCTAAATACTACCTCACCATACAAGACGGCATATTGCTGGCAGCATACAGAAGTGAAGCGATTTTCACTGTGGTATATGAGGAATTCATTAAGCGTAGCGATGATCCACGTGCTCAGGCCTTTCTATTAGGCTATAGCAGTTCACCAATTGAGGCTGAGAAGTCACTTTACAACCTGGCGCAGTGGGTGTGTAGTCAAGAAGGACTGGCCGATATTCTGAAAAACATGTCAAGTGAGCAATTTCTTGCTGCCTACCGATCCGAACACTCAGTAAGTGGAAATCAGCCGTCCTGGTCACAGTTCCAGCGACACCTCGATGCCCACCTAGCACGATTTGGACATGCCATCTATGATCTCGACTTCGTCAAGCCTGTCCTTGCCGACGATCCAACACCTTTGTTGGAACCTCTCAAGTTTTTTCTTAGTGGTCAGGCGTCTGATCCCTACATTCGTCAGGCGACCACTACAACTGCGCGTGAACAGGCCGAACAAGCACTCTTATCCAGACTGCGTGGAATTCGACTGGTGCTCTTCCGACGCCTGATGCAGAGAGCTCAGAGCTTCGCCCCCTTGCGTGAGGATGCTCTAGCGGATGTCGGTCTAGGCTGGCCCCTGCTGCGCTGCCTCCTCCGAGAAATCGGACAACGTCTCGCTAAAGCCAGGAGAATCGAGCGCACAGATAATGTGTTTTGGTTAACAGCGGATGAGATAGAGACGGCGGCACTGGCCCTTGACAGCGGTAGATCGATAGAGAGCTATCAAACAAGCGTGATCAAACGACAGGCACTATGGAGGAGCACACAGAAAACTACCCCCCCAGTGGTTTTGCCGAAGGGAGGGCGTACTCGCTTCTTAGGGATTGATTTTAGCCGTTGGTTACCGGCTGCTACTTATCAGGAGATAAGCCATGTGATCAAAGGCATAGGCGCAAGTCCAGGTCGTGTTACAGGACCAGTACGGGTACTTCATGCCACAGATGAGTTCAACCAAATGCGTCCAGGTGAAATCTTGGTGGCAAGAGTGACTACCCTGGCCTGGACTCCACTTTTTACCCTTGCTAAAGGAGTAGTCACTGACATTGGTGGACCACTCAGTCATAGTTCTATTGTTGCCCGTGAATATCATATCCCTGCTGTTCTCGGTACTGGGATAGCTACGGAGTGTCTTTATAGCGGACAGCTTGTGACAGTTGACGGAGATGCAGGCACAGTAACGGTGATCAATGAATAAGATTGGGAGACACTTTTCCTAAGCAGGTAGAAACTAGCTGACTACTCTGCGCCAGTGCTTGAGTATCAAGCTCCGCTTCTGGATAGAATGCAGTGAACTATCGAAAACAGCAAATATGAACGACAGGAGAGAGCGTGTGATATGAATACGTCTAGGTATATAATTGAAGCTCGGCATCTCTCCCGTACCTTTGGCATACGAGAAGCTGTGACGGATGTTAGTTTTTGTGTTCGACGGGGTGAAATATTCGGCCTCCTCGGTCCCAATGGTGCAGGTAAAACGACCACCATTCGTATGCTCACAGGGCAGATAGATCCAAGCCACGGCAGTGCATCGGTTGCGGGCTTTGACGTAGTTAGGGAACGGACGGCGTTAAAAGAGTGTATTGGCGTTGTCTTTGAAGACCAAAATCTGTACGAGCGCCTTTCTGCAAAGTTGAACCTGGAGTTTTTCTGCTGGCTCTATAGACTTCCCAAAATCAGGGTGGATGCGGTACTCAACCTGGTGGGTCTGCGTGAGCGAGCCAAAGAACCAATACGAAACTTTTCCAGTGGTATGAAGCAGCGCATTATGGTAGCACGTGCTCTGCTGCACCAGCCACGAGTACTCTTTCTCGACGAACCAACTCGTGGTCTCGATCCTATTGCGGCACGCGAACTGCGCCAGACTATTGCCACCCTCTCTCAGGAGGGAATAACTGTCCTCGTGACCACCCATCTGATGGAAGAGGCCGATCATCTCTGCCAGCGCGTCGCCTTTCTCGCCAACGGACGTATCGTTGCCAATGATACGCCGTACAACCTAAAGCTTGCCCATGGGAAGCGTAAGCTTGTCGTGGTCTTGGCGGCAGATCCGCCAGCCGATGAAGGATCCTCACCATTTATAGAGAGAATGCTACATATAGATTCTCATGCTGACCAAGCTCTGCTTGTACAATGGATGAGCCAGGGGAGAATACAGAGCATCCACTCCTGTGAAGCCACATTGGAAGAAGTCTTTGTTAGCGTTGCCGGAGTTTGTCTGAATTAAGGAGGTCAATGATGCGTCTATATACAACATTTGCCATCGCCCGCAAAGATGCACTTGATATCCTGCTCAATAAATCGACCAGGGTCATGCTCTTGACGCCAATCTTCATTGCGATTGTGTTTGCTGTGATCAGCAATCTACCTGAAATTAAGATCTCCGATTTGTTGATCTACAATCCTGGATATTCTCGTGTGGGCCAGGTAGTTGCTCGAGCAGTTCCTCAATCCCAGCCCATCGCCGCCCACTCGCAAGAGGAGGTAGTTTCTGCGTTTGCACAGCACAAGCCTTACTTACTAGGCATGATCATCCCAGCCGACTTTGATACCAGATTGAGCCGAGGCGAGCATCCACTCTTGACACTCTATTTCAATGTGAACGAGATGAATGAGGTACAACGGCAACTGGTATTAGACACGCTTGTACAGTACGAGAATAGTGTGTTTCACTCTCAACTACCGTTGCAGGTAGCTTTCACGACGATCAATGTCTCCACCTCCACCTCCAACTTGGATCTGAGCAAAATCTACATAGTCCTAGCGTTGTTCAACTTGATTACTGTTGGCGTTTCACTGGTTTCTACGCTGCTTGTGGAAGAGAAGGAGAAGAAGACGTTACACCTACTACTGGTCTCTCCAGCTTCCCTCACGGATGTCGTGATTGGCAAGTTACTGGTGGGACTAGGCTACCAACTTGTCTTGTCGGGAATAGTGATGACAGTAGTACATGGCTTTGTGGGGAATATTTTGCTCGTTTTGCTGTTTATGCTACTCATTACTTGTTTTGGTCTGGCCTTAAGTCTATATGCAGGCAGCATCTTCCAGACGACCAGTGGTATGGGAGGATTTCTGAACCTTGTGGGATTTCTCTTTATGATCCCTGCTATCTTTGTTAGCCCAATAGGGTCCCTTTTCGGAAATAATCTAGAACTCCAGATTCTGCATATTCTCCCTACTTACTATATGGCTGATGGATTGATGAATGCCTTGCAGGGTCAGTCTACACTCAGTAGCGTATTCCTGGATCTTGGTATCACTCTCGTTTGCACGTTTGTATGCTTTGGGAGAGCTATCTGGTTACTGCATCGCCAAGCTGTAAGAACTGCTAGCATTTAAGTAGACCCGATATGCCAGCCGTTCTGAAGTCATCAAAACGGGATGTGATTTACCGTTGTGCGATTCCACATGTCATTTTGCGTAGACCTAGACTTGCTTGTGCTAACCACCGAATCTGCCTGGAAGATAGATCATCAGCATTATGGATACAAGATTAGCAATGGATAGCATGGATCAATATGTCTTTGAGAAGCCATCCTCTCTTTCTCAAGAATATTTTCAAGTTACTTCTGCTTCTCAAACGAAAACAGATACACCGCGATACCTGGTCACAATGTATACAGGTATTGGTGATGCTGTTGTGGTGGGATTAAGTGCTATTGATCAGTTTATAGAGAATGATCCAGAGGCAAATGGAAAGATCGATATACTCTGTAACTCTATTCAGGCAGAGTTGTTCGCTCATGATCCGCGTGTGAATAAGATCATTCAAGTGAAGAGCAGCCTTTTTCCCTCCCCTAGCTTTACAGCCTGTTTATACAGCGGCTTCATGAATGCTGAAGCAACTTGGCTCGTTCGCTTTTTACGTACTCGACAGTATGAAGCGGTTTTGCCTGGTATGTTTGCACCTGTCTTCTACAGCCGTCTTGGGTCACATATCATGTATCCACATCCCTTGCAATTGATGAAAGATTTTCTTGCGCTGCGGGCGCAGAAAGATAGACCTATGAGCAAGATTGTCAGGCAGGTAATCAATCGCTTCTTTGGGAAAGATATACCGATTTCTGCACTACCTGAAAGTATTCCTCTCTATATACCTTCTCTGCGGATACAAGAATCGGAGGCATTAGTCATGCAGATGTACAAAAGAGCACGACTGCCAGACAGAGAAAGTAAGATGCTGGTGGTAGCACCTGATAGCTCCTCTATCATAACACGGCCACCGGCTGCCCTTCTTGTGGCTGCACTCACCGAGGTCCTCAAGAAGCGTCATAATCTGCTCATCTGCGTGTTGCCTAGCTATACTGATACAACGTCTTCAAAGCGTTTGTGGCGGAATCTGGCTTCCAATTTTGCTGAACGTGTGGTTCTATTAGCGGCGAACCCATTGCCCACTCTTCTGGAGACGGCAGCATTCATCGATCAATCAGATATCCTTGTGACCGGCGATACAGGAGTGATGCATCTAGCTGCTGCCACTAAAAAAGTACAGGAGAATGACAACATAGACATTGTTCCATGTAATTCGGTGAAAATAATTGCATTATTCGGCGGCACCTGTCCTGGGCTGTATGGATATAGGGCGCGAACGATGATACTAGGGAGCGGACGGAAAGAACAGACGGCCTACAGGCCTGGTATTATCAAAGAGTCTTATAACCCAAAGGGCCGAGACTTTTTTGATCATATCTCACCCGAACAACTAACAGAGGCGATATTGAGTTTTCTCTAATGCCTTTCTCCATTCTTAGGAGGACTGCTCAGGCCAAAATTGGCGAAACATGTACCATTGCGTAGGCCATTCGCGTATCATCTCCTCTAAGGTATCATAGATATGCTGTGTTAATCTCGTCACTTCGTCTGTTTGATCTTGACCGCTGCTCCTTTGGGGAAAAATTGGAGGAAACACACGCAGATACAATTCATCACAGAGCCCATACCATACATAACCAGGTAGAATTGCAGCTCCACTCTTCAGTGCGAGAGCCGCTGGGCCACGTGGCACATATGTTGTGCGTCCAAAGAACGAGACGGGGGTACCTTGATCAGGCGATAATGGACGATCAGATGCCATACCGAATCTTGTGTAACGGCACATTTCAGAAAAGCCAGGAAGCTAGGTCTGGACTGGGTTTAGCGTCTCCTCATCGTACATCGTTACACAATAATCGATATGGCGTCAACACAGTGGTTCTGTTGGAGGATGCGCAGAATGCGTCGAGGCAAGCTTTCCATGGGAATGATATTAATGCCCTTTTTTTTGCGCAGGTTCTGCACTAGGTGATTTAATTGTTCATCGCTGAACGTTTCCACTACAGCAGAAAGGGGTACATGGCGTGCAAGAAGAGCGCCAGCTATATCCCAGTTCCCAAAGTGTGCAGTTACAAGAATAACTCCTCGGCCTGGCTCTAATGCATGCTCTAGATATTTTTGCCAGGAAGTTGCTCCTTGGGTCATATCGCGTATGTTTTGCTCTATTATACTGCAATCAAGATCGGAGAAGTTGAGAAAATCTGCAGCATAACGACCATAATTACACCATGAAGTAAATGCGAGGTATAGTACATGAGGATCATATGCTGAACGTCTTGTCACCTGTGCTAGGTTGCGCTGTGTTACTATACGTTTGGATCGCCAGCCTAGAAAGATGGCAGCACTAATAGCACGTCCCATAACCTGTCTGGCCGTTTGCGGTATCCAATGAGCAAGAACACTTCCGATGCGTGCAAGCCGATAAACTGATGACATATAAGCTCCTTAGAAGATAGAGTCACTGATGTACAACGACAGCAGCAGGTTTCGTAATGTAATGTATCATCCAGATTCTGGAAAGGGATTCCTGTAGCAAGAAGTTGTCCAATCTGATCAGCAGAGTGTTGTTGATAAATACCTGCAACAGCAGCATTTCTCCAGTAAGGGCAAATTAAGAGAGCACTTATTAAGACTAAGAGGCTGTGTGCAAAGGCTTCAGGAGCTGTTTTGCGCCAAACGCCGCACCAGAAGGCGGCTCATGGCTACATAGATCCAGGCTTCTTCGCTAGCGGGCAGCACTTCATCGTCTTTAGTCAGCCGACGCCAGGTGGAAAGCCAAGCGAAGGTCCGCTCAATGACCCAACCACACTACCCCCAAATGCTATTTTCTGTTTCTGAGTGCTTGCCATGGCGCTCTCCTTTCGTGATTCGCTAGTATGATGATATCCTCATCAGAGTGGTTCGGCAAGTGGGGCATCAGTCCAGCGGCGGCGGAAATCGTCTCCAATGGCGCGCTGATGGTACTCTCGAAGGCGTTGCTGCTCCGCTTCGTCGGCCCACACGACCCAACGGTGCAAGGGGTCGTCGAGCTGGCGTGCTCGGACCAGCCCTTGACGGATCCAGTGATAAAGACTGCCCCGGGGGATTAAGAGCATGCGGGCTAGCTCAGTTGGCCACCATTCATCAGGTAAGAGACCGTCATGGTGCCGGACCCGCGGGCGTGGGGCGCTTACGCCCAACTGGCGTTGCAACTGCATGATCATCTCCGCGCGAAAGCCAGTGGTGGAGCGGGGAGGGCGAAAGCCAGCGTCGGAGAGTGCCTGGGCAATCGCAATGGCAGTCCAGCCAGCCCCAGTCAACATCTGGACCTGGTGGCAGATCTGTGGATAGGTACTCAGTTCGCTCAGCTTGCCAACCGGTCGGATCACGACCCCCTCGGTATGGCTTCCGCCGATCCACTCAATACGCACGTTCACCCGTTCGCTGCTGCCCTGCACATCAACGATGACTCGCTCGATCACCTGACGAATGATCTCTTTGCGATCAGCCTCAGTGGTGGTTGCAGCAGCCCAAAGCACGGGAATATCCGTCGCTAGACGGCGAATCGCTTCTCGTTGGGTCTCCGAAAGGATCCGTGGCTTCTGTTGGACAAACCGATGATACTCCTCCTCAAGCTGTTGTTGAGCGAGCAGCTTCTCTTCCCAGGCGCGCTCCAACGTCCGGGCCACGAGCCGATGTTCAGGCTCGACCGCATGGATCTCTCGAGCGGCTCGTTCAGCTTCGTAGGCTGCCCGTTCTCGCCGCTGCTGCCAGAGCCGCTCCAACTCGGCCCGCTCTTGCTCCACCCGTTCGGTGGCAGTGAGCGACAACTCTAAGGCGGCTGGCTCCAAGGCGGCAAGCACCTGTTGGCTCACAAAGGCATCGAGGCACGAGCCCGCCAGATGCTGGCACTTGGGTTCCCCGTAGTGCGTCCAGCGCTCCACACATTCATACGTGTGAAGGGGGCCACCGCCATCGTAATGGACCGTCAGCCGACAGCCACAGCGGGCACACACCACCAGACCCGCTAAGAGAGCAGTCCCGACCCGCACCGCGCCCATAGCATCGGCGCGGGCGCGGTTGGCCTGCAGCCGCACCTGGTTGCGCTCATACTGCTCTGGGGAAATATAGGCCGGACAGCGGTTGGGCAGCAGGACCAGCCACTCAGCTGTTGCCATCACCACGCGACCACTGCGAGGTCGTTCCGGCTGTTTGCGACGTGGATCCTCCTGTCGTCGTCCGTAGACATAGGAGCCCGCATAGAGGGGATGTTTGAGCATGGTCTGTAACGTCGCCCGATTGGGGCGGCGCCAGACCAGTTCCCCTTTGCCAGGCCCCTCCCGTACGCGAACGCCGAGTTGGATCTGGTGGTGAGCCAGGTAGCGGACCAGCCCGCCCAGGGTGCCCAGCTCTTCAAATGTGCGGAAGATGAGCCGGACAACCTGTTGCACCTGTTCATCTGGGTCGAACTGGATCTCTCCCGTGGAGTCCCAGACGTAGCCGACCGGCAGGGCAAACTGCAGTTCGCCACGCTGGGCTTTGCTCAAACGCCCCTGGTACATACGTTGCTTTAAGATATGCAGTTCTGCTTCTGACATGGTGCCTTTCATTATGTATCATCAAAAGTCAAGCCCTTTTGACCTTTTTTCAGGTTTCGGTTTTGAGGGTCACGGAGTCTGCCACAGTCCTTGCTCGTTGTCAAGGCACCCCAAAGGGGACCCCGCCTTGACAACGAGCAAGGACTGTGGCGACAGCGTGGTGACCCCAAAACCGCTGAAGCCTGAAAAAATGGTGGGGATGGAGAAGCGCCCCTGGTTAGTCCTCCCTTTTCTTCTTCGTTCGTCGAACCGTTTGGAGAGGGATCACGTTCGACGCTGCTTGTCGGCTGGTTTGTAACTCGCGCGGAGTTGGCCCGGCAGGGGTTGGGACATCGGCGAGTCTCTCGATCAGCGCCTGGTGGAGTTCAACCCCTTCGCTCACCAGCAACCGCTCCTCTTCGGTCAGCGTGACGAACTCCAGCATCCGCACCAGGTTCGCCTGGCCTTCCACGAGTTGCTCCTTCAGGGAATCTTTAGGGCGGTAGTAGGGACAGCGAGCACAGGCCATGCGGTGGGGACACTCTGCCCAAAACGGATTGGTACACCACCCATGCCCGAGGTCGTAATATTTCCAGCATTCGCCGCGAGAGGCCTGGCCACTCATCACGGAGTCCTGGTCGAGCAGCACCTCGATGGTGGCCAGGTTCTGCTCCAGGTAGCCGGCCTTTGCCACCTGATTCGCTAGTTTGGTGGGATCGACTTTGAGATAACTTTGCGTAGACGAGAGATGCTTGTGCCCCAGGTAGTCTCGGAGCTGAAAAATATCGAGCGGCTCTTTCGCATTGTAGAGCATGGAGGCAATGGTCGCTCTGGCCCGATGGCTCGTGATGGCTCCACGACTATCTTCCTCGGGGATGTTGGCCTTCCGACATAAATGGGGGATCAAGCACCGATTAAGGTAGCCTTTCGAGACACGCGTCCCGCGGTAGGAGAACAGGAACTGCACGGCTTCACCGGTTTTGCCATCGACGTGCTGTGGTTGCTCACGCGGTCGGACGCGTTCCCATTCGTTGATGCGCCTGCCCACCAGGGGATGGACGGGTTTGGTGTAGCTGGTCGTCGTCTTGTTGACCGGAATATCCAAAAAGCACACCGCATCTTTTGGTAAGATCTCGCTGGTTTCTGGCACCAACACATCTTCGTGCTGCCACCGGATACAGCCGACGCGCAATCGCACAATTTCATCGGAGCGTAATGCCGCAAAGCACCAGACCACCGCGATGGCACGCACCATTTCCAGGGGATAGATCAGGACATTGCTCCCAGTGGTAGGAAGATCTGCGGCCTCCAGATTCATCGCGGCCCACAGGAGCTTGGCCCATTGGTCTCTCTGGACGACCCTGGGATCTGGCCCAATCAGATGACGCAATGCACGCAGCGCTTGAAGGGCACGGTGTGGATTGAGCCGGATGGGAATCCATCCCCACTCCTGGCAATCGCGTAAGAACGCACGCACGCACTTGAGGAGTCTGGCCTTGGCATTGGGACGAAGAGGTTGCCCAATCCGCTCGTCGGGCAAATGAGACTGTCTGCCAACGCTGATCCACTCCCCAACTTTCATGGCCATCACAGCTGCCACAAACTCGATCGCAATCTCGTAGGTAAAGTCAGCAGGACTCCTCACCTCTGGGTGAGACGCGTTCAGCCAGCGCCCTACTTTAAGCAGCAGATAATAGCTGTGGGCCGCGCCTTGCGTGGGACTGTGTGCTCGCCAGCGTTGGCACCACGACAGCCACTCGTCTGAGATCTTCCCATCGATCTCACTGGTCACTGGTCTTGCCGCTCGTTTGGGGTCGAGAAGCGGTCGGCTGATGATCCCAAGGGCAAACAGGGCGCGAGAAACTTGAAACAGGTAGCCTCGCACGCAAGGAAAGGTGCAGGTCTGGTTCACCGTTTCGAGGAACTCAACGTGCAATGCTTCCAACTGAGGGCTACGGTTGCGCAACAGGAGATAGCAGAGGCAAGCGATGAAGTCATGATGATGTTTTTCGCGATAGCCCCAGGCGCCAAGGGCGGCTGTCAGAAGCTTCACGTGTGCCTCAATCGTCGCCTTCCCAAAGACTTTCCGGGCAATCGGGGCGATGGCAAACGGGCCCAGCAGGGGATCGAGATCTGCAGGAGAACAGAGGAGATAGGCAAGAACAGGCAGCTCCCGGCGTGCTGGATGTTGTCCCACTCCATATCTTCTTCCATATCGCCGAGCAAAGGCGGTGTAGCTTGGTCCAATGATGTCCATCCAGACTTTTTCGGACCAGGCCCAGAACGTCTTGCCACGGCGGTACATTTCAACGACCAGGACGCGCACGATGTCAGCATGGAAATTGGAGCTCAGATGAATCACCGTGAACACATCCTGGAGAGGCTGAAGCAAGCGATGAAGCAGCACTTTTGTTGATGGATACAAGTGGAAAGGCTTCCGTCGCATGATCCGCTTGAGCTCAGCATGCTCGACCTCGCCCAGGTCTGGAGAACGGTCATATTGGCTGACATCCACTGGCCAGCGAAAGGCGCGAGAGGACGAAGGAAGAAGCGCTGTTTGCTGCTTCATGGTCTTGTCCCTCCCAGGATCACCTCGATCCACTGTTCAAAGTTGGCCAGACTCCGCGAAACTGCTTCCGTGAGTTCTACTCCGCTCAAATGGATGTAAAGCATCGAGGTCTGCAAGGAGGCGTGGCCGGCGTAGAGAGCAATCTGATGCAGGTCCATGTGTGCCCTGGCCAGATGGGTCAGGCGAAGATGTCGCGGCGTACGGGTCGTAAATGGGAGGAGACCGACCCGCTGTGTTATCTTCTGCACAATCTTCGACCAGGTCACCAGAGCCAGGGGACGAGCAGTATTGCGATGAGATTCGGACAAAAAGAGGGGGCCACGAGTGGTAGAAAGCGCCCGTCTGCGATGCAAGTATGCTTCCAGCAAGCGGCTGGTCACCCGACCATAGCCGACCACCCGCTCTCGCCCATTCTTGGCATGTTCGGCGCGAATCCTGATCTGGCGATAGGCGAAATCAAAGTCGCCGATTTCAAGGGTGATCAACTCCTCACGGCGTAAGGCCCCATCGTAGGCTAAGAGCAGCAAGACCTGATTACGCAATGACTCCTCGGTGAGATGACGCAGCAGATTTTGCCACTCGGAGTCCGATGGAATCCAAGGGAGTTTGTGGTAATGTGGCAACAGTCCCCGGTCACGTACCCCGCCAAAAGCTTTGCCAGGCACGTAATGGCCCCGACCAACCGGGTTGTCCTGACGCAGTTGCTGCTCAATCAGTGAGTCACAAAACAAGCGTAAAACGGTGATACGCTGCTGCATGGTCGAGTTCGATAACCCTCGGCCGTGCTCAATGGAGAGCATGTTGACCCCTTTGGGATTGGGACGGTGAGCCAGGTCCTGGAGGTAGAGCGCAACCTGCTCACGCGTGACGGCTTCTGGCTGGACGCTGTGCTTGGCACAGAAGCTAAGGTAATCGTTGAGACAGCGTCCATACGCGTCCACCGTGTTTGGGGCGAGCTGCAAATGAGCTTGCCTCTGGAGCCAATTGCGTGCGAGTTCGTGCTGTAGCACCAGCGGGTACTGTTCCCAGCGGATCTCAGTCATGGGACGCCTCCTTGCGAGAAGACGACAGATTATCCCTATTTGATGGTATCACACGGGGGCCCGGGTGGAGGTGACAACCCTCATCCTCGTCCCTAATGATATCTAATATACAGCCCTAACAGGAGTCGATCATTGTAGAGCGCCGGATCATACATCCCGTCCAGGTCAGCAATCAAGGTGTGAAAGAGCGCGCACAGCTCCAAGAGTTGATGCCAATCCTTGTTCGAGCGTGCCAGGCGCGACATCTCCACCCCGAAGATCATCCCGACGTGATCCAGGCTCACCTCTGAGACCAGCCGTTGGAAGCCCGCTCGCCCCTGCGCGCTAGTTGCTGACTTGCCCTGATCATCATCGATCACCAGGATGCGGTCGGCGGCCCACCCCAACGCTTGGGCTCGACTGACCAGTCCATATTGGAGTCGCGTGGACTCCTGATGGTCAAGAACTTGTTGGGGGGTGGATTGGCGCACATAGATGACCGCGAGCCGTTCACGATGCCAGGCATGGAGTTTCTCTGTGTGCAGGTCATCCAGCGCAGTGAGGGAGGACTTAGTCAGCACTGTCGTCGAGTTCATCGCCGTCCTCCTTGCCTGGTGCGAGGCTTGGCTCCAGCTGACGTTCGAGCAAGTGGCTTAACAGCCAGAGGAGAAGCTTCCGATTGGCCTGCGGCAGATCCGCCCACGGACCGATGGCTGGTCTGGAAGCGGGCGGGGGGGAGCCGTGTTGGGGGAGGGACTGGACATGGGACACCGCCTTCTTCATGCTGTGAAGTTTGGGCTAGCTGCCGGTGCTCAACCCAGGTAAGCAAGTTCAGCAGCCCACTCATGCCAAGCATAGGACATGGCGTCGGTTCTGTCAACCGAACTGTCTCAGGGGTATTGTGATTGGGTGTTCTCCACGATCCAACGCCATTTGAGGACATGGAAGCCGGAGGGAATGGTTGGCGGTTCTTGTCCAGGAGCCACCCAGACATAGCGCACCCAGTCCACCAATGCTTGACGATCTCGACGTCCCACCCGAAGCGCTCTTTGACCCAGGCCTCAAAGTTGCCCTTCTCGTAGGCGCTATCGGCCCAGATCAGCTCCAGATGGGGGAACACTCCTTGCAATGGCTCCAGCAGAAGTTTGCCTCCCTGATGATCCTGGATGTTGGCCTCATGGACCAGCAGATGCAGCAGGAAACCATTGGTATCCACCAGCACATGCCAGATGCCTCCTTTCACCCGCTTGCCACCATCATAGCCACGCTGCCCCCTTTTTGACTGGTTTTCACCGATTGGCTGTCGATGATCGCCGCACTGGGAGTCGGTTGACGCCCCTGTTTCCGTCGGACCTGTTCACGAAGCGCCGTATGAATGCACTTCCAGGTGCCGTCGTTGCGCCATGTCCGGAAGTAACCCCACACCGTCGACCACGGTGGCAACTCGTGCGGCAAGGCCCGCCATTGGGCTCCAGTACGGTCCAGATACAGGATCGCATTGATGACCTCTCGCATATCGGTTGTCCGCGGCCGCCCACCAGCCAAGCCTGGTGGGATCAGCGGTTCGAGCAAGCTCCACTCCTCATCCGAAAGATCGCTGGGATAAGCTCGTCGGCACATCTTCAACCTCTTCTCTCTTTATTGCTCTGTTTTCCTCTTTTCTCTCCTATTCTATCACCTGAATGAACCAGGGAAAGCTCGCAGCAGTTCCTTCAGCTCCTGAAGCCTTTGCACACAGCCTCTTAGCTCGACTTTGTACATTTCCTTTAAGGAAGTATTGAGCTTTTCTTGGTAGCGTAAGCTCACAAGAGCCTCGCAGTCTTTTTCAGAAGGGAGTTTTTCAACATCACCGTGTTTCAATGATGCCAGAAAACGTTACGCTTTCACTCATGAGGCCACTCAACACCCGCTGGTGGGCTTTGCGCGTCCTCTAAAAGGCTTCTGAAAGGCGTTTGAGCAACGCTGATCGCTTCGCTTCCCAACGGGAAATGTACAAAGTCGAGCTTAGTAGTCAGTCCAGTTTGAATTTGGGAGACGGATAAAGATCATGCATCTGAGCTCGAGCATCGGCACAGGTAAAGCGCCAATGGATGCGGCAGCGTTGTGTATTGCGCTCAGTCGCCAAGGTCACGATATGTTGCCACAGATGGTCGAGGTTCTTCACCCGTTTGGACAAACAGCCTCGCTCAAAAATACTGATCTCGATCTCGGCCATATTGAGCCAACTCCCATGTTTGGGGGTGTAATGCACCTCCAAGCGCTGCCAGATGCGCTGCGCCTCCTCGGGAGGAAATGCCTCATAGAGGCTGGCTGCGGTGTGCGTGTTGAGATTGTCCATCACCAGGCGGATGACGCGTGCCTCGGGATAGACCTCATCGACCAGCCACCCAATGGTCTGTGCAAAATCCAACCTGGTACGCTGCTCAGTCAGCTCAACCGCCCGGCGACCAGCCAAGGGCTCCACGAACACAAACAGGTTGGCCGTCCCCAAGCGCTCGTACTCGCAGTCGGAGCGCTGTGGGTATCCCGGCTTCACCGGCAGTGGCTCCCGGACCTCTCCATGGACCACCAGTGGCTTTTCGTCAAAACAGACCAGTGGGGTGATCGGATCATACGGCTGGGCGTACAGGTCCAGCACATCCTCCATCGCCGCCACAAAGTCCGCATCGACGGTGGGAATGCACCACTGCTCATGCTGCCACGGCTTCAACGCATTTTTTTGAGTAACTGGCGCACCGTTTCCGGCGAGATGCGCCGCACATATCCCAACTCGACCGCCTGGCCTGAAAGCCTCCGCACGGTCCAGTGGTCATGCCCATCAGGAACGGTGCTGCACGTGATGGCGATCAGATGGGCCGCTTGCTCATCGGTCAGTGCCTGGCGCCGGCGGGCTTGCCGCTTATCCATCAACACTGCTTCGACTCCTCCCGCACCATAGCGCTGCCGCACGTTGCGAATGGTCTGGTCCGAGACATCGAAGGCTTCGGCGATCTCACCATTGCTCCAGCCTTCATCGCATTTGAGCAGCACTCGGGTGCGAGTCAGGGTGCGTGCATTGGCTTTGCCGCGTCGCACGTACACCTCCACATGCGTTCGTTCATCTTCGCTGAGGTGGATTGGGGTCGCTCGTTTCATGTGCCCCTCCCTGTTTTCCCTCAGCTTATCACAAATATCAATCTGGACTAACTACTAGAGACTGTGATGAACTTTTGGTAAACTAAGGAGTATGGAAAGAAAAGCTCCCCAGTGACGTAAGCGATGATGAATGGGCGTTTGTCGCCCGCTACCGGACGTTGATGACTGAAGACGCTCCGCAACGAGAACATGAGCTGCGTGAAGTGAAGAGTGGCTTGCGATGGATGATACGAATAGGAGCCTCTTGGCGCATGTTGCCCCATGACCTGCTGCCGCGGGCTGCGGTCTATCAGCAGGCGCAGCGCTGGCTCAAAGACAGAGTGTTTGAAGCGATGGTCGCTGATTTGCGGGCCGTACTGCACTTGGCGGAAGGACCCAGTGAACAGCCTTCGGCGACTATCGAAGATGGTCGCACCCTGCAGTCCGGTCGAGAAAGCGGACATCGAGCGGGGTATGATAGGGCCAAACGGCGCAAAGGGAGCAAAGTGCATCTGGCGGTCGATACGCTGGGGTAGCTGCTGGCCTTGCATATGACCCCTGCCAATGAACAAGACCGTGCTCAAGTGGCTCAGCTCATCGAGCAGGTGCAAGAAGCCACAGGAGCCTCGGTGGAAATCACCTTTGTCGATCAGGGTTACATGGGCGAGCAGCCTGCACAGGATGCCGGCGCGCACGGCATCCAACTGGAAGTCGTCAAGTTGCCCGAGGTCAAGAAAGGCTTCGTGTTGCTGCCCCGCCGCCCGATAGTGGAGCGCAGCTTTGCCTGGATGACTCGCGTTCGCCACCTCTCGCGCGACCATAAGCATGTGCCACAAACACTGGCTGGGTTTCATTTATTGGCCTTTGCTGTACTCATGCTTCATCGCTTTGTCCAGGTGATGGCTATTGTGTCTAAAGTTCATAACACCCTCTAGAGATCCTTGAGAGCCCTCATCAATCGTCGAGGAGGATCGACGAACCAACTCCAGGAGCATTGAGCAACATAGACGCCTATTGGCAGGCGAAGAGGTGAAAGCTCTTGTCCTCCAGACCTAACCCTGCGTTCGAGAACAGCATGACGAAGGTCATCAGGGCTCTTTCCTGGAAAGAGCGTATACGCAGAGCCAATGTGCTGCCAGAAATGTGCATCGCTCCCTCCCATTTCAGCGAGTCCCCATTGTTGATTCGCAACGCGTACAGTAGTACGCATAGACGCATTAGCTGGAGAAGCATTATATATCTCTATCCCATCTATGGAAAACCCCTTGCTTAGTAATTCATTTATCTTCGTACGACTCAAACTAGGGACCAGCCGCCCAAATGGATGAGGAATGATTACTAATCCGTCTTGCTCTTTAATCGCCTCAATGCTTTCTTCAACTGATCGCAGAGCTTTAGGAGCCTTCCTCACAAACAAACCGAGCAAATGGCCTTGACGCGTGCTAACTTCTACACCTGTAATTAACCTTAACGGACAATTCTGCTGATCCTGATGGGTTTTTAGCAGTAGTTCTGCGACACGGTTTGCGCCCTCTATATGGTCATGATCTGTCACAGCAATCACGCGCAAACCGTGCCGGATCGACTCCTCAATTACACGGAGTGGGCTAGCCCAGCCATCGCCATGATTCGTATGAATGTGAATATCGGCGCGACTATATTCAGCAGGTATAGTAGGAAAAGTAGTCATATAGCGTTTGGCTTGCAACGTTCTTCATGCCTGCCAATTCTTCTAAAATGCCATCTCATGAGTATAGTGTAACATATATAAAGGGCCTGTGAGCAGCGGGAACCTCTGCCTTGAGTACATAGGAGGATATCACCTCCTTGCCTGATCTCATAAACTCACTGATGACAGAGAATTTGTCTCTTTTCTGATGAGCTTTCCCTAGCTCAATGTTCTCGTTTAACGTAAGAGTTGGCATGAGAGTAATAGTCCAAGATACGACTTGCAACTTGTGGCCAAGCATACTCACGAGCTTTTTGCAAACCAGCTTGAATAAGCCGTTGACGTTGGGATTCATTCGTCAACAGGAGATTGACTGCTCCTGCAAGTTCCTGGCTATTACATGGGGTAGTGAGCAATCCATCAGTTCCCGAAGTCACTACTGAGGCATACCCAGGAATATTGCTCGCAACTACTGCTGTGCCGGATGCCATGGCTTCTAATAGAACTATCCCCATACTCTCATTACCGATAGCAGGCGCACAGAAGATATGAGCACTTGCAAAGTAACGAGGCACATCCTCATCAGAGACAGTTCCTGTGAAGAGTACATCATACCACTTTTGCTGCTGGACGAAATGCTGCAGCCTTTGTCGGTAACGACCTTCTCCGACGAATAGAAAGCGCGTGTGAGGATGTTGCTTACGAATTGCAGGAAGAGCACGCAGTAAGTAGCATGCACCTTTGCGCTTCTCAAAACGTCCTAAGAAGAGGATATTCTGCTTGCCATCCATCAAATAAGGCCAGGGAACCAGGCTAGGACTAAATCGATCCAAGTTGACTCCATTAGGAATCACACTATAGTCGGCAGGAAAGGCTTGTGAGACGAATTGCTTAGCAACATTAGAGATCGCAATGTGCCCATTCAACCGTCGAAAGTAGGGAAGAAGCAAACCAGATGCAGAGGTATATGCGAGGTAGGGTATTGAGGACATGCGCGAAGGTGCATATGCATGAAAAGTTCCGATAGTGAGTGTACGGGAGCAATGCAACGCAGCAAGCGAGAGACCTGGAACTAACGGTTCATGCACATGGAGTATATCGAAGCATTCCTGTTGTAAGACAGTACCAAGACGCGCTGGAAGAGTAGGGTCACATGTAATACGTGCAATCGACCCGTTAAAAGGAATAGGAGTTGTCCAACCCATCGGATAAAGATACTGCTCTGGTATCCTGCTCTGTTTTCCTGAGACAGGTGCGAGAATACGAATTTCGTGCCCCTTCCTGATGAACTGCTCAGCAAGATGTCGAATATGATCACGCACGCCACCAGGGTAATTCCAGTCATAGGGTGAGACCAAACCAATTTTCATCTCATCCTCCTTAATATTTGACGTTTAGACTACAAGAACCTAGCCGAACCCTGCTGCCTAGAACAGCGAGGTTCAGAATGGACGAACCATGCGAGCTCTTTTGAGACGCTCAAGCCTGTTTGCGGCGCTTTTTCGAC
>Ga0137379_10001239_pt1 | contig 23311 bp, 20 predicted proteins | sample SagtaG_18_FD_104812 | JGI IMG/M metagenome (GOLD analysis project Ga0137379, IMG submission 104812) | Vadose zone soil microbial communities from Sagehorn Ranch, Mendocino, California, USA - Sage2_L_80_16 metaG | ecosystem: Environmental > Terrestrial > Soil > Vadose zone | place: USA...
ATGATTCAAACGAATGGTGAAGTCATTGAAGCCAAGCGCAACCAGCGCATCGCTCGCCGCCGCGATCAGCTCCGCCTCGACCACCATCGAGCGCGAGCCCAACACATCAACGTCGCACTGATAGAACTCGCGAAACCTCCCCCTTGCCGGACGGTCGGCGCGCCAGACAGGTTGAATCTGATAGCGCTTAAAAAACTTCGGCAGCTTGTCTTTGTATTCTGCCACGACGCGCGCGAGGGGCACCGTTAGATCGTAGCGCAGCGCAAGGTCGGCTTCGCCGGTGCTTTCGTGCACTCCGCGCTTGAGGATCTTGAAGATGAGCTGGTTCCCTTCTTCGCCATACTTGCCCATCAGTGTCTCGATGTTCTCGACCGCGGGGGTCTCGAGTGGCTCGAAGCCGTAGCGCTCGTATACTTCTTTAATTACGCCAATGACGTACTCGCGTTTACGCACGTCCTCGGGCAGAAAATCGCGCATGCCGCGCGCGGGTTGTGTTTTGGCTGAAGGCACTCAACAGTTAACCGAGTAGAAATTTGCAGAGCGAGGCAATCATAACCTGAATTCATTCTCTCAAAAAGCAGGGCGGAAGCGACCGGTCGTCGCCGAAAGTCTGGACAGCGACGATGTTTTGAGAATAATGATTGGCTGTTAGTCCGTTTTAATATCGCCACGCAACGCCCATGAGTGCTGAGAACCTTGCTCAACCGTTGATTGCTCCGCCGAGGCCCGCTCATTTGAGCGTGCCGCTCCGTAACATCTTCTTCACACTTATGCTGACGATCAGCACGCTCGCTGTAGCCGGTTATTTTTGGCGCGAACAGGGCTACGAGATGCTCATCGTCACGATGGGTTGGCCGCACGTGATTCTGGGCTTCGTTTTTTATTTTGGACGCGTCAAGCGCGGTGAGGCAAAGGCCCGCTCAGCGTTTTTTCTGCTCGCGCTGGTGACACTCACGCTCTGGGTCATCCACTTCAACTTTGCGATCATCGGGCTCATCTATCTCTACTTTCTCTATCATGCATTTCGCGACGAGATTTTTGTTTATTTGCAAACGCGCGCGCGCCATCGCCCCGGCCCGAGTGTGTATGCGGTTGCCGGTGTGGGGCCGCTGATTCTATTGATGCTGCTGGTGCCGAAGCAGCAGGACTTTCGCCAGGACCTGCGACGCGTCGACCTTGCGAGCGCACAATTTGCAAACGACGGCTGGACGTTGATCCCATTCAAGCCGATCGAAAATTCAGTTGGTCGCAGCTTCTATTTCTACTTGCAGGCGCCGCATACCGCAGGTCTGCGCGCTCTTATCACTCATGCGAGCGTCGCTGACACGCGTCGCGACGGCGAAGTGCTGGTTGGAGATCGTCAGTGGCCGCAGGCAAAAGATTTGATCTTTCGCCCGCACTACGCCGGTGATGCGCAAGCGATGAACGAAACAAATTCGCCGGCGGGTCAAATCGCCGTGCTGCTGACCGGCGGCCACAAGGTCGGACAAACTTTCAAGGCCGAGCGAAATAATCTCGATGGCCTTTGGCTGCCGATCGAGCGTCTTGAAGAATCGCAAGCGACGGTGCAGTTTGTCTTTCATCTGGCATCGCCGCCGATGCTTCCATATTCACGCCCGCTCGCGGATCTTCGCCTTGTCTTGCTTGTGATTCTGAGTGTGATCGTGCTTTGGCGCTTGTGGCCAGGAAATAATCGCTCGCAGTTGTGGATCTATCTGCTCGTACTCGCGACGGCGTTTGCCGGAACGCAGATGATTTTGAAAAGTTCGAGCAATGCCGGTTATCCTTTTCCTCTGATCTTTCAGTTTGTAGTCGTGTTTCATTACTGGAGCTGGTACGTCTTTTCGTTTGACAAGCTGCGCACCGCGGCGAGTAAACCTTTGCAGGCGTCGACCATTCGCGCGCCTTACGATCGTATGCTTGATTACTTACGACGCGGACCTTATTTTACTGCGGCGGTGATTGGGTTAAATCTGATTGCGGCGGCGGGAGTGTTTTGGTATTACAAACTGAACGGCCCAACAACTCTGCGCTTCGCGTTTGATTACAACTATTTTCTTTACTTCCTCGTATTCCACGTGACATTTAGTTTCAGCCCCAAGCTGCGCGCGCGCGGCGCGCTTATGGAACCACGAGCGGTAGCGAGCGGGTAAAGTCGCGAACGCGCGTTGTCTGTCGTTAGGAATCTGCCCGCTCGCTACTGCTCGCGGTTCTGTATCTGTTCGCGATACTCTTTCGCATACTCGACATAGTTCTGCCAGTACGCGTTGAGGCCATCAACCTCTTCTTCAGTCAGTGGGCGCTTCACTCTTGCGGGCAGACCCATGACCAGCGAGCGCGGCGGAATGATTGTTCCCGGTGAGATTAGCGAGCCGGCGGCAACCAGCGACTGAGCTCCGACCCGCGCATCGTCGAGCACAATCGAGCCAATGCCGATTAACGATCCACGCTCAACGTAACAGCCGTGCAGCGTCACGCTGTGGCCAACCGTGACTTCGTCTTCGAGAATCGTCGGATGTGCTCCCGTGCGCGTGTGAATTACGCAGTTGTCCTGCACGTTCGTGCGACTACCAATGCGAATGAAATACATGTCGCCACGCACGACGGTGTTGCACCAGACGGATGATTGCTCGCCGATGTGCACGTCGCCGATGACCTGCGCGCTCTGGTCAACGAACGCTGTCTTGTGAATCTGCGGATGCACACCGCGAAATGATTTGATCATGAGCGATGGAGATTATGGCATGCCTCGAGGAAGATGCAACACGGAGCGCGGGGCAGTAGCCCGACCGTTAGGGAGGGCTCAAATGCGGATTTGATGAAGTAAACGCGGCTTGGTCACGCGCTCCGCTTCAACCGCTTGTTCGTAGTTGTGACTTGAGTTCGTTTCCTTCCAGTGGCCGACGCGGCAGTATCTGCCAAGAGCCTAAGTGCACGATTAACAGACTCCGTATCAGGAAAGATTTCGGTGAGTTCCGGATCGATCAGAACGAGGTTAGTACCAGCAGTTGCTTGTCGGTAGTACTTGCCGCGAACTCCACCTTTCAGTTTCGAGAGATCGTATTCCGGTCGCAGGTCGTTATTATTTTTCTTCGCCGATGCTTTCTTCATATTGTTTGCGCTCCCTTGGGGTTGCCTCTCGCGCGCAATGATTCGAATGCGATCTCTACGTTGTGTGTGCGAAAGGAATACTACTTTCCGTTTCGCTGAATGGCCAATGGTAATTTCTCTAATCTCATCGCCGGAGTGGTCCGGGGCAGGATAGGTCACTGCCAGCGGATCGAGGAATACTGTCGCCGCCTCCTCGAACGACATGCCGTGCTTCCGCAGTTCGCCTTTGCTTTCTTCGGATCCCACTCATAGATCACTCTGTGAGTCTACCTCAAGTCCCAACTGAGCCATAGTTGCCCGCGCTTGACGTTTTTCGCTGGCCGTGACAGATTGCGAATCGTGGCACAGTCGCTTAATCGAAAAGTGATCGCGACCATCGGCTTCGCTGTTGCGGTCCTTGCAGGGGGCTGCTCCGGCGCGCTCTTCAAAGTCAAACCTGCCGCTAGCCTGCCCCCGCTGCCCTCGTCCGCGAAGAGTGCCGACGCTGGCGGGGTTGCGGTTCGCGTCGCGCCACTCCTGACCGACGAAGAGAGCCAACAACTGTTTGAAGCGAACCTGCCGTTGAGTGGTGTGCTGCCAGTGCGAATCGAGCTGAGTTATGAGACCGGCGGTGTGCCGCTTGAGTTGAAACGCACGCGGTTTCGTTTGCGCGATGGCGAGGGGCGCGAATGGAAAATTCTAGCAGCAAAGCAGGCGATCTCACGGATACTGAAGGCTAACGGAGTGACTCTCTATAATCCGAACTCTCGCAAGCAGTTTGAAAAAGAGTTTACGGCCTACGCGATCGATCTGAAGACACCCTTACCTGCTTCCGAGCGCCGTCGCCAGGGTTTCCTTTTCTTTCAAACCCCAAGGAAAGAACCCGTCACGAGCCCGCACGGTTTGGTACTCGCCGTCGACGGTTTGCCACAAGCGGCCGAGATAAGGTTGAACTGACCCAAGGTCGACTATCGTTCCGCTGCACCACCATTCTTTTGCGCTCACAACGTCTCTATTGAAACGGTTAAGAACGACGCACCGCACTAACGAACTCAAGCACTACATGCCTTTAGGCTGACCTTCGGTGGCTCGATTGAGGTTAATGACTTGCCGCCAGGATCAAATCAAACATAGCCGTTGAAATGTCGGGTTTCTTCTATATAATGTCGGTTGCTGCCGGATTAGTGTCTCAGCCCCTTGGCTCATCACGGTTTATTGTCGGCACCAGAAATACCTGGGGGGTATAATGCGGCTAACCCTTTCTCGTCACGCGAGGAGAGAGTTTCTTGCCACGTTTTTCTACCAGACTCAATGACCCAAGGAAGCGAACACGATGACAACACTCGAAAAGATCTGGGACAGGATTAGCCGTAGTGAATCACAGTTGCCGAGCCGACTGACTATTCCCCAGGATCGGGTTGATAACGGAAAGGAACTGGGTGGAGCATTCGAACGCGATGAGCATTATTTTCAGGTCGAAGTCAACGAAATGTACCTTACCTACAAGAGACAATGGTTCAACGCCTACGATCCAATGGTCTTGATCATAACTGAGTTCACCTACGCCAAGGATCGCCAGAGCGTGCCTTTCGTCGTGGGCCCGGCAATGATTCAGTCAACTATAGAACAATCCGGCAAGAAACTTCCGGCGGGAATGCTTTTTACCAATACGCGCGTGGCCGGAATCCATCCCTATCGTGGCGATGGTCTAACGCTTTGTGTCGTGCTCTATCGGCTGCAAGTCAAGGATTACCTTAGAAAACTGATGAAAGTGATCGAGACGGCCGCCGGCGCGCTGAGCTTTGGAACCGCGCTTAGCGCTTATCTCAAAATTGGGGATGTAATTCTGGATGGCGTTGACTCGCTCTTCGACCTGGGCGCTATAGACCCAATAGTCGGTCACCGACAGGAGTTCAAGACCGGTTTCGAGCCGGGCTACTTTGCTCTGATCGATATGCCCGAAGCGCGACTTGGCGATTACACACTTTGGGTCCGAAAGCGGCAGTTGGTTGCGGGGCCCAGGCTCGAAACCGCCGAACCGTTCCGTGACGCCGACTATGTGCTTTATAGCATCAGCCAAACGGCTGATAGAGACGATCTCGATCTGCTTCCGGTTTATCCGTTGTGGGAACGTGTGGCTCAGGAAGCGACTGTAGCGGACGAGACGTACTGGAAGAATGCCAAGGCTTACATGAACAATTTCTATCAGGCAATGGTGCTGAGCCCGGACCTGACAAACGTACAGGTGGAAAAGCTCGCCGATGAGTACATAGAGAAAATGGAGATCCTGCACAAGCGTGCGACCAGGATTTCAAACCTGAGCGATGTCAAAAAGTCGGCCCTTTCGGAACTCGATCCGGCAAGGTCGAGAGCGGTCTCAATTCTGGAAATGTAATTTTCCCCGGGGATTCGGGCTAAGGAGAGTTACGTATGGGGCAATCAGTAGGTGGTAATTATAAGGATTGCAGGCTTGAGATCCTTGACGACGAGAATGTCAAGTATTCGGACGATTACGAAGGGAAAGCTGTGGGCAGGGTTTTGCCCGACGAGCTTACCCGCGACACCGTTGAAAGGTTTATTGACTGGGTTGAGAATTACGGAGATCCTAACCTCGAGCAGCGTTGCAAGAAGGAAGATCTCCAAATCCTTGGCTTGCATCTTTACAATCTCCTCTTTGACCGCGAGAGCAGGGAAGATCCGGAGACGAAAGAATTTGGTTCCGTCAGAAAGTCTTTCGAGAAAGCGGTCACCCTCTTTGAAAAAGACCGAAAGAACTATTCTGACTTACGATTGCGAGTGATTCTGACGTTTCACAAAGCGGCAGATCAACTGGCGGCCTATCCGTGGGAATTCATTCGCATGCCGTGGAAACCAGATAGTTTTTTTCTCGCCGGAAAGAAAACTGAACTCATTCTTACGAGGTGTATTCCCGAAACCGGCGTTAATGACAAACTAGACCCGGAAATACGGCCGCTCAGGATCCTGATCGCCTGTTCACACCCCAAGGAACTTGGAATCGTGGGAGCGGAAGACATGGTCTCAAAAATCAAGAAGTTAAGCAAAAAAGGTATGATTGAGGTCGAGTCTGTGGATGATCCAACCTACAAGAACCTCGAGACTAAACTGAATGATCTTAACTGGAAGCCTCACATATTCCACTTCATCGGCCACGGCAAAGAAGGAGAAGTTGCGCTCAAACGAGAACGAAAGAGCATTGAAGACGAAGAGAAACTATTGACCGCAGCCGAGAAACGGGCAGGCAAAATCGTAAAAGAAGCCGCTTGGACCAAAAGTAATGTATTCGCCGAGCTTTTCAAGAATCATCCACCCCGCCTGGTTTTTCTGCATGCCTGCAAAGGAGCGGCGACAGGTCCTTCTTACAACTTTCGTAGCACGGCGCTGGAGCTTGTTTATGCAAAGATTCCAGCTGTCGTTGCCATGCAGTATGAGATATCCAATGATGACGCCGATATTTTTTCCGCAAAATTTTATCAGCATATAGACGAAGGGAAATCGGTAGATGAAGCCGTCAGCGAAGGGCGCTGGGAACTGGGCACATTTCGTACGGCACGTGACGCTTGGAGCGACCGTGGTTTCGGCAATCCCGTAATTTATTTGCAAGGAAACGGTCCAGTGATTTCTCCTCAACCTCCGGATAAATCTTTGGGGGATAGTGGAAGCGAGGAGTCCACGGCGCCCGCGAAAGTCCGATGTCCCTATCCGGATGACCAAAAGGGCTTGGTCATTCCGGGCAAGAAATACTGTTCGGAGTGCCACCGTCCAATTATGCTGTGTCCGACGTGTAACCAGGTCATGGTACCCGGCTTCTGTGATACGTGTGGTCCTGGCATTGCCAGTTCTTTTGACGTTAAGACCGAAGAGTCGACCAGGGCGCGTGAATCATTCTTGCAAGCGACCGGGTCACAGAAGGCGATGGAGTCTCTACCAACCCGGGACGACACAAAGTCGGGATGGAGTCCGATTGATGCCCGAGCTGAATCCACCCAATAGCCGGCAACAAGAACGAGCATGTCAACCCCGAAAGCTCCAAACCCGCCGAACGAACCATCCAGCCAATCCCAGGGCGTGCTCTGTCCCTACCCAGACTGTAAAGGCGTAGTCGATGCCGGGCAAACTGAATGTCCGACCTGCTTGCGCGCGATTGCGCGGTGTCCTGATGGACATGTCATGGCCAAAGAGTTGGGCTTCTGCGACACCTGCGGCTACACCGTGAGTTCAGGCTCAACTGATACAAGCTCGGTGAAGTTCGTGATGAATTACGAGCACCTCGGGCAACTGATTGCTGACGGATACCATGAAGCGGCTTTGGGAAATAACAACATGCGTACCGCCACTGAGTTGCTTGAAGGGGTGCGCAGGGCCATCGCCGACAAGCCCGATTATCACCAAGTTTGGGATACGCTGGACGAGCACATTGGACGAGCGCTGGACAAGCAACTGCGACAGGTGTTGATGAGTTTACGCAAACGCTTTGTCCGGTTCATCAGGGAGGGCGAAATCTCTCGCCTGAGCGCGGCTCTCCGAAAGGACCCGGAAGGCGGCTGGTCGGAATGGCTGCGCACTTATTGTGAGGCGTTGGTTAACTGGCGCATTGATCTGGGTCTGGCGCTGTGCGAGGCCACTCTCCCGTTTCCGGCAACTCGGCGGCCGACCGTCGAGATGTTCCATCGATCAACAGAACTCGTGGCCGACGAGCGATGGGGAGAGACGTTTGACATGTATCGCGATCTTGGGGAGCAAGAGGTTGTTCCCGCGCTGCATCGGGCCAGACTTCTGGTGGTTGCAGGAGAGATCGAACTCTTTCAATTCAGACGCTCCGATAAAGCGAAAGATCTATTTGTTGCAGCCCTGAAGCTGGCGCCGGAAGATTGGCGAGCAACTCAGGGTATGGGCGAATACTGGTTGCAGCAAAATCAAATTGAAAGGGCCCGGGAACAGGCCCGGCAGGTACTAGCGAAAGCTCCTGAGTCGTCTCAAGGTCATGTCCTGATGGGAGAGTGCGATGAACAGCGAGGTGATTCTAACGCCGCCGAACAGTCGTATCAGGAAGGAATCCGGACCGCCCCGGGGGAGTCTGGTGCATACAGCAAGCTATTGCGTTTGTATGGTCAACCCGAGCTGTTTTCCAAAAATGAAAGTAGATTGTTGCCGCTACGCGAAACCGGAGCCGCAATCGAACCATTGAATGAATACAGTCTCTGTCTAGACATGGGCGCGAGCTACCAGCAAAACGGCAGGTACGCAGAGGCCTATGCCTGGTATGAACAGGCCGTCGCGTTGAATGATCGTCGTCTCGGCGCATACACCGCTAAGGGATATTCTTATTTGGAACAGGAAAACTACGATCAAGCTCGGGCCATGTTCGAGAAGGCGATCGAGCTGGCGCCCGAGGCCGTTGATGGATACTGGGGAATGTCTTTGCTGTATGAGCAGCAGGAAAAATGGGAAGAAGCGATAGAGGCATACGAGCAAAGTCTGAAGCGTCGGCCCGAAATGGACGCGATGATTCGGGGTTTGATCGCACAGGATAAACTCAAGCTCAAGCGGTATGACGAGGTTAAGCAGGAATTGATTGAAGTTTTGCGCCGCGAACCTGAGAACGAGACGGTGCTCAATCCCTTAAACAATCTCGCGGATATTTATTACAAAAGCCTTGACAACGTTCCTGCGGCTCTTTGGATTTACGAAAAGACTCGCGAGATAAAGGGCGAGGCGTACGAAGGAAATTATCAGAATCTGGTTGGCAATCTGAAATACTATTGGGGCGATAATGATGCCGCCATTGAAGCATACAGGGCGGCCATCGCTGCCGAACCCAACGTGGCAGTCTATCATTCCAACCTTGCCGGCGCTTACCAGGGCCTCAAGCGCTGGGACGAAGCGCGGCAGGAGTTTGAAGCAGCCGGGCAGATCGACAAACAGGAAGGCAACAACTATCACCAGCAAATAGCTGCTGTATGGAACCTGGAGGGCAACGACGATTTCGCGCAAGGTCAATTTCAAGAGGCCGGCAAAAAGTATCAGAAAGCGATAGATTTCGATGCGACCAAGCCGGTCTATTATTCAAATTTGTCTTTGGCCTGGGAGAACCTGAAACCGGCGACTGAAAAACTAGCGGCTTTAGACAACGCCATCACCGCAATCCGCCAGGCAATAGAACTGGATCGCGAAGATCAAAACTATGCAAGCAAGCTGGCGAGTCTGGAAGGGCAGCGAAAGCTGGCAGCGAAATATGGTTCGCATGTTATTGATAAGGTGCCTCTGGTCACGCCCCTCGCGGTGGAAGTAGCGAGCAATTTGATTCCTTATGTCGAAGGGAGCGAACGTGGAATCTCCGCTGAGTTGATGAAACTTACGGAAGAGCTAAGAAAACTAATCTTCAATACTTTCGGCATTAGTGTTCCCGGCATTCGGTTCAGAGGCAATGAAGGCGATCTGCCAGCAGGATCGTACATAATCATGTTGATGGAAGTGCCGATCGTCATGGGCACCATTTCGCCGGAGAAGAGATTATTCCCCGGTAGTGCCATGAAACTGATCGAGCTTGGCGTTACCGCAGAAGCAACCACTCACCCATTGACGGGGGACGAGGCTTGCTGGGTCCAACAGGAAAACTGCGACGTGATCAAAGCAGCAGGACTCGAGGTTTGGAGTTTACTGGAATATCCCATCCGCCATTTGGAAGCAGTGATCAGAAGAAACTTGAGCGAGTTTGTCGACCACCAGGAAGTTATCGGCCTTTTGGCGACTGACGGCGTCGAGGCATATTCTGAGGTAAGAGAATCGCCCGAGAAACTGACCGCCTTTGTTACCGTTCTTAGAGCACTGGTAACTGAAGAGGTGCCAATTACACCTCTAGATCAGATCTGCCGCACGTTCTGTGAATCGTTAGGGGCCGGATTGGACCTGACGGCAATTGTGGAAGGTACCCGCTCGCTACCCGACCTCCGGCCGAAACTACCGGGCAATAATAATAACTACACTTTGTATCGGCTGGGTCCGCAATTCATGGCACAAATCGAACAGTCAATTCGCACTGAACAAGAGCATCGCTTTCTGGCTATGGAACCGGAAAAGTGCCAGCAGGCATTGGCGGCTGTACGGGACAAAGTGGCTTCTCAAGCAGGTATCGCCCTTTGGGTTGAGCAACCTGCGTTGCGGCCTTTCGTTCGACGATTGACGGAAATTGAGTTCCCAGGCATTCCGGTTCTGTCACGGCAGGAACTGTTACCGGAACTCACTGGTCAGATGGCTGGGGAAATCGATCTGACATGACGAACAGCATGTAAAGTTTAGGGTTGTGCACACATGGAAATGCGCAGAGATATTTCAGGCCAGGTGGAGATAAGCGTCGAACTGTCTTCGTTCTTGAAGCGCTTTACCGTACCGGCTTCTGATGACGAAAAATCATTCGAGAGTTCTCTTCGTGATTACCTGAAGGAGCTGACAATGAATCTAGCCATACCCGGCGAGATTTCATTACGCATTGGCCTCTTCCCGGGCGATTCTGAGACGAACTCGTTTGCGGTAACCATCAACGGCCAGCGATGCAGGTTGCCGCTTCCTACGGAGGTAAAGCAGAACGCCACGCCTCGTGAGCTGGCAAAATTAGTTGCGGCGGGCGTCTATCAGAACCGTGAGTTGTGCCTCACAGCGTCGCAGTCCGAGCGAGTCCTGAATCAATGGTTGTCTCATTCTGGGAGGGCCGTGATGGATTCCGGAATTGTGCCGGCAGAATTTCATCAATGCTTGTTGGAACTATTTCGCCGCGGTTTTGGAATTAACCGGGTCAAGAACCTGCTTGCCGAATCCAATAAACAGGCGCCAACCGGAGACGGCGCGAATACAGAGTTGAGCGACAGAATCCGCGAGTCCAATGATGTTGCGATTAAGGTTTTCCTTGGCAAGAAGCAGTTCGCATCGGTGCAAAATCCCGCCAGAGACGGAGACGTGGCAGCGGATGATCAATCGATTCACGAACTCTTTAGTCTGATGCAGGACGGCCTTTTCTACGAGCTGGGTCTAGTACTACCGGACGTGGTTCTGGAGGCCGATGATGGTTTGGAAGACAACGAATTTCAGTTCCAGGTGAATGATCTTCGGCTCCTACCGGTGGCGGGCCTCGAACAGAATCAAATCTTGGTAAACGAGACGGTAGAGAGACTTTCTCTGCTCAACGTGACAGGCGACAAAGCCGCCAATCCGGCCAACTGCACCGAGAGTGCAATTGTGCGCACCGGCAAAGGCGCAACGGAAATCTGTCGTAACGCCGGTCTAACCACCTGGGGTCCAGCCGGTTTTATCGTCCTGAGCCTTAGCGAAACGATTAGAAAGAACGCAGGCAATCTCCTTACGACCGAGGTCGTTGAATTCATGATGAACCAGTTGCGCCAGTCTTTTCCTGCGCTGCTGAGTAACACAGAGGCACGCTTTAGCTTAGTAAAACTGGCGCGGGTTCTCAGGGACTTGCTGGATGAGGAGATCTCCATCAGGGATCTTCGAGAAATCCTGGAAGGACTACTCTCAATCAACGGCGCAACCACGACCGATCTGAGCAAGTACATCGTTTTCTTTCCGTACACCCTTAACCTGTGCCTACTTAGGGGAGGCGGAACGGCTGAGAATCTGAACTCTTCAGACTATTCGAACTGCGTTCGGACTTTCATGAAGAGATATATCTCGCATAAATACAGTCGAGGTAATAACACTCTGCCTGTCTACTTGATACATCCGGAAATAGAAGCAAGAATAAACGAGATTGACAAGCAGCCCCTAAAGACCGAAGAGCATGACAAACTGATTCGCTCTGTTACAAACGAAGTCCAGTACTCGCCGACCAATACACCCGTCATCCTTACCAGCATCGAAGGCAGGAAACTTCTAAGAAACCTGATCGAAAAAGAATTTCCCTGGCTGGCTGTCCTTTCCTATCAAGAACTTGCGCCAGAGATGAATATTCAGCCGCTAGCTCGAATCGAGTGGAGTTAGCGGTTGCGTGAACTGCTGGTGGCCTGGTCGACAGCGTGTGCGCGAATGGATCACTCTGTTATCGCGATGCGTGGCGTCTGGGCTACTGAACCGTGGTACGTGCCGTTACGACCCTCGTCACAGTCCTGGTCGGACTTCCTAGAGATCCCATGGCCGATCCCTTTGTTGACCTGGATATTCAGCTCAATCAGCGACTATTCAGTCAGACGTCGGGAATCTGCCAATCTATTTCCGGCTTCTTCGCTTCTTTCAATGCTGCATTAATCTTTGAAAAAGATCTCTTACCGAAGAAACCCTTTGCCGAAAGAGGTGAAGGATGCGCAGCCTTGACGATGGCGTGCTGTTTCGTATCAATCAGATCGATCTTTTTCTGCGCATAGTTTCCCCATAACACGAATACCACCCGACTGTTCCTGGCGTTAACACTCCTGATGATGGTATCCGTGAAAGTCTCCCAGCCCCGATTCTTATGTGAGTTGGGCTTATGCTCCCGGACAGTGAGCACGGCATTCAACATCAGAATCCCCTGTTTGGCCCAGGGAACGAGGTAACCATTGTTGGGAATACGGCAATCCACATCACTTACCAGTTCCTGGTAAATATTCTTGAGCGATGCGGGCACGGGAACGATCTCTTTTCTTACGGAGAAACAGAGACCGTGCGCCTGGTTTGGTCCGGGATATGGATCCTGTCCCAGCAGCAGGACATTCACCCTGTTGTACGGCGTCAACTCCAGAGCTTGAAAGGTGTCTTCCGGGGGCGGATAAATCTTGAAGTTTTGGCGCTCCCGTTCGAGAAACTGTTGCAGCTTTTGAAAGTAAGGCTTCTGGATTTCCGGTTCAAGTTGAGAACTCCAGCCTGCGGGAATCGATGGCAGCATGATTGTGAGTGTCCTTTCTGATGAGATGAGATCTTTATTCTGGCATTAACTCGGACTCGGCGCGAAGCCAATATCGTCACAATCGCGAGTAAGTCAATCCCGTTTGCCCCTGATATTTTCCGCCACGATCTTGGTAAGAGACGGAGCAATCTTCGTCTGACTCGAGAAAGACTACCTGCCCGATCCCTTCGTTGACATAGATGCGTAGGGGCAGGTCGGCGAGATTTGCCAGCTCGACGACGAGGCGGCCAACCCAACCGGCTTCGAGCGGCGTCGTGTTCACCAGCAAGCCGGCGCGTGCGTAGGTTGATTTACCCATTGCGATGCCCGTCACGTTACGCGGCATGCGAAAGGTTTCGACCGTCACACCAAGCGCGTACGAATGTGGCGCCAGCAGATAATACTTCGAGCCGTCCTCAGTCGTGCGCAGGGGCGGCTCAACCAGCGACTCTTCGTCGAAGTTCTTGGGATCGATCTCGCGGCCGTGAATCGGCGAGAAAATGCGAAAGCCGTCGCCCGCCAGCCGCATGTCGTAACCGTAGCTGGACGCTCCGGCGGAAATAATGCGGCGGCCGTCGAGCTCCCGCACCAGTTTGGCATCGAAAGGATCGATAAGCTTGTGTTCCTCGGCCATCCGTCGAATCCAGCGATCTGATTTTACTGTCATGATTATTCCTGCAAAGCGTCGATTGTTTGATTGAAAGTATGAACAAGCGCGACAGCATAGGACAGAAGCAGGGCAGCGACAAGCATAAAACTAAAATAAATCGAAGCCGCGAACATCTGATATGATCGGATTGCTGCTCACGAGCAGCATTGGTGGCCGGGATTGAGGCAATGGGTCTGAAGATGGCCGTCGCGCGCCGGGACAGGCTGTGGAGTTTGAACTCAGTAAGCGTGCCTGATGGCATGGATGATGCGCGAGTACGCACCGGGTTGTTGGAAGAGAACATCGAGATCGGCGGTGGTCTGGGCCAGTTGAAAGGCCGCATCTGGCGCATCGGTCTGATGGGCTCGGGAAGTACTAGTGAAAACGTTTTGTTGGTGTTGGACGCGCTGCATCGTGCCCTCAAGGCGGAAGGACTCGTGTGCCATTCGGGAATCGACGCGGCAACGGCCGCGTATGAATGACTCTTATTTTGAAGCGCCTGCGAGAGCCCCTTTCGCCCGAGCAGCGGCAGCAGTCGGCAAGACGGTCGGCTCGCCGCGTTGCTCGCTCACCAAACGCGCGACCCGCGGCTTCAACCAAAGCACAGCCAGAATTGCCGCGATGACGTTGCAGGCGACGGCGCTCCAGAAAACCGGAATCCAGGAGTGCGTCGCGGCCATTAAAAGGGCTGCGCCGGGCCCGCCCAGGATCGAGCCAATCCCTTTCGCGGTGTACTGGATGCCGTAATTGGTCGTCGCGTGTTTACCGCCGAAAATATCTGCGATTGCCGCGGGGAACAACGAATAGATATCTCCCCAGGCAAAGAACATCAGGGCCGAAATGGCAATGAACCAGAAAGGCCGGGCGACGACGAGCGTGAGCACTGTGATGGTGATGGCCTCCATGACGAACACAATCGCCATCGTGTCGTAGCGTCCGATGCGATCTGAGACCCAGCCAAAGAAAGGCCGCGCCGCTCCGTTCAGCACTTGATTCACAGACAGCGTTAGCGTCAGCACCGTAAAGCCGCCAAACAATGCGTACTTGTCGTAGCTGTAGGTGACGCCGATTGGTTTCAGTTGTGCCGTCAACATTAGTCCGCTTGCCGTAACCAGCGTCATCATCAGGTAGAGCAGATAAAACGATCCGCTGCGCAGCATCTCGGTGGGTGCATAATCGCGCGATGACTGGTGTACACTGCGTTGCACTTTCGCTTTGATTACCTCCCAACCGACGGGCGCCCAGCCTGCTATAGGCATGCGGAGGAACTGGGCGGCGACTAATACCACCACACCCTGAAGCGCGCCGAAGGCCACGAAGGCCGTGCGATAGCGCTGGTGCTCGATCAGGTAAGCGATTGGCCAGGTTGTCAACGCCGTGCCGAATCCGTACGAACCGGCGACCATACCAACACAAAGGCCGCGACGATCAGGAAACCACTTCATCGCAACGCCCACGCAAGCGCTATAAACAGCGCCGACGCCAATGCCGCCGATTGCGTATACGCCATACAGGGCCGGTAGCGAGTTGACCCGACCGGCGCCGATCCATCCGACCGCTACCAGTAAAGCGGCCAGCGTGACGATCAGGCGCGGCCCGAAACGATCGACCAGGTAAGCGCTAATCGGAAACAGGGCCGTCTGGGCAATGATGAAAAACGTGAGAGTCCACTGGACCTGATCCAGGCGCGCATGAAGACTCTTCGTGAGGTCCGTTGTGAAGAGCGTCCAGGCGTATTGAAGATTCGCGATGGCCATCATCGCGATCGTGCACGCGATTAGCTTCGGCCAACGCACGGCGCCAGAATCAGTCTCGTTTACGCTTTTCATTCGGGAAATCTAACGACCGGGGTTTGCGTCGATACTCTGAGCCAACAACTTAACGCACGCGTAGACGGCTTGCGTGCAGGGGAGGGGCAGTCCCATCTTGTCGCCCAACTCGACTACTGCGCCGACAATTGCCTCGAGTTCCATCGGCCGGCCCGTTTCCAGATCTTGAAGCATCGAGGTTTTGTGATGGCCTACCCTTTCGGCTCCCTCGAGTCGTTGTTCGATTGACACGCCCATATCGATGCCCAATCTTTTGGCGACGGCTTCGGCTTCAGTCATGATCGCGGTGGCCAGCTTTCGCGTCTCCGGGCAGCGAACGATCTCGACAAGCGTGGCCCGAGTAAGCGCGCTGATTGGGTTGTAGGCCACGTTCCCCATCAGCTTCACCCACATGTCATGTCGGATGTTTGTGCGGATCGGACACCGCAGACCCGCTTTGATCAAGGCATCAGCGATACGCCGACAGCGCTCACTCTTCGATCCATCCGGTTCGCCGATCGCGAAGCGCGTTCCCTCGATGTGCTCAATGACTCCGGGCTCGCTGATAGTCGCCGAAGGATAAACCACGCAGCCAATCACCCGCGCCGGATCGATGCTCAGGCCGATTAGGCCACCGGGATCGACGGACTCAAGGTGCGTTCCCTCCCACTCGCCGCCGTGACGGTAGAAGTACCACCAGGGAATGCCATTCTGCGCGCTCACCACACATGTCTCGCGTCCAATGAGCGGCGCCAGACGCGGAACGATCGCAGTCAGGCTGTGCGCTTTGAGCGTTAGCAGTACAACATCAACACTGCCGACCGTTGCCGGGTCGTCAGTAGCTGAGACGCGAGCGGCGAAATTTCCCAGCGACCCGCGCACCTGCACACCGTGTTCCTGCAGCGCGCGCAGATGCGCTCCACGCGCAATCAGCGTGACGTCTTCACCCGATTTCGATAACATTGCGCCGACGAAAGCGCCAATTGCGCCCGCGCCAAATACGGCAAATTTCATCGCGTCCACTGTAAATTCAGGGCAAACACGGCAACATTTGTCGAGACGTAGAGGGTTTCAGGTTTTGAGCCCGAGTATCTGGGTCTTGCCCTTAAGCTGTTGTTTCAAATCACCGTGCGATCAAAACACGGGCGGGGATTCTTCTTTGTAAAGCCACGCCCCGGCGACGGCTCCGATGGAGTATACAATCAGCCCCAGCAGTGTTCTCTTCACGATGAGATCCACAGGCATCCCCAACGCCATGCCAAGTAGTATGCTCGTGTAAAGGAAGACAAAAAACCAGGCCATCAGTCCGGCGCAGATCGCCGTCTTCACGCCGGGCCCGAATCGCGGCCTGATTGCCGCGTAGAGATAGACGATGGCGATGCCCAGGATGAAAGTCAGCACCACCGCTTTGGCAATGAAATCAGTGCCTGGCTCCCGAACGTGGAGCCTGGCAAATTCTGTGTTCATGGCATCCCTCAGCAAGACGCGGTTTATCAGGAAATTGCCGATGCTAATTACCAGGCCTGCTACCAAACCGCCAAGCAGGGCACGTCCCAAATTGATTTTGTTCATGGCTGTCTCCTTATGATTGTTAGGTTGGTGAGTGATGACCAGTCACTCAGCCTTGAGAACTGGTTACGCTCTACCAGTGTTTGCGATCTCCGCCGCCACGTTGCGGCGCTGAATCTTGCCGGTGGCCGTGCGCGGGATCGCTTCGACGATGTAGATAGTTTTCGGGCATTTGAAATCGGCGAGCGACAAATGGCAATGGGCGATCAGATCTGCTGCGGTTGCCGCAGCCTTGAGCACTACTGCGGCCGCTACCTCTTCGCCATAGACTCGATCCGCAATTCCGAAGCACACCGCTTCCGCGACCGCCGAGTGCATCAGCAGTACTTCGTCGATCTCTCGCGGTGAAACCTTTTCGCCGCCACGATTAATCAATTCTTTGAGGCGGCCAACCAGTGTCAGATAGCCTTCGTTATCTAAATAGCCCTGATCACCTGTGCGAAACCAACCATTAGAGAATGATGTGGCGTTAGCTTCGGCGTTGCCTTCATAACCGGCGAAAACGTTTGGCCCTTTGATCGATACTTCACCCGTCGCGCCAGGTGGTAAAAGCTCGCCTGTCTCGTCGAGAATAGCGATCTCAACCGCGGTACCGCATCCGACTGAGCCGGGCTTGCGCGCACTCGGCGGCAAGGGGTTCGAGGCCATCTGGTGCGCGGCCTCGGTCATTCCATATGCTTCCAAAACTGGCACGCCAAACTTCTCTTCGATATCAGCCATCGTTCGTGGCAGCAATGCGGCGCTGCACGAACGGATAAAGCGCAAACGTTCTGCCCCCGCGGGTCTGGTCCCCGTTTTGGTTCGCGACAACAACACTTGATGAATCGTCGGCACGGCGGAGTACCAGGTGACTTGATGAGCTCTCACTGTCGACCAGAAAGAAAGTGGGTTGAAGCGCGGCGGCACCACGACCGTGCCACCCGTGAACAGAGTGGCCAGCGTCGAAGCCACTAAACCATGCACATGAAACAGCGGCATCACGCACAACGAGACATCTTCCGGCGTGAGCTGGTAGGTCTCGGCCACGTTGCGCGCCGAAATCATCAGATTCGCGTGCGAAAGCGGCACGCGCTTTGGCCGGCTGGTCGTCCCACTGGTGTGCAAGATCAAAGCAGTATCGTCAGCTTTCGGACCATCACGCGCGCCGGCAGTGCCGGCATTCTGATCGGATGAAAACTGAACCTGACCCTGACTGTCCAGATCAGCTTCGATAATCAGCGTCTGGTTGCCCGCCGCGGCTCTCGCTTCATCGCTGTCTTTGGGCGGAACGATCAAAGCCCGCGCGCCGGTATCTTCGAGATAGAACTTGAACTCATCGAGCCGATAGGCCGGATTCAAGGGCGCAGCGGTGCCTGCCGTCGAAGCTGCGAGGAATGAAACGATCGTCTCGACTCCGTTCGGCAAGGCTATTGCGATCCGGTCTCCGCGGCCAAGACCGAGTTGGTTGAGTTTGGCAACGAGAGCATCTACCTGTTGTCGCAGTTGATCGTAGGTGACAACTGGTCCATCGCCTGCGACGCTGATCGCGACATGTGATGGATTACCATTCCCCAGCAGGTCGAGGATCATATATTTGTATTCCACACAGCAAGCGAATCTGATGGCGGTCGGCGCAGCTTATCAGCGTGATTTTATTTTGTCCAGAATTGACGCGTCCCTGCTCATCACTTCTCGCCTGTTTTCTTGAGGCGCAGCGTTCCGTCTCCGACAGTGAAGTTGAAATATGCGCCGCCGGCTCCGGCACGCCCTTTGATCGAACGCGCGGTCAGGCCGGCACGTTCGCGCGGCTCGAGACCTTGATAACTGTTCTCGATCTGTCCCGAACGAAGAATGTCGGCGTTAATGTCCCCGTTAAAGCCGGCAGGAAGCCCGATTGTAAGATCTCCAGACGCAAGGCGAATCTCCACGCCGCTACCGCGCCAACTGCGCACTGGAATACTTACGTTGACTTTGCCCGCCGCAATGGTCGCCGACACCACGCCGCCAGTGAACGTCAGCTCGGCATCACTCTCGGTGGCCGAAAGCGTCAGAGCGCCCTCGACGCCGCTAAGCTTGATCGGGCCACGGCCGGCATTGATTTCCAGATCGGTAGCCACGGGCACTCGTATCCGATAGTCGACCTTCCAGGGCAAACCTAACAGCCGTTTGGGGAAATCCCTGGCCACGCGCCGCATAAAAGCCTTGTCGTGCGTGCCCGTCGTCAGGATGCTGATGTGATTAACGTCTTCGTCGAAAGCGAAACTGTTAACGGCAGCCAAACGATCAAGGTCGGCTTCTGTTTCCGCCTGCCACTGGATCTCCGCCGTAACATCGACCTCGCTCCTGGGCCAACCTTCGATGACGATCGAACCCTGCGGCGCCCCAACGACTGTCAGCGTGCCGCCATATCCTAACCGCTGTGTTTCGTGCCTGGCCGCGCTGCGGGTGAGCAACGTTGCCGTAGGTGGAGTGGCGGCGCCTTTTTCCTTCTGGGTGCTCTTCTGTGCAGCAACAAAAAGGAAGCAACCACAAAACAGAACTGCGCAAAGCACCATGACGCCGGGCGCGAGGGGATGCCGCGCCACAAGTCGATTCCTGGGTGATGAATGCATTTTCAAGACTTGGGTTTGCGAGTTCCGTAAATCACATCAAGCAAGTCGGCATCTTGCGCTACTCACGAGCGTGAAGCAAGCGGCACGAAACCGGAGTTGTGTCCTAATTTCAGTTTTTCTCTGCGCGGTCTCTGCGACCTCGGCGTCTCTGCGGTGAATAATGTGTTCAAATACACTCACCGCGGAGACGCAGAGAACACCGAGGTGGCGCAGAGAAGTTGCGCTCCACAAAATTGCGGACGCCCTAAGTAGTAAGCAGCGTCCGCGGTAAAACCGAAAGTTATTCAGAAAGCGTCTATTTTCGCAGGAAGGTTATACTGCCGCCAAAAGTAGTAACGGTAACTGACGAGCGCCCATCGCCCACATCGCCCACCATCTTACGGCCGTCGCCAATCTTCTGGAAGCGATTGTTCCAGAACTGACTCAAGGCGATATTTTTTGTGGGCGCGGAAGCCACCAGATGGAAAGCGGAGTTGACCGGAATGCGAATGTTGATGTCACCCTTCCCCGAACTGAATTGATAAGTGCCGCCGCGAGCAAATTCGCCGTCAAAGAAAATGTTTCCTGTCGTGTTTGAGGCTTCCACCTGTGAAGCACTAATTCCTGTTAGATCAATGTCGCCTTCCGACGAGACGCGCGCGCGCACTGAGCCGCCGCGAACGTTGGACACATGTATGTCTCCGCGTCTGGTCTCGAGATCGACCGATGAACTGGCCGGCAACTGAATCTTAAAGTTCACGGCGCCCACATCACCTCTCCCGCGATTCTCACCGATCACGTCGATGATCACGCCATCGCCCATTTGACGAGGGGAGAAATGCGCTGTCGGCGACTCCAACACCGCCGAGATCCTGATCTCTTCGCGGTCCCAGGACTCGACCGTAATCTCGCCCGAAATGTTCTTCAACTCGAGCCGCAGATTCTTGCCGGCGGGATAACGCTTGGAGATGTGCTGCTGCGCTCGGACTAAGCCTGTACCTGAGAGACAAAGAAGCAAAAGGGCAATCAAAACTGATAGCCAGAGAGCGCGCGAAGTCTTAAACCACACGCCTAAGAGATGTGTCTTCATTTCAGTGGGGCTCTTCAATAGCGAAATTTCTTACCTGGGGAACTTCTAATAACTCAAACCATCCTTGAACTGACACCGGCGACAAAGCGCGCGGCGGATTCTCATAGTTCGGAGAACTCTTTTAGCAGCGCGATCTTCTCATTGAGCGCAGCGTTCAGCATTTCCTCTGAGACTTCATCATGCGGATTCCTGCCGAGTTCTCGCAGCGAATCGTTAACAGCCTGATCGATCACATTCAAGTTGCGATCGAAAGTGTCGCGCATCTGCGGACTCCAGCGCGCCTTGTTCGTCTCGATGCGCGCGTTCCAGTAGTTGATCGCCTGTTGCTGTTGCGACATGCGATCGAGATTGAAAGCGGGAGTCACCACAGGCCCATCCGCATTCGCCACGCTCTTGCTGCCCAAACTTCCGATCCCGCGCAGTCCAACGACCGTCAGCAACGAAACGACCACCGCGACAGCAGCCACCGATGCCGCCAGCTGTGGGAAAGAAAGCTGCCAGCTATGGCTGATAAAACGATCCCAGAATCCCTCGCGGCGTTCCGGGCGCGCGTTTGCCTCTTCGGGGACTGCGGCGCCACTCTCAGACTCAATTGTATTACGAATGCGGAGCCACATGGCCCGCTCATTCGGCGACGCGGCGTATTCGCCGCGCTGGGCGTGGCAAAAGACAACGATCGAATTCAGGTCGTCACGCACTTCGGCGCAGGAGAGACATTGCTCCAGATGCGCATTGAGTAATAGTTGATCTTCGCGACTGAGACTGCCGTCAAGCAGGTCGCCAATCAATTCCTGGCAAAGCTCGCAGTTCATTGTCTTACCACCTCTAACCTGTCACGCTTTCCATTCTGCCTAAACCAACTTGCCGCGTGACCCTTCGTGGTTTCAAGCAATCAAGGGGAGACTGCGTTAAGCCCTTTTCCCTCTGGCCGACCGCCTTGGGAAAAACCTTGTTGTGTCGTTTGCTGCCGTTGGTTCCTGGTAGAGACTTGAAAACACGGCCAGCGTCCTTGGAAGCTATTGCTTCGGATTCTGTTGCCTGAGCAAGCCACGCAATTTCATCCTGGCCTTGTGCAGTTGCGACTTCGATGTACCGACCGAGCACCCCAGCATCCTGGCAATCTCTTCGTGCTCGTGTCCTTCAATATCGTGAAGGGTGAAAACGGTGCGGTACCCCGGCGGCAGTTGCACAATCGCCTTATCGAGGGCGATGCGGTCGATCACGGGCATTGCATTCGGGTTCTCGGTGCCTTTGACAATCTGAATCGGCGTCTCGCCGTCTTCGGTAGTCTGTTCCATCCGCACCCCGCGCTTGCGAAAGTGCATGAGCACCTGATTTACCGTTAGTCGGTGCAGCCAGGTCGTGAATGCCGACTCGCCCCGAAAGCTTCCAATTTTTCTAAAGAGCTGAATGAAAACCTCCTGTGCGAGGTCTTCGGCCTCCGAGACATTGCCTGTCATCCGCAAGCACAGGGAATAAACCCGGCGGTTGTGGCGCTGGTAGAGTTCCTCGAAGGCATCCATATCGCCTTCCGAGGCCTTCTGTGCCAGGGCGTAATCAGTCGCTGGTGTCCCGATTTCGGCTGCGGTCACGTGTTCATCTTAGCGCAAGCGACGAAGGGTGCGTAGGTGTCCCGGCTTCTATTACTTGTACACGACTGTCACGCGTCCGCCTGATTTCAATCGAGCGATACCCGTTATCCTCTGTGCGACCCAAATGGGGGTTGGGGTGCGAGGTCCGTGGGTATCCTCGACGGCTGTGATGCGGAGCTTCACACGCGTCGTTGCCCTGTTCGACCCAAAAGTTAAGCTTTTTCCCAGCCGCATCAACAGTTTGGCGAGATCGCTTCCCGATCACGTCCAGTAGGTCCTGTCTAGCGAACGATAGCCCACCGCTTCCGCTACGTGCGGCGAGCGAATCTCCTCGGAGCCTTCCAAGTCTGCGATCGTGCGGCTGACCTTTAAGATACGGTCATACGCGCGCGCTGACAAGCCCAGACGCGTCATCGCCCGCTCGAGCATCTGCTCGCTCTCAGGATCGATCTTGCAATAACGCCGAATCATCCGCGAGGTCATCGCCGCGTTCGCGTAAATCTTCTCGCCGGCAAAGCGCTTTTGCTGTGCTTCTCTGGCATGGATCACGCGTTCGCGAATGTTTGCCGAGCTTTCGGCGTCAGGTGGAGGCTCGCCGGTGAGCTCTTTGAATTTTACTGCCGGTACATCGATGTGAATGTCGATGCGGTCAAGCAAAGGCCCGGAGATGCGTCCGACATAACGTTGAATTTGCAGGGGAGTGCAGCGACACTCGCGCGTTGGATCATTCCAGAAGCCACACGGGCAAGGGTTCATAGCCGCCGCCAGCATGAATGAGGCAGGAAATGTGAGCGACATCGAAGCGCGGCTGATCGTTACTCTCTGATCTTCGAGCGGTTGACGCAGGACTTCGAGTACACTGCGATCGAATTCCGGCAGCTCGTCGAGAAAGAGAACGCCCTGATGCGCGAGCGACACTTCACCGGGACGCGGCACGGCGCCGCCGCCGATCAAACCCGCATCGCTGATCGTATGGTGCGGAGAGCGAAAAGGTCTTTCAGTGACCAGACCCGAGCGGCCAGTCAGCCCAGCCACGGAATGAATTTTTGTCAGC
>Ga0137379_10001243_pt1 | contig 23281 bp, 14 predicted proteins | sample SagtaG_18_FD_104812 | JGI IMG/M metagenome (GOLD analysis project Ga0137379, IMG submission 104812) | Vadose zone soil microbial communities from Sagehorn Ranch, Mendocino, California, USA - Sage2_L_80_16 metaG | ecosystem: Environmental > Terrestrial > Soil > Vadose zone | place: USA...
ACGTAGAAACCATGTTCTGTGGCAGGTAGCAACGTAGGAAAAGAGCCAGAGAAGGACGTGGCCGGGCGACTGAATGGCTCTGAAAGCAAAGGGTTCAAATTCTGTTGGGGTGGGAGACGGGGATTGAACCCGCGACATCCGGTGCCACAGACCGGCGCTCTACCAGCTGAGCTACTCCCACCACTCATTTCTAGTTTACCACGACATTTCGCACCCCAGAACACGTGATCGCGGCGATTCTGTGGCGCGGCCCATTCCCGCTCTTTGCAAACTAGCAACTCCTCGCGTATCTCTTCCGCAGGTTCGATAACCGCTTGTTAAACTTGCGAGAGGAATTGCGTCCCCGCGCATGAGCCCCCGATGAGTCCCCATGAGTCCGATCGCCGCCACCTGGAGCGGCAAATCCTCTACGCGCGCCCGATCATCATTCTTCTTTCGATTCTTGCCATTCTGGAATGGCCCGCATCGATCGACGCGCATCGATGTCTTTATTTTCTCTTTGGCTATCTTCTCTATAGCCTTGCGCTCATTGCCATCGACCTAGTCCTGAATGGTCGGCGCGAGTGGTCCGCGCCGCTCGCAATCGATCTCGCACTCATTGTTGTTCTCATCTACGTCAGCCCGTTTGCAGTGCCCACTTGGTTCCCGTTTCTTTTTGCTTCGTATGCAGCGGGCAGCCGCTGGGGGCTTCGTACGGCCATGCCGATTGCCGCCGTTCTGGCGCTGGTGATTACGCTCGTGAACGTTGTCGAGCGCGAAGCGCGCGGCTTCCATGTCTTTACGTGGATCGCTATTGTCTTCGCGATGTTTGCTTCCGGAGCAGGGCTCGCCTTCCTCGGCGATCGCAGCAGCCGCTTCGCTTCGCAAAGCCACTTCCTTTCTTCCATTACCGCCACTATGCAGGTGGAACAAGGCCTCGCTGAATCCCTGCGCCTCTTCCTCGAAGAGCTCGCGCAATCGTTTCGCGCCGAGCAGGCTTTTCTGCTCTTCCGCGACATGGACCTTGAGCGCATCTTCCTCTGGCGCCTTAAAAGCGGCGAGAGCGAACGCCTCTCGCCGGACAGCCTGCCGCTCGCGCGTACCGACGGTTTCTTGCTTGATGACATGGACGCCGCGGTTTGCTGGAACTCCCTACAAGGCGCGGGCTCCGGTTTTGGATGGGACCGACGCAACAATCGCTCCATCGGAAATCTCCCGCGCCTTCCGGGCACAACGCAACATGAGTTCGGCATCCGGTCGTTCATGACGGTAGCTTTCGACCAGAACGATAAGCCAGCGGGGCGGCTTTTTATCGTCAACGGCAAGCGCCCCAACGGCCCCTTTCACAAGGAAGATCTCGCCTGGCTCGAGCGTGTGGCGCACCATGTCGCTCCTTCGCTCGAAAACGTTTTCCTTCTTCGCCATCTTCGTGCACGCGCAATCGAAGGCGAGCGCTCGCGCATCTCCCGAGACCTTCACGATGGAATTCTGCAAACCCTGCTCAGCATCGAAATCCAGCTGGACGTTCTTCGCCGCCGCGTTGCCTTGTACCCCGACCATACCGAATCTGCCTTGGCCGGTCTGCAGCAGACCGTAAGAAATGAATCTGCGGATCTTCGCAGCTTTGTCACTGATCTTCGCCCTGTTCGCGTTCAGTCCGCCGATTTGGTGGACTTGATGCGCGGATTTGCCGAGCGTTTCCGCAATGAATCCAGCCTAGCCCTTGATTTACTGCTCGATTCTGCTGATTTACGCGCTCCAGACCGCGTCTGCCGCGAGATTTTCCAGATTTACCGTGAAGCACTCAACAACATAAAAAAGCATGCGAAGGCATCCCATGTCGTGGTAAAACTTTCGCAGGACGACAGCCGCCTGCTTCTGGTGGTGGACGATAACGGCGACGGCTTTAGTTTCGCCGGAAAGTTTACCGGGGATGAACTCGACCGTCTGCGGCTTGGTCCGATTTCCATCAAGGAGCGCACGCGTACTGTCAACGGGGCTTTGACTGTAGAGTCGAACCCGGGGCATGGGGCACGTCTGACGATCGAGATTCCGTTAGGCTGACGGGTTCAGGGTTTGTCTTACAACCCTGCGTTAAAACGGGTTTCAGGGTTTGTTTTAGAAACCCTGAGTTAAATATGGCGAAAACAAAACAACAGATTCGGGTTCTTATGGCGGACGATCACGCGATTTTCCGCGACGGCTTGCGCAAACTTCTCGATGGCGACGAAGAAATGGTCATCGTCGGCGAAGCCCAAAACGGCACTGAGTGCATCAAGCTGCTCGCAAAACTCAAGCCGGATATTCTCCTCCTCGATTTGCGCATGCCTGATAAAGACGGCCTTGCCGTTCTCGAAGAAGTAAATTTTGATCAGTTGCCCACGCGAGTTATCGTTCTCACCGCCGCTGAAGACGACCGCGATGTGGTCCGCGCTATGCGCCTTGGTGCGCGCGGTGTGGTGCTGAAACAGTCCGCCACCGATCTTCTCGTCAAGAGCATTCAACGCGTCTATGCGGGAGAAATTTGGCTCGATAACCGTATGACTGCGGAGGTGATGAAAGCTTTTTCGAAGTCATCCGAATCCGGCCCACGCCGCGAAAAACCGCTGCTCTCCGACCGCGAAAAAGAGATCGTCCAATTGGTCGCTCAGGGATTCCGCAACAAGGAAATCGGCGAAAAACTCTTCATCTCCGAGCAAACCGTAAAAAATCACCTGCACAATATATTCGACAAGCTAGGTGTTTCCGACCGCCTCGAACTCGCCCTCTACGCCATCCATCACCGCCTGATCGACCACACCTAAATCCGTCTCCCACGCAGAGCGTGATTTTCTTGCTTTTGTAGTGGCCGACCTTCAGGTCGGTTCCTTCACGATGCCTATTGTGAGGCCTTTGGCCACGGGGGCTGCACTAAAGCCGGTATCACCGCTATGGCGGCAGCCTCCGGGCGCTTAAAGGAAAGCTGCTCCGCAAGAAAAGCAATGCGGTCGCGCGTGGCTTCGGCGTTGAGTGCGTGCGGCGCTTCATAGATCTTGAATTTCTTGGGCTCGCTGACGATTTCGAAGTAGCGTTTTGCCGTCTCGCCGCTCAAAAACGGCTCGTCCGTTGCGTACTGCAAAAACATCGTCGCGGGCGCCGCGTGATTGACATATTTCCCCGCATCCATCCAGGCGAATTTGCTCATGAATGCATCCAATTTTTCTGGTCCGACTTTCTGCCGATATTCCTGAAACTCTTTCGTTGTCTTGTCAACTTCGTAGGAAAGGTCGCCTGCCATGATCACAAAAGCTTTGAAACGCTTGTCGATGCCACTCAGGAAACCGCCTGCCGTCGCGTCACAGCTGTGGCCGACGTAGGCTATGTGCTTTGGATCGACGTCCTTGCGCGCGAGAAGAAGGTCAGCGCCGCGACGGAGGTTCACGTCCTGCTGTAGCTCCACCGCGATCTGCTTTTCGTTCATCGGTGTGTTGTCCTCCACGAAGCCCGGATGCACGATCACATGATCGGGCAGCAACGAGAGTACTCCGGAACGCGCCAGGACAATCGCCTCCTCGAGAAACTCGGTGCGGTTCTTCTTTTCTGATCCGGGCATGCACCAGTGCCCATAGATCACCGCCGGAAACGGTCCCTTTCCAGCGGGAACTACGAGGTAGGCGGTAACAACGCCGCCGTTGGGCCCAACTGCTTCGCCTCGATCGCCGACAGGACTTGAGAAAGTGAGGTCATAAATCGTCGCTCCGTCTCGCTCCCGGATCCCAGCTTGCTTGATGTTTAGAGGCGCGCCCTTATCGTAGTCCCAATGGTGTAGCAGATCGTTGTCTTGAGCCAAAGCACCAGACGCCAAGAGCAAGACGACACAGGCGAACGTTTTCATGTGCAACTCCCCGGACTCCGCACCAAAATATACAACCAATGGATCTGGCCTGGTGAGAGAAAGGACCGATGGTCATCTGCCCGCTTGCGTGACGCTGATTCCATCTCTCGTTTCACCGAAAGTGCCCTCCGCTTTCTATCTTTTGCGAACTGCAATCGGCGGTGCATGCCGCTCCTCAAGGAAATTCAACCGTTCCCTCGCTTCGGCCAGTGCGGCATTTCCATTTAGAGCGTCTCGATAGGCCTCCACGGCCTCAGGAAATTTTCCCGCCGCTTCCAGTGATTTGCCCGCCATCAGCAATAGCTCGGGTGCCGGTCGCGACCGCGCGGCTGCGACAAAGTCTTCGCTTGCCTCATCGTAACGCCCCATGTTGAAAAATGCTTGGCCGCGGCCCGCATGTCCCGGAAGAGAATTCGATCGAATTGCCAGCAGCTCGGAAAACGTCTGCGCAGCTTCTTCATTCTCGCCAACGTCCAGGTACGCAACCGCCAGGCTGTTCAGTGCGCGAGCCTTTTCCTCGACCGTTCTCCCCGAACGGACAGCCGCTTTCAATTCCGGTAGCGCGCCGGCATTGTCTCCTGTCTGCGCCAGCGAATATCCAATGTTGAAATGCGGAACGAACATATCCGGAGCCAGAGACTCCGCAATCCGAAAATGCTTGATTGCTTCGGCGGACCTTCCGCGATCTAGTAACGCAGCTCCAAGATTCGTTTCGATGCGGGTGTTCGCAAACGGGATAACCTCTCGCGCGTGCGTGCCCAGCGTGATGCTGTCGTGCCAATATCCGACATTGACCATCGTGACCACGGCAAGAAGCGCGCCCAAACCGGTTGCAGTGATTCCCAGCGCCGCCGTGGACATGCGTAAGCGGTCCGCCGCCCTACCCAACTCCCATACCGTGACAACGAACAACCCGATCAACGGAATGTATGCATAGCGGTCCGCCATCGCTTGCAATCCCACTTGAACGAGTCCGATGACCGGAAGCAACGTAATGATGAACAGAACCCAACCGAAGACGAGATGGCGCCGCTCTCGCAAGTGCCAAACCACAGCCGTGATGGCAAGCAACAATAGACCCGCAGCAAAAATCTGCCACGCCGCAAGCCGGTTCCCCGGATGCGGATAATAGTAGGCAAGTCCACTTGGCCAGAACATCTTGCCGATATATTTCACGTAAGAAACCAGCGCGTTTCCCAGCCGCTGCTGAATTGTCAACACTGCGACGCCACTCATGGCGTTCCCACGCTTCTGGGCCACAACAGTGACCCAGGAACTCAGAATGCTCATCACGAGCAACGGCATCTTTTCCACTACAAGTACACGCAGACTCTTCCAAAACTCGTTTGTATTTCCAGCAGAATCAAGGACCGGCAGTCGTTCGAGTGGCCAATAATCGAGCAATAAGAAAACGGCAGGCAAAGTCACAGCCATCGGCTTTGAGAGTAGCGCCAGCGCGAAGCAGGCCACGACAGCAAGGTATCGTCGCCACTTTTGTCCGCGTTCTGAATCGGCCGTGCGCGCATACCATCCGTAGCAGCCCACAGCCAGCAGCGAAAACAGCACGCTCAGCAGACTTTTTCGTTCGGAAATCCACGCCACCGTCTCGACGTTCAGCGGATGCAGAGCGAACAGTGCCGCCACGCAAAGACTTCTCGAGCGAAAACCGGTTGCTTTTTCGAGCAGCAGAAACAGCAACACGGCATTCATCGCATGCAGCGCCGCACTCACCGCATGGTGCCCGGCAGGATTCAAGCCAAAAACCTGGCAGTCCGCCATGTGCGAGATCCACGTCAGGGGATGCCAGTTGGCGGCTTCAATGCTTCGAAATGCCCACTTGATGTTTTGCCAGCTAAGTCCGGCCTTCACGTGCTCATTTAACGTGACGTAATCCCGGTCATCGAAGTCCACAAACCCATTGCGTACCGTGGATGCATATACTCCCAGCGTCGCCAGGCCCAGCAGCGCCGCCAAAACCCAAACGTGGAAACGCGAACTTCCGCCTGATTCGCTCGCATCTGTCGTCACCATTGGCTCAGCCGGACTTCCCATTTCAAACTGTTTCCTCACTCCATATTCCGCCAGAACTTTCATCATAAAGCAGGCGTCCTCGCTCCAGCCTTTGACTGCTCCAAATTGTTCCTCGATAGCACGCGATCTGCTGACAATGACCTGCTCATGACGCCAACACACTGAATTCGCCGTCCCGCTTAGCGCTCTCCTAGTACCTTCGTACCGTCCGCTAGCGAACAGATTTTGTACCTGTTGGCCTATTGTCCCGTAGACCCGCTCCCGCTACACTCATCCTTCATTCGAGGAGGTTCTCCCTTGTCGGGCTCAGAACGCCGCACTACCCAACGCTTTACCATGCGGCTCCCTCTCACGGTCCGTTGGACCACCGGAGCAGCTGTTGGGGAAACCAGCACAGAATCCCGCGACGTCAGCTCGCGTGGGGTTTACTTCTACCTCGGAAAAGATGTGAAGGAAGGTTCGCCTGTTGAGATCCTTCTAACGCTTCCCAACGAGATCACTCTCGCCGGGCCGGTCCGCGTTCGCTGCCTCGGCCGCGTTCAGCGCACGGAGTCCCGTGACGAAACGTCCGTCGGAGTGGTTGCCGCCATCGAACGCTACGAATTTTTGCGCGGCGACGAAGAAAAGTAATTCGGTTTCTCTACGAGTTTTACGGTTTTCTTGCTCGCTCACTGCGGAGGCGGGCAGGATAAAGCCGGGGTGCCTTGGCCCCTCAGCGAAGCGCCCCGGCATTTTTCTTTTCGATTCCAAGCTCCACGTCTCCTCGCAAGATACATCCGCCTAGCACTCGGCGCCTTCTCCCGTAGCGTGGGTTTCAGCTTGTGCTCTTCACTTACAGACTACGCACCGCTAGGCCCATGCTTGATCCGTTTCTGATGATTACAAAGAAGAGCGGCAGCCTGGAGGGGAAGGCTGCCGCTCGGGTGCACCGTCTTCACGGAAAGCTCGTTAGTAAGTCGTCCTGTTAAACCACTTCGTCCGCTGAATCGTCGGGGGAAGCATCTGGGCAGTGTTTGTGCCGGTCGTGGTTACTGTCGTGGATGGATACCAGGGTGGCGCAAACCCGTTCTGCGCAAATCTCCGGTCAAAGAAGATGTTGCGCGTCGTTGTATTTCCGCTCTTGGCCTGATTCGCGATGCGGCCACCCATCAATATCAGTGTATTGATGTGATTGCCGATGTTGATCCAACCCCCGCTGCCGCCTTGTGAAATCATGGCGATCGAGGCGTCGATTTCCAGATTGCCGTTCGCCTGCTTGTTATCCATCTGAACGTCGCCGGGTGCCGTGAAAATACCGAGTACTTGGCCGTGGTCGTTCCCCGGCAACTGACCTTGCGGACGGTTTGGGCTCAGCCGTTTCGGGCCTATATTTGCGACCTACCAGAACAGCAAACGAAAGTCCTAGGATGAGATACAGATTTCGGTATGCGTTCTAAAACGCGTCCCCTCAGCGATTTACGGATCGAGGCGCTGCCGACGGACCGAAAGTATGTCGTCAGAAACACTGCGACAGTTGGTGAGACGAACGGCAATGATGCATTTGCGCCTCCTGTCCTTCAGAGCAGGAGACATTTTTCAATCAGTCGGCGATTATGACCGCTGCAGAGCGAAGCGTGCCCGTCTGCACAATCGGAACACTCTCGATAGGGTAAAGCCTGCCGGACAATCGGCTTACGTAATGGTGCAGCGCAAGAAAGGTTGACCGCTTCGCGGTCGCAATTTGCCAAGAAAAATGTTACTGCCAAAGACCTCTGAAGAACCGCAAACAGAAAGAATGGCTACGCCGCAAGAGTTATATGCGCTCAAAAGAATTGCGGAAATGGAGAGCGCGATCGCGGAACTCGTAAAAACGGAACCGCCGTCGGACAAACAGACTGCGCTCGAGACTGCGTCCCCGTGCGAAGTTGACACCGTTGAGGTCGAGAGCGCACAAGCCGACCCTGTCCAAACCAAAAGTGTGGAAACTGAACTTGCAGCCATCGAACACGCCGAAGTCGATGCCCACGAAAACAGCGACACCTCAGAAACTGCCAAGCGCTCGCAAGGTGGCTGGTTGCTGGAGCTCGCTTCGATCCTTGACCAACACAGAATCTGGGTCGAGACCGGTGGCGAAGGCGGAACAAAAGCGGATTTGTGCGGCGTAAATCTTGAGAACGCCGATCTTACGGGCGTGAATCTGCAGGGCGCGTTTCTGCAACGCGCCAATCTGCGCGGAGCCGATCTTTCGATGGCGAATCTACGCCACGCTTCGCTGGTGCAGGCGGATTTGTGCAACGCAAATCTCCTGGGAACGGAATTGCGCGGCGCGAACCTCATGGGCGCAACATTATATGGCGCCGAAGGCCTGTGGTTGGGCCGGCTTGGCGGCGCAAATTTGTACGATGCCATGCTGCCCGAAACGATTTCCTCGATTGACGGATCGAAAGCAGTTTGGGAAGCGACTCGCAGTGCCCGGTGGTTTTATTTTCTAATGCTCACGGTTTGCGCATTGTGCGTCCTTTGCGTCGCCACCACCAACGACCCGCGCTTGATTCTGGACGGCCAGACCATTGCAATCTCGCGCCTGGGGAATATCCTTCCCATCAATGGTTTCTATTTGATCGCACCGATTCTGTTGCTTGTACTGTTTGTGCGGTTCCAATTTTTACTTCTCCGCGTTTGGAGCAGTATGGCGGCATTGCCGGCGGTTTTTCCGGATGGCCAAACCGTGGAGCACGGCGGGCCGTGGTATTTGATGGGTCTCGTGCGGCGCCACTTCCGTTGGCTCCGCGAAACGAAGACTCCCGTGTCCTGGATGGAAAACGTAATCGCTACGTCGCTCGCGTATTGGGCTGTGCCTGCCACGACTGTGTTGTTATGGGTCCGTTATCTCGTTCGCCAGGATATGCGCGGTACTTCGCTCCACGTTCTGTTTTTTGTGCTCAGCGTCAGCGTGGCGACGGGGCTGCCTTCGGTGGTGAGCCGCGTGATTCGCAGCGGTGAAATGCGGCGTCCAAGTTCGCGAAGCGTTGCCCGCATGGCATTTCTGACCTTGCGTGCGCCCATTGCGGCCGGATTGATTTTGCTCCTGCTTTCGTGCGGCGTGATTCTGGGTGTCCCGGCGGATTCAGACGCCTCGCGCAGATATTTCAGCGCAAGTCCCAGACGCTGGGCGGCTGAAGCATTCCGGCTGGTGGGTTATCGTCCTTATGCGGATTTGATTGAAGCGACTCTCGTTCCGCCACGGGCGCGCCTGGCAAGTGCAAACGACGCACCCGGAGACGGTGCCGGCGCCAGGTTGAATGAAAATAGCCTGCGCTATGCGAGAGCGTATCGCGCAGTGCTCGGCGGAGCGCGGCTATGGCGCGCTGATCTTGTAGGCGCATATCTGACCGAGGCGGATTTGCGCAACGCCAACCTTCGAGAGGCCCACCTTCGTGATGCCGTGCTTGATCACGCCCGGGCCGACCATGCTTTATTCATCTCCGCGGATGGTAAGGACGCGAACCTCACTGGCGCGGACCTCCGCGGCAGCGATATGACTTACTCGATATTCGAGAACGCAAGTTTCGCGGGAGCAAAACTTGCTGGCGCCTCGCTCTACGGTGCATATTTGTGTCACACCAATTGGCTGCGTGCGGATTTGACGCGCAGCGACATGCGCGACACGCAAATGCAAGAAGCCGAGTTTTCGTTGGCGAATCTTGAGTTGACGGATTTTTCCGGAGCGAAGTTGACTGGCGCCCAATTTGCCGGAGCGCAGTTCAAAGGCACTATTTTGCTCGGCGCGGACTTGCGGAATACGGGATTGCGCGGCGCCATTTTCCCGGGAGCAGTGTTGCGAGATGCTCCGATGGACGGCGCACAACTCGACGGAGCGGATTTCCGCGGGGCTCTCGGCTTGACCGCAATCCAGGTCTGCTCTTCACGTGGATGGAGCACCGCCCAATTCGACGCCGACGTACTCCAAGCCGTGCAAGCCCAATGCGGTGCGAAATAACTCTGACCGGACCCTCTCGGGATCCATTCTCATCTGAGGAAACCATTTTCCCCCGGAACTGAACGTTGCAGTATTTTTTGCGCAGCGCGTAGAAGGGTGCTGCACGTAAATATGTGCTGCATATCGTTCCATGGGGGCGTTCCATGAAAACCAAAGACACGCCGACAAAACAGAAAGCCAACATACGTTGAAACTGGACCGGGATCTTATCCGGGAAATTCGAATTCTTGCGGCTGAGGAAGACACATCGATCGGCGCGCTCCTGGCTGTGCACCTTCAGGAAATCGTGAAAAACCGGAGTGGCTACGACGAAGCAAAGAAGCGGGCGATTGCCAGAATGCGCAAGGGCTATGATCTCCGGTTCACTCCTCCTAGGTCTCGCGTCGAGCTCTGTGAGCGATAAGTTGTTGGAAGACACGAATCTTCTGGTTTATGCCTACGATCGTTCTGCAGGCGCGAAACACCGAGTTGCGCTCGAGTTGGTGCGCAACATTCGGATTCGGGCGCTCCTGTCATCAGCACGCAAGTGCTGCAGGAACTTGCGGTATGTCTTCGGCGCGAAGTGGTTCGTCCACTGGACTCAAAGGAAATCCGTAAGATCGTCACCGAGCTTCAAGAGTGGGAAGTCTTCGTGAACAACGGCGAGTCGGTATTGCGTGCACTCGAAATTGAGCAGCAATATCAGATTTCTTTTTGGGACGGCCTGATAATCAATGCAGCGCACAGTTCTGGCGCAGAAATTCTCTACACTGAAGATCTTAATGACGGACAAGTATTTGGCGGCGTGTGGGTGGTTAATCCGTTCAAGTCGTGACCGTTGTTGGCGAACCGTGCGTCCCACGGCTGAAGCGATTGCCGGGTAGCTTCAAACAACTCTACTGTTCTTCGCCAAAAAGTTTGATGTCCGCAGGGCCCTCGCTAAGCGGTGTCGCCTCACGCCCCTGAACGAGTTCGCGAATTTGCTCAACGATATCCGGATTCGCGAGCGTCGTGATGTCGCCGGTATGCATGCGATTGGAAATCGCGGCAAGCACGCGACGCATGATCTTCCCCGACCGCGTTTTCGGCATGTCCGGCACCACATGGATTCTCTTCGGACGCGCGATCTTTCCGATCATCGTTTCGATGGTGTGCATGACCTTGTCGATCACCTGCTTATTCGGATGTAGTCCCGGCTTGATCGAAATATAAACTTCCGGCACCCGCCCTTTGATTTCGTCAACCACGGGCACAACCGCTGCTTCGGCGATTTCCGGCACCGTAAGGCAGGCGGATTCGATCTCTTTTGTGCCGAGACGATGTCCGGCGACGTTGATCACGTCGTCTACGCGGCCAAGAATGCGGTAGTAGCCATCCGCAGAAATCATCGCGCCATCGCCTGCGAAGTACGGCCAATCGCGCCAGTCAGTGCTATTCGGATCCTTGCAATACTTCGAATAGTATTGCTTCGTGAAGCGTTCGGGTTCGCCCCAAATGGTCTGCATGATTCCCGGCCACGGGTTCCGTATACAAATGTTGCCGGCGGCATTCTGCCCGGGCTTCACCTCTTTGCCGTTTTCATCCCAAATCACAGGATAGATTCCGAGCGCCGCGGGCCCTGCGCTCCCGGGCTTCATCGGATCGAGTGCCGGCTTTGTCGTGCACAAAAAGCCGCCTGTTTCCGTTTGCCACCACGTGTCCACAATGGCCGCGTTGCCTTTCCCAACCACGTCGAAATACCATCGCCAGACTTCTGGCTCGATTGGTTCGCCCACCGTCGTCATGTGCTTGAATTTGTAGTTGTACTTGGCGGGTTCGTCGGGCCCGGCTTTACGCAACATGCGAATCGCCGTCGGCGAAGTGTGGAAAATATTCACATCCAGTCGTTCTGCGATGCGCCACGGACGGCCCGCGTCCGGAAATTGCGGCACTCCTTCGTAGAGAACGCTCGTAGCGGCGAGCGCGAGCGGTCCATAAACGATGTACGAGTGACCAGTAATCCAGCCAATGTCCGCCATGCACCAGTAAACGTCACCGGGATGAATGTCCTGGTAATACTTCGACGTCCCCGCGACGTATGCCAGATATCCGCCGGTGCGATGCTGGCATCCTTTGGGTTTTCCGGTCGTGCCGCTGGTGTACATCAGGAAGAGCGGCGCTTCAGCGTCGAGCGAAACAGGTTCAACGATTTTTCCGGCGTAATCTTTTAAAACTTCTTCGACGATGAAATCCCGGCCCATGACTATCGCTGCTTCCGACGACGTCCTTCCGGGATTCCGCCGCCAGACGAGCACCTTGTCAATTTCCTGGCCCTCTTTTTTCGCTGTTTCGATGGCAATATCCGCATTGCCCTTATGATCGACCCATTTTCCGTTGCGCCAATATCCATCGGCATAAATCAAAACGCGGCTCCCGGAGTCTGCCGCTCGCAGTCCGCAGGCTTCGCCGCTGAATCCGCCAAACACCACCGAGTGAACAACGCCAAGCCGCGCGCATGCCAGCATCGTGATCGGTAATTCAGGAATCATCGGCATGTGGATCGTTACGCGATCACCGGCTTTCAGTCCCGCAAAGTCGCGCAACATCGCCGCAGTTTCGTTCACGCGAACATAAAGCTCTCGATACGTCAAAACTCGCGGCGCTTCCTGCTCTGGTTCAGGAACAAAAATAAACGCCGCCTTGTTTTTGTGCGTGGCCAGATGCCGATCCACGCAGTTGTAGCAGACGTTCAACTTCCCGCCGACGAACCACTTCCAAAAGGGAGGATGCTCCGTATCCAACGTGGTGTGCCAGTAGCTGTCCCAGTCCAGAAGATCCGCGTACTGCCGGTAGCATTCCGGAAATCTCTCTTCACGAAACGACTCGACAAAAGCCGGATCGACAAGATTCGCTTGCGCAATGAAGCTCGCGGGCGGACGAAACAGTTCCTCTTCTTTCCAATGAACCGCAATCTGCGCCTCATTCGATTTTGGTTCCATTGCGGGCTTGACCGCGGCCGCGCTCTTCGTTTGCGGTTTTGCGTTGGACTTCCTGATTTCTTTCGGACGAGATTTAGCCACGGCGGAAAATTCCTTTCCTGGAAACGATTAGCCAGAGTGCACGAGGGATCGCGTTAAGTTGTGTCACGAGTCCGGACTGCGCCCTCGCAGCCGTCAGTCCGCCTAAAATGGTTCGACAAAAAATGATGCTACTGGAGTGTGGAGCGAGTCAATCGGTCGCATTGTGCAGTGCGGGCGCTCCGGGCTTCGCGCCTCCGACCTCGTCCCAGATGCGCGTTCCGTGCGTTTCCTTCAACAGCAGGCTGCCTACGACGAACGTCAAAGCGGCCACACTCATCGGGTAATACAATCCGGCATAAATGTTACCCGTAGCGGCGCAGCTCCATAATCCAATCAGCGGCAGTAGCCCGCCAAACACGCCGTTTCCGATGTGATATGGAAGCGATAGCGATGTGTACCGAATCTTCGCCGGGAACGCTTCCACAAGATACGCTGCGATCGGCCCATAAATCATGCACACGTAAATCACCTGAATGAAAACGAGCAGCACCAGCTTGGGCACATTCGGTGACGGCGCTTCCTTTGCCGGAACCAGTGCCCCGGTTTTCGGATCAGTCGTCATTGCCGTCAGTTTCGTTGCCCCCGTGGCCTTGTCTTTCGCAGGAGCTACGGTCTCAACGTTGTTTCCAGCGGCGTCATGCATGGCATGGTAGATCGGAATGTACGTCACAACAGCGATCAGGCATGCCGCCATCATCAACCACTTGCGTCCGATCTTGTCGGAGAGCGCGCCGAATACCGTAAAAAACGGCATCGCGCAAACTAGTGCGATCGCCACGATAATGTTCGCCTGCTTAACGTTGACCTTTAAAATCGTTTGCAGATAGAACAACGCGTAGAACTGTCCGGTGTACCACACCACGCCTTGTCCCGCCGTCGCTCCGAAGAGCGAAATCAAGACCCGCTTCAAGTTGTCCCACTTCGTAAACGCATCTTTCAGCGGTTGCGCGGAAGCCATCCCCGCGCTCTTGATTTGCGTGAAGATTGGTGATTCCTTCATCTTCAAGCGAACATAGAGTGAGATTGTTACAAGGAGAATGGAAGCCAGAAACGGCACGCGCCAGCCCCACGCGTTGAAGCTTTCCTTGCTCATGCTTTGCTGCGTCAACAGAATCGCAATCAGCGACACGAACAAACCAAATGTTGCAGTGATCTGGATGAAGCTGGTGTAGTAACCCCGCTTTTTGTCAGGAACGTGCTCCGCAACATAGACCGCTGCCCCGCCGTATTCGCCGCCAAGCGCCAATCCCTGCAGAACTCGAATCACAATCAACGTGATTGGCGCGAACCACTTCGCCGTTTGATACGTGGGAAGGAGTCCGATCAAAGCCGTCGCACCGCCCATGATGGACAGTGTCACCAGGAACGCGTACTTGCGCCCGACAAGATCGCCGATTCGTCCGAAGAAAAGCGCGCCAAACGGTCGCACCAGAAATCCGACGGCAAATGTTGCCAGGTACGCGATGTAAGCGAAGGTGTCGTTTCCGGGAGGATAAAACTTCAGTGAAAGGACTGCCGCAAGGCTTCCAAAAATATAAAAGTCGTACCACTCGATCATCGTGCCCACGGAAGAGGCGAGAATGACTCGCCACAGACCGTGCTCGCTCGTTCCGTCTAATGCAATTGCAGTCGTGCGGCTTGCCATGCTTCCTCCTGAATAGCGCGCCGCCGAGGCAAAGCTGAGCCTTGAGGCGGAACTCCAGAGCGAACCGGGTTTCAGGGTTCGTACTCACAAACCCTGACTTGAAACCGAAAACTCTCTTGCGTAATCCGTGCCAGTTGCTCCCTGAGTACCCCCCTGTGACGCTTGCCCGCATGAGCGGACAAATGCGTCAGGTCTTCAGAAAAAAAGCCCTGGTCGGCGCCTTCATATCGCGTAAGCGCCGCCATGTCAAGAACATCGCACAAACCCTCCTGCACCTCCGGCAAGATAACTCGCTTCGGAGCTCTTCTCCAGAGTTGACCGCTTGCCACGATGGTTCGGCACACACCAGCCATCGCTACCCTCAACCCGATTCCAACTCAGATCTACCCAGACTTGCCACGAATATATGAAAGTATGTATATGAAGCATCCAATTTGTCATTTTTCAAAGAAAAATCGGAGATAATCCATTTCTCCCTTACATCTAAGTTATTTAAAAATATGGCCTTAGAGAAAATTGAGAGTGGCGAAGAGATTGCAAGTTTGAGTATTCAGTAGGAAAGTGCCAGGTCTGTTTGCAGGGGGCGAGGAAATTCCGTTGAGTTTCCTTTGCAGAAGAACAGGTTGAACGCGAAATCGACTTTTTGGGTGCCTTTCCATCTAGCAGGACGAACAACGTTTCGGGACTAACCATCCAGGCTTGAATCTACGTTTCTAGCCTCTGGGTAGAGGTGTGTCCTCTCACTGCGTCCGTCCATTTCGAACGTTCTTTTCACGAAGGCCATTCGTTCCACGAAAGGCCACTCTCTTCACGAAAGGTAGGATGAATGAGAAGAATCACTTTGTTTGCATTGATTGCAGCGTTGGCTCTTCTGACCGGTAACTCCGCAGCGTTCGGTCAAGCCACCGCCAGCGGCACCATCCAAGGAACAGTCCTGGATAAATCGCAAGCAGCCGTAGGCGGTGCAGTCGTTGAGGCCACGAATAAGGCGACCGGCTCAGTTCGAAGCACCGCTTCCAGCGATTCCGGATACTATCGCTTCGAGTTACTCTCCGCGGGAGTCTACACGGTCAAGATCGCGAAGGCAGGGTTTTCCAGTTTCGAGCAGACTGGGGAATTGCTCGTCGGCCAAACGCTAACGATCAACGCTGAACTCAAAGTCGGTGCTTCGACCGAGATAATCGAAGTTACCAGTACTGCTCCCATCGCCGATATAGACAAGACTGATGTGGGAGTAAATATCACGCCTAAAGATGTTCAAGAACTTCCTCTGCTAGGACGAGATGTCGCGACGCTGGCTACCCTTGCACCCGGCGTTCGTGCGACTGACTCCTACGATCCCACTAAGAACCGATACGCGGTTATCTCAATCAACGGACAAGGCGGACGCAACGTAAATGTCACCGTGAACGGCGTCGACAACAAAGACAGCACCGTTGGCGGAACGGTTATGCAGCTGCCACTCGAGGCTGTCGCCGAATTCGTGATCAGCACGCAGCGTTTTTCAGCCGCCAACGGCCGGTCGGAAGGCGCAGCGATCAATATGATTACCAAGTCCGGAACGAACGATTATCACGGTTCGCTGTTCGGCTTTTTCCGTGATCAGGCACTCAATGCCAAGAACGTCTTTGAAGGAGAAAAGGGACCTTACAGTCGCCAATTTTTTGGCGGATCTTTTGGAGCTCCTATCGTCAAAGACAAATTATTCGGATTCTTCGCGTTGGAAAGACAACGGGAGAGCACGAGCCTTGCGGAAACGCCGTTTGCCTTTGACCAGCTGTCACTAGTGACTGCCCTTGGAGCGGAGCCGGCATCTACGATTCCCACGCCATTCTACGAATGGAGGTATAACGGACGCATCGATTATCGGTTCAACGATCGCCAGACTGCTTACATCAGCTACACTTCGCAGTCAAACGAAGGACAAAACGATCAGTCGGATGGGCTCGGTGACCTCACTGGTGGCAATTTCACAAAAAATCATTTGCAGCTAGCTAACTTCACCTTGAATTCTGTGTTCACACCTACACTCGTGAACAGCTTTACGTTTGGCTATCAATTCTGGAACAATATTATCGACAGCAACATCAATGCGCCCTACACGACATTCGCTGGGGGCGAATGGTTTGGCACCAACACCAACGTTCCGCAAGAGTCCTATCAGCGCAAGTTCCAGTTCCGCGATGACCTGACCAAGACGATTCGCAATCACAATCTGAAATTTGGTGTGGATTATATTTACAATCCCAAATTTGGAGGGTTCTTCAAGTCAAACTCTACGCTGGAAATCGATTTCGGAGGCGATCCTAGTGACATTATCGCGAACACTGGCGGACAGTATCCCAACAGCTTTGCGAGCCCCGGAGCCGTAACCAGCATGTCGATTAGCGTTGGAGATCCATACTTTATTCTTAGTGGCAAGCAGCTAGGTTTGTATCTGCAGGACGATTGGAAAATTACCCGCAGATTCACGTTAAATCTGGGTGTGCGCTGGGATAAGGACTATAACCTGATCGGTGCGAGCGCTATCAAGAATAGCCGGACATTTCAAGAACTGCAGGCTATTGGAAGTCCGTTCTCTTCTTCTCTTCCGCACGATGACAACAAAGACTTCAGTCCTCGCATCGGCTTTGCCTACGACCTTACTGGAAGTGGCAAGCATGTGGTGCGTGGTGGATATGGCTTGTACTATGGAAATGTGTACGAGAACATTCCTCTATTCATGATTCAACAGGCCAATCCCACAATCTACCAAGGCGTATTCTCGATCGCCTCGGGCGACGAAGTGCCCGGCACGGGCATTCTACTAAGCGATTGGCGCTATGGTGTCGATCCGATGCCCACAATTCCGCCACCATCCTCAGAGCTCAATCCCGGTTCTACAGGCCGTTTGATGCATCCGGACTATCGCAACCCGGTATCCGAAGAATTCAACGTTGGTTATCAATGGGCCCTTACGAACAATTCGGTGTTTGAGGCAGAGTATGTTCACACATTGGGCTTGCACCAGAACAAGACCGTCAACATCAACCCAACCGATCTCAACGGCGTGCGTCCTTTGTCACAAGCATTTTCGGACGCTGGCGTACCAGTGCTCGGTAGAATCAGTGTTGAGGAATCCATCGCTCGTTCACGTTACGATGGCATGAACCTCAGCTATCGGCAGCGCATGACCAAGCACTTCAGTCTCAACGCTAACTACACACTCTCGCGCGCAGTGGGCTGGGCGATCGATAGTTCTGGGTTCCGAAACTACCCACACGATCCTCGCAACATCTGGGATCCGCGTGACTTTGGGAACACGCCGAATGATGAGCGCCATCACATCGCTCTCAGCGGAGTGGTTTCTCTACCATGGGGTTTTCAGGTCGCTCCTATTCTGCAGTTCGGAACGGCTCGTCCATTCGATCTAACCTCTAGCTACGATCCACTTGGCGTCGGTAGCGGCTATGCTCGACCCGCCATTGTGCCGACTGATGACCCGACTGATTACGCTACCTATGCTCATTCAAACAAAAGTACGGTCAATGCTTGTCTGACCGATGGTTCATGTCATCAGGCCGGTTACGATACTTTGCGCGGTGACAATTTCTTCCAGTTGGACGCGCGAGTTAGTAAGAGCATCCATCTTGCGGAGCGCTACAATCTGCAGTTGATGTTTCAAGGCTTCAATCTGACCAATCGTGCGAACTACGGTAATAACTTCGTGAACTCGACCGGCTCCGGCAGCTTCTTGCAGCCGGCGGGCTTCATCAATCCGAGCACAAGCTCTGCGGTGCTTCCTCGCGCCTTCGTGGGCGAGTTCGGCGTCCGCTTTACGTTCTAAACTAATCGGAGCTCACGCTCCGCGTAGCGCGATCACCGGGGCTGGCGCGAAAGCGGCAGCCCTTTGTTCTGGTACGCCGAGCAGGGTTCGATAGCTTGGAGGTGAAAGTCCTCTTCACAACCTGATGAGGGTGAAGTGATAGCGAGCGCAAGGGCGTCGCCGTGAGGCGGGGTCTGAAGGAAGCGTGGAGCAGACACGCGAGCCGATGAACAAGAACTGGATAGGAGGCCTACGGTGCCGGGCGAGCGGGCAGATGATTTTTTCCTTCCAGACTTTCCTGCGTTAACGCTATACTCTTCCTAGGGAATGCCACGCCGTTCCTCATCCAAAAAAACAAACAAAGTTTCGAAGTCGCTTTCTCGAAAGTGTCATTCTGCTGCGGCTTCTCATTCCTCATCTGTGAACTCTTATTTGCAACAACTCGGCGAAAAGCTCCGTGCTGTTCGTGCACGCCGTGGAATGTCTCTTCGGCAGCTCGCCAAAGAATCCGCGCTGTCCGCGCGTTTTTTGGCAAAGGTCGAGCTCGGTCGCGGCAACATCTCAATTGGCCGGCTGCATCAGGTTGCCCATGTGCTTGACGTCTCCATTGAGACTCTGGCGGCGGACGGCCAGCCCGCTGCTCCTCCGTTCGAGCAATCCACCGCATTCTTGAAGAAACTTCCGCCCGGCCAGCTGCGCGATGCCCACAAGCTTCTTCTTGAAAAATTCGGCGGGGTCGATTCCGCGTCGCGGCATTCGCGCATCGCTTTGATTGGTCTGCGCGGTGCCGGAAAATCCACGCTTGGCTCACTGCTCGCGCACAGGCTAGGCTTTCCGTTCATCGAACTCGACAAACAAATTGAGCGCGGCTCCGGCCTCACTCTAACGATCATCTTCGATCTTTACGGTGCCAGCGGCTTCCGCCGCATGGAGCGCGAAGCTCTCGAAGCCGTTTTCGCCAAACATCCCCGGTTCGTGCTTGCCGCCGGCGGCAGCATCGTCTCCGATCCCGGTACGTATAATCGCGTCCTCAGCGGGTGCTTTACCATCTGGCTCCGCGCGAAGGCGGAGGAGCACATGGCTCGCGTGCTCGCCCAAGGCGACCGCCGCCCCATGGCACACAATCGTCAAGCCATGCGCGATCTTCGCCGCATTCTTTGGAGCAGGGAAGCCCTTTATCGCCAAGCAGATGCAGTGCTCGAAACCAGCGGGCAATCCGTAAAAGAAAGTCTCCAGGCTCTCCAACGCCTCGCCCAGCCTTCGCCCTAAGGGTTCAGGGTTTGTTGTTGCAAACCTGACCTAAAAAGAGGAACTATAGTTCCTCTTTTATTGAGTCCATTGGACTTAGCCAGGCGACGCCGATTTTTCGTTTACAGATCATTTTCATTCGTCCACATGTGCATTTTCTCTAGGTTGTCATCCTGGGCGCCCCGATTCTGATCGAGGCGCGAAGGATCTCAGCCTCACGGCCTTGCAATAACTTTCATCTAGGGTCCGCCGCGTTCGCCCTAAAAGAGGAACTATAGTTCCTCTCATGTTCTCGCCACAGTTCTATACTTGGCTTTGGCGGCATGCTCCACACATCCGTGTGCAGAGCGCGCCCGAGGTTGTTAACGATGCAAAAGATTGAAACCAAGGAACTCGTTCTCTTCAGCACCGAGCAGCGCGAATTCCGCCACTGGAATCTCAAAGTCGAAGGCCGCTTCGCTACACTCGCCATGAATGTCGACGAAGACGGCGGTCTTCGGCCGGGTTACAAACTGAAACTCAATTCCTACGATCTCGGTGTGGACATCGAACTTCACAACGCCCTGCAACGACTCCGCTTCGAGCATCCCGAGGTCGCATGCGTCATAATCACCAGCGCCAAAGACAGGATGTTTTGCGCCGGCGCGAATATTTACATGCTGGCCAGCTCCTCTCACGCGTGGAAGGTGAATTTCTGCAAATTCACAAATGAAACGCGCAACGGTATGGAAGACTCGAGCCGCCACGACGGATTGAAATTCCTTGCGGCTCTGAATGGAACCACGGCAGGAGGCGGCTACGAACTGGCGCTGGCATGTGACGAAATTTTGCTGATCGACGACCGCTCCAGCGCGGTCAGCTTGCCGGAAACACCGCTCCTCGGCGTGCTGCCCGGTACCGGCGGGCTAACGCGCGTGGTGGATAAACGCAAAGTGCGCCGCGACCTCGCCGATTTGTTTTGCACCAATCCCGACGGCGTGAAGGGCGAACGCGCGAAGTCGTGGGGACTCGTCGACGAAATCGTAGCTCCCGCAAATTTTGCCAAGTCTGTTCAAGAACGCGCGGCGAAATTGGTCGCGTCCTCTACGCGTCCTGCAGCGGTGAAGGGAATTGAGCTTCGCCCGCTTTCCAGAAAAATTGACGATAGCGGATATCACTACTCTCAAGTGGACGTGCTGTTCGATCGTGACGCGCGAATCGCCACAATTACGATTCGCGGTCCGCGAGGTGCCCAGCCGGAAACAATCGGCGCCATTCATGCCGCAGGCGATTCGTGGTGGCCACTTGCCATGGCCCGCGAACTGGACGATGCCATCTTGATGTTGCGCGCGAACGAGCCGGAGCTGGGACTCTTCCTCCTGAAGACGGAAGGAGAAATTCCTGCCGTCATGCAAGTGGACACGGTTTTAGCGAATTCACGCGAAGATTGGCTTGTGCGCGAGACTGTAGGATTGTTGCGCCGCACTTTCGCTCGTCTCGATGTATCGTCGCGCAGCATGTTTGCAATCATCGACCAAGGTTCCTGCTTTGCCGGAACACTGCTGGAGCTGGCTCTAGCCGCCGATCGCTCGTACATGCTCGCCCTGCCCGATGCAGAAGTCGCCGTGGCAAGCGGCGTAAAAAATAACGCGGCAAGCGGCGCGGGCGAGGAAGCTCCGAAAATCGCGCTCAGCGCCGTAAACTTCGGCATTTTTCCTTCAGTGAACGGACGCAGCAGGCTTGAAACACGATTCCGCGGCGATCTTCAAAAGCTGGCAAAACTGCGGGCGAAAGCAGGTGCGGCACTCCGCGCAGATGACGCCATGGAACTTGGTCTCGTTACCGTCGCGCCTGACGATCTCGATTGGGAAGACGAACTCCGCCTCGCAATTGAAGAGCGCACCAGCCTTTCGCCCGATGCGCTCACGGGAATGGAAGCGAGCCTGCGTTTCCCCGGCGCCGAAACTACCGACACGAAGATTTTTGGCAGGCTCTCCGCCTGGCAAAATTGGATTTTCATTCGTCCGAACGCCACCGGCGAACAGGGAGCGCTGAAACTCTTCGGCAAAGGATCGAAAGCAAAATTCGATCGGGAGCGTGTGTGATGGAATCGAATTATCAGGACCGCATACCGAATAACGTTGGCCTCGGCTCAAATCGCACGCTGCAGCGCGCTCTCGAGCACTGGCAGCCGGAATTCTTGAATTGGTGGCATGGACTTGGGCCCAGCGACTTCAACGCTTCAAGCGTTTATCTGCGTACGGCAATCAGCGTGGATACAAAAGGCTGGGCGACGTTCGATTACGTCCGCATGCCCGATTATCGTTGGGGAATTTTTCTCGCGCAGCAAGAGGACGATCGCCGGGTCGGATTTGGCGACCACTTTGGCCAGCCGGTGTGGCAGCAAGTGCCCGGCGAACATCGCTCTACGCTGCGCCGCCTAATCGTTACGCAAGGAGATACGGAACCGGCGTCCGTCGAACAACAGCGCTTGTTGGGACATACGGCGCCGTCGCTTTACGATCTTCGAAATTTGTTTCAAGTAAATGTCGAAGAAGGCCGCCATCTTTGGGCCATGGTGTATTTGCTTCACGCCTATTTCGGACGCGACGGCCGCGAAGAAGCCGAAGAATTGCTGGAGCGTCACTCCGGCGACGCGGACAAGCCGCGCATCTTGAGCACGTTTAACGAACCGATCAGCGACTGGCTCAGTTTTTATATGTTTACCTATTTCACCGATCGCGACGGAAAATTCCAGTTGAAGTCACTTGCGGAATCGAGCTTTGATCCGCTCTCCCGCACCTGCAAATTCATGCTGACCGAAGAGGCGCATCACATGTTTGTGGGCGACACCGGAATCGGCCGCGTGATCAGGCGCACGATCGAAGTTATGAAAGAGCTCGGCACGGATGATCCAATCGCTTTGCGAAAGGCCGGAGTAATCGATCTGCCTACCATGCAAAAATATCTCAATTTCTGGTTCAGCTCATCGCTCGATTTGTTTGGCGGGGATTCCTCCTCGAATGCCGCATCGTATTTTGCGAATGGCTTAAAAGGCCGTCCCGACGAAATCAAATACGAAGATCACGTCGAAGCAGAGTCAAGCTACACGCTGGAGCTTCCCGATGGAAAAGGAGGCGTCCGCGAAGAGAGAATCCCGATGCGCAATGCGGTAAATGAAGTCGTGCGCGAAGCCTATGTGCGCGATTGCGAAAAGGGGTTGGCGCGCTGGAATCGCCATCTCGAAGAAGCGGGCTATCCGCACCGCATGACTTTGCCGAGCACAAGATTTCGCCGTACTGTTGGGAGCTGGGCGAACGTTCCAACAAATCCAGAGGGCAAGCCCATCAGCGTGGACGAATTCATTGCGAGACAGGATGAATGGCTGCCCACATCGGACGACCGCGCTTACGTACACAGTGTCATGAAAGGTGTTTTCGAGCGCGGAAAAATGGCGGGATGGATCGCTCCGCCAGAACGTGGCATCAATACGCAGCCCGTCAATTTTGAATACGTAAAATTCCACTGAAATTCCCAACAGCTATTTAATCCTCCATCTTGCGTCGTACTTGTAGAGCCACGTCCTATCGCGCAAACTCTTCCTATCCATGATTTCTGACCAGGAACTGAAAGAGTCGTTGAGGCGCTATTGGGGCTACGACGTATTTCGCCCGAAGCAGGAAGAGATTGTGCGAGACATTCT
>Ga0137379_10001260_pt1 | contig 23138 bp, 25 predicted proteins | sample SagtaG_18_FD_104812 | JGI IMG/M metagenome (GOLD analysis project Ga0137379, IMG submission 104812) | Vadose zone soil microbial communities from Sagehorn Ranch, Mendocino, California, USA - Sage2_L_80_16 metaG | ecosystem: Environmental > Terrestrial > Soil > Vadose zone | place: USA...
AGCTCCAGGATCTCGCCGCGCGCGTCCACGTCGATCTTCTTGGACAGGTCGCCGTTGGCGACCGCGGTGGTGACCTGGGCGATGTTCCGCACCTGACCGGTCAGGTTCTGCGCCATCGAGTTGACGTTGTCGGTGAGGTCCTTCCAGGTGCCGGCCACGCCCTTGACGTCCGCCTGGCCGCCCAGGCGTCCCTCGGTGCCCACCTCGCGGGCCACCCGGGTCACCTCGTCGGCGAACGCGGACAGCGTGTCGACCATCCGGTTGATCGTCTGGGCCAGCGCGGCGACCTCGCCCATCGCGTCGACCGTGATCTGCCGGCTCAGGTCGCCGCGCTCGACCGCCGTGGCCACCTGGGCGATGGAGCGCACCTGCCCGGTCAGGTTGGACGCCATCACGTTGACGTTGTCGGTGAGGTCCTTCCAGGTGCCGGACACGCCGCGGACGACGGCCTGGCCGCCGAGCTTGCCCTCGGTGCCCACCTCGCGGGCCACCCGGGTCACCTCGTCCGCGAACGCGGACAGCTGGTCGACCATCGTGTTGATGGTCTCCTTCAGCTCCAGGATCTCGCCGCGGGCGTCGACCCGGATCTTCTGGCTCAGGTCGCCCTTGGCCACCGCGGTGGTCACCTCGGCGATGGAGCGCACCTGCCCGGTCAGGTTGGCCGCCATCACGTTGACGGATTCGGTCAGGTCCTTCCAGGTGCCGGAGACGCCCTTGACGTCTGCCTGCCCGCCGAGCAGGCCCTCGGTGCCCACCTCGCGGGCCACCCGGGTCACCTCGTCGGCGAACGAGGACAGCTGGTCGACCATGGTGTTCAGGGTGGATTTCAGCTCCAGGATCTCGCCGCGCGCGTCCACGTCGATCTTCTGGCTCAGGTCGCCCCTGGCTACCGCGGTCGCTACCTGGGCGATGTTACGCACTTGCCCGGTGAGGTTGCCCGCCATCGCGTTCACCGACTCGGTCAGGTCCTTCCAGGTGCCCGACACGCCGGGAACGTCCGCCTGGCCGCCCAGCTTGCCCTCGGTGCCCACTTCGCGGGCCACCCGGGTCACCTCGGAGGTGAACAGGTCGAGCTGGTCCGCCATCCCGTTGAAGACCGTGGCGATCTCGTCCATCAGCGGGTCGCCCGTCTTGGCCAGGCGGGTACTGAAGTCGCCGCCGCGCACCGCGGTCAGGCCCGCGAGCAACTGCTCGAGCCCCGATTCGTCAAGCCGCGGGCCAGACTGGACCGTGTCAGTCACCAAGCGCTCCCATCAGCTGCGCCGGCGCGCCGCGACGTGCGTCCGGCACCGTCGTACAATCTCTACCGATCGTAGACCGGAAGTAACTATCATGGGCCGGACACACTTCTAAGCAGCGCCGGGGGCTCGGAAAGCCCGCCTACTACGGGGGGAAGCGGGTGACGCAGGGGAGGCGGGTGATTGTGGCGGGCCGCGATGACGACATGCTGCGGCTGATCACCGTCGTCGACCACCAGCGCCGTGAGCTCGACCGCATCCGCGCCGCGGCCGCCGACGAAGCGGTCGTCGCGATGGCCAGGGGCGCCCTGATGGAGCGGCTCGGCCTGACCTCGGCCGAAGCCGCCGGGCAGCTGGCCGACCTGTCCGCGGCCACCGGGATCCCGCTGGCCGAGATGGCGGCCGCGGTCCTATCCCACGCCAGTAGCGGCTCCCACCCCGGCCCCGAGTCAGGCCCCCGCCCCGCACCAGGCCCCCGGGCCGGCCCCCGCCCCGAACCAGGCCCCGAGCCAGGCCGCGGCCCCGAGCCCGGGGACGACCTGCGGCACACCGCCGGCGCCGGGCCCGCGCCGCTGCGAGCCGAGGCGGCCGCCGAACTGGCCGCCGACGGCGCGGAGCTGGCCGGCACCCTGGCTGCGCAGGTCCTGGACCCGCTCGGCGCGACCGCGGTGGCGCTCTGGCTCCTGGAGACCGACGGGGCGCTCACGCTGCTCGGCGAGCACGGCCTGTCCCACGGCGAGGCCAGCCACTGGCGCCACATCCCGCCACAGCTGGACTGCCCGGCCCAGCGAGCGACCCGAGGCGCCGCCGACCTATGGTGGAACGCCGGCCGCCCGGACCCCGTCCCGGTGACCGGAGCGCCGGACGGCGCCCGGGTCGTGCTCGCGCTGCGCGAACGCAGCGGTGAGCTGCTCGGCGTGATGGAGGCCAGCTGGGCCGAGCCCCGGCCCGCTTTTACCGCCGAGGCCCGTCAGCACCTGTCTTCCCTGGCGGCCGGGTGCGCGCGCGTGATCGCCGCCCGCCTGGCCCATGGCGACCTGACCGCCGCGCACCCGAAGGAGGCGGTCTACACCCTGCTCGACGGCCTGGCCGAGTCCGTGCTCGTAGTCCGGGCCATCAGGGACGCCGACGGCGAGCTGACCGATTTCGGCATCGAGCACGTCAGCCGGGCGTTCTGCGACCCGGCCGGCCGGCCAGAGCTCGACCTGGCCAAACTCACCCTGCTCCAGGCCTATCCGGCCAGCGTGGCCGGGTCCGGCCTGTTCGCCCGGGCCAGGCGGGTCCTGGCCGACGGTGTGGCCCAGCACGTCCCCGGGCCGCTGCGCGACTCCCTGGCCAGCGGGCTGCCGGCCAGCAAGACCGAACCCGGCGACCCTGCGCTGGCCGACCTGCGGGTGGCCAGGTTCTTCGACGGCGCGATCTTCACCTGGCGTCGCGACGGTGCGGCGGACGGGATGGCCGCGGTCCTGGACCACGCGCAGCGCCTCGGCCGTCTCGGCGGCTGGGAGGAGAACCTGGTCACCGGCGCCGTGCGCTGGACCGACTCGGCGTTCGGCCTGTTCGGCCTGACGCCGCGCCCGGGGGCGGAGATACCGCTGGCCGATCTGCACAGCTACGTGATGGCCGCCGACAAGCCGGTGGTCAAGCGCTTCCGGCAGCGCTTGGCGGAGCAGCGGGACGCCCTGACCGTGACCTTCCGGGTGGTTCACCCCGACGACAGGAGTATCCGCCAGATCCGCGTCTTCGCCGAGCCGGTCGTCGACGCGGCCGGCGCGGTGGTGTCGCTGCGCGGCGCGTTCCAGGACATCTCGGCGCATTACCACACGCAGGTCGCGCTGGCCGCCACCCGTGACCAGCTCGCCGACAGCGAGCAGCGGGTCGCGGAGGAGCACCTGCTGGCGATGCGGCTGCAGCAGGCCATCATGCCGCCGGACGAGCAGCCGCCCGAGGTGGCCGGGATCGATGTCGCGGTCCGCTACCGGCCGGTCGGCGAAGGGCACCTAGTGGGCGGCGACTGGTACGACACGCTGCTGCTGCCGGGCAAGGAGGTGCTGCTCGTCGTGGGCGACGTGGCCGGGCACGGCATCGATGCAGTAACCGGGATGGTCGCGGCCCGCAACTCGCTACGCGGCCTGGCCATCACCGGGGCGGGCCCGGCCGAACTGCTCAGGATGCTCAACGGGGTCATGTGCGATCTGACCTCGGGGGTGGTCGGCACTGTGGTGTGCGGGCTATACAACCCGGAGACCAGCGTGCTGCGCTGGGCCCGGGCCGGGCACCTGCCGCCGGTCCTGGTGCGCGGCCGGACCGCCCGCGAGCTTCCGCTGCCCGGGGGCGTGCTGCTCGGCATGGACCCGGACGCCGCCTACGAGGAAGCCACCCAGCCGCTGCAGCCCGGCGACACCCTGCTGCTGTTCACCGACGGCCTGATCGAGCGGCGGGCCGAATCGATCGTGGACGTGCTCGACGAGTTCGTCACCACCGTGGCCCCCTACCCGAATGGACCCGAGCCGGCCGCCGCCCAGGCCGACCGGATCATCGCCACCGCGGTCTCCGACACCGACGACGACGCCTGCCTCGTGGCAGTCCGCATCCGCTAACCGCCACGCGCGGTGCGATGTTCGACCGCGCCGCGCGCAGCAAGTTGACCGGTGTGAGCTGGTGCTCCGTTTGGCCTGCGGGCCCGACTCGGCTGTATGGGATTACGATGGTATTATTTTCCCATGGAAGCTGTCATTGACCAGGCTGGCCGGGTTGTATTGCCCAAGCCCATCCGCGACGCGCTGGGACTGCTCCCCGGCACGAAGGTCGACATCACGCCGTACGGCGCCGGCGCACAACTCGTACCCGCGGGCCGGACGGCACGCCTGGTCGAGGAGGACGGAGTACTCGTCGCGGCCGGTGAAACTCCGGTCGATGACGACATACTCTTCGCCCTCATCGACGCAGGCCGCAAGTGACGGTCGCAATCGACACCAGCGTCGCGGTTCCGCTTCTCGTCCGCTCGCATCACGATCACGCGGCCGTGGTGCGCTGGTGGAACGGGCAGGACGTCGCGCTCAGCGGTCATGCTCTCGCCGAGACCTATTCCGTTCTCACCAGGCTGCCCGGCGACGCGCGACTGGCACCTGCCGACGCCGCCCGGTTGATGAATGCCCGCTTCTCTTCCCCGCTAATGCTGAGCAGCCTGCGCTCCCGGAAACTACCGGACACGCTGAGCAGCCTTGGCATCGCAGGCGGCGCCGTGTATGACGCGCTCGTGGCATTGGCCGCCCGAGAGCACGGGGCAGTCCTCGCGACCCGGGACGCGCGGGCACGCGGCACCTATGACGCAGTCGGCGTCAAGATAATCGTCGTGACCTAATCGCGACCGCACACCGCAATGGCTGCGACACCTATACGGACAGAAGACGGAGGCCGTCCTCAGGGCTTCTTGGCGACTACGACGCAGTAGTAGGACTCCGCGGCGTTCCCCGGCACCGGCGCGCCCGGATCTGGGCGCCATTCGGGCGGCCCCGCCAGCGACTCAGCGTATGCCATCGGTTGCCAGGTACACCATGCCGACCGCCCGCGGCGGCGGCCCCCGCCAGGACAACCGATGGCCCGGGAAGCACGCTTCCCGGGCCTCGGCCAGGACGCCTGCGGGGGGGATACAGGCTCCTGATCCTAGTTTTACGCCGCTTGGACGGCGACGCGCCCGTAAACCGCCAGGGTTTCTCCGGCAATGCGATCCCAGGAGTACCGCGAGCGCACCCGGTCCACCGCCGCCACGCCGTACGCCTCGATCAGCATCGGGTGCGCGAGCAGCTGCCGGATCCGCTGAGCCAGCAGCGCCGGCCGCCCCGGCGGGATGATGATACCGGTCGTCCCGTCCACCACCGCGTCCATGTGCCCGCCGACCGGGGGCGCGATGACCGGGGTCCCGCACGCCATGGCCTGCAGCGAGGTGACGCCGGACGGCTCGTACTGGCAGGTGCTGATGACCAGGTCAGCCGACCGAAGCAGCGGCGGCATGTCGGCGTACTCCACCTTGCCGGTGAAGATCACCCGGTCGGCGATGCCTAGCGTGGCCGTGAACTTGGCCAGCTTGACGTAATCGTCGTCGCGGGACAGGCCGGCCTGGGCCGGGCCGCCGACGATCAGCAGTTCGGCGCCGGGCACCCGGGTCAGCGCCCGCAGCAGCGTCTCGAGCGGCTGGCGCTGGGTCAGGTCCGCCGCGGTGAGCAGCCTCGGCCGGCCGTTCCGCTTGGCCGCCTGGCCTTCCGGAGCGAACAGGTCGGTGTCGACGCCCCAGGGCACGACCCGGATCGAGGACCGCTGCACGCCCAGGCTGGCCAGGTCGGCCACCTCGGCGGAATTGGTCGCGACCACCGCGGTGGCGCTGCGGCCGATGGCCGGCTCGAGCCTGATCCGCGCCGCGGACGCGCCGTCCGCCTTCACCGCGGCCGCCCGGCGCTCGGTGACGCCGAGGGAGCTGAACTCCTGCACCACGGGGATGCCGAGGTCGCGCGCGGCGGCCAGCGCGGCCAGGCCGCTGGTCCAGCGCAGCGCGTGCACGACGTCCGGGCGGTCGCTCTCCCAGTGGCTGCGCAGCGGCCCGCTGAAGGCGGGCACCCGCTCGAGCAGGTCGGCGTCGCCCGGCTCGCCGGCGGTTTCCGGGACCGGCCCGGCGTTGATGTGCTCGACCCGCACGCCCTGGTGCAGTTCGGCCTGGTCGGGCAGGCCGGGGAGGTTCTTCTCGGTGTATACGGTCACCTGGTGACCCTGCCCGGCGAGCTTGCGGGTGAGCTCATTGAGCCCGACGTCGTCGTGGTCGGGACCCGAACCGGTCCGGGGGTGCAGCGGCGTGGCGTTCTGGGCTACTAGGGCGATCTTCATGGGGCCTCTCTCGCTTCGAACCTCGGTGACGGTGTTCGCTGGCGAGAGACGGAAAGTGGTGCCCGACCTGCGCGCTCCGCGAAACACCATGTCGCGTTGAGCGTGCCTGCGTCGTAGGCACCACTAGAGAAGAGAATATCCCATCGCGCGAGATCGCAAACCACCCACCGTCGGCCCGGCTCGCCGGCCATCCGCCCGAAGGCCGTTTCCGCAGGTCGGCGGGTTCAGCCCGCGGCGGCTTCGGCCACGCTGCCGAAAACGGGGATCAACCGGTCGGCGGTCGTCAGCCGCAGGATCTTGGCCACCGCGGCCTGCGGGGACACCAGCGCGAGGACGCCGCCCTGCCGGTCCAGCGAACGGTTCACTCGCAGCAGTGCGTGCAGCGCGGAGGAGTCCATGAAGCGCAGGCCGGACATGTCGATGATCAGCGTGCGCGGCTGCTGCGAGACTTCCTCGTCGAGCAGGCGGCGCAGTTCGTCGGTGCTCGTCACGTCGGCCTCGCCGGCGATCTCCACCAGTGTGTACGGCTCGCCGGCGGACTCCCGGGCCGTGACAGAGACCGTCAGCAGATCCACGCATTTGTTGTACCACAAGGGGAATGGCGGCGGGATACGCCGAGCGGGCCGCGAGCCCAGGGTCAGCGAGCTGTGCCGGGCCGCGGCAGGTTCATGTGCAGCCGGATCGTCGTACCGTTCTCGTCGGACTGTATGTCGACCTGGTCGCAGACCCGCTCGACGATCCAGAGCCCGTGCCCGCCGAGGGCGTCCAGGGACGGCTGGCGGCGCCCGGCCAGCGGATCGGAGATGATCCCCTCGTCGTGGATCTGGCAGATGATCTCCTTCGCGTCGTACCAGATCTTCAGGCTGCCCGGTGACTTGGCGTGCTTGACGGTGTTGGCCGCCACCTCGCTGACCGCCAGCGTGAGGTCGATGGCGCGGGCTTCGGTCAGCCCGGCCTGGATCGCGTACCGGTGCACCACGGCCCGGATCGCGGCCAGGTCAGTGGTGTACGTGTAGGACATGGGATCATCCGAGGAGGGCAGCGGGGGCACGGGTCCGTCGCCGTGCGGCCGGGGAACCGGCTGACGGGTGGGCGCTTGGAGTCCCGCAGGTTCGCGCCGCGCGGTCTTGCCTTCCCGGGCCATCAGCAGACACGATACACCGGCGCGGGAAACGGCCCGCCACGATGTGCCACCTCGCCCGGAATGCCGAATCCGCCGCACATCGGGCGCCGCGTCGATGTGTATCCGCCGCGCACGGGGTAGACGTAGAAACGTCCCGCGCCCGCAGCTCTCCGGAAAGGTAGGAGCTGCCCGTCTTTCGGAGGTGCAAATGCGAGTCGGAGGACTCGTCTTGCTGATATGGCTGGTCATCGGAGCGATCGCGGCCGGACAGCGCGGCTATTATGGCTCGTCGGCCACCTGCGCGCACGCCGGCACGATCATCGTCACGATCGCGGCAGGCCCGCTCAACTACGTGGGCGTCAACCCCAAGGTTTCCTGCCATTTGCCCTCCCCGAGCAGTTGAGCAACCGGCTTACGATTGGCTTGAGATCCCTTTCGGCAAATAACAGCGAATGCGGCGTCGCGGCCACAGAGCGCGGCGCCGCGCGCATGTGCAGGTTCGGACCAGATATTTTTTACCGAACGGGCCGGGTTATACGTCATGGCGACGGGCCGCGGGTACCCGGTTCCCCGCCAGCTAAACGCCAGGCATGATGTGGGCCGACGGCCACCGCCCTGACCGTCGGCCCGGCTCTGCCGTTCCCGGCTGCCCACGCGTTCCGGTTACCCACCCGCCTGAGCTAGAAACACGCCGCTGGTATTGGTGTGATCGCAGCCGCCGCCGCGTGGCCGCCGGACGCGGGTTAATCGCCAGGCACCGGGTAGCGGGTACCGCTCAGCGCACGCGGACCACAAGGAGGAGACATGACCATGCCGTCGACCGAGCACACGGGATGACGCTGGAACCAGGCCACGGCGTGGCCCAGCCTTCTAGCTGGCAGGACTGGCAGCGGTGGGTGGAGGGCCCTAACTGGGCCTGACCTGGGAACATTCCCTTGACCAGCTTGGGTCGAACAACGTTCGGATCCAGCTCGGTTAGCCGCGGCGGTCGGGGGTAGTGCGAGGCGGACCCGAAATCAGGAGGTGAGCGGATGAGAGCGCGGCGCGCGAGCCGGGATGCGGTGGGCCGGACCGTGTACGGCATCGACCGGATGGTGCGCAACGTGGAGACCGGGCGCTTTGAGCGCAGCCTGTCGGCCCTCACCGCCGCCGGAGCGCTAGTGACGGCGGCGGAAATCTACTTCGAACACGACAGCGCCAGTTTCGGCAACAAGATGATGTGGCTGCCGGTCACCCTCGGCCCGGTCGGCGCGGCGGCCGGCGTGGCCGGATTCTGCAGCCGCCGGATGGCGAAGACGGCGCTGCCGGTAGCGTCGGCAGCGATCATCGCCAATGGCCTGCAGGGTCTTTACCTGCACGGGCGCGGTATCGCCCAGAAGCCTGGCGGCTGGAAGAACGCCAGGTACAACATGGAGATGGGGCCGCCATTGCTGGCTCCGCTGCTGGTCACCATGGTGGGCGGCATGGGCCTGCTGGCGGCGGTCCTGCGGCGGGAGAAGTGAGCGGCGACACGGGAGGAACCGGCGGTTGGCGGCGCAGGTTCCCCGGTTTCGATGTGCTGAGCCAGGCCGGGCACTGGGATCGGGTGACGGCCGATACCGTCATCGCCAGGGCCGGGACACCACCGGCGCCGAAGTTCTTCACCGGACCTGAGGAGGCCTGCGCGAGAGCCCTGCTCAACCTGCTCACCGGCCAGGACGAGCACGACGAGCTCGCTGTTCCTGTGCTCGAGATGGTGGACGCCCGGCTGGCCGCGGCGGAGACCGACGGCTGGCGGTACGCGGACATGCCAGAAGACGGGCAGGCCTGGCGGGACACACTGTCCCATCTCGACGCGGACGCAGAAAGCCGCTGCGGCACCCCGTTCGCGCAGGCCCCCGAGACCGACCAGGAAGCACTGGTCCAGGCGGTGCAGGACCTGGGGCCCGGGGACTGGCACGGCCTGCCCGCGGCGCACGTGTGGAGCCTGTGGACCCGGTACGCCTGCACGGCCTTCTACGCTCATCCGTTCGCGTGGGCCGAGATCGGCTTCCCCGGCCCGGCCTACCCGCGCGGCTACAAGAACGCCGGGGTGGGCAGGCTCGAGCCTTTCGAGGTGCGGGACGCGAAGCCCGCCATCGACCCGGTCAGGAACGAGAAGGGAGACTGATGCCTGTTCGAGGTGGCGTCCGCGCGCACAACGAGTCGGCCTGGCTGCTGCCCGACGACGGCAGCCGGACGAATCACCGCCTCCGCCTCGACATGCGGCAGTTCGCCGACTCCGACAAGGTCGACCTGGTGGTCGTGGGATGCGGCGCGGGCGGCTCCGTGCTGACCCAGCGGCTGGCCCGGGCGGGATGGAGGGTGGCGGCCCTGGATGCCGGGCCGTTCTGGGATCCCGACACCGACTGGGTGAGCGACGAGGCCGGCTCGCACCACCTGTACTGGACAGATCCGCGGGTGATCGCGGGATCGGATCCGGTTCCGATGGGCTCGAACAACTCCGGGCGCGGCGTCGGCGGGTCGATGGTCCACTACGCCGGCTACACCCCCCGCTTCCACCCCAGCGACTTCATGACCGCCACCCTCGACGGGGTGGGCGCCGACTGGCCGGTGAGCTACCCCGAGCTCCGCCCGTACTACGAGATGATCGAGCAGGAGCTGCCGGTCGCCGGCGAGCGCTGGCCGTGGGGAGACCCGCACGGTTACCCGCACCGGCCACACCCGGTCGGCGGGAACGGGGAGATCTTCCTGCGCGGGGCGGCCCGGCTGGGGATCACCGCGAAGGTCCGCCCGGTCGCGATCGCCAACGGCCGGTTCGGGAACCGCGCGCACTGCGTCTACCGCGGCTTTTGCCTGCAGGGTTGCAAGGTCAACGCCAAGGCCTCGCCGCTGATCACACACATTCCCGACGCGCTGGCCCACGGCGCGGAAGTGCGCGCCGACGCCATGGTGACCCGGGTGGCCGTCGACGAGCGCACCGGCCGGGCCACCGGGGTGCACTATGTCCGTGGCGGCCGGGAGCGTTTCCAGAAGGCCAGGATGGTGGCGGTGGCCGGGTACTCCATCGAGACGCCGCGGCTCCTGCTCAACTCGGCGTCACGAAGGTTCCCGGACGGCCTGTGCAATGACTTCGACCAGGTCGGACGGTATCTCATGGTGCAGGGCGCGCCGCAGACGGCCGGCCGCTTCGACGCCGAAGTGCGGATGTACAAGGCGCCGCCCCCCGAGGTGAGCACCGAGGAGTTCTACGAGACCAACTCGGCCAAGGACTATAAGCGCGGGTTCTCCGTCCAGACCGTCTCCCCGCTCCCGATCACCTGGGCCGAGCACGTCGCCGCCCAGGGGCACTGGGGTCGTGCGCTGCGCGAGTACATGAGCGACTACGTGCACTGGTCCTGCCTGGGGGCACTGTGCGAATTCCTGCCGCTGCCGGAGAACCGGGTGACGCTCGCCGATGAGAAAGACTCCTGCGGCCTGCCGGTAGCCCGCTTCTCCTACTCCCAGTGCGACAACGACCGCGCCCTCGCGCGCGCGGCCCAGTCCGTGATGGAGGATATCTTGCGGGCCGCGGGCGCGGACGAGGTCATCACCATCCAGCGCTACGCCCACCTGGTCGGCGGGGCCCGGATGGCGGCCGACGAGCGGCACGGCGTCGTAGACCGGCGCTGCCGCAGCTTCGCGGTCCCCAACCTGTACATCACCGACGGCAGCGTGCTCCCCACCCAGGGGAGCGCCAACCCCGCCCTGACCATCATGGCGGTGGCCGCCCGCGCGGCGGATCACCTGACCGTGTGACATATCGACGGGCCACGGAAGGATAGACATGGCGCCTACAGTTGCCGATTACCTGCTCGAGCGGCTGCGCGCATGGGACGTGCGGCACGTCTTCGCCTACGCGGGAGACGGGATCAACGGCATCCTGGCCGCCTAGGGCCGGGCCGACAACAAGCCTCAGTTCATCCAGGCCAGGCACGAAGAGATGGCCGCCTTCGAGGCGGTCGGATACGCCAAGTTCACCGGCTCCCTCGGCGTCTGCATGGCGACCTCGGGGCCAGGCGCCATCCACCTGCTCAACGGCCTGTACGACGCCAAGCTGGATCACGTGCCCGTCGTCGCGATCGTCGGCCAGACCAACCGCAGCGCCATGGGCGGGTCCTACCAGCAGGAAGTCGACCTGCTCTCGCTGTTCAAGGATGTCGCCAGCGAATACGTGCAGATGGTGATGGTCCCCGAGCAACTGCCCAATGTGCTGGACCGGGCCATCCGCACCGCCCTGGCCGAGCGGGCGCCCACCGTCCTCATCATCCCCGCCGACGTGCAGGAGCTCGCCTACTCCGCGCCGACCCACGCGTTCAAGATGGTGCCCTCGTCGCTCGGAGTCGACTGGCCGACATCGTCGCCGGACGACGACGCGATCCAGCGGGCCGCCGAGGTTCTCAACTCCGGCAGCAAGGTAGCCATTCTCGCCGGGCAGGGCGCCCGCGGCGCCCGCCGCGAACTCGAGGAGATCGCCGGGCTGCTCGGTGCCGGCGTGGCCAAGCCCCTGCTCGGCAAGGACGTGCTCTCCGACGAGCTGCCGTACGTGACCGGGGCGATCGGGCTGCTGGGCACCCGGCCGAGCTACGAGATGATGATGCACTGCGACACCCTGTTGACCGTGGGCTCGAGCTTCCCGTACACGCAGTTCCTGCCCGGCCTGGGATCAGGCCCTGGCCGCCGGCCGGCCCGCGGTGCTCGACCTGCGGACCGACCCCAGCATCCCGCCGATCCCGCCGCACGCCACCTTCGAGCAGGCCAAGGACGCCGCCATGGCCCTGCTGAAGGGCGACGCGGATCGGTGGACCGTGCTCAAGGAGGGCCTCCTGACCAAGGCCAGGGAGATCCTGCCGGGCAAGGGCGATTGAGCAGGGCGGTCAGCGGAGGCCGAGAAGGTCCGCAAACGGCCCCTTGTCTTCCTTCGCGGCGGCGGCGTCGGCTCGCAGGACCCATCCGTCGATGACCTCGAGGCTGATACGCCAGAGGCCCTCAGCGGCATCGCCGTCGCGACGGACGCCTGCTGCCCGTAGGTGCAGGTGATGGTCGGACTCGGTTTCCGCCTCCTTGGCGTACTCCTTGCCGAGCAGGCCCGACGTTGGCTCCATCGCGCTCCACCGCCGCACCACAGCCGGCCTGCCAGGTGCGGGCTGAAGAGCTGGGCTGGCTGAGGAGCGGGCTGTCGGCTCAGTGGTTCCTGAGGGCCTCGACCAGCTCGGCCTTGGTCATCTTCGAGCGGCCCTTGATGCCGATCTCCTTGGCCCGCTTGACCAGGTCCTGCTTGGACCAGTCGTCGTAGGAGCCGCTCTTGCCCCCCGTGCGGCCCACCTGGCGGGTCGAGCTGCCGGCCGCCGCGTTGGCGATCCGGGCCGATTTCTCCTTACTTTCTCCCTTGTCGCGCAGCTTCTGGTAGGTCTTCTCGTCCTTGATCTGTGCCCTGGGCATGGGTCCCTCCTCGGTGGTCAGGTAGTCGCGGCGGCCGGCGTCCTTCCCGGGTCGATGTTCCGCCCACCTGCCCGCCGCACCGGGAACCATTCCTCCCGAAGACATCGCCTACGGCACTGCCGACCAGGCGTACGGCCGTCTCTACGCCGCTTTCGCCGTCGGCGCGCCCGTCGTCATCGCCGACTTCACCGTCACCAACTTCTGCGACTGCGCCGGGCTGCGCTGCCTGCTGGCCGTCCAGCGCAGGGCCGCCGCCTGCGGCGGCCCCAGCTCCGCCTGGCGGTCCCGCTCGCTTGCCGGGTGCGCCAGATACATGCAAGGTGTCAGGTTGTCCGGGAGAACATTCCCGCGCCGTCATCGACCGTCGGGGCCAGGGTGAACCCGCCGTCCAACCCGCCGGCCCGCAGCCGCTGGAGGAGGTGTCCAGGCAGCCCGGCGACTACCATCTGGCCGCCAACCAATCCGACACCCGGGTACGTGGTATCCCGGCTGTCAGCCGTGATCATCAGAGTATGGAAGTGGCTAGTGCTGACGGCGCTAGCCGACGTACTGACTCGAGCCGGGAACGCGCTCATCCCCGCAGCCATGGTGACCGGGCAGCCCGATCCCGTCTCCCGTCTTGGTATCTCTGGGGCAGGTAATAAGGTGTCGGGAAGAGCTGTGTTAGCCAGAACTGGGGCCGCCGACCCAGACCGCTTTGATGTTGCAGAATTCGCGGATGCCGTGGGCGGATAGTTCCCGGCCGTGGCCGGAGTTCTTGACGCCGCCGAACGGCAGCTGCGGATACGACGTCACGTTGCCGTTGACGAAGACCATCCCGGCCGCGAGATCCCGGATGAACCGGCTCCGTTCGCCCTCGTCGTCGGTCCACGCGTTCGCGCCGAGCCCGAACTCAGTGGCGTTGGCCAGTTCGATCGCCGCGTCGATGTCCGCGACCCGGTAGAGCGTGGCCACTGGGCCGAACACCTCCTCGCGGTGCACGCGCATGTCCGCGGTGACGCCGGCCAGCACGGTCGGCGGGTAGTAGAACCCGGGACCCTCGGGGGCGGCGCCGCCGCACAGCGCCCGGGCGCCCTTGGCCACCGCGTCGGCGACCAGGTACTCGACGTCGTCGCGCTGCTGCTCGGAGGCCAGCGGGCCCACGTCGGTGTCCTCCGCCATGGGGTCGCCGACGGTCTTGGCCGCCATCTGCCCGGTGAACAGGCGCTCGAACTCGTCGTAGACCGCGTCGTGCACGATGAAGCGCTTGGCTGCGATGCAGGACTGGCCGTTGTTCAAGCAGCGTGCCATGGCAGCCACCCGGGCCGCCTCGGCCAGGTCGGCCGAGGGCATCACCACGAACGGGTCGCTGCCACCCAGCTCGAGCACCACCTTCTTGATCTCGCGGCCGGCGATGGCCGCCACCGACGACCCGGCCGCCCCAGACCCGGTGAGCGTCGCGGCCATCACCCGGCGGTCGCGCAGGATCGCCTCGATCCGGCCGGAGCCGACCAGCAGGGTCTGGAAGGTTCCCCGGGGAAACCCGGCCCTGGCGAACAGGTCCTGGAGGAACAGCGCGGTCTGTGGCACGTTCGAGGCGTGCTTCAGCAGGCCGACGTTGCCGGCCATCAGCGCGGGGGCGGCGAATCGCATCGCCTGCCACAGCGGGAAGTTCCACGGCATAATCGCCAGCACCGGCCCGAGCGGCTGATAGCGGACGTAGGCGCTGTGCGCCCCCAAAGCGCCGGCGTCGGCGGGCTCGTCGGCTAGGAAGCCCGCGGCGTGCTCGGCATAATAGCGGCAGGCGGTGGCGCACTTGGTGACCTCCTGCCGGGCGGCGGCCAGCGTCTTGCCCATCTCGGTGGTCATCATGGCCGCGATCTGGTCCTGCTCGGTGTCCAGGATCTTGGCCGCTCGGAGCATCCACTGGGTCCGCTCGGCAAAGCTGGTCAGGCGGTAGCCGTCAGCCGCCGCCGCGGCCGACGCCAGGCAGCGTTCGACGTCCTCCTCGCTCATCTCGTCATAGGTCTTCACGGTCTCCCCGGTCGCGGGGTTGACGGTCGCGATCGCCACGATCTCCTCCTTCGGATTTCACGGCCGCCAGGCGCGCTCTTCCGCAAGCCCGAAGAACCCGGCCAGGCGGGCGGCCGGGCCCGTGCCGCCGTGCCGCACCCGCAGTTCGGCCTCGCCGACATCGACGCCGGATCCCCGCATCGCCGGGGTCGCTGCGCCTCAGCGGGCGTAGTGCCACGATTCCTCACCCGTTGTCGTCAGGCTGGCCGCCGTCGTCGGCCAGATGCTGGAGGCGGCTCCGCAACGGGAGCGCGAACCACCACGCGGCGAACCAGCAGAACATGCCGATGGCCAGGGTGATCGCGGGAGCTATGCCAAGGACCACATCCATGATCAGGAAGACCGCGGACACCAGGGAGAGCAGCAGGAGCACCAGGCCGCACAGGGCCAGACGGTTAGCCGCCTGCACGAGATGCTGCTTGAGCCTTCTGCGGTAGACCACCCGGTGGAAAGCCGCCGGCGCGATCAGGAGCGCGGCCGCGGCCGCGCAGAGCATCAGGGTCACCACGTAGGCGCCGCGCTGAAAGCTAGTGACAGACGTGAAGCGCGCCTGGAACGCCAGGGCGAGCAGAAATGCGAACAGGATCTGCACGCCTGTCTGAGCCACCCGCACCTCTTGCAGGATCTCGCCGTAAGCCCGGTCGGCACGCTGCATGGGCGTCTCGCCTCGTGCTCCGGCGTTCCAGTCGTCGTGGTCATGAACAGTCGAGCAGACCGGGCACTCGTGGCTGCGGCGCCGTGCTGGGAGTTCACCTTCTTCCGCACGGCTAGGTGGCCGGGTGAACTGGCGGTTGGGCAGCATCGCCTTCCCTTGCCCAAGAAGAGGCGGTTTTAACGCCGCGGGCGGCGTGAAAAAGCGCCACGTCCTTCGCCCCGGGGGACGCGTGGTCCGTCCGCCGGAGGGTAGCGCGGCCCCATGTTGCGGCCTGACGGCCGGTGGCGCTGGCTATGTGCCGGCATGTTTGCCGACCTAAGCCGCGGGAAGTCGGCGCGCATGGCTGCGCTGACGTGGGCACCGCTATGTCCGGCCTGACGGGCCCGGCATGACCGGCCCGCTGGCGGGCGAGCCCCGGGAGCGCCGGCGTGACATGCCCGCCGCCCGCCGGGCCGGATCGTGGCTCGGGTGGTGGGTCCTGATGATGTCGTTCTGGGTGATGCTCGACGACTCCCTCAACACCGACGAGCTGCTGGCCGGCGCCGGGGCCGCCGCGCTGGCCGCGCTGTTCGCCGAGCAGGTCAGCTACCAGGCCGTGTCACGGTTCCGGATGCGGATCGGGTGGCTCGGCCCGGTCTTGGGTCTGCCTGGCCAGGTGGCGCGCGACATGGTGATCGTCTATGCCGCCCTGTGGCGCCGGCTCGCCCGCGGTGAGCAGCCGCCGAGCGCGTTCCTCGAAGTGCCGGCCCGCTTCGGGGACGACACGCCCGAGGGCGTCACCCGCCGGACGCTCCTGGTAGGCGGGACCAGCGTCGCGCCGAACACCTTCGTTCTCGGCATCGACAAGGACCGCAACGTCATGGTGCTGCACCGGCTGGTGGCCGGAGGCGAAGGGAAATAACATGGTGATGGCGTTCGTCACGGCGGCGATCGCGATGCTGATCGCGATCGTCCCCGCCGGGATAGTGCTGTGCCGGGACGAACTCGGGGCGAGCGTCGTCGCCTACGAGTTCATCACCTCGGTCGTCGTGATGGTGCTCGCCCTGCTGGCGCAGGCCTTCAGGCGCTCCGGCGAGTTCGAGCTGGCGGTGCTGCTCGCGGTCCTGTTGTTCGGCAGCGGGCTGGTCTTTGTCAGGGCCATGGAGCGCTGGCTGTGATCATCAAAGACGTTGTCTCCGACCTCCTTCTCGTCCTGGCCGTGTTGATAGTGCTCGGTGCCTCGGTAGGCCTGCTCGTCATGCGAGACGCCTACCAGAAGCTGCACTTCGTGACCCCGGCCGCGCTGGTGGCCCCGGCCCTGGTGGCGCTGGCGATACTGGTCCAGGTAGGTGTGTACGAGAACACCGGTGAAACGTTCCTCGCCCTGCTGCTCATGATCATCGCGGGCCCGTTCCTCTCCCACGCGACCATTCGGGCCATCCGGGTCAGGGAGAAGGGCGACTGGCGCCTGGAGCAGAGCGGCCAGGCACCCGCCGGGGAGAAGGAACGATGACCGCCGCCGCCGTCACCACCCCGTACACGGTCCCGATCGCGTTCATGGATGCCCTCCAGATCACGGTCCTCGTCCTGGTGGCGGCCGGGGCAACCGCCGTCGTGCTCATCCGCAGCCAGGTCCGCCAGGTCCTCGCGCTGAGCGTCTACGGCGTGCTGCTGGCCGTGCTGTTCCTGGTCTTCCAGGCGCCTGACGTTACATTGTCCGAGCTCACGGTCGGCGCGGTGGCCCTGCCCATCGTCCTGCTGCTGGCCCTGGCCAAGACCAGGAAGACCTGACCAACGTCCTGCCGCTCGGACAATACGCGGGCGCCGTCAGCTCATCCGGGACCATCGCGCTGATCAGCTTCTTCGTCGGCCTTGAGGTCGCCGCCGCCTTCATCCTGATCGTCGGCGAACTGCTCGAGCAGACGCTTCTTATCCGGCAGGGGGACCGCTGATGCAGTATTTCCCTTTCGTCGTCGTGGCGTGGATCCTGGCCGTCGGCCTCTACGGCATCGTGACCAGCCGTCATCTCGTTCACCAGATCATCTGCCTGATCGTCGTCCAGTCCTCGACGTACGTGCTGCTGCTGGGCGTCGGCTACGTGACCGGCGCGGTGGCGCCCTATTACTTCGACGTGCCGGTACACACGCCAGCGGTCGACCCCGTCGTCCAGGCGCTCGCCCTTACCGACGTCGTGGTGGAGGCCGCCGTCACCTCGCTCCTGCTGGCCTTCGCGATCCAGGCGCACAAGCGGTTCGGCACCCTGGATCCGCAGGAGCTGGCTTCGCTGAAGGGATAGCCCGCGCGTGGACCAGTTGCTCGCACTCGTCGTGGCCGTGCCGCTGCTCGCGGCCGCCGCGATCAGCGCGGCCGGGCCGCTGCTCGGCGAGAGGCGCCGTGTCCTCGACGCCGCGGCGATTCTCGTCGCGGCATTCGTGGCGGTCATGCTCGCGGTGGTGATGGCACGCACCGCGGGCGGCGATCACGTCTACTGGTTCGCCGGATTCCGGCCGGCCCGCGGCGTCGCGATCGGGATCGACTTCGAGGCGGGTTCGCTCAGCGCGGGCCTGGCCCTGCTGGCCGCCGTGCTGGTGACGGCGGCGATGACATTTTCCTGGCGGTACTTCCGGCGGGTCGCCACGTACTACCACACCCTGATGCTGACCTTCCTGGCGGGCATCGTCGGCTTCTGCCTGACCGGGGACATCTTCGACCTATTCGTCTGGTTCGAGCTGATGGGAGTGTCCGCGTACGCCCTGACCGCCTACCGGCCGGAGGAGCGGGGGCCGATCCAGGGTGCTCTCACCTTCGCCATCACCAACAGCGTGGGCGCGTACCTGTCGCTATCGGGCATCGGCCTGATCTACGGCCGGACCGGGGCGCTCAACATGGCGCAGATCGGCGTGTCCATCGCGCGGCATCCGCCCGGCAGCCTGGTGGTGGTCGCGTTCCTCGGTATGATCTCCGGCCTGCTGATCAAGAGCGCCATCGTGCCGTTCCACTTCTGGCTCGCGGACGCGCACGCGGTGGCGCCGACGCCGGTCTGCGTGCTGTTTTCCGGCGTGATGGTGGAGCTGGGCCTGTACGGGATCGCCAGGGTGTACTGGTCGATGTTCGCCCAGGCCCTGGGGCACCGGGCGGCGATCTCGCACCTGTTCCTGGGGCTGGGCGTGCTGACCGCGGTGACCGGAGCGCTGTACTGCTTCCGCGAACGGCACATCAAGCGGATGCTGGCTTTCTCCACCATCAGCCACGCGGGCATCTTCCTGGCCGGCATCGCCGTGTTCACTCCGCTCGGCCTCGCCGGCACCGCCGTCTACGTGGCCGGCCACGGCCTGGTCAAGGCGGCCCTCTTCTTGTGCACCGGCGTCATCTTGCACCGGCTCGGCTCGGTGAACGAGACCTGGCTACACGGGCGCGGTCGTCACCTGCGGGTCACCGGCGTGGTGTTCACGCTGGCCGGCCTCGGGCTTGCCGATCTCCCGCCTTTCGTCACCTTCGTGGGCAAGGGGTACGTCGACGACAGCGCCTGGGCGCACGGGCTGCCCTGGGTCACCGGAGTGTTCATCGCCTGCGCCATCCTGACCGGCGGGGCCGTCTTCCGGGTAGCGGGAGGCGTGTTCTACGGGCTCGGCGACGCGCCGTCCGAGGACGCCGAGATGGCCGAGATGGCGGCCGAAGAGACCAGCGAGACCGAATCGGGCAAGCAGCGGACCCCGCTTACGATGATCGTCCCGCCCGCGCTGCTCGTCGCCTGCGCCGCGGCTATCGGCCTGGTCGCGCAGCTAGGTCCGGTCGTCCAGGCGGCGGCGGTCCGGTTCGAGGACCAGCCCGGGTACAACGCCACAGTGCTCGCCGGCGCGCGCGTCGCCCACCCGGTCGCCCTCGCCGCCGCGGAGAGCACGAGCATCACCCTGTCCGACGTGCTGACCGGAACCGGCTCGACCGCCGGGGCGCTCTTCCTGGCCTTCCTCGCCCTCTACCGGCGCCGGCTGCCTCTGCTGCGCCACCGCTATGAGCCCGGCGCCGGGCTGACGATACCCACCCAGCGTTTCCAGAGCGGCGTGGTGAACGACTACGTGACCTGGATTGTCCTCGGCCTGGCCTGCGTGGGCGGCGTGCTCGCCTTCGTCATCCGGTGACCTGCCCGCAGGGCCTCGTCAGCGTTTCGGCTGGGCTCTGCCGGACAGACGCAGTCCATGGCCGGATCGTTTCGCCCCCACGTGCTGCGTGAGTATTGTCGGCCGCGCCGTCAGGACCAGGGTCGCCGGGTTGACGTGGGGCGCTGTTCACCCCGCCATGGTTTCCTGTGAGGAGTGCTGCGATCTCTGGTCCCTGCCGACGGCCGCCGCGCGTCGCCGGGGCTGGCGTCGAATCCCGCGCCCGCCATCACCGTGAAGTGCTCGCCGTTTACTGACCCTGGTGTCTATCTTGCGGCGGTCTCCATGCAATCCAACCCGTACGGCTTCGGCGAGATCATCGGGGATCCGCAGGTTCATGGCCAGGAGGTTCGCCGTGCCAGCTCACCGTCACCGAACCCGGCTGGGCCACCACCAGCTACGAGCCGGGCGACGTCATCGTCTTCCACTGCCTGACCCCGCACGCCGCCCTGCCCAACCGCGGGTCGGCGCTGCGGATATCCGGCGACTTCCGCTGGCAGCGGCCCGATCAGCTCGCCCCGGCCGAACTCGTCCAGGGGCCGGCCGGCCGCCCGCCGGAGATGTTCAGCCGGCTGTTCCGCCGCGAGCGCTGGTGGGAGCCCGTGCCGGCCGGCCTGGCGCTGCGTCCGCGGGCGCAACTGATCGCCGCTCCGCCGGCCCCTCCCGCCTGATCGCCGTGCATCCCGGCTGGCGGCATTGGCAGCCGCCCCCCGCGACGGTGCACTGAAACAAACGCAGCCGACCGGAAGGCGGAAACGGATGATTTCCGCCGAAACCAGCCAGGCTTCCTTCCCGCGATTCTGCTGAGATCCTTTCGTGACTTTCGCTATTAAGCCCGCTCATTGCCGAATTTTGTACTACCGTCCATTGCTGCAGGCATAGGACCTGCACGATTAGATGAGGGGGGTTTGTCGTGCTGCATATTGTATCTGGAACACGACGCCACAAGAAGATCGTTTCTGTGTTTACCGCGGGAGTCGTTGCGCTAATCGCGGCGGCGACCAGCATGATATTCACCGGGAACAGCGCACTCGCATTAACGCAGGGCGGATCCTGCAGTGCTTTCACTGGGGCGGCGCCGCTGGGTGCTTCGTACAGCGACGCCACCCTCACCGTGCCGGCCTGCGGCCCGCGGCCGGGTGGTACCGGACCTCGTGTCTATCCGTACCCCGGGGCGCCGGCCTGGACGCCTGGTTACCAGTGCGTGGAGTTCAGCGAGCGCTTCATCTACTACAAGTACGGTCTCGGCGCTCCGCACGTGTCCACCGACGGAGAAATGATCGTCGACCACTACAAGAGCCTGTACCCGGGCAAGTTCACGGTCGAGGATGCATCCTCGAAGGTGCCCCTGATGCCAGGCGATGTGATCAGTTTCGCCAGCACCAGTGCGTTCAACGCGGGTGACCACGGACACACCGCCGTCGTTCAGGCGAGCAACATCAATTCGGCCGGCAACGGAACGGTCACCATCGTCGAGGAAAACGCCAGCCCCAAGGGGCAGCGGATCCTCAGCGTCAAGAACTGGGCCATCCAGGGCAGCGGCTGGACCTATATCAAGTGGCTGCACTACACGGCCACCGCGGTGCCGCCCAGCGGTACCGGCGCGGGCTCAGGATCCGGCAAGCCACTGGACCTGGTCTTCGCCATTGACACCACCGGCTCGATGGCGCCGTACATCGATTCCGTGGTGAAGGCGTCATCGAGCATCGTTAACGCGCTGACCTCGGCACATGTCAACTACCGCGTCGGTGTCGTCGACTACAAGGATTCGGATTTCGGTTGCCCGGACTATGACGCGGTCACCGACCTTCCGTTCTCGACCGACCAGTCGGCGATCCAGTCGGCCTTGTCGTCGCTGGCAGGCAAGATCGAGGGCGGCTGCGACATACCAGAGGATGTGTACTCCGGTATCGACCGGGCGCTGCACTTCCCGTGGCGGTCCGGCGTGACTAAGGCCGTGATCTTCATGGGCGACGCGCCCGGGCACGACCCAGAACCGCACAGCGGGCTCACGCCCGCCGCGATCAAGGCGGAAGCCTTGGCCGTGGATCCAGCTCAGGTCTATGCGATCCTGGTTGGATCGGACCCGGACGCGCACTCCTTTGACAAGGCGGTCGCGGCCGCGACGGGCGGCCAGACGTTCGATGCCACGAGCGATCCTTCCGCCGCCGGGCCTGCGTTCGTCACGGCCATCAATGCCATCGTCGGCTCTGCCCAGGCCACGACGACAACGGTGAAACTGGACAAGACGCAGGTCGCCGCGGGCCAGCCGGTGACATTGACGGCCACGGTAAGCCCGGTCCCGAGTTCAGGAACGGTCACCTTCACGGCCAATGGCGTACCCATCGAGGAGTGCCAGGGGGAGCCGGTCACGTCGGCCGGCGCCGCTAGCTGCGTCACCGCCTTCGCGGCGGCCGGAGCTGTCTCCATCGGAGCCGTCTACTCCGGAGACGACAGCTACGCCGACTCCACGGCGCCCCCGGTCTCGCTGACCGTACATGGAACCTGCCACACCGGTGTCATCAGAGGTGGCGTCACGGTGCCCCCGGGCGGGAGCGATTGCTACGGGCCGGGGAGCGTCGTGGATAGCGGCATCAACGTGCTGAGGGGGGGCAGCCTCTACCTCACCGGCGCCGTTGTGCATGGCTCCATTCTGGCGCTGGTGCCTGGCCAGCTCCTGCTCTGTGCCAACCACGTCGACGGCGGACTCTACGCCGCGTATGCCACTGGCCTGATCACGATGGGTGATCTGGACAACGCGCTGTCTTGTGCCGGGAATGCCATCGCGGGCAAGGTCTCACTGCAACGTAACACCGACGGCGTGCAGGTCAGCGACAACACCGTCGGCAACGGGATCAGCGTCGCAGGAACGACAGGCACACTGCCGCCGCCCGACACGGGAGCGCTTGACATGCGGGACAACGTGAAGGGGCCCGTCGGCTAGCCGACGGGTAGCCGGGTTCGCGTGGTCCACTGATGGAGGCGGGCCCCGGCGTCCGATGACGCCGGGGCCCGCGTTACTGCTGCCGCCACGGCCGCACCGCAGCCGGCGTACGGACGCAGAAATGACGAAGGTCCCCTCCATGTATGAGATGGAGGGGACCCCGCCCGGCCTCGCCGCGCCACGTCGGCCGGTTGCCCGGCGTCCGCGGTGCTGCGGACCGCCCGCCAGGGCCAGACACCCGCGCGAGGCGCCGGTTTCCCAGCTCCACCCGCGTCCCGGGGTTGCCCCCAGGTGATGCCCGTTTCCAGCGGTAAAAGTATTTCTACTACCTTCCCGAATGCCGCGCAAGGTTCCGCGATTATTCATTTCCAGTTTTTTCGCTATCCACACGCTATCCACAGGACGCGGGCAGTTATTCGCATTGAGCGGCGGTTGTCCACCGCCTTATTCACAATTCGTCCACAACAACCTGTGCATAACGGGAATGCGCCTCACCAGCGCAGGGCGTCGAGTGAGCCGCCATTCTCGGTGAGCAGGCGGCGGGCGGCGGCCTCGGCGGTGGGCTTGCGCGCGACCCGCTCGGTGACCAGCGCCCGGGCCAGGCTGTCGTCGCCGGCCCGGGCGGCGGCGGCGATGAGGGTCAGGTCGATGA
>Ga0137379_10001265_pt1 | contig 23103 bp, 12 predicted proteins | sample SagtaG_18_FD_104812 | JGI IMG/M metagenome (GOLD analysis project Ga0137379, IMG submission 104812) | Vadose zone soil microbial communities from Sagehorn Ranch, Mendocino, California, USA - Sage2_L_80_16 metaG | ecosystem: Environmental > Terrestrial > Soil > Vadose zone | place: USA...
CTGGGAATTCAATCTCAACAAGTGGGACGTCGCCGCGGGCATACTCCTCATCGAGGAAGCTGGCGGCAAGGTCAGTGACTTCGAGGGCCAGGCGTATCAGCTTGGCGGGCCGGTCATTCTTGCGACCAATGGCCTCATCCACGAAGAAATGCGCAAAGTTGCCCTGGACATTTCCCGCCGCGCGCCAGCGCCGAAATAGAACTTCTAAGAGAGGCAGAACTTCGGAGGAGGGAAGTCGTCAGCCCAGCAAGGCTGTCAACGTCAGGCACGCAAGATTCGTCAAATTGTGAAGGGAGAGGCACGCTAACTATAACTTTATAACGCGCTTACGAATTTCTTACGCTGCTCATGCAAGCATCTCCAAGCAACCTGTACAGGAGAGAAAGATGCGCGCAATTCTTCGCGAGAAGAGAATTCTGTGTCTGCTCTGCACTGCTGTTTTATGGATGGGAGTCGCACCGAATACGCTTTTTGCCAGCGATGGCAAAGACGCGGAGAAGAAAGCGGAGACGGCAAAGGCCACCGCTACAAGACCTGCGGCCAGCAAGATCGATGCGCCGACTCCCCTGACGGAGAGAGAGCGCTGGCTGCTGGATCGCGTCGAGCAGCTCGAGAAGCGCGTCGCTGACCTTGAGGCCAAGGGCAACTCGCCAGCCGTCGCGCCAAGCGAAGGGGCGGCAGCGGCCCATGTGCCGGCAGAATCGGCAGTTCCGGTAAGCCCTGCAAATCGCGTGGCGGCGGCATCCGTCGCCGCAGAGACCGATGCAAACGCCGTTCCCGCAAATTTGCTGGCAGCTCTTTCGATCAAGCAGGAGCAAACGGCCACGGGCAAACCGGCGAAGGCGGAGCCGTTTGCATTTGCGGACTTTACTTGGCTGAACGGCAACGCGCGAACCAAAGAATCGCCAATGGACACGAAATTCTTTACGCCGGAAATCCGCGCGGACGTGGACTACAACTACAGCTTCAATCATCCGAAAGACGACACCATCAGCGGTTCCAGTGAGGTGTTTCGCCATGGCGAAGTGCAGGTAACTCAACTCGGAGTCGGAGGCGATTTTCACTTCGACAATGTTCGCGCGCGGGTTATGACGCAGTTCGGAATGTATTCGCAAACGACGCCGAGGAACGATGCCAGCCCGGCGCGCGGCCAGTGGAACCTTGCGGACGCCTACCGCTACGTTTCCGAGGCGTACGGCGGCTACCACTTCAACGCGCTGCACGGGATCAACGTGGACGCAGGCATTTTCATGTCGTATGTGGGGTTGTTCAGTTACTACCAGTTTGACAACTGGGCGTATCAGCCGTCTTACGTTTCCTCAAACACGCCGTGGTTTTTCAACGGTGTGCGCGTGCAGATTTTTCCAACAGAGCATTTGAAGATTGAGCCGTGGTTCACGAACGGCTGGCAGTCCTATGGGCGATTCAACGCCCGGCCGGGATTCGGCATGCAGGTTCTGTGGCGGCCGAATGGATGGCTGTCGGTACTGGGAAATCAGTATGCGCTGGGCGAGGAAGCATTCGGCGTTTCCGGGCGGGTGCGGTACCACTCCGACGACAGTATCGAAATCAAATATTACGATAGACCTGAAGACCTACTCAGCAAGATGGCGTTCTCGCTTACGGGCGACATCGGATGCGAGCATGGCGGCGGAGTCGCGTGCATGGGAACGAGGAACGGCCACCCGAAACAGAGTTTCCTCGGTTTCATGTTCTATAACCGCTTCTGGTTTGACCGCGATAAATATGGCCTGACGCTGGGCGGCGGCCGCATCAACAACCCGGGCCGCTATCTCGTCCTCCTTCCACCGATCAACGGGGCCACGGCCGCTTCAGGCACTCCGTACTTCACGGAAAATCCGGGAGATCCTTTCAAATCCTGGGACTCTTCCGCGACGTTTGACTACATGCCGAAGCAATACATCACGTTCCGATGGGAGTTCACGCATCGCGCCGCGAACGTGCCCTATTGGTCCGGGCCGGGAGGCGTGACGCCGCCGCTTGGCAATACCTTCGGTGCGCCCGGCGCGCTCGTCTGCAGCGATGGCAGCGTGGCACCCCCAGGCGGTTGCGGTGCAATCGGATTGTGGACTCCGGATTTAAAGAAAATTGAGAACCGAATCAACATGGCCATTCTTGTTAAATTCTAGAAGGAGGCAAAGCGTCCCGAAGGAAAATTGGCCTTGCGATTTGCGTGGCGCAAGTCCGTCGCCGACAAGTAGCGCTTTCGTGCTCAACGGCGAAAGGCAGAGTCGCTGGGGTTGGCAGTGTACTTAATTTGCGTGGCCAAGGTTTTTATGGAAAGCACCTGGATGAGGTGGTCCGCAGAGACCTTTTGGCACTTAATCTTGACCTGTTGACTCTCGTGACCAGTCAGTGCGCCGGGATTTGCGACCGACCAGGACTCGCCGTTTTTTGCGATCAAGCTTTTTCCATCCTCGCTGACCCTAGCGGAGATAGTGATGGATTTAGCTGTGTTGGACTTGTCGCTGCGGCTGCTCTGACCGGCGGCAGGCATGGGCAGCAGGAGCGGGATAGCGAGAAAGGAAAGGACGAGCTTTTTCATCGAGAACCCTCCTTCGCGTGGACCATCCTTATAGTCTGTGATGTTAAGCTGCGTGCGAGCCAGGTCAAGACGAAAAATCAAATCATGCGCATTCAAAATTTTTCTGTTCGGCGATTGACGTACCGGATGCAGCAAGGCAGGGCTGCATGATACAAAACAATCTGGTTTCCAGAGCGCTAGGGCATCTCAAGGTGGCCAAGACAGAGAAGGAGCGCGCAAATTCAGAACAAGCGAATCCTGTGTCTGCTCTGTGCTGCCGCCCTTTGCATTTCCCGTAGTGCGTTGGCCGATGACAAAGAGGCAGTCAGGAAAGGCGCATCCAGCAAAGAAACAGCCAAGGAGGCTGGGCAGGAAGCGCAGTCGCAGTCGGCCGAGCAGACGGCGACGCCGGAACAGGCGCCGAAGACCCTCTGGAAATACAACGGCTTTCTGGACGCGGGATATTTGCTGGATTTCAATCATCCGGCGAACCAGTTGTTTCGCGACCGTGGCACGACATTCCGAGTGGATGAGCTGGATGTGAACATGGCGGGCGCCGGTGTGAAGAAGGATGCTACGCCGGATTCGCGCTGGGGAATGGAATTCAGTGTTCAAGGCGGAAAGGACTCTGCGAATTTCGGATTTTCCGCTACGGCGCCAAACGTGAACGGTTCTGACGCACTGCGCCATTTTGGTGCGGGGAATGTTTCGTATCTCTCGCCGGTCGGCAAAGGCCTGACGGTGCAAGGAGGCCTCTTCAGCAGCCTCATTGGCTACGACTCGCTGTATGCGAAAGACAATTTCAATTACACGCGGCCGTGGGGAGCGGACTATACGCCTTATTTGATGTTTGGAGTAAACGCGAGCTATCCATTCAGCAAGAAAATTACGGTGACTGGATTCGTCATCAATGATTATTTTCATCTCGCGCACCCCAACAACGTGCCGAGTTTTGGCGGGCAATTGAGCTACAGCGCGACCGAACATCTGAATTTCAAGGAGACCATGCTATACGGCCCACATCAGTCCGATACCTCTCTGGAGTTTTGGCGATTTTTCTCGGATAGCATTTTGGAGTGGAAGAAGGAAAGATTTACGACCGCGTTTGAATATCAGATCGGGGCGGAAAAAGTGAATGTTCCAGGAACTCCACGCGCGCTGTGGATGTCCGGGCAATTGCCGTTTCATCGCGTGATTCGCGGACCATGGAGCGCCACGGTGCGTCCGGAATTTGCGTGGGATCGCGATGGGCGGTGGACGGGATCGAAGCAAACCATCAAAGCTCTGACGAACACGTTGGAATATCGCGTGGCTTATTGGAAGACCAATACGATTGCGCGGGTCGAGTATCGCGTGGATGATTCGCGCGGTGCAGGAGGCGGATTTTTTCGCGGAGCGCAAATCTCGCCAGGAGTGACCGCGCTGGTTCCCACGCAACAATTGCTGACTTTCGGCTTAATCTTTACGTTCGAGTCGCACTAAGGGGGGAACGGAGAAGGGCTTCGCCCATGGATTTATCTCAGGCGTCGAGGTACCAAGGGACGTTGATCACGACGATGCGTTGGTTACCGCGAAGCAAGAGAAGCGTCTTTAGAACCGAAGCGCGTTTGTTGTGAAACAGATGGTGGTACCAATGGCGCTCCACGAGTTCGGGAATCAGGACGGCAATTTGTTGACTCGGATTTGTGCGCTCCGCTTCGAGGACATAATCCACAATCGGCCCGAGGACTAAACGGTACGGGGATGGCAAAACGACCAACTCGGGAGCTGCCACGCCGGCCGCCAGAGCAGGCTGCTCGACGAAACGGCACCATTCGTCACGAAAAATCTCCGAGCCCTCGCCGCAGTCAACATGGACGGCACGAATGTTGGGCGAGATTTTTAGGGCGAAGCGCAGGCCTTTCTTGACGATGCGATTCCAGCCCTGGACCGGCAAAATCACCAGGGGAGGCGCTACATCATTCATTTCGAGTGGCGTCGGGCTGTGAACTTCCACGAAGACCGAGTGGTAGTGGCGGCGGACCATGCCCATGGCAATGAGTAATGCCGGAATAAGTAGCACGGTGATCCACGCGCCTTCGACAAATTTCGCCACGAGAACCACAATCACGGTGATACCGGTGGCAAACGCGCCTAAGCCGTTGATCAGCATGCTTCGCGTTGCGCCTTTGCCGCCGACGCGGCGCCAGTGGCCAACCATCCCAGCCTGTGAAAGCGTGAAGGCGAGAAACGCGCCCACGGCGTAAGGGGGAATCAGCCGATCGGTTATGCCGCCAAAAATAATGAGCAGCAATCCCGCGACAATGCCGAGAACCAGAATCCCTTGTGTGTAGACGAGCCGGCGCCCGCGCGTGGCAAAAGAATGGGGAAGGTAGTTGTTTTGCGCGATGGCGCGGCAAAGGCGGGGGAAGTCCGCGAAAGCGGTATTGGCGGAGAGCGCCAGAACCATCAGGATGGAAGCCATCGCTGTGTAATAGAAGACGCCTTTGCCTGAGACGGCGGCGAGCAGCATCGAAAGCACGCTTTGATAGCCGGGGCGTCCCGGATCCGTTGCCGCGATGCCATAGACGCGGACCAGGTAGGCGATTCCCGCCAGGAGCACCATCAACAAAGCAATGATGATCGTGAGCGTGCGACGGGCGGTGGCAACTACGGGAGGACGAAACGCTTTCACTCCGTTGCTTACGGCTTCGACGCCGGTCATGGCGGTGCAGCCGCTGGCAAATGCCTGGAGGATGATCCAAGCGCCGGGAAGCGCCGCTGCCTGCAGAATTGAGGGAGGCGCCTCAACCGGCACCGGATGGCCGCCGGAGAGGAATGTTTTGAGCAAGCCGATCACGATGGCGGCCAGCAGAGTTCCCACAAACAAATACGTGGGAGCCATGAAGATCACTCCGGTATCGCGCATGCCGCGGAGATTGATGAGCGTGATGAGGACCAGGATTCCGAGGCAGATGGATAAGGTGTGGGGCTGCAGGCTGGGCACAGCCGACACGAGCGCGCCTACGCCCGCGGAAATGCCGACCGCGACGGTGAGTACGTAATCAATCATGAGAGCGGCGGCGGCCAGGAGGCCTGCCGTGACGCCGAGGTTCTGGCGCGCGACGGTGTAGGAGCCTCCGCCGCCGGGATAGGCATGGATCGTTTGCCGGTAAGAAAAATAAACGATCGCGAGCAGGATGATGATGCTCATGCTGATGGGAACTATGTAAGCGATTCCCGCCGCGCCAAGAGGAATCAGCAGAGTAAGAGCGGCTTCGGGACCGTAGGCCGCGGAGCTCAGCGCGTCCAGTCCAAAAATGGGGATGCCGGCGGCGGTGCCGATGCACTCGGCGCGCGCTTCGTCCGAGGCGAGAGGCTTGCCAATGAGCAGATCGAGAATGGACATGAGGGCATTCTCCTATAACTCTGCGCAGTTCCAGAAAGCGAATTTGCGCGACCTGCCGAGTTTTTGAAAAAAGCTTTACTCGTAACGAAGGGCGACCATGGGATCGACGCGCATGGCGCGTCGCGCGGGGATGTAGCAGGCCAGGGTTGCGACGGCAGCGACCACGAGCGCCACGATCGCGAACGTGAGCGGGTCGTGGGCGCTGACGCCAAAGAGAAGGCTGCTGATCAAGCGACCTGCGAAGATTGCAGCGATGATTCCTGCAGCGAGGCCTGCAAGGACCGGGGCCATGCCCTGGCGAAGCACCATGCGGCGCAAATCCCCGAAGTCGGCGCCGAGGGCCATACGAATGCCCAGTTCCTGGCGGCGTTGTTCAACGGAATATCCGACCACGCCGAAGATGCCCAGCGAAGCCAGCACCAGAGAGAACACCGCGAACGAAATAGCCAGAAGCATCGGGAAACGTCGGCCGTCCACGGATTGCGAAACGACTTCTGTCATCGGGTGCAAGGACGTGATGGGAACATCGGCGTCGACGCTGTGAATCAACTGGCGAACCGCACCGGAAGAGGCCGCGGGGTCGATGGCGGTGCGGAGAACAAACGAGGCAGACGACGGAACGGAGATGGAATTAAACCAGTAGGGGACGTAAACCATCATCAGGGGAGGAGCGTCGAGCCGTACGGTGCGAATGTCGCCAACAACGCCGATGACTTCGGCAGGCACATCCCCGGCCCATTGCGTTACGCAGATTTTGCCGATGGGATCTTTCCCGGGCCAGAAACGATCCGCGATGCTTTGCGAAACCAGAACGACTTTGCGATTGAGATCGGAAGGAGCAAAGGTCCTTCCTCGTGATAGCGGGATGCCCATGGCGAAAAAATAATCCGGGCTCACGGGACGATAGTTGGCGATAGGCGTTTCGGTGCGCCCCTGCGGCTCATCGGGGAGGCGGATGCCAGTGACGCTTCCTTCGCCACCCAGCGGAGGAATGCTGACCCACCCGGCGGCGCGAACCGCGGGCAGGGACTGAATGCCAGCGAGCACACGATTGTAGAAATGCAGGCGCACCTCAGGTTGAGAATAACTTTGCTGGGGGAGATCGACTCCGGCCACCAAAATGTTTTGCACGGCGAAGCCCGCGTCGCTGCGAAGAAGCCGGCTGAGGCTGGCGGTCAAGAGGCCCGCAAGAATCAGGAGAAGCGTGGTCAAGGCCACTTCAAAACCCACCAGGCCTTCGCGGAGACGGCGCGTGCGGCGGCTTTCGGTGGTAGCGGAGCCGCCGGACTTGAGAGTGTCGAGAGGATGGAAGCGGGTGACGCGCAAGGCAGGCAAAATGCCAAAGAGACAGCCCGTGGCGATCGAGGCGACCAAAGCGAACGCCAGAACACGAACGTCCATTTGCACTTCGTCGAGGCGGGGGATGCTTGCGGGCGCAAGATGCACGAACCATTTCACGGCGAAGGCGGCGACCCACACGCCGAGCACGCCGCCAAAAAAGCTGAGCAAGAAAGTTTCCGTGAGCATTTGGCCGATGACGCGCGACCGCGTTGCGCCAAGAGCCACGCGGATGGCTGCTTCACGCATGCGGCCAGGAACGCGCGTCAGGAGAAGGCCGGCCAGATTAGCGCAAACGATTAGCAGGACTACGCCAACGGCGCCGAGGAGAAAAATCAGGCCGAGCCGTGCCGGGCCCACGACTTCGGCTTCGAGTGAATGAAGCGCCCCGAGGAGATCGACGTTTTCGTTTGCCTGCTTGGCGATTTGGGCCTGGACGACGTTTAGTTCTGCAAGAGCCTGCTCGGAAGTCACGCCGGACTTGAGGCGCGCGATCGCGTTGAAATCGAATTCGCCGATCAAATCCTGCTCATAAGACTTCGGGCCGTTCAAAGGCTGGAAAAAAGCGAGACGAACGGTGCGGTTCGCGCCGCCAAGGGCAGCCGGGAAACGAAACGATGCGGGAAAAACCCCGACGACTTGGTTGGGAATACCGTCCAGCACGATGGTTTTTCCAAGCACGGACCGGTCGGCTTGAAAGCGTGCGCGCCAGAACGCATCGGTGAGAATGACCACATGACCGCGGCTAGGATCGTCTTCTTCCGGGAGGAACGTTCTGCCAAGAGCAGGCTGCGCGCCGAGCACATCGAAAATGTTCGCGGAGGCGCGAACGCCGCGGATCATTTCGGGTTCGCCGGCGCCGGTCAGACCGGCGGTAGTGGATTCGGCGATGGCCACATCGGCAAAGGAATGAACCTGCTTCTGCCAAATTAGAAAGTCGGGCAAGTTGGCGTCCAGCTCGGGAGCAAATTTCGCGAGTTGCGGGACAATTTCGCGCACCAAATAAAGCCGGCCGGGCTCACGATAAGCGAGCGGGCGGAGGAGGGCGCTGTTTACGACGGAGAAGATGGCGGTGTTGGCGCCGATGCCCAGGGCGAGCGTAAGAACGGCGACGGCGGTGAAACCCGGAGATTTGCGGAGCATGCGGAAGGCGAAGCGAAGGTCTTGGAGCAGAGTCTCGAGGAAGGGCAGGCTGCGGGCTTCGCGGTGCTGTTCTTTGGCTTGCTGCGGGCCGCCGAAGCGAAGTAGGGCCTGGCGGCGCGCTTCGGAGGGGTCGAGGCCGCGCTGGAGATTTTCGTCCATGGCGAGTTGCAGGTGAAAAGAGATTTCCGCGTCGAGGTCGTGGTCGAGTTGCGCGCGGTGGAAGAAGGAGCTCACGCGGTGAAGTAATTGGCGGAAAGAAGTGATCATTTGTTTTGCTCACTCGTAGCGCAGGGCGACCATGGGGTCGACCTTCGTCGCGCGGCGCGCGGGAATGTAACAAGCCAATAGAGCGGCTCCCATGAGGAGCAGAATTACCGCGGCGAACGTTAGCGGATCGGTGGGCGTCACGCCGAATAGCAAAGACTGCACCGAACGCGTAAGCGCCAAGGCGCCCACAAGCCCGATGGCGACGCCGATGAGTATCGTGCGCATTCCCTGGCCCAAGATCATCCCGAGGACTTCGCGGGAGCTGGCGCCGAGAGCCACACGCACGCCAATCTCGCGCGTGCGGCGGCTCACGGAATAAGCCATCACGCCAAATACGCCCGCCGTAGCGAGCAGCAACGCTGCAATTCCAAAGAAGCCGATGAGGATGACATTAAAGCGGCGCGAGCCGAGCGAAGCAGAATAGATTTGAGGAAACGTGCGGAACCTCGTAGGAATGTCTGGGTTGAGATCGTGGAGGATGCGCCGTGCCTCCGAGGTGACCATTTGCGTGTCGGCATCGCTGAGCATGGTCACGGTAATTGTGGACCGCGGGCGCTGAAACAAATCGACATAGACGGTGGGACGCGGCGGCAAATCGAGACTGTAATTGTGGACATCGCCAACGATCCCGACGATGGTGAGCAAGCGCAAGTCGCCATCCATGTTGCCGAACTCAATGGTGTGGCCGATGGGGTCCTGACCGGGCCAGCGTTCGCGAGCAAGCGATTCGCTAATGACGGCGACGTGCGGAGAATCAGGGCCATCGTGCTCCTCAAAGATGCGGCCGCGAATGAGGGGAATCTGGAGAACCTGGAAGTAGCCATGGGTGACAACTCCGAAATCGGCGATGCCAAGCCGTTCTTTTTGTTGGGATAGCGCACCCAAGTCGTTAGGGTTCTTGGGCATTTCATTTTGGGTCATGAGCAAGAACTGGCCGTCGGGAAGACCGCCTCCCTCGTCCAGCGGCAAACCGCTCGTCGCGCCAACGTTGCGCACGCCGGGGAGCTGTTTGAGGCGGTCAATGAGGTCCGAGAAGAAAATTCCCTGCGATGCCTTGGTTTTGGGATCTTCGGCCCAGGGAAGCGCAACGTCCATGGTGATAATTTTGTCCACGCGGAAGCCGGGATTGAGTTCGAGGACTTTGAGCAGGCTGCGCCCGAGCAAGCCCGCGCCGATGACGAGGACGAGCGTGACGGCGATCTGCCCCGCGACGATGGCCCGGCCGATGCGCTGGCTGCTTTGCGAGCCGGCTTGGCCGCGCCCGCCTTCCTCGAGACCTCCGCGCAGGTCGCCGGAGGTGGCGCGCACGGCGGTAAACGCGCCGAGGCCAGCGGCAACTCCGGAGGTGAGTAAGAGCGCAAACAGAAAAACGGGAATGCTGATAGAGATGCTGTCCAGCCGCGGCAGATTTTCCGGCGCGAGATCAATTAAGCCTGCGATACCCAGGAACGCGCCGAGAACGCCGAAGCCGCCACCGACGAGTGAAAGCACGAACGCTTCGGTTAGAAATTGACGAATCAAGCGTCCGCGCGGCGCACCAAGGGCGCTGCGAACGGCGAGCTCACGCTCTCTGACGGAGGCCTGGGCCAGCAGCAAGTTGGCGACATTGGCGCACGCCACCAGGAGGAGGAATCCTACCGCGCCGAGGAGAATGAGCAGCGGCGAGCGAACTTTGCCGGTGAGGGAGTCCTGCAGCGGGACTACGGCCGCGTCCTTGAGAAGATAGTCGCCCTGCTCGCTGGAAGTTTCGTGAATACGGCGCGCAAGCGCGCTGATATCGCTATTGGCTTGCTGAGCAGTCACGAAGTCGCGCAGGCGCCCAACGGCAAGATAGTTATGCGAGGTGCGGCTGGTGTTTTCGCCATCTAGGTCAGCTGGAAGCCAGAGAGCCACGTCCGGCGGGAACTCAAAGTCAGCCGGGAGCACACCGATCACCGAGTAGACCGCATTGCCAATTCTCAAGTGGGACTGCGAGACATCCACCGGCGAGCCGAGATACTGCTTCCAGTATCCGTAACTGACAAGAACGACTGGGGCCGCGCCTTTCTTGTTGTCTTCGGCACCGAAATCGCGCCCGAGAATCGGCTGAACTCGGAAGACCTTGAAAAAGCCGGGTGTGACGCCCGCGACCATGGTGCGCGTCGGCTGCGAAGTGCCGGAAACAGACACGACGTTGGCGTTGTACTTTGCAATCGCCTCGAAGCTGTGGTTTTGATCGCGAAAGTCGTCGAAGTTTGGGTCCGCAAGGTGGGACCATGTGCCATGGTTGTTGACCTCGAAGATGGCCATGATGCGGTTCGGTTCGGTAAAGGGCAGGGGCCTAAGGAGGACTCCGTAGACCACGCTGAAAATGGCCGTGGTTGCCCCGATGCCGAGGGCGAGAGTAAGAACGGAAACGGCAGTGAAGCCGGGAGACTTGCGGAGCACACGGAAAGCGAAGCGGAGGTCCTGGAACAGAGTTTCGAGGAACGGCAGGCTGCGGGCTTCGCGGTGCTGCTCTTTGGCCTGTTGAGAGCCGCCGAAGCGGAGCAGGGCTTGGCGGCGGGCTTCGTCTGGCGAGAGGCCGCGCTGGAGATTTTCTTCGATGGCAAGTTGCACGTGGGAAGCAATTTCCGCGTCCAGCTCTCGGTCGAGTTCAGCGCGACGGAAGAAGGAGAATAGTCGTTGGAGCGATTGCCAGAAGCGATCCATCATTTTTTGACACTCCCTTCCACGTCTGATGGTGCGTTGTCCGCAGCCGCGTGATCATTCGTAACGAAGCGCTGCCATCGGATCAACGCGAAGCGCGCGCCGCGCAGGGAAATATGCCGCGACGATCGCAACAAGAATCAGCAGTCCTGCGAGCGAAACCAAAACGGGTAAGCTCACCGAAACAATTCCAAAAACAAAAGCGGCCATGGCCCGGCTGACAACGAAGGAAATTGGCAAGCCAATGGCCAGCCCGATGCCAGAGACGGTTAACGCGTGCCGCAAGACCAGACGCAGCACATCCCGCGGATTCGCGCCGAGCGCAAAGCGAATGCCAAACTCGTGCGTCCGTTGTGCAACGTTTTCGGACAAAATACCGTAAACACCGATAGAGGAAAGTAACAACGCCACAGATCCAAAGATGGCCATCAACACTCCCATGATGTGAACAATGGCGATGGAATCCTGCACTTCAGTTTCCAGGGTTTTCAGCTCGGTGATGGGAATCTCCGGATCGACCTGAGAAATTGCGGTTCGAGCCGCTGAGGCGTTACCTGTTGGGTTCGAAGCGGCGCGCAGGACAAACCGAAAAGAGCTTCGAGAGGACTGAAGATAAGGTTGGTAGATAACGGGGAAAGTTGCGGGATTCCACCAGTTTTGCCGCGCATCGCCGACAACGCCGACAACGGTCATCCAAGGCTCGGCTGAATCCGCCGCGCCAAGCTTGAATCTCTGCCCAAGGGGATCTGCGGCAGGCCAGAAGCGATTCGCCATCGTGCGGCTAATGATGGCGACGCGCGCGGCCGTAGCGTTGTCTGCTACAGAGAAGAATCGTCCTGCAATCAGAGGGATCTTGAGAACGGAGAAATAGTCTCCGCCAATGGTTTGCAAATCGGCGGCAGGCGCCTCGCTGGCCTGAAGAGCTGGCCGGCCCTGGATGGTGAACAGCGTTTTCTCGTTGTCCACATTGCTGGCGGGAAGGTTGGACGTCAGAGCGGCGCTGGAAACTCCGGGCAGGGAAGAGACGCCGCGCAGAGCCGTCCGGAAGAAATTTGCGCGTTTTACATTATCGGGATAGGTGTTCTTTGGCAGGCTGACCTCGAATTTCAGAACTCGGTCAGGCTGAAACCCTTGATAGGCTTGCGCAAGCCGGCTGAATCCCTGCATGGTCAGTCCCGCGCATACCAACAAGATCAACGCGAGAGCGACTTGCGCCGAGACAAGGCCGTTGCGCAAGCGCCCGCGGGCCGGTCCGGCGGAACTGCGCCCGGTTTCCTTGAGCACGGTATTCAAATTGATGTGCCGCAAGTGGAGTGCCGCGGCGAGGCCAAAGACGAGTCCCAGGAGCAACGAAAGAAGAATCGTAGAGAAGAGGACGGTGGAATCGACTCGAATGCCATCCCAGCCGGGAACCCACTTGGTCCAATCGGGCGAAATGCTGTTGCGCAGAATGCGCACGCTCGAGAAAGACGCGGAAATCGCAACAGCTCCCCCCAGAAGCGCGAGCAGAGACATCTCGGCGACCAGAAGGCGAGCAAGCCTCGACTGCTTGGCGCCCAGGGCGGAGCGGACGGCAAGCTCTTTTTGACGCGCAATCAACCGCGCGAAAAGAAGATTCGCGAGGTTGGCGCAAGCCAAAAGCAGCACAAACACCGCGGCGGCCTGGAGCAGCAGGAAGAGCGGCAAAGTGTAGAGATAGAGTTCCTTGCGAAGCTTCAAGACATTGAGGACACGGCCCGCATTGGTTTTCGGGTAGAGTTCGGCAAGCCTGCGAGAGGAGGTGTTGAGCGACGCAGTGGCTTGCGCGATGGTGACGCCAGGCCTCAGCCGCGCGATCGCCGCAAGAGACGGTTTTGTGCGATCCGATTTCTCCTCCGGAGTCAGCGCTAACGGCACCCACAATTCCATGGGCACGGGATAGTCAAAGTCCGGCGGCATGATTCCTGCAACCGTGTAATTGCGTCCGTTAAGGCGGATGGCCTTTCCCAGGAGTTCAGAGTCGCCGGCGAATCTGGACTGCCAGAAGCTGTGACTTACGATGACAGATTGATCTGCGCCTGGAGTTTCCTCGTTCGAAGAGAAAAGGCGGCCTTGCGCCGGCGCAACGCCGAGTATCGAAAAAAAGTTTGCCGACACGCGGCATCCCCGCGCCACGTCCACCCTACCTTCGGAAGACAGATTGAAATCGGGGCATTGATAAGTTGCCACGTCTTCAAACAACTCCGAGTTGGCGCGCACGTCGGTCACGTCGCCGGGCGAAATCCGGCGGGCATCCGGCCCCTCGTCAATGCCGCGGTTTTCCCAGAGGAGAACGAGGGAATCCAGATTGTGGAAGCGGTAGGGATGCAGCAGCAGGGCGTTCACCATGCTGAAGATGGCCGTGTTCGTGCCAATCCCGAAAGCCAACGTGAGAATTGCAATGGCGGTGAAGCCGGGTGATTTGCGGAGCATGCGAAAGGAGTAGCGAATGTCCTGGAGCAGCGTTTCGAAGAACGGCAGGCTGCGGGCTTCGCGATGTTGCTCTTTGGCCTGTTGCGGACCGCCGAAGCGGAGGCGTGCCTGCCGACGCGCCTCATCGGGAGAGAAGCCGCGCTTGAGATTCTCTTCGATGGCGAGTTCCAGATGAGAGGACATCTCTGCATCCAGTTCGCGGTCCAGTTGAGCGCTGCGGAAGAAGGAGCGCATGCGATGTAGCAGTTGTCTGAGCCGATCCGTCATCAGCTAGCACTCCCTTCGTTTGCGTTTGCTGCATCGATGGCCGCGGACATGGTCACTCATAACGCAAAGCCACAATCGGATCGACGCGCGTGGCCCGCCAAGCTGGCAAGAAACAGGCGATCAGCGAGACGATGGTCAAGACGAGGAATGCGTATCCAAAGGCCAGCGGGTCGCGCGGACTGACCTTATAAAGGAGATATCCAAGCAAGCGCGTCAGACCCACCGCAAGCGCTGCACCGAGAAAAATGCCTCCAAAGGTCAGCGCGAGGCCGCGGGAAATTACGAGCCGGAAGAGTTCGCTGCTGCGCGCTCCGAGGGCCATGCGCAGCCCCAATTCCCGCGTACTCTGAGATACCGTGTACGACATCACGCCATAGAGCCCGATGGCTGCGAGCACCAAGGCCAGTCCACCCAGAGTCCCAGTCAAAGTGAACGCAACCTTTTGAGCGGACGTGGAACGATCCACCTGCTCTTGCAGCGAGATCACCTCATACAGCGCCAGGTTCGGGTCCATGGCCTTCAATTCGCGAGACAACGCCGCCGCCAAGATCTCAGGCCGCAGCTTGGTCCGAATCGTCAATGCCGCGCCTGCGGAAAAATTCTGGCGCAGTGGGACGTAGAAAAACGGTTTGGGCAGCTCCCGCATGCTGTAGTACTTCGAGGTTCTGGCGACTCCAACGATTTGCAGCCACTGCCCCTTGGCTTGAACGCGCTCGCCGACGGGATCCTTGCCGGCCCAATAGCGCGCCGCCATGGTTTCGTTGACGATGGCGACAGGCGCAGCCGTTTCGTTGTCAGAGCGCGTGAACTCGCGGCCCGATACGAGTGGAATTCCAATCGTAGCGAAATAGCCGGGGCCAACCTGGTTGTAATCGGCGGACGGCTGCTCGCTCGGCGGAGGTTGATATCCATCCACGGCGATGGGCGCCGACGAAAAAGTGCCGTAGCCCAAAGGCGTTTGGCGCGCCAGGGCAGCCGACTCGACACCAGGAAGCCCTCGCACGTGGTCAATGAGTTCGTCATGAAAACTCTTCGCGCGCTGCGCATCGTATCCTGACGCGACCAGATTCACCGCGGTGACTAATACGCCGTCGGTCGAAAAGCCAGGGCTGTCCGACCGAATTTTTTTCAGGCTCTGCAGGAGCAAGCCGGCGCCAACAAGCAGTATGAAACACAGCGACACCTGAACGATGACCAAGCTGGAGCGAACCCACGATTTTCCGCGGCCTCGGGCGACTCCCGCCATTTCGGACCGCAGTGTGCCCGCGAGATCGATTTTGCTGGCCTGAATTGCAGGAACCAGCGCGAACAGCAGCGTCGCAACAAGGCAAACGCCGGCGCTCAACGCCATCACGCGCCAGTCCATTTCGCCGGGCAGGTGCATGGCGTTTCCATTTCGCACGGGCAAGAGCAATACGAGCAAATGGCTGCACCAGCGCGCGATGAGGAGTCCGCCCGTTGCGGCCAGCGCTGAAAGGACCAGCCCTTCGATGAGAAGCTGCTGCAGCAGGCGTCCTCGCCCCGCGCCCACCGCAACGCGGACGGTGATTTCATGTCTTCGCGCGAAAGACCGGACGAGCAGCAGGTTGCCAACATTGGCGCAGGCAATCAAAAGCACAAACACTACGACAACGAGCATAGTTTCGAGCGTCGGGAGCAGGTTTCCCGCGTTATTGAATGGCGTTTGCCATAAAGGCCAGAGCTTGATGCCGTGGCCGCGATTGGTTGCCGGATAATCCGCCTCCAGGCGCTTCGCTACCGCAGAGACTTCCTGCTGCGCTTGCTCGAGAGTAACGCCGGGTTTCAGACGGCCGTAAGCTTCAATCCAGCGCTCGCCGCGATCTTCGAGCTTGTATCCGCCGGCCTCGAACGTATCTTCCATGGAGGCCGGTACCCAAAACTTCATGGCCCAGCCCACGAATGTTCCATAAAAGCCTTCAGGAGCCACTCCGATGATGGTATGAATCACGCCGTCCATGCGCTGCGTCTTGCCGATAATTTGGGGGTCGCCGCCGAAGCGTTCCTTCCATAGCTGATAGCTGATGACCGTCACGGGATGTGCGCTGCGCCCTACATCCTCGCTGGAGTCAAAGGCACGCCCAAGAATTGGATGAATTCCCAAGGTGTTGAAGTAGTTCGCGGAAACAATGCTCCCGGTAACAACTTGCGCGCGGTCGCCAATACTGAGCGTGGTCCCTGTAATCTTGCTTACAAAAGACGTGTCAAACAGCGTGCAGTTCCTTTGAAGGTCCTGGAAATCCGGCCAGGACAGTCCGGTGCGATCCGATGAAGTGGTTCCAGTGAGCGCCACCAGCCTTTCCTGATTCGCTACCATCGGGTAGGGACGAAACAGAAGGCCTTCCATCCAACTGAAAACCGCGGCATTGGCGCCGATTCCCAAAGTCAGGCAGAGAATCGCCAGGACCGCGAAGCCCGGACTGCGGCGAAGCATTCTCAATGCGAAGCGCAAATCCTGCAGGAGGGTTTCGAGGAGTGGCAGGCTGCGCGCGTCGCGGTGGTTTTCTTTGGCTTGCTGCGGTCCTCCAAAGCGAACTAGTGCCCGGCGGCGCGCTTCAACCGGGGAAAGGCCTCGTTGAAGGTTATCTTCGATGGCGAGTTCGAGATGAGCGGACATCTCCGCCTCAATGTCGCGGTCGAGTTGCGCGCGTCGAAAGAAGGAGCGCAATCGATAGAGCAATTGACGAAGGCGGTCGATCATTTGTCACCGCTCCCTTCGGGAAGAGCCAGCACGCGGCCCATAACTTCCGAGAGCCGCTGCCAGTACGCCGCATCTTCGGAAAGCTGTCTGCGTCCGCGTTTAGTGATGGAATAAAACTTGGCTTTGCGGTTGTTGGTGGACGTGCCCCACTCGGCGGAAATCCAGCCGCGCTGCTGCAAACGAACGAGCGAAGCGTAAATTGTGCCCTGGTTCAGCAGGACGGCGTCGCCACTCACTTGCTCGATGCGCCGCGCAATGCCATATCCATGAAGGGTACCGATGGCAGCGAGCGTCTGCAGGACCATCAGGTCCAAAGTTCCTTGCAACAAATCAAGTTTGGATTGGGACACGAACCCTCCTGTGTTATGGCCACAGCAAGGTACCACTTCTGGTGTGGGAATGCCACAGGAGAATAGACGAACGAAGTTGCAAGTTTGTTTCTTGCTTTAGCCAAATACTTTTGGTCTGCAGGTGGTCGGCACTTTATTCGTACCGCAAAGCAACGATGGGATCGACCTTGATCGCGCGACACGCGGGAACGTAACACGCCAACAGGGAGACAGCCATCATCAGAAGACTTACCAGCACGATGACTAACGGGTCCCTCGGGCTTATACCATAAACCATGCTTTCGAGCAGCCTGGTTAGCAGGAGCGCCGCGACGACTCCGACTACCACGCCGGTAATCACTAGCCTTAGTCCATCCGCCAGGATTAACCGCAGGACGTCGGTGGGGCGAGCGCCGAGAGACATCCTCACTCCAATTTCACGAGTCCGGCGTCCAACCACGAAGGAAATGACTCCGTACAGCCCTACGCTCGCGAGCACCAGGGCCAGACCGCCGAAAATGCCCAGCAGGCGCATGAGGAAACCGCGAAGAGCGAGCGAACGCGACATCATTTCTTTGATGGTGCGAATCGCTCCCGTAGGTACCACTGGATTTACGGTCTCGACGGCCTGCCTCACTGCATGGCTGAGACTAAGCGGGTCGCTCGAACGGATCACGATGCTTCGCGGAAACCAGTCTTCCCACATTTGCGAGCCTGCAAACGATGCTTGGGCCGCCGGAATGTAAGCGGTGGGAAGCGCAGGCCGGTCGAGGTATGACTTTGCATCCGCAACCACACCTACGATTTCGCGAGAGTCGTTCCCCATGAAAATGCGCTCGCTCACAGGACCGCGTCCTGCAAAATACTTTTGCGCGAACGCTTCGTTGACCACGACGACTTGGCTGGAATCCGCCGTATCTGTTTCCAGGATGCCCCGGCCGCCGCGTAGGGCAATCCCCATGGCACGAAAATAATTCACGGAAGCTTCCCGATAGTCGCAGGGCTGCCATTCCGACTGGTTGGGTCCCGCAATTTTTACGCTGCTGTGCCCTCCACGTTCGAGGGGCAATCCAGCCGCCACAATACCGACTGCTTCGACGCCCGGCAGGGACGCAATTCGCAGCTCGACAGCCCGATAGAAAGCCGAGATCTCCGCGGTTGAATGATAGTTCGATCCGTTCAACCAGAATTGCATGGTGAGCCCGCCGTGGGGATCAAATCCGGGGTCCACTCTCATCAACTTGGTGAAGGTCGCAATCATCAACCCGGCTCCTGTCAGCAGGACCAGCGACAGGGCGAATTCACCGATCACCAGGCCTTGGCGAAGTCTCGCGCGGCCCGCGCTGGTTGTTGCCCTGCCCTCAGCCGCTTTAAGCACCTGGTTGAGATCAAGGTTTGTCGCAAAAATGGCTGGCGCCAGTCCCGAGAAGGAACCGGTCAGAACGGAAATCAAAAGAGTAAAACCAAATACCCAGCTGTCCAAATGAATGTCGTTCAAACGAGGCAGATCAAAGGGCGCTATGGCAAGCAACGACCCGAGACCCGCACTGGCAAAAGCCAAACCGAGAGTTCCCCCAGCGAGAGCGATTACCATGCTTTCCGTCAGTAATTGACGGGAGAGCCGGGCCCGCGTTGCGCCCAAGGCCATACGAGCGGCGATCTCCCGGGCTCGCGATTCCCCGCGCGCAAGCAAGAGGTTGGCCACGTTTGCGCACGCGATCAGTAACACAAAACCGATCGCGCCCAGTAGCAGAAGAAGAAACGGCCGCAAGTCCGCAGCCAACATAGATTGGTAGGGCAGGAAGCTCATGCGCGTCTTCGGGCCTACATCTCCGGGAAACTCCTTGCGGAATTGCTCCGTGACAACGTTCATCTGCGCATCAAGCTGCGGTTGCTTCCCTCCGGGCTTGAGCCGGGCAAGGACCTCTATGTTTTCTCCGCTGCCCGCCGTCTTCGCTACCAGGGCTAGAGGAACCCAAATGTCCACGGGGAGGCCGGGGTTTATATCCGAGTAGCTACGGGGATCGAATCCAGCTGGCATCACGCCGACCACGGTGTAGGTTTCCCGATTGAGTAGCACTTTTTGGCCAATTGCGGAGGGTTCGCCGGCGAATCGGCGTTTCCAAAGCGAGTGACTCAGAATAGCGACGCGCTGGCCTTCTCCTTGGTCTTCCTCAGGAAGAAACTCTCTGCCCGCGACTGGATGGACCCCCAACACCTGAAAATAATCCGCAGACACAGGTGTTCCGCGAACGTGCTCAGCGGCGTTCCCAACCGCTAGATTGAAGCCGACATCGGTCCAGCCCGCGATGTGCTCGAAGACTTGTCCAAACTCGCGAAGTCGCCGCAATTGTGTTGCAGTGAGGTCCATCTCACCAGACTCTCCCTGGGTTATCTCGACGAGCTCGACAATCCGGTCCGCTTCAGGAAACGGCAATGGACGAAACAGCACTCCGTAAACGACCGTGAAAATCGCCGTGTTGGCGCCAATCCCCAGGGCGAGAGTGAGCACCGCCACAGCTGTGAAGCCGGGGGATTTGCGAAGTGTGCGGAGAGCGAAGCGGAGATCCTGAAGGGCGACTTCGAGGAACGGCAAGCCGCGGCGGTCGCGGTAGGTTTCTTTCGTTTGTTCGAGGCCGCCGAGCTTGATCAACGCCTCCCGGCGCGCCGCTTCCGGCGTCATCCCGGCGCGAAGATTGTCCTCGATATGGAGTTGCAGATGGCTCTCCAACTCAGCAGAGAATTCCGCGTCGCCTTTGCGCTTACCAAGAAAACCCGTGAGCCGTTTAAACCATGCACGAATCCCTCTCATGAAGCTCGCTCCTTTCCTCTCGCCGCGTTGCAGCAACCTTTTGTCACGGCTCTCTCACTCGCAACGCAACGTGGTCATGGGATCTACCCGCGTTGCTCGCCGCGCAGGGACATAGCATGCGGCCAGCGCGACGAGCGCCAGCACAACGGCAATGCCCGCAAACGTGAGCGGGTCCGTCGAGCTCACTCCGTAAAGCATCTTGCTCATTAGGTGGCTCAAGGCGAGCGCGGCCACCAACCCCACGACCACGCCCTGGAGCGTCATCTTGGCGCCTTCGCCGAGGACCAGCCGCAGGATGTCCTGGCTTTGCGCGCCCAACGCCATGCGCGTGCCGATCTCGTGCGTGCGTTGACCGACAAGGTAGGCGAGGACGCCGTATATGCCTACACTGGACAGCAGGAGCGCTAAGAGGGCGAAGATACCAAGGAGAATCATGGAGAAGCGTCGCGGGCCGAGCGAATTGGAAACGGCCTGGTCCATGGTCTGCTCGTTATAGACCACCTGCTCGGCATTCATCTGCTCGATGGTGTGGCGAATCGAGCCCATGAGCGCGAGCGGCGCGACGTGAGTTCGCACGACGACGGTGATGCTTTGCCCCATATTCGGTATGAGTTCGGGGCCGATTGGGAAATAGAGCTGCGCGCGCAGAGCCGCGGTAGAATCCGAATCCAGACCCCAGTGTTTCACGTGACCTACAACTCCGATGATTTCCGCCTGAGGGAACCCAAAGGTGAGATTGATGCGCTTGCCAATGGGATCCCTATCGCCGAAATACTGTCGCGCAAACGCATCGTCGACGACGGCCACAAATTGGGAATGCTCGTTATCCTCAAGAGAGAGCAGCTTGCCACGCAGAAGCGGAATCTGCATGGCCTTGAAATACTCCGGCTCGACGGAATACCAGAGTGTCAGATTCATATCGTTGTCGCTTGGGGGCTTCGGCTGACCTTCCAACCAGAACGGGAGTGCCCCAAAATCGCCTGACATGGGAAGATCGCCCGCGAAAGCCGAAGATGCCTCTACGCCGGGGATTGCGTCAAGCTTCTCGGGCAGTTCGCGAAAGTATGCGAGTAGCGCCTGGGGGTTTTGGGTCATCGCCGCCGGAAGAGAAAGGCGGAAAGTCAGCACATTGTGAGGATTGAAACCTGGATCGACACGCCACAGCCAAGCGAGGCTGCGAACCATCAGGCCGGCGCCAATGAGCAAGACGACCGCGAGGGCCATCTCGACGACGACAAAAACGCCCTGCGTGCGATGGCTCGCCCCGCTTGAACCTCGACCGCCTTCCTTGAGCGTTTCGTTCTCGCCGGACTTCAATGTTTTGAATGAGGGGGCCAGCCCGAAGAGAATTCCGGCAAGCAGCGAAACCGCCAAGGTGAATATCAGGACGTGAGCATCGAGCCCAATTTCTTCGGCGCGCGGCAAAGTTTCAGGAAGAAAGCTCAGCGCCGCTTGCGTGCCCCAGAAGGCCACGAGCAGACCGAGCGCGCCACCGGTAAGGGCGAGCAGGATGCTCTCAGTAAGAAGCTGGCTGACAAGGCGGGCTCGCGTGGCCCCCAGGGCCGTGCGAATGGCGAATTCCCTCGTTCGGCCCGAAGCGTGGACCATAAGTAGATTCGCGACATTGGCACAAGCGATGAGCAGGACGAAGGCTACGGCGCCCATGAGCAGGAACAGGAAAGGCTGGATATCGCCCACGATGTCTTGTTTGAGAGGAACGAGGGCGATGCCCTTGTCGCGGTCGGCTTCCGGATATGCGTCGGCCAGATTTCGGGCGACTTGGTCCATGTCCGCGCGAGCCTGCGCGAGGGCGATGCCGGGTTTAAGGCGGCCGACTACCTCCATGCCCATGTGCATCTTGCGGTCGAGGAACGCTGGGTAGTTCCACTGAGCGATGGGGATGTAAACATCGCTGCTGCCGTCGAAACGGAAACTCGCGGGGATTATCCCGACGATGTTGTAGTCCGTGCTGTTGAGCGTGATGGTTTTACCCAGGATTTGGGGCGAGGAAGCGAATTTGCGCGCCCAAAATCCAGCTCCGATGAGTACGACGGGGGAGGTGCCCAGGCGATCGTCTTGCGAAGTGAATACGCGCCCGATGACCGGCCTCACTCCAAGCAAAGGGAAAAGGCCGGCGGAAACCATCTCGCCACGCAGGCGTTCGGGCTTGTCCGCGCCGGTGAGATTGAAATCGTCGTGCCGATAACTGGCCATGGAGGCGAACGTGGTGGTGTCCTTGCGCCAGTCCAGGAAATTGAGGTACGTTACGGAAATTTCCTGGGCGTCGGGCTCCTTTTCGTAAAGCGACACAAGCTGGCCGGGTTGCGGGTAGGGCAGCGGATTGAGGAGCACGCCGTTTACGACCGAAAACAGTGCGGTGTTGGCGCCAATGCCGAGAGCGAGGGTCAGAACGGCGACGGCGGTGAAACCGGGATTCTTGAGAAGGACCCGCAAGGCAAAACGCAGATCCTGGAGTAGATTTTCCAGAACAGGCAATCCGTGGCGGTCGCGGTAGCTCTCTTTGGTCTGCTCAACACCGCCGAGTTTCATGAGCGCGTCCCGGCGAGCGGCTTCCAGCGTCATGCCCGCGCGAAGATTGTCTTCGATGTGGAGCTGCAGATGGCTATCCAACTCCGCGGCAAATTCGTCCTCGCTCTTTCGCAAGCGAAAGAGCGCAGCAAAGCGGCGCCGTGCTGCGCGAAACGATTTCCAGATGCTGCTCATGTGGACGGCTCCGTTGCGGACAGAAACTTCGCGAGGATCGCTTGCGCCTGCCGCCAATCCCGTGCTTCACGTTCCAACTGTTTTCGTCCGGCACCTGTCAGCTTGTAATATTTCGCTTTCCGATTGTTGTCGGACACGCCCCACTCAGACTCGATCGAGCCTTCCTGTTCCAGCTTAAGCAAAGCCGGGTACACCGTCCCGTAATTGAGCGAAAGTACTCCGCCGCTGATCTGTTCGATGCGCCGCGCGATCCCATACCCGTGAAGCGGCCCGAGCGTCTCGAGCGTTTTCAAAATCATGAGAGCTAGAGTGCCTTGCCAAACGTCTGCCTTGTCGGTCATGCTTCTCCTTACGATTCCTATGGGAAAACAATAGAAGTATGCTCTGCCCCTATGGGATGTCAATAGGAAAATGTGGAGGTCTGGCGTTGCC
>Ga0137379_10001275_pt1 | contig 23067 bp, 11 predicted proteins | sample SagtaG_18_FD_104812 | JGI IMG/M metagenome (GOLD analysis project Ga0137379, IMG submission 104812) | Vadose zone soil microbial communities from Sagehorn Ranch, Mendocino, California, USA - Sage2_L_80_16 metaG | ecosystem: Environmental > Terrestrial > Soil > Vadose zone | place: USA...
CCGACGCCGTCAACGACACGGCAATCACCGCCATACTCCGCAGCCACGACGGCGGCGCGGCGGCCTTCGAGCTGTGGAAGGCAACCATCGCAGCCGGCGCGCCCGACAACATCACCGTCGCCCTCGTCGAGATCGCCACCCAGCCCGAGGCCTGACACGCGCAATAACCCGAGGCCTGACAGGCGCAATAATCAGTCCGCGAACGCCCGGATCTGCCGAAAGTAGTGCGTTGCTAGTCCGCATGGTGATCCGGTCGTTCGCATGACCATGCATCTAGAACATCGACATGGCTTGTTCGGGGAGGGCGCCCTATCGCCGAATAGGGCGCACGGCTTGGAAGAGTTGGAAGGCTGCGAAAGGCGCTGATACGCGCGGGGTGTGTCAGGCGCACCAGGCGTGGCCCCACCGGATGTAGCGGGATCGATCGTAGCGGGATCGCCCGTGAGTCTTCGATCAATGTGGCTGGGTTGCGCTGGCGTCGATCCGTGCCGGCGGAGGCGGGGTTGGCCGTTTGGCCGGTCGACGATGAAGTGATCCCAGATCGCGCACTCCGACCTCGTAAAGCGTCCACGAAAACCCTGCTGTAAGCGTTTACAAAACGTACGTGTAGGGGCGCATTCTCCCGTGGCGCGGCCGGGGCTTAATCCCAGCAGTTCACCGGCCGACCTCACGGTTCGCTTCAAGGGACGCCTGAACTGCTGGGGGCCCGGGTTGCCGCCGATGGACGGGACCCGAACAGGCCTCAATCCCCAGTCAGGCAGCTCGCGCGGTCAAGGTCGGTTGCAAGGGTTCGTCGCGATGCTCGCCGAGGCGGTGCTTGACGATGGCGGCCCATGCTTGCACTTTCTGACTCGTCCGCCTGGTGGCAGCTGTCGCCATTGACACGCACGCAGGAGTACCTGACCGCATGGGCGGCAAGGTTCAGTTCGCAGGCGCCGCCGATATCGTGAGCCCGCGCGGCACCGTCCAGCACTGGTCGGGGCGATCGAGGACCGGTGCCGTAGGACCTTGTTCAAGCACCCGGGCGATGCGAAACAGGAACGCGGCGATGCCGGCGGATCCCTGCATCCACGATGTCCCCGGCGGCAGCAGCGGCTCGGCGATGCGGTGCTCGACGAAGCGCCAGCGCGCTCCCGCATCGTCCCGGATCGCCCGTTCGACGAGCGCGTCGGCCATCGTGCGGGCCGCGCCGAACAGCCAGCCGGCCCGCTCCGGGTCGGTGGTGTCCTGGTAGGCGTCGAGCAGGACGTCGCCGACGCCCGCGGTGCCGCAGCACCGGCCGTCGTTGTCCCAGAAGCCGGGCCGCAGCCGCTGCGGCACTCCCGCGTCGAGGATCGCGTCGAAGCAGCGCTGCCGCAGCCAGACCGTGGAGTGGCCGCCGACCTCGGCAACGCCAGCCCGAGAGAGGGCGGCGAACAGCTGCGAGGTCCCCGCTGGTCCGTGGCACCAGGTGTACGTCACGGGCTCGACCTCGCGGCCGGAGGGCGGAATGGTGTGCGGCACGACGAAGCCGTGCTCGTCAAGCCGCCCGACGGACAGGAGGTGCTCGGCACCACGGGCGGCCGCTGCGACCAGGTCGGCTCGGCCGAGGGCCGTACCCACGACTGCGAGCGCGGACGCGATGCCGGCTGTCCCGTGCGAGAAGTTCGGCCCGCGGGATGGCGCGTGCGGGACCATTCCCCAGTCCAGGCCCGCCGCCGTCTCGTCTGCGTCGGCCAGCAGCGCGTCGCAGCCAGCGGAAACCACGTCGACGGCATCCCCGGACCACAGCGCGGCGAGCACGATCCCGGCGGCGCCGCCGATGATGTCGGTGAGCACCATGTCGCGGTACGGACCAGGCTCCTGCGACACCCATCCCGCCGGCGTGCGCAGCTCGCCGATCCTGCGCAGCGCGTCCCGTTCGGCACCGGGTGCAAGGTGCCGCAGCGCAGTCACGATGCCGGCGAGACCTCCGTAGAGCGATGCGTCGTCGCTGGTACGGGACTGGCGCCCGAGCCGGGCCACCACATCGTCGGCGAGGCGCTGCTCCCGTTCGGTGAAGGGCCGGTGCTGCGCCACCTCGGCGAGCGCGAGTGAGGTCCCCGCGATGCCGAGGTACAGCCAGTCACGTTCCCAGGTCGCCGCTGTCTGGGGCTTGCCTTCGTCGACGGATTCTGGCAGCCACGGCCCGTCGTCGTCGCGGACCTGGTCGAGGGTCCAAGACCACGCCGCCCCCGCGAGGTCCCGGTACGTCCCAGCGTCCGCCACGTCACTCCTCCGGATGGAGACGTCGATCGTGCCCTCGCCGGGCCAGTTGGCGCCGCCAGCGATAAACCCGCCGAACTCTCAGCCTGCTCGGCAAGCAAGTCGACGGCATCCACGTCCGTGCGGCACCGCGCGCCCAGGCCGGCACTGCCTGAAGATAGCCACGAAGTCCGCAAGCGCGCTATGGCCCACGCTCGCGCTGGCGGTCGAGGTCGATGACATGGGCGTCCCGACCGAGGCGGGCGGCGGCCGCCGGGGCGGTACGCGAGCCGGTCGTCGCGAGTTCCAACTCCTGCGTGGGCGGCAGCTCTGCGTCGCCGTGGCGACGCCGACCAACGAACCAGGCGATGAGTCCGCGACGTCGCGGTGGGCGCGGTAGCTGTGCATGTGATCCCCCCGTGGGTGGTCGTGGGTGTCAGAACGGGACCTGCGTGCCGAGCAGTCCGTCGGTGGGGCCGCGGCCGGACAGCGAGCGGCAGAAGTCGATGGCGTCCATTTCGAGGTCCGGGCCGCCCGAGCCGCGCGACCACGACCCGCCGGCCGGACCGGTCAGCCGAAGCGTGAAGGGCTGCCCGTGCCGCTCGGCCCACTCGTTGACCACGTCGGCGACGAGCACGCCGTCGTGATCGGCGCTGAGCACGTGCGGCGCGCCGGTGGCCCGCACGATGTCGATGCGGTGCATCCACGGGTCGCGGGTGAGGATCACGTCGACCAGGTAGCCGATCGTCCAGCTCTCCTCGCGATCACCGACGGTTTGCGGGATCGGGCCGCGGCGGCGGCGGATGAAGCCCGGGGTGCGGCGCCGGCCCGCGGCTGCTTTCGGGGCGCGCTTCGCGAACCGTGCGGTGATCTGTTCCGGTGTCATGTCGGCGCGCTCGTCGACCTGGAGCGCGGTGAGCGCGTCGATGAAGAGCCCGCCCCGGCTGCGGGCGAGCTTCATCTGCCGGTGCTGTTCGCCGATCGAGGCCGCCATTTCGACCATGCCCAGCAGGTGCGCGGCCATTGCCCGCACATCCCAGCCGGCGCACTCCGTCGGCTTGGCCCAGTCCCCGGGCTGCAGGGTGCGCAGCAGGTCCAGGAATCGCTGGTACTCGGTCGCGGCGAGCCGCATCGCGTCCGGGTGCGGCAGCGCGGCCCTGCGCGGGGCATCGATCCTCGTCATGGTCATCGTGTCCTCCGAACCCGCGGGCCGGGAATGCCGACCTCGTCGCAGTACATGTCCACCAGTCGCGGTAACTGGCGCCGCCATCGGGTCCCGCCCGGGTCGTTGGCCAGCTGCTGGTCGACGAACCCGCCCAGCGTCGCGGTCCACAGGTCGAGATCGGCCTGGCTGCGCACCCCTCGCGTGCGCATCACGGCCCGCATCCGCTCGTACACCGCCACCGACGCCTGATAGGCCTCGGCGCTGGGCGCGAAGGCCGGAATGGTGCGCTGGTTCATCAACTGGTAGCGGGCCAGATCAGCGGTGGCGAAGTCGAAGAACGCCTCCGCCTCCTCCAGCTGCGCCCTGCGGGCGTTTGCCCGCCGCGGCCCCAGGGCCTCGAACGCCGCGGACAGCTCGCTCCACGCCTCGCCGAACATCGCGTCGTAGATCGCGTTCTTCGACTCGAAATGCGAGTACAGCGACGGCGAACGCATCCCGATCCGCTCCGCGACCTCGCGCAGCGTGACCGCGGCCAGCCCGTCCCGGCGGGCGATCTCCCAGGCCGCGTCGAGGATCTCCCGCCGCGTTGCCTCACGGCGTTCGGCTTGTCTATCGCGATTAGGCAAAGCTGTCACGGTTAGAACAATGACTCCCGCGACCCTCGCTGTCAAGCCAGGCCGTCCGGCCCAGCCGGCGGTTGCCCAACGCATGATCGAGTTCTTCGCCGCTTCCCGGCGGCCGGTACGCCGACGGCGCTCCCGCAACTGACCGACCGCGAGCACGACATCCTCGACCTGCTCGCCCGCGGCCAATCCAACGCCAACTCCGCCGCGCGGCTCGCATCAGCGACAGACGGTCCGAAGCACGTGGCGAACATCTTGGCCAAGCTGTCAGCGCCGGCCCGGGAACGCGAGCCCGGGCTCGGACGCCACTCCAAGCTAGGCCGCGCATAACAACGGCAAAGCTCAACCGCCACATCGCCACCGAAGCGCGCGAGATTCGGCACATCGATCTGCGCCGTCACGTTGTTTGATTGCGTGGGTCGGACGGGGTCACGCCGGTCCTACGGCAGTGGTTCGTGCAATGAACTGCTGGCACCCGTGGAAGTTTGCGGTGGTCGGAAGTGCCCCGAACCGAACCAGAGCGCAGGGTAGAGGCTGGTGCCACTATGACGCCCCGGTTTTGCAAAGCGGGGCGTGGGCGATCAAGTCCCGTGGGCTCAGCGAGGGCAGGTCCCGGCAGCTGGTTGTCTGCGAGAGTCGTGCCTACGACGGAACGACATCGTGTGCGCGAACTGGACCGTGGCACGGTCTGCGGCCGCGGCACCGGGCGGCGCATCCGGGTGGCGATGAATGTGCGCGCGGGCCCCTTGCTTGAGTGCAGGCGACAGGGGCACAGTGTGACCGTGACCACAGGCCGAGGGGTGGCTGTGCCGGCCGGTCCCGCCTGGTCCTGGCGTGCGGAGGACACGAAATGCCTAGACGTCTCGCTGCTCAGACCACAATCGGGTTCGTCGCGGCGGCCACCGTGTTCGGAGTCAGCGGAGCGACGGCGGTTGCTGCCACGGCACCGGTTCTTGCCTCCCAGAACCCGAGCCCGTATGCCACGGCGGGCTGTCTTGCTCTGGAACCCCAGCCGGGGTCGCTGAGCTACCTGAATTCGGAGGTCGAGCCGCAGGTCGCGGTTGATCCGACCAATCCGCTGCACCTGGTCGGCGCCTGGCAGCAGGACCGCTGGTCCGACGGCGGGGCGCACGGCCTGGTCGCCGCGTACTCCAACGATGGGGGCGCCAGTTGGCAGGTCAGCCCGCAGCCGTTCAGCGCCTGCTATCACGCCTCCGGCTTCCCGGGCGCGTACCTGAACTATCAGCGGGCCTCCGACCCGTGGGTCTCGATCGGCCCCGGCGCTCCGCCCGGCTCACCGGCGAGCAGCACGGTCTATTCGGTCTCGCTGTCCTTCGACCAGACGCCGTTCCCAGGTGATCCGAACGCGCTGCACAACGCGGTCGGGGCGGCCACCTCCTATGACGGTGGCGCGACCTGGACGAACGTCCAGACGATCATCGACGACCCGTGCCTGGTGGGAACTCCGCCCGGGCCTGGCTACCAGTGCAACAACGCCAAGTCCTACGTGTTCAACGACAAGGAGTCGGTGACGGCCGACCCGGTGCACCCCGGCATCGCGTACGCCGTGTGGGACCGGCTGGTGGCGCCACCGGCCACGGGGCCCGGCTTCGTGCACGAGCGGGCCTTCTTCGGACCGGCACTGATCTCGAAAACCACGGACTTCGGCAAGACGTGGAGCCACCCTCGGCAGATCGTCGGGCTGCCCTCGCTGGACCAGACGATCGGCAACCAGATCGTCGTCGATCGCCAAACCGGGGCGCTGTATGACTTCTTCAACCTGATCCAGAGCGCGTCGAACGCCGGCGGGAACCGCAGGTACAACGTCGCCTTCATCAAGTCCACCGACGGCGGCGCGACCTGGAGCGCACCTTCGGTAGTGGCGGCCCTGCAGACGGTCGGGCAGAACCGCGTCACCGACCCCAACAACCTCAACGCCCTCACCAATGCACCGCCGGCACGCTCACGCACCGGTGACATCATCCCCGAGCCCGCGATCAACCCGACTACCGGCCAGCTCTACGCGGTCTGGCAGGACGCGCGATTCAACGCCTTCAGCAACGACGAGACCGTCATCTCGACCTCCAACAACGGCGGCGCCACCTGGAGCGCACCCCAACTGGTGAACGTCCACACCGGGCAACCGGCCTACGACCCCAGCGTCTACGTCAACGCCGCGGGCGTGGTGGGCGTGACCTACTTCCAGTGGCCGAGCACCGTGTCCGGCAATGAACCCACCAACCTGCTGATTCGGCACTCCATGTCGCCGGGCAGCAGCGCGGCCGGCCCGGCATTCGACGGCCCGAGCACGCTCGACGGCCCGTTCAACAGCCTGGCCGCTCCGGTGTCACGCGCCTACTTCCTCGGTGACTACCAGGGGCTGGTCGCCAACGCCAACGGATTCATCCCCTTCTACGTCAAGACCAACTGCTCAGACGGCAACGCCACCACACAACCGTCCTGCCGAGCCATCCAGTCAGTCCTCAACCCCACCAACCTGACCCCGACGAAGAACGACTCCACCGACGTGTACGCAGTGACCGGCGCGTAACACCCGGCGACGGCAGCGGCGGGTGAGAGCCTCTCTCATCCCGCCGCTCCTGCGTCCGTGTCGGTCTGCTCGAGCTGCCGTCGCTGTTGTCCATCTGACCCGCCCGGGCGGCCTGCCTCGTTACGCTGCCGCCGCACCGATGAGACGCACAGGCCATGCGCAAGCCTGACCCGCTGGTATCCGTAACGAGTGCAAGCGGTCTACGTGCGCGCTGGCGTGGTCGGACGCGCTCCTCGGACTCGCAGCCCGTCGTAGCACGTGCGGCGCGGGCTCGGCAAGGCCGCAAGGAACGCGCCACCCCACTCACCACGCTTACCGTCCGGGTGTTGCGCGGCTGGCTCACCGAGCACCCCGGCGTCCCGGACGATCCGCTGTTCCCGACCCGAACCGGGGCCCGACTCAGCCGCGACGCCGTCGAGCACCGCCTCGCCAAGTACACCGCGACCGCCTGCGCCGCCTGCCCGTCGCTGCGCGGAAAGCACGTCACCACGCATACCCTGCGGCACACCGCGGCCATGCGACTGCTGCACGCGGGGATCGACATCACCGTCATCGCGCTCTGGCTCGGTCACGAGCAGATCGCCACCGCGCACATCTACCTGCACGCCGACCTGACGCAGAAAGAACGAGCGATCGCCCGAGTCATTCCACCGAGCACAAGACCCGGCCGCTACCAGCCACCCGACGCGCTACTTGCCTTCCTCGACCAGCTCTAGTTATGCCGACCCATTCACGCGCATCCCCTTACCCCGCAGGCGATCCGCCGTCAGGTCGGCATAACCCGAAGGTCGGCACAATCGGCGATCAGGCGCGGTCTCAGATGGGAGACCACGCGTGGAATTCCGTACGTGACGCCCTCGCCACAACTCCCGATTGGGCCGCAGCCGCGACAAGGCTAACGAACGTACGGAGGTTGACCGCCAGTCAAACCTTGTAGCGCCCCAGGCGATCAACCGCTGGATGAAGAGGCACCAAGCGAGGCGCGACCGCTCACGAGAACCGTCTGCCGCATGCGGAGACGGACAAGCGAACGCGCGTTATCCGCTCAGATGGAGAATTCTGGGACCGCGATTCCGATGCGGCCGACCGAGATCAATGGCACTGACATGCCGATGACACGACCGTCTCGATTGCCCCCAGCCTAAAGCCAATTGCTTCGGCGTCACCTGGCACCGCGCTTGACCCGTGCGATGAGTTTTCATCGCCCGTAGCGTCACACAGTCATGGACGTTCGCAATCTTGCCGATCTGTACGAGCTTTCGCCGGTGGACTGGGCGGCGGTCGAGGCGCGCCTTGACCGCGGCCTGACCCTGGCGCCAGACAGCGGCGGTGAGGGCCGGCAAGCCTGCTGGCTTACGACGATCAACCCGGACGGGAGCCCGCACGTCAACGGAATCGGCGCGCTGTGGGTGGACGGCACGTTCTGCTTCGTAACCGGTGAACGCAGCCGCAAGGGACGTAACCTGGCGCGCGGGCCGCGGTGCGCGATGAGCGTTTCGATGGACGAGTCGGACCTCGTCGTGGAGGGGACCGCGGAGCAAGTCACCGATCCCACGGCGGTCGCGACCATCGGGCCGGGTGGCGCGACGGGCTGGCATTTCTGAGGGAGAGACATGCTTGATCTGGAACCTGCGACCCGCACGCTCGCCGATCTCGTCGGCGGCGTACGTGATGATCAACTCGACGGACCGACGCCGTGTCCGGGCACGTCGGTCGGCGCCATGCTCGATCACATGGCCGGATTCGCGCTCGCGTTCACCGCAGCCGCGAACCACACCGAGCCACCCGGTGGCAGTCGGCCACCGTCGGCCAGCGCGTCCCGGCTGGCCGACGACTGGCGCACGTTGATACCGGCCAGGCTCGCCGAGCTGGCCGATGCGTGGCGTGACGAGGCCGCGTGGTCCGGCATGACGAAGGCCGGAGGCCAGGACCTGCCCAGCGAGATCGCCGGCGTGATCGCGCTGGACGAAGTCGTCGTGCACGGCTGGGACCTCGCGGTCGCCACCGGTCAGCCCTACGCCGTCGAGCCGCACTTGCTCGAAGCGGTCTACGGATTCGTGCGCGGCTCGGCCGAGCAGAACCCGCAGGGCACGCCGGGCCTGTTCGGGCCGCCGATCGTCTTGCCGGACGACGCCGCGCTGCTGGATCGCGTCATCGGCCTAGCCGGCCGCGACCCCAGCTGGACACCCACGTCCGCCTGACAGGCTGCTCGTTCGGTCACGGCTCTCGAAGCTGAAACAGTGCCTCTCTACTGGTAGCTGACGACCAGCCCGCTCTGTACCGACTGGGCCGGTGCATCGACGGTGAGCGTGCGCGTGGCGGCGTCCCACGTCCACGCATCCGGCGCCGCCTGTTTCCCGTTCACCGTCACCGTCGTCGGCGCCATCGCGTTCAGGAACGCGACCGACCACTGCCGCGGCGAGACCTGCCCCGCGAACGATCCGGCCGCCGGGTCGATCTGGACGAGATGCTTCGGCCCGCCCTCGGTGTAGCGGATCCGGGTGGTCGCGCCGTGCGCATCGTCCGGGCTCGTGCCGTCGTCCTCGTACAGGCTCGCCGAGCCTGACGCGCCGCCGGCGATCGTCACCGTCGCCTTGGCCAGCGGGTTCTGCACATCGTTGGTCACGTCGTCGGTGCGCGTGGTCATGATCCCGCCGGCCCGAATGAAGACCGGCATCGAGTTCAGGTCAGTCGTGACATTCTGCGTCGTCCCGCCCGGGTACGTCTTGCCGGTGAAGTAGTCGGTCCATTCGGCGCCCGGCGGGAACCAGACCGAGGTCGTCGCCGTGGTGCCCGGCGTGGTCACCGGCGCGACCAGGACGTCGGGGCCGTAGAGGTACTCGGCGCCGTCCTGCCCGTACGCGTCCTGCTCCTCCGGGTACTGCAGGTACAGCGGCCGCACCACCGGGATGCCGGTGCGATTCGCCTGCTCGGCCAGCGTGTAGGTGTAAGGCACCAGGTCCTCGCGCAGGTTGAGGAACTTCTCCGCGGACGCCTTCGCCGCGGGGCCGTACTGCCACGGCAACCGGTCACTGTGGTTGCCATGCAGCCGGTCGATCGGCTGGAACGCGCCGAACTGGACCCAACGCGCGTAGAGGTCGTCGGCCTCCTTGGTACTGCCGGGCTCGGCGCCGGCGGTCTGGGTCCCGTCGTTGTTGAAGCCGCCGATGTCGTGGCTCACCGCCGACAGGCCGGTCGCCGACGACTCGCCCGGCGTATAGCCGACCTCGTACCTCAGCGTGGCCCAGTTCGACGTCGTGTCCCCGGTGAAGTGGACGGTCGTGCGCTTGTCGGCCCACGGCCCCGTCGGCAGTCCCCGCTGGCCGCTGTACCCGCCGGCCTGCAACGAGCCGTACGCCCGGGAGAACGCGAACCCGCGACCGACGGTCTTGTCGGAGTCGGTGGCGTACTGCTGGTTGATCCAGGCATCGGGCGTGACGCCCGGCAGCGACGAGACCGACCCGTCGCAGCACCAGTCCAGCCACCAGAAGTCCGCGCCCTGCTGCTCCATCGTCTGGTGCAGGTCGAGGTAGGCCTTGAGCTGGTCCGGGTTGCCCCAGTCGAAGACGTAGCTGCCGCCGTTCTGGGTCAGCCCGCCATTCGCGGTGGTCTGCGCCTGCGCGAATTGCGGATCAGTCGGCACGATGCTCGGGTGGATGTTGAGTGTGTTGTGCAGCCCTTGCGCTGCCGACCAGTCGAAGAACGCTTTCGGGTCGGGGAACTTGGCCGGATCCATCTCCCAGCCGTCCCACGTGCTCGGTGACTTGAAGTCGGTGTCGGTCACGAGCACGTCGAGCGGGACGCCGTCGGCGCGGAACCGCGGCAGGATCGTGTTCTCGTAATCGGCCGCGGTCCGGTCGTAATACTCCGAGTACCAGACGCCGTACGCCCATCTGGGCATCAGCTCCGACGGCCCGGTCAGCCGCGCCAGGTCGGCCAGACCCTGCTGGTAGTCGTGGCCGTAGCCGAAGACGTATCCGTCCTGGTACGGCGTGCCGCCGTGACTGGGCCGTGGGGTTACCGCTTTGGCCGACGGGTCGTAGATCGCCGAAGTGGTGTCGTCGAGCAGGGTCCAGCCGTCCTCGTAGAGCAGGCCGGGCGTGGTCGGCGCCGAGCCGTTGACTCCGTCCAGGCCGCGGCGGTAACCGCCGAGGGGGGCGTGCGGCGCGAGTAGCGGGGCGTTTGGCGAGGTCACCGCGACCGTGTCGATGTTGAGCTCGCAGCTCGCGGCGTCCGGGCAGCCGATCGTGACGTCGTCGGCCCCGGCGGCCAGCGTCACCGGCACCGCGATCGTCCGCCACGACTCCCAACTGCTCGTCGTGGGCAGGGTGGCCGTCGTCGCCGCAGCCGAGCCGACCTGGATCGAGACCGGACGCGGCGCCCTCTGGGCGTTGGAGTAGCGCAGCTGCAGCGCGTACGAACCCGCCCGCGGGACGTCGACGACATGCATGGTGTCGCTCGCGCCGGTGTTGAGCCCGGCGACGAAGCCGACGCCGGAGTAGTCGTTGTGGTCGGTCGCCACAGACGCGGACCCGCCCCTCGTGCCGGACTCGGCCTCGCAGACCGTGCCGAAGTGGCAGTCCTCGGCCTCCGGCTGTGGGGGCGGCGGGTACGGCGATCCTGGCGTGACCAGCGCGAGGCTGTCGAAGTTGACGTTGCCCGAGTCCGACGGCGTGCGCACGACGGTGATCGTGTGCGTGCCCGCGGTCAGGTCGAGCATCGCCGAGACGATCGCCCAGGTGTTCCAGTCGGCGGTGGTCGGCATCGTGATCGCTTGCGCGGCGCCGCCGTCGACCTCGACGGTCAGCGTGCGGGTGGTGTCCTGCCCGTCGCCACCGAGGGAGTTCGCGTAGCGCAGGTCGAGCTGGTACGTGGCCGCGCTCGCGACGTTCACCTGGAACGACAACGAGTTGCCGACGTTCTGGAAGCCGGCGGCGAAGCCCCGGCCGGTGTAGCCGGAGTGGTCGGTCGCGACGGACACCCCGGTGAGGTCCAGGTCCTCCGCCTCGCACAGGATCCCGACCGTGCAGGACGGGACGGCCTGCGACGCCCACGGAGACGCCGTGACGTCCTGCCGGCCGGCCCGCAGCCGCACCGAGAGATTCTCCGGACCGAACGCACCGGAGCCGACCTTATAGCGCAGGGTCATCATGTCGGTCTGGATGGTCAGCCAACCGTCGACCGTCCGCGCGGTGAACCGCGTCGGCGCGAACCCGTCCCGGCCGATCGCGTTGAACGTGGCCGCGTCGACGAAGTGCGCGTCGCCCGCGTACTCGGTGCGGATGAGCGTCGGCGACAACACCTCGAAGCGCGCGTCTCCCGACGTCACCGCAGACGCCGCGGCACCTCCGCCCGGCGCGGCCGAGGACTGCGCCGGGACCGCTATCGCGGATACCGCAACCACCGCCGCGGCCAGCACCGGCATGAGCATGAAGCGTCGACAATGGGTCATTCCGTGTCTCCTGGCTGAGGGCGGCCGCACCCGGGTGACAACGTTGTCACGATTATGGAGACCATATCCGCAGTCGGCTCGTTACGCCAGGGTTAGCCACTTCTAGCCGTTATCGGCCGAGTTACCGTCCGTCCGCGATCACCACCAGGCGATCTTCCTATCGAGGTGGTCCGACACCCGCTCGAACGGAAGAGTCGTCGGCCTCCAGCGCACCGTCGCACCAGAGCCGGCTGCGGGCCGTCTCGCTGTCTTCGCAGTCGAGGCGGCGATGCGGGTGCCCCGCTCGAGGCAGAGCAGAGCGGTCGCGCGGCTGATGCCCGTGGGCGCCGCGGTGATCAGAACGCCGCCGCCCCCTTTACGGGCCCGCCGCTGTGTTGCGCCGCGAGTTCGTCGGCGGCGACTAGCAGCTTCGCGTGGCTGCGTCGGCGGTGACGTAGCCCTGGGCGGCGTAGATGGTGTGGTGGTAACAGAGCGAGCTGGAGTCGGTGTATTCGTAGTCTTGCTGGTCGGTGCCATTGGCCAGGCGGTATTGGCCGCTGCCGTATTCGGAGAGCATGCCGGCGCCCTGAGTGGTGTTGTTCAGGTTGCTGCTGAACGTGGTCGCGCCGTTGTCGACGTTCTGCAGCGAGAGGATCTTCGACTGGCTGACCTGGGCGGGCAGGGTGAAGAAGTCCGTCGACGGCGGCTGCTGGAACATCTCCACCGCGGTGAGCGGGTCTTGCTCGTCGACGGTTCGAGCATGCGTGCCCGTGGGGTCGACTGTCGTCGTGGCGGTGGTGATGCGCTGATCGTTGCGGGTCTGTTCCCGGTAGTTGGTCAGCGCGAAGTCGTTCGTGTTTGTGAAGCCAAGGGTCTGGGTGACAGTCGTGTCGACGCGTCCGGACGAGGTCTGCACCCAGCCGGCGATGGTGTAGCTGCGGTTCGCGGTCACTGTGTAGACGACCGACTGGGTGCCGGTTTGCTGCGTGCTGCCGACCTGCGCGGGGTGTGCGGCAAGGGTGTTCGTGGTGGTCGCGCCGCTGGTGTGCGTCGCGCCCGGGTCGGTCCACAGCAGCAGGTTCGGGGTCAGCCCCCAGTACGACTGCGCATTGCGAACAGAAAGCCCCACTGTGTGGTCGCCACCGTCGACCAGCGAGCCGACGAACGGAGTCAGGTCCAGGTCGCGGGGCAACAGGTTGAACGCGTCCACGGCGGGGATGGGCCGCCACAGCAGCGGATTCACGCCGCCGGTGAATATGTTCGGGAACGGGATCGTGGCTCCGGCAGGCGTGCCGTCCAGCAAGGCGTCCAGTTCCCGGTACGGGCCGCCGCCGCACAGGCCGGCGTCCGGATGCGCGGACACGAACGAGTCGGGCAGGCCGCCGTACCAGAACTCGTCACACGAGTTGCCCTTCGGGTACACCTCCAGATCGGCCCGCGTGAGGTTGGTCGGTACGCCGGACAGCGGGAAATTCGCGACGCTTCCGCCGTCGGAGAGGTACTGGGTGCCGAGGCCGACTACGCGGTTGGGTACCGCGGGGGCCGGGTGGGCGCTGTCGGGCTCGTAGAAGGTCAACGACGCGGAGATGTGCATGACGCCGGTCAGGATGCCGGAAAGATAATTGGGCACGCTGATGGTGTACGGCTGGCCGGCCGTGAACAACGACGTGTACTCGGTGACGTCCCTCTGCGCATGCCAGGTGATCCCGTCGGGATCAGGCTCCGGGGTGGACGTGAAGAAGATCTGCGCTCCGCCGAGGGTGATGCCACCCGCCCGGTCGAATTGGCGGCCGGCCTCGCGCCCGGTCCAATTCAGCACGACTGTCGCCCACGGGCCGGGGCAGTTCGCCGGCGGCGCGAACGTGCCGTGATAGTCCTGCGCGTCGCCGGTCGCACTGTTGGTCACGTAGTCGTTGGCCAGCACCACGGTGCAGGACGGTGTCGACGGGACCTGCACCGGCATGTCCGCGGTGACCGGGTCCTGGTAGTACACGCCTTCTCCGGCGCGGGCGACACCCGGCACCAGCGCGACGGCGACCAGGCCGCCAAGCAGAGCAGTCAGGATTCGCTTGGACATAGCCGCCTCCATCGGGCCGGAGAATTGCCTACAAGGCGTATCAGCTGGCTACGTACCGCACAAGCACCCACATGCCAACCCGGGCTACATCACATGCTGATCATCCGGCCAATGCGGAATGCTCGGTCCTTGACGCCGGCTACGCCCATCACGAAGATCCGGGGCAAACCACGTTGCACCGCGCTGCGAGATGCCGGATCGGCAGCCGTTCAGGAAACAACGGGGAGACGCCATGGCGATACTCGCTCGGGCACGCTGCCGATCCACTGTCGCTGGGGCCATTCTCGCGGTGGCCGTCACGGCGGTCTCGCCCGCGGTCGCAGTCGCAACGCCGTCCGCGCAAGCGACCTCCGACCCGGTGGCCCTCGTCGATCCGTTCATCGGCACGGGCAGCGGTGGTGCACATGTCGGCGACGTCGACGCTTTCCCCGGCGCGTCCGTGCCTTTCGGCATGGTGCAGTTCAGTCCGGATACGCCGCGCCGGCCTGCCGGTGGCGGCTACGCCTATGACGACACGTCCATTACCGGCTTCAGCATGACCCATCTGTCTGGCGTGGGCTGTGGCATCGGTGGCGACATTCCGTTCCTGCCGCTCGCCGGCGCGATCCCAGCCGACCCCGACCACGCGAGCCTGCCGTTCTCTCATGACGCCGAGCATGCAAGCCCGGGCGCCTATGGCGTCACCCTCGGCGGCGCGATCCAGGCTGACGTGACGGCCACGAAGCGGAGCGGACTCGCGACACTGACCTATCCCGCCACCGACCAGGCGCAGTTGCTGGTGAAGGTGTCGGGCAGTCAAGGCGCTCCGTCGAACGCGACGTTCCACACGATCGGCAATAACGAGGTCGCGGGATCGGTCACGAACGGTCACTTCTGCGGCCAGCCCGACTCGTACACCGTGTATTTCGACGCGAGGTTCGACCGACCGTTCACCGCGAGCGGCACCTGGGGCGGTGCCAGTGCCGCGGTGCAGGCGGGCAGCACGTCGGTTACCGCGAAGGGTCATCCGCAGGTGCGTCCCGGCAAGGCGGAGGACATCCCAGCGAGGAGCAGGCTGAGCACGAACGCCACCGCCGCGCCGGGCTCGGTCGTCGCTGGCGGCTACGTCACCTTCGACACCCGCGCGACGCGGACGGTCGGCATGCAGGTCGCACTTTCCTATGTGAGCGAGGACGGCGCACGCGCGAACCGCATCGGCGAGACGACGAGCTTCGGCGCGGCGCGCTCGGCGGCCGGTGCGGCGTGGAACCAGCAACTCGGCAAGATCGCGATCACCGGCGGCAGCAGCGCAGAGCGCACCAGCTTCTACACGGCGCTCTACCACGCCTCGCTGCATCCGAGCCTTTTCAGCGACGCCGACGGCCGCTACATCGGCTTCGACAACAAGATCCACAGCGTGCCCCGAGGGCATGACCAGTACGCCTACTACTCCGGCTGGGACATCTACCGTTCGCAGATTCCCCTGCTGGCATTGATAGATCCGGGGCAGGCGAGCGACATGGTCTCCTCGCTGCTGCGCGACGGCGACCAGATGGGTTTCCTGCCCAAGTGGCCGGTAGCCAACGGCGAGAGCGGCGTGATGAACGGCGACGCCGCCGATCCGATCATCGCCGGCGCATACGCGTTTGGCGCGCGCGACTTCGATGTGTGGCATGCCGTCGACGAGATGGTGCACGGCGCCGAGGCGAGCGGGCCGCCCGCGCAGGGCTGGTACGTCGAGCGGCCGTCGGGTGCGGCGTACCTGGCCAACGGCTACGTGCCGAACACTCAAGCGACGTCGATCTCGCCGGTGCCCAATGGTGCGTCGGAGACACAGGAATACGCGATCGCCGACCTGGCCGTTGGCCAGCTTGCCAATGCCGCCGGACGCACCGACGTCGCCTCTCGGTTCAGCTCGCGTGCTCAGAACTGGTCCAACATCTTCAACACGTCGACGGGATACATCCAGCCGCGTGATGCAGACGGCGCTTTCCCGTCCGGCGACCCGTTGCTGATCACAAACGGCTTTGGGCAGAGCGGTTTCCAGGAGGGCAACACCGCCCAGTACACGTGGATGGTCCCGCAGAACCTTCCCGCACTCATCGACGGCATTGGCGGCAAGGCAGCGGCGCAGGCGAGCCTGGATGAGTACTTCACCGAACTGAACGCCGGCCCGAACGATCCGCATCATTGGCAGGGCAACGAGCCGACGTTCGCCACGCCGTGGGTCTACAACACCGCGGGCGCCCCGTGGAAGACGCAGGCCACGGTACGGCGAATCCAGTCCGAGTTGTATCAGCCGATTCCTGGAGGCGAGCCCGGCAACGACGATCTCGGCGCGATGTCGTCGTGGTACGTGTGGGCTTCTCTCGGCGTCTACCCGCAGGTTGCAGGCACGTCGCTGCTCTCGGTCAACTCGCCGCTCTTCTCACGCATCGTCATCGACGCAGGCCAGGGCCGTCGCGTCGAGATCAACGCACCGGATGCCGGCGACGGCCGCCCGTATGTCGACACCTTGCGCGTCAACGGTCGCTCGACGACGCGCACCTGGCTCAGACTCCCGGCAGGCCCTGGCGTGACACGTCTCGATTTCACGCTCGACAGCCGGCCGAACCAAAGCTGGGGCACCGGCCCGACCGACGGCACACCGTCGTTCGCCCCTGGGCCGGTGACATTCCCACCGAGCACACGGGCATTCGTCCGCACCGACCCGACCGCGCTGCACCTCGCCGGTGGCGAGTCGGCGACTGCGGACGTGATCGTCGACAACACGCTCGGGAGCCACCCCGCGTCCGTCACCTGGACGGCAACGCCGACGACCGGCATCTCCGTGTCACCGACGACCGGCACGGCAGCGACGCCCGCCGGCGGCACGTCGTCGTCGAACATCGAAGTGAGCGCACCGGCCGACGTGCGCGACGGCCTCTACGAGGTCACGATCACCGCGCACGACAGCAACGGCGCGATCCTGCCGACGGCGCACCTGCGCATCACGGTCGGCCACCCGGCGCAGGCCTACGTGTCGAACTACTCCGACAACACCGTCACGCCCGTCGACACGGTCACCGACACGGCCGGGGCGCCGATCCCGACCGGCAGCGGTCCGGACGGCGTTGTCGTCCTGCCCGACAACAGCGAGGCGTACGTCGCCAACAACAACACCAACGACGTCACAGTGATCTCGACGGCCGACAACCACGTGATCACCACGATCCCGGTTGGCTCGATCGCCGCAGACGTCGCCGCGTCGGCCGACAGCAGCACCGTCTGGGTGAGCAACTACGGCGATGGCACCATCCAGCCGATCGACACCACCACCCACACCGCTGGAGCTCCGATCACCGTTGGCCCCAACCCGCAGCGGCTGCGGTTCTCACCGGACGGCAGCCAGATCTGGGTACCTGATCAGGGCAACGGGACGGTGAGCGTCGTCGATGTCGCCACCAAGGCCGTTGTGCACACGGTCACGGTCGGGCCGGCGCCGTTCGGCGTCGCATTCGGCCAGAACAAGGCCTACGTCAGCAACACCGGCAACGGGACGCTGTCGATCATCGATACGAGCAGCTACGCCGTCATCGGCACGCTCACGGTCCCCGCGCCGAACGGCCTTGCCAACACGGGTGATCTGGGGCTCGTGTACGCGAGCCTGAACGGCGGCGGCGTGCAGCCCATCAACACCGACAAGGACCTGCTCGGCACGCCGATCCCGTTCGGCTCCGGCACGTACGCCGTGCGGTTCACCGACGACGGTTCCACGGCATGGGCCGTCGACTCCAACACCAACGACATTCAGCAGATCGACGTAGCCACCGGCACGCTCGGTGCCAAGGTCACCGTCGGCAATGTCCCCGACGGCATCGGCCTCACCCACTAACAGCGTGTCGGGGTTGAACCGCACGGTCGCGATCGCCCCGCTGGTCCGGCTCTGACAACCGCGCCGCAGCCGAGCCGGCCAGCGGCATCCAGCGGCTCAATAGGTGTGCCGCGCCGCCCGCCGAACGCTTGCGCAGCTATTGACGCAATCGGTGGTGGTAACTGAACGCGACGCGTACGACTCGACACGCCAAGCGCTGCTTGCGGTCTTGCGCAGAGCTGTCGCACGCGGCGAAGTCAAGCCCGCCGCCGTCACCGACCTGTGCGCCGAGATCCTGCCGCCGTGCTCATGCACCGTGCCGTACTACAGACGCGCCCCGCGGGAGCACGCGTCAGCCTCAACTTCGAGAGCACGTGGCAGATGACCCGGGACAGTTAATGAGCAACCCCCTCGACGAAGGTGTGGGTCCCTTGGTGGTCACATCGCGGACAGCCGGCTGGTCGCTGCCGAGCCACCGATCGGCTCGTCAGTACCGCTGTTCTTGACTCCGGATATGTGAGCGTGAACACTATTTGTGTCAGTACGGCTAGCTCACCCGCACGAAACTCTCTGGAAACCAGTGCCTCCTTCCGAAGTGAGGTCGAGGGCCGCGTGACTTGTGAACGTTAACGACCCTCGATCTGCCGTGGTCGGCGCCGGCTTCGGCAGGCTGCCGGGACGCGTGCGGATCGCCGACGGCAGCGAGCTCGGTGCGGCCGTGCCCGGATATGCCCACGGGTCGTCGGTACGGGAGCGGGGTTCGCCGGCGGGTGTCTGGGGGAACGCACCGACCTTGGCCGGCAGATCCGGGTGGACGGCCGCAACCGGCAAGCGGCGCAGCTCGCGGGCACCAATACCGGGGTGGCATCCGGGTACGAGCTGGACGCGAGCGCCGCCGCCTCATCGCGCGCGTAGCTGCGGGCCCGTCGATGCACGCAGTCCGATGCCGTCAGCTCGCGCCGGTTCTTGCGTAGACGGATCGTCGGTTGCACTTGGTTGGCCCATCTGCCGTGGTCGAACTGCGCAGCGCGGTCAACGGCGCTCGCCAGGATCAGAGACACCCATCTCCATCGGCGCTAACGAGCACCCGTTAACGCCCCGTGTCTGCTGGCGGCTCTGCCGAGCCAAGCTCGACTCAGCCAGCAGATGAACGATAGGAGCTCATCCACCATGTTCAGCTCCCCCATCTCGCGCGCACGCCTGAGGACCCTCGCCGCAGGTATGGCGATTGCGCTCTTGCCGATTGGCGTCACGTTCGCTACGGCCACAGCGGCGCAGGCGGCGCAGTCGGTTCCCCCGCCCAGACCGCATGGCCCATGTGACATCTACGCCGCCGCCGGCACCCCGTGCGTGGCAGCCCACAGCACCACCCGGGCGCTGTGGGCCTCCTACAACGGCCCGCTGTACCAGGTCAGGCGCGCGTCGGACAACGCGGTCAAGAACATCGGCGTCGTCGCCCCGGTCGCCTTGCCGTTCCCGGACGCGGGCGGATACGCCGACGCGGCCGCGCAGGACGCGTTCTGCGCCAACACGACCTGCTTGATCACCGTCCTCTACGACCAGTCCCCTATGCACAATGACCTCACCCAGGCACCCCGCGGGGGATTCAGCGGGCCGGCTATGGGCGGCTTCAACAACCTCCCGATCGCTGACATGGCGCCGATCACGATTACCGGCCACAAGGCCTACGGCGTCTTCATCGAGCCGGGCATGGGCCTTCGCGACGACGACCCCGTCGGCACCGCGGTCGACGACCAGTCGCAGGGGCAGTACTGGGTCATCAACGGCCGGCACTTCAACAACGGCTGCTGCTACGACTACGGCAACGCCGAGATCGACAGCCGCGACGACGGCAACGGCACCATGGAAACGACCTATTACGGCAACGCCACGGCTTGGTATCACGGGAATCCTCCGGGCCCGTGGATCATGACCGACCAGGAGAACAACCTGGTGGGTTGTGTCAACCCGGGCAGCACGTCCAAGCTCTGCGCCGACCTGCCGAGCATCACCGACCGGTTCGTGACCGCCGTGGCCAAGGGCGAACCGCACCACTGGGCCTCCCTGGGCGGAAACGCGCAGCAGGGTGCCCTGTCGACCATGTTCGACGGGCCGCGCGTCGACTCCTCCTATGACCCGATGCGCAAGCAGGGAGCGATCCTGCTGGGCAACGGCGGCGACAACAGCAACGCTTCCCAGGGCACCTTCTACGAGGGCGTCATGACGAACGGGTACCCGACGGACGCCACCGACAATGCGGTGCAGGCCAATGTCGTGGCAGCCAAGTACGACGTGCAGCGGCTGAGCCTGGCGCCAGCGTCGGCGACTGCCACTCCGCCAGGACTGCAGACGTTCGCACCGGGCTCCTCGCAGGACACCACCGTGACGTTCAAGAACACCACGGGATCACCCGCGGCGGGCGTGAAGTTGAGCATTTCCGTGCCCAACAAGCAGTGGACGTCCTTCGTCCCGGGCACCACCGACACGTCGGTGACGTTCCCGGACCCGATCGCGCCCGGCGCGAGCGTGAGCGCGACCTTCAAGGTCACCTCGGGACCGGCGAGCTTCAACGGCGACCTGATCGGCAACGCCTCGTGGACCAACCCGATGAACGGCGCGAGGCAATCCGAGACGACGGCCGAGAAGGTGCGCAACGTCAGCCCGATCAAGATCAACGAGTTCCGCACGGGCGCGACCGGCAACTCGACCAACTCATTCATCGAGCTCTACAACGCCAGTGCCAGTGCCGTCGACGTCTCGCACTGGACCCTGACCGAGCACCCGGCCCAACAGGCCGTCTTCTCGACGGTGACTGTCCCGGCCGGCACGACGCTCGCGGCCGGCGGCCACTACCTGCTCGGCCTGTCCAACTCAGGGCTGGCGGCCCCCGCCAAGGCGGGTGACACCACCGTCAACGTGAGGAGCACGACCGGGATGAACGTCGGCGACCCGATCGTGATCGACAGCGGCGGCAACACCGAGGCCGCGACGATCAGCGACATCCCAGCAAGCGGCGCGACCGGACCGCGCGTGGCCGGCAAGATCGGCAACGCGGTCAAGCTCAACGGCGGCGGCGAGTACGTCAACCTGCCCAGCGGGATCGTCAGCGGCCTGTCCGACTTCACGGTGTCGGCCTGGGTCAATCCGTCGTCCGACGCCACCTGGTCGCGCGTATTCGACTTCGGCACGGGCACCAACACGTACATGTTCCTGACCGTCGACGGGGGCGGGGCGGGTCTGCGGTTCGCGATCACGACCGGCAGTGGCGAGCAGCAGCTCACCGGCGGCGGGCTGTTGCCGCTGAACACCTGGTCGCACGTCGCGGTGACACTGTCCGGCACCACCGGCACGCTGTACCTCAACGGCGCCCCGGTAGCGACCAACCCGAACATGACCCTGCACCCGTCGAACCTGGGCAACACCAACCAGAACTGGATCGGCCGCTCGCAGTTCGGCGCCGACCCGTTCCTCAACGCCACCGTGGACGACTTCAACATCTACGACCGGGCGCTGTCCCAGACCGATGTCGCCACCCTCGCCACTGGCCAGGCCGGCGCCGGCGACGTCGCCGACTACAAGTTCGACGAGGCCGGCGGCGCCACCGCGCTCGACTCGTCCGGCAACGGCCGCACCGCGACGATCGTCAGCCCCGGGACGGCTGCCAGCGCCAATACGCCGCTGTGGCAACCCCTGCCCGACGGCCCGGTGATCACGATCCCGACCGGCTCGACCAACGTGCCTGTCACGAGCACATCGGGTTTCACGGTCGGCCAGAAGATGGCCGTCGGCTACGGCGACAAGTTCGAAGTGGCCACGGTCACGGCAGTCGGCCGGGCCGGCACCCAAGCGCGGCTGTCCGCGGCGGCATCCGCGGGCGCGACCAACATCAAGGTCACCTCCACTACCAACATCTCGGTCGGTGACAAGATCCGGCTGGACATCGCCAGCCCGGGTCACGGCATCGACAACGTCACGGTCACCGCGGTCGGCACCTCGGGCGCGACCGGCACGGGCCTCACCCTGGCCGCCCCGCTGAGGTTCGACCACTCGTCCAACCTTCCGTTCAGTGATCGAGGGACTGGGATCAGCTTCACTCCGGCGACGGCCTTTGCGCACTCGAGCAACGAGCCGGTGCAGGCGCTCGGCGGCGGGATCACGCTCGACCACCCCCTGGCCCACGGTCACGCGATCAACGCGCCTGTGCGTGACGCCGTGGTCACGACGGCGGGCTACCAGGGGTCACCGGCGCCCGACCAGTGGTTCGGGGGACCCGCCTTGTCCGCCGGCTCCGGCAACATGGTGCTGCGTGACGCCCAGGGTCGGGTAGCTGACAGTCTCAACTACGGAACCCTCGTCGACCCAGGGGCCGCCGAGGGTTACCAAGGCGGAACCGGGAGTGGCTGCACAGTGGCCGCACCAGGCTCGGCCAGTGGCGCGGGGAGGAGCGCGAGCCGCTTTCCCGACGGCAACGACACCGACAGCAACTGCGCCGATTTCATCACGTCCAGCAATCCCACGCCTGGTGGGGCCAACCTCTTCACTCTCGACCCGGGTCCGCTGGTCTCGCTACAGGCCACGACACCCGGTAGCACCTCGGACTACATCAAGCACGACGACTCAGACGACGGCGTGATCACCGCGCCGGTGACGTCGGGCAGCTCGGACACCGACAAGCGGGATGCCACCTGGGTGGAAGCGGCCGGCCTGGCCAACCCGAGCTGCGTCTCGTTCGAGTCGATCAACAAGCCCGGAAGTTACCTGCGGCACCAGAACTTCCGGTTCCACCTGCAACCCAACGACGGCAGTTCGCTGTTCTCCCAGGACGCGACGTTCTGCCAGATGCCGGGCAACAGCGGTCAGGGCGTGTCGTTCCAGTCGGTGAACTTCACGACCAGGTACATCCGAGCCTTCGAGAACACCGTCTACCTCGCCAGCAACGGCGGCGACAACCCCTGGGACACCACCACCTCCTTCGCGGACGATTCGAGCTGGGTGGTGGCTACACCGTGGGCACACGCACCGTGATGCAACGACAACTGACACCGGACACGTCGACGCCGAGAACACGGCGTCGGCCCTGACCAGTCGCTTCCGGTGCCCGCTGTGGACAGTGGGCACCGGAAGCGATGGCCCGCACGTTTGACACAGTGCCCGCGCCCGGCGAG
>Ga0137379_10001276_pt1 | contig 23059 bp, 21 predicted proteins | sample SagtaG_18_FD_104812 | JGI IMG/M metagenome (GOLD analysis project Ga0137379, IMG submission 104812) | Vadose zone soil microbial communities from Sagehorn Ranch, Mendocino, California, USA - Sage2_L_80_16 metaG | ecosystem: Environmental > Terrestrial > Soil > Vadose zone | place: USA...
CATGAGTTCCTGCTGCACTTTCATCGGAGCCCCGGTTTCATCGAGCAGGGTCCGGAAAGTGTGCCGAAACGTGTGCCAGCCGATACGTCCTATGCCGCAACGAATGCCTGCGGGAATGATATGACGCCGCTCTACTCCCCAGGGATACCAGGGCATCGTGCCAGCCACGTAGGGGCTCGCAAACACCCAGTCCTCGGGATTTTTGAAGAGCGTCGTGCGTTGCCAACGCAAGAGCACCTCGGCTAATGCGGGATCGAGCGGGATGCCTGCGTTGGAGTATCTGGTCTTCACATCGCTCACTACTCCGGTGACGATGCCTCTCCGCACGAGGAGCGTGAGGTCATCCCAGAGCACGTCACACCACTTGATGGCGAAGAGCTCGCTGCACCGAAGCCCCGTGGCGAGATCAAGGATAACCATCGTGCGGAAGGGCTCGTCGAGCTCTTCGAGCAAGAGATGGCATTGTGCGACGCTCAAGACTACCGGCTCACGCTGCCGTTTGCTCGTGCCCCGGACCCGCACGAGCTTCATGGGATTCTCGCCGATCTCGGTGAGTTCCCATCGCATCGCGCAGTTCAGGAGCACGCGCATGAGATTGTGGAGATGCCCTCTGGTCCTCGGAGCCAGGTCGAGCCCCTTCAGCCACTGCTCCACCGCGAAGGGTTTTACCTTGGAGATCGGATAATTCCCCCATCGCGGTTTGATCTGGCTCGTGAGGTATGACTTGTACGCATTGGCGGTCGAGTGGCGCAGCTCGGCGAGCTCTGTTTCGAGATATCGGTTCACGAGCATTCCCATCGTGACCGCATGTCCTTGAATATGGTCAGAGTTCACATCCAGCTTGCGATGTTCGATGACCCGCCACGCATTGGCTTCAGTTTTGAGCATCGAGACCGAACCGATTACTTCTGCTCGCTTTGTGGAGCCGCCGTCGGACTTTCGTTCCCGCCAGCGGTACACGAAGACAAGCCCTTGCTTTTTCGACGGCCGGGTTTCAATCCAGCCGTGCTGATACGTGTTACGAGTTAGCCGCAACATCATGCTCTCCTTTTGGGATTAGAGGAGAGTTGCGGCGCAACCCTGTTGGCCTTCAATGACGAGCTTACACTGGTTCGCAGCAACGCGTCCAAGTCCGATGGACGGAGAAAACCAATGCCTAAGATAGTCGGCAAGATGCTTCGAGAACACCTTCTTGAAATCATCCGCTTGTCCTCTCCAGCTGTCGTGCAAGTCTGGACCCTTCATTCTTGGTTTCAAACAAACCCAACGAAACTGAACCCGTTGCCGCTTATGCTCCATCCGATTTCTCCTGTAATCGGCACGGATGGCGCGACGAATTTGTCTGAGATTGCAACCATGAGTCCAGTTCCGATGCACGAAAATACCAGTGACCTGCAATTTGATATCCGGGAACCCGTTTGTGACGGACATAGCGCTGCAGAGTCTTGACATGGATGTTGCCAAGTAACCTGGCTGCCTCACAGCTGCCAATTAGGGGTTCAAAGCAGTGCGGAGTCGTCTCAGATGGACGAAATCGCACAGAAGGTGCAGCATCGTCTTTTTCTCCCCCCGTGGCCGCGCGGGGGGACGCGGCATTGTGGCCGCAATCATGACCAGCGACCAAACGATTGCGACCGGGTGAAGGCTTTGGTAACGTCTGGGTCTCCTCCCAAAAGGAACTTTCGTTTGGTGTAATACCTACTGTGAAGCGTGAGCCATGTCGTCGGTCAGACGCTGGGTTCTCACGCACGCCGAATTGGGGGCGGTCGTTCATGTACGTTTATTTCAATTCCAGTTGGAACGACTCTCCTTTCGAGCTTGGTTCGTGAGTACTGGCATGTTGGCCTGAGAGCCAGGACTGGAAGTCTTTGTCTTTGCGATAGACGAGTTTCAGGGCCTCTGTCACGACGTAGGACGGAGAGCAATCGAGGAACTCTGCATATTTCGCAAGGTTCACCTTTGCTTTGTCGTCGAGCCGTAGTTGGACGACCGTGGTTTTGGGTTGTTTGGGTGGTGCTTTCAATACTGCCATCGAGATTCTCTCCTTTGGTTGATTGGGATTGTTTCTTCTCTGCTTTCAGGTTCGCTTACGTCCGTGTATGCACGCGGGCAAAACACGGTCACGGTATAACCGTGACGGGCGGGAGCGACCCCAAAGAATTTTGGGCGGCTGAAAGCCGGCCAGAATGGGGTCGCTCCCGCCCATCTTAGTGTTTTGCCCGCGTGCAAATCCGTTCCCTTCAGTTTACGCATCTGGTTATTTCTCTTGCGCTTGTCGCTCTTCCGCTCCGAAAGCTGGCTCGAAACCTGGGCCGAAAGTCCCTTGCAATGGCTGCGTCACCTTCGTCAGTCCGGTCCGTGAGACTTGCGTGCAACGCTGGGCTGAAAAAGGGCGGTCTGACCGTCGACGAGTTCGGTGCTGAAACAGACTTCCTGCTTGGGCGCGAGGTCGCGAAACTCCGCTTGGATTGTGTCGGAGGAGGCGCGTCCTTGCACCCATTGGCAATAACGAATGTCGGTCAGGGCGTCGTTAAATTGCTTGGCTGCGCGGTTGAGAAACTCGAGGTCGTCATCGTTCAACTTGCCGTATTGTTTGGCTTCCCAAAGCTTGCGCAGGGTGAAATAGCGGAGGACTTGCTTGCCGGGATCAATGTTTGGAGCCCGTTGCGTGATAGTGAGGAACAGTTTCCGGGCGGATTCAAAGTGAGTGGAGCGCGTGGCGATGTACACAAAACTGAGCAAAGGCAACGCGGAAAACAGGGTGGCGTAAGCCAGAAGATGAGTTTCGAAACTGGCGAGCGTCATTAGGCCGGGATCGACAAAACTGAAGGTGACCACAGGGGAGAGAGAAGATTCGGGAGCAAAGAAGAGGGGAAACTTGTCAACGAAATATCGGTCAGTCGTCTTGTGGCGAATCGCTCCCGAGTAGCGTTTGGCAGGCAGAATCCCCCTGCTAATGCCGAGCTTGCTGCAAAAATAGTCCACCTTCTCGGCTTCCGTTTCGAAGTAGCGGTAGTCGAGATGGGCCAATACGAAATCCAGAATCGCGAGCTTGGTGCGGATGTACTCAACGGAATGTTCGCGGCGATTGCGAAGATTCTCTCGACCAACAGCTCGATAAATTAGACGGGAGTGGAGGTGATAAATACGTCCGTTGCGCAGGAGCAGCTTTGCTGTTGCATGACCCTTCCCGAGCAGTTTCTGCGTGAAGGTCATGCTCTTTTCTCCGCTCTTGGCTCCGGTGAATTGCAAGTACTGGCGCGTTGAGAAATAACTGGAATGCGTCGCCACGATATAGAGGAAGCGGGCTTCGTCCTCGGTGTAGCCAAGGCTCCGGAGGTTCTCGAAACTAGATTCGGAAAGTGTCATGGTTCAAAGACTCAGAATCGCAGCTGTGATTTCGTGTTCATCACGCACGCGGCGAAGGCCTGCCGCGTCTTTGGATCGCGCGTAGAGCTGAAAGCCGGCGCGTGCTTTTTCCGCCAGATGCCCGGCGTGGTAGTGCCTTGTGGCGAGTTCCAAATCAAGACGCGCAATTTCGTTTTCTTGAGTGGCGTACTCGATCCGCAAATCGGGAAAACTGACCTTGCCGCGGACCACAGGAAGCTGTAGGTCGCTCGCGAAAGTCTCCTTGAGTCTCTGGGTTTCTCCGTGGCCTCGTGCTTGAGCAGCGCGGCCAAGTCTTTGGTAGAGCTTTTCCTTGAGTTCGTAATCCAACTGAACGCCGAGGACCTTGCCACCCTTGCGTTCGATCTCATCGGCGGCTTTGTGATACATCCGGTAGAGATCAGTGTCGTGCTCTGCTTCCTTGGGCTTCACTAGGCCGGAGTAGATGGCTTGGCCGTCTGGCACGAAACCATGTCGGCGAATCAGGCGTTGCCCTTGATCGGTGAGTGTGAGAACTCGGCACGATTCCTTCTTAAGGGTAGTAGTTCTTCGCTGCTCGATAAGCCCATGGCGCGTGAGGTTCCGAAGGTCACTCTGCATTCGCTCTCGGTCGCCGTTGTACGCAAGGGTTGCGAGATCGTCGACGCCTACGACGCGGAACTTGCCCACTTCCGTGAGCGTGTGGATTTCAGAGCGTCGAAGGACATAGGTTCGGTCGCGATCCGTGTATTGCGAGCGGTCACGCTCCTCAAGAGTCTCTTCCTGCCGGCCCTCACGGGAGATGGCTGGGGGACTGTCCTGTTGGCGGTCGCGGTTCTGAGCAATGGGGTGGTCGGAGCTGGATTCTGCCTCGCGGACCTTCTGGAGCTTTAGCCTTACGCTCGCCCGAGTATGCCAATCGGTGGCACTTCCTCGGCTCCGATCGCGACTAGAATTGGCACGTTCACGCTCCCAGCCTGCATCGCGAAAATCATCAATTTCGGGTCCGTCGTAGCCTCGCGACACGATAATCCCTCCTTTAAGGTTGTTAGCCAGGTCCCCGCGGCCCAGTGGCGACCTTGGCCTCGCAGGATTCGACCTGAAAACTCCCCTACCTATACAGAGGCCCTGTTTTGGCAAAACCGCACCGGCTTTTTCGAAAAATCTGGCCCAAGGTGACGGGGACCGTGCTGGACAGCCCTGTTCGTTTGCTTTTGACCCGGCCTAGGTGAACGGCGAGGCGCAAGAAATGGACATATTTTGTCTAGGGGCCGGCGCCGAACCCAGGTGCAAGCAATAACGCTCAGTGGCTGACCGAAGTGGGACGGCTCCACCAAGCCAAAGTAGAATCGGCAACAGCTTCCCCCTACTTACTCAGAGGCCCGGAAAATGAAAAACGTGAGGAAAAATATTGGTACCAGTACATTTTTTCCGAGAGAGGGTCCTGACCGAACCTCGGTGCGGATGTATTCGATTTGGCCGTCATAAGAGGTAATCACTAAGAAGCCGGGGTCTACCATTCCGAGAACCTCACAACAGACCGTCGCGCCATTGGACTCGCGCCCCGTCGCCTTTCGATCTAACCTTGGCCGCAATAAGGGGGCAGTTTAACCAGGGCGAGCCGGTGGAATCGCGACACAGCGGACAATGGGCGTCAGCCGTTGGATGACAATCCCAACGACCTCTAAAGACGTCTTGAAGCCCTGATGTTGGGTGACCGGATATGCCTGGTTAACGCAGTCGCAGTCGACCGCGGTCTTGCTTTTCTCAATTCAACTTCTCGCTTATCTCCGACTGGGACTTTGATTGCGACGGTCGTCTTGAATTCAAACACTTCGGAGCTCCTCATTTAGGACCGCAATGCAAACGCGGTTACTCACCGCTTACCCGCACAGTTTGAGACCGCTGAGGCGGCGTCTTCTTAGGTGTCGCGAGCCAGGGTACTGTGCTCAAGGAGAGTACCAAAGACATATCTTCCAACAGCTTCGCTCTCTAGATCCCCAAGCCCCGTCAGTAATTTCAAGAGACTTTTTAGTTCCCGGGGATGAAATCTGTCTCTGGCTCTCAGCCAACTGAAGATGGGTCCCCATGTAGGGGCGAAGTGATACATCCGGCCCGTCAGCCAGTTGAAGAGCAGAGGACCTGCGCTCTCATTGCGGCTCTCGAAAATTACGAGCTTGGCATATCGCTCGTCAAAGCGGAAAGATGGGCCCTCCAGCCAATTATCAGCATCCCAGATGGTTGCTTGGGATCCATCCAGTTCTTTTTGGCTAACTCGGGCAGCCAGTCTTCGGTACCGATCCACGACGTATTCCACGTCTTCCTCTGACATGGCCGGATCCTCGACCGCTAGGTGGTTCGCACAGAATTGGGCCTGACCTGACATGTCGCTATTGCAGTCCAATACCCTGAGACCGAATCGTTCAGGACTCCGTCCGATGGCGGAGGACTTCGTCGCCTCGAACGGAAAGATACTGATCCCGACAATACCGTCGAGATTGTTCTCAATCACCTCGAATGCTTCGAGAGCTTCCTGGCGCGTCGTCGTGGGAAGGTTGGGGATCAGGTTTACCTGAAGTTTGATACCGGCTTTCCGGCAATTCTCAAGAAAACGCAGCGTCATGTCGCGAGTGGCCCTCTTGCGAACTAGTCCGAGTACTCTGTCAATGACGGTCTCTATTCCAATGCAGAGCGATCTGCAGCCGGAAGCCGCCATGATTTCCAAGGTCTCTATGTCGAACTTCGGGTCTACCATGGCGAAAGAATGCCATTGTATTTCGAGTCCGGATTCGATGATGGCCTTACCCATTTCTCGGCCGACTTTTGGGGGGAGAGCTTCTGTTATCAAACAAAACCGCGTGACGCCGTACCGATTGATGTCCCAACTGACCTCTTGGATTAGGCGATCGACGGCCTGGGGTCGGTATCGCCCAGCGGTTGCAGGATAGAGCTCCACGTAATCACAGTAGGCACACTGTCCCCAGTAGCACCCCTCGGCTTGGCGCACCGAAATCTCTGGTGTTGCGAGCCGATCAAGAAGATTCTTTTCGTAGAGTCCGAATGGCAGTTCGGTCAGTTTGGGCAGGTTCGGTACACCGGAAGTGCCTGCGAGCTGACCCTTTGAAATGGACAATACGCCGGGAACTCGCCATGGCTCATCCCCACCTAGCGAGAAGTAGTTCGCGAGGTGGAGCAGTGGAAGTTCTCCCTGATACCTCACCACCGCATCGATCGCCTCGTGTGCCCGCATTAGGGACGCGATGTCTTCGCGGTTTAGGAGCGTGATCGTGGAACCTCCGAGAACAACGCGGACGGCGTAACGCTTCCGCAACATTTTGGCCAGGACCAGAGCACATCCGAGCTGCGGACCCATCGGAACGGAAATGCCAACTGTATGAATAGTGTACGGGAGGCCATCCAGTACGCCACTCTCGTCGAGAAACTCTTGGAAGGCTCGTGTTTGGGGGAGTTCCCAAAAAGCAGAGGATATCACCGTCGCCAACGGCGGGTCCAGGAAGTACGAATAACTCATCGCGCCGAGAAGCTCGAGTGGTGCCTTGGGATGCTCTGCTGGATAAACTTTCCCATACGGGTCTCGAAAGCAATCACTTTTCTCGGCGAGCACTCGGGCCGCGCATAGCTGTCTGAGGAGAGGATTCAGGGTCAGATTTTTTTTGCCAGCCACCGACGAGAGTAGTTGCTCCTCATGTGTAAGTACCCCACGTATGCTCGTGGGCCCCACTGACCATTCCAGCAGAGCCTGGTTGAGATCAAGTTGCGCGGTCGGAACTCCATTGGCATCCAGAAACGCCGCAAGTACGGCTGTGGACGGATAGTAGCGCCCGAAATTTGAGTACACTACCGGTGGGAAAATCAGTAAAACCTCAGGCGAAGCCATAACGACGTTACCTTTCGTTGTCACTCGGATGTACCGAATGCCAATGCGGCAAGTGGCTGCTCGAACATTGGATTGAGCCCGAGCTCAAGAGCGAGCGGGTCATCGAAGAATTTCGTTAGAATGGCGGCTACGAAACCAAGTTCCCTTACCCTGTGACCTAGGGAGTTCAGCATCGCTCCAGCTGCGATTAGTATCTCCCGATAGTGGCGCTCCCCTCCTTCGCCATCATAGCGGACCATTCCACACGCAACCATGAGCCCGACACTACCGCAAAGCACCGAGTGGTCGCTCACAATCTTGGCTTGAGACTGGCCATCAAGCACATGCCGCACGAAGATGAGCTTTTGTCCTGTCTGCCGGTAGAAATAGCTCCCCGGACTAAGACCTCTGACGCGCCAGGCCAGAACGTAGGTGCTCAGGCGCAATTCAGACCCAGATATGTCCTCGTGCCAAAGCATAGAAGAATTCCATCCCGTCAGAATCCTCCCTACCGCATTGAGGGATACGATTTCCAGGGGATTCGAATGAGGGAGTGACTGTTCTGGAACCGACGGCCAAAATAACGATTCTCGCTGACTGTCATCCGCAAGTATCGTGCCCGGTGCTTCTTGAGCGAGGAGCTCATGAGCTCGCAGGGATCTTTCGTGGACGACCGGGTATGCTCGGCCCTGACGGGGCCACACCTTACTGTTTTCATGAAGGAGGGGGGCGAGATTTGACGGCAGCCCTTTTCCGTACGTGATCAATTCCAGCAACAAGCGAGAACACATACTTCCTTCCTAGCAAAAAGGGTGTACTGCGGAATTGACGCTCGTGCCCTTTCCCGGTCGCTTCAACTGGTGATGGGTTCCTTCCACGCGCGCACTCTGCAACATTCGGCGATACCGTCCGGGGTTGAGAGGTTGCAGCCCGGGCACGATGATCCGCCGAATTGACCAGCCAGCACTGGCGATCTCTGGAGTTGAGAGATCGCACCGATAAACGTCATATCCTGCCTGACTAACCATGCTGACTAGGCGCGGTAACAGTGCGTTTTGCCTCTCTCCTGAGTCGATAGGGTGGAAGCACGGGATGCTTCGCTTTCCAAAAATCCAAGTTGAGCGAGCCGCGCTTTCTTTTCGCGCCCACGCCAGCCCGTGCTCCTGGTAGGTCTTGGGATCATCGGTGAAAGGATCCAAACATTGCTCTCCAAAGAGAGCAATGCCGAGTTTCAGGGTATAGCGAGTAAATGCAGCTTCGCAGAGAGCTTTCTTGGCAGCGGTACGAACGTCCAGTGCAGCACTGCTCCCGAACGCCACGTGAGGCATCGATGAGTCATCATAGATAGCTGCCACACAGACTGGGACAGGGATGTCAATTGTGACGAGCGCGAGTCGTATCTCTGCGCTTCCTCGCCTGAGGGAGTGGATGACAAACGGGTAGGCATCCTTCAGCGCCGCTTGTAGCGGGAGCTCTTGGCCTGGTAACTGAAGAAGCCACGTGACTGCCAATGCATCGCGCTCGATCACCTCAAGGAGCCCAGCGACTTCTGCAGCTTCCGATCCTCGCCCTGCTGCAAGCCCAGTCGTCGTAGGCTCCCAGAAAAGAGTTTCGCTTGGGGGTGGATGGTATGGACAAAACACGAGCTGTGCCGGCACGCGAACATTCAGTCTTGTGGCCAAGCTTTCAGCTGGATACCAAGAGCGAACAGCTCGAGAATCAGGTTGGCCATACGAATTCCCCAAGTGAATAAGTTCGGTATCCGAAAACCGGGGGATCCTCTCAAGTCCGATGCTTGGACAATTAACAAAGTCTCTGTCGCCTGTGGCTGCGGTTTCCCAATGAGAGTAACTAGCAAAGGTGCGCTCCAGGGCTTCTCCGACCGCGGCATCAACTGCCTCATGAGGATCGAACGCGTGTCCTGAGATGCAACGCTGCCGGAACGTGTCTGTGCCGTCAGGGAGAAGGTCTCGTGAAAGCCTTCCTGTGACCAGGTATATCTGCGGCTCCCAAGCCGGCAGCGGATCGAATCCCATCTGCAGCACGAGGCCCAAGCGTTCATCGAAAGTAACGGGGAAGTATGAAGCTTCTCCATCCATGTGAGTTGTTGGGACAAAAGAGAACGGTTGGGTCATGGATATTGTTCCTCGCCGGAGTCGCCGGTCGACAGTAGGTGCGGACTGTTTCGTCCCAATGCACATGTTGGGCAACCGGGAATCTTGAGAAGCCTATGATGTTCGACGAGCAGAGGGCACGCCGAAACAAGCCATTGGCCATTCTGGATAGTAGTTACCCTCCTCGCCATACAGAAGCCTTCAAGCTCAATAGCAAGCACCGAGGCTGCAAGCTGCAGGAGGCTCGGATGAGAATTCAGATGTCTACCTTGGCTACCGTGGGTTGAGCAGTACCGGATGTATTCCTGCTCCGCACCCAAGTCCCCAGCCGCTGCGAGCATCCTCAAGGTGAGGCATTGAAAGCAGGCAGTCTCTCCGGGCACAACGAGGGGTCCTATCTCGAAGTGGGAGGCCACCTTGCGGAAGAGAACCCATGCAATCGCTGAGGATGCGCAAAGCCTGCCCACTTCTGCGCACATGCTGGGCTCATCCTCGGACATCGCCAAGGCAAGAAGAATCTGTGCCCCCCGGGTCTTCTGTGATTCGCAAAAGCTTTTAACCGCCACGAGCAGTTGCTCTTGTCGCCTCTTTTCGGACTCTGCGGTTTGCGGTTCGGAGATTTCGATAACATCCGAAACTAAGTTAGTGGCCTGAATCGCGCTCCGCAGAGCAGCAACGAGTGGGCCATTGCCCAGCAGACAAACCCGGTACGGGCTTCGGTTCAGGCCGGGCGCATCTTCGAACAAAGACGCTGGGACGGCGTGGCCGAGGCTACAAAGCTCAGTCAGTGCCTTCCCAAGAACCACTTGATTCGCAGACGGCACAGCCTCCATAACGGTCTGCCACGGGGCTGTTTCTTCGAGGGCACGGGCGAGGAGTCGAAGCGCGTCCTTTCCGTTATTAATCTCGACTTCGTACGTGATGTTCCTCAATGCGTCGCGGAGGTGGAGCCGCCCCTGGCTCGTGAAGAAAGCGATGAGTCCCGGCGCCCATTGATAGGAACGGCGATCACCGCTCGAGGTTTTCGAGGAATCTGTTCCTAGCCGAGTCATCTTGAGTGCCCATGATTTCTATAAATGTGTCTTTGGTAATTTGGTCGATCGCCTGATAAAGGCGGAAGCGTTGCGGGCTGTAGGTTTTGAGAGAACCAGTCTCACCGAGATTATCTGAAGGACAGATGCGGCACATCGATCGGCTCTCGTGGTCGCAAATCGTGCCAATCGCTTGAGAATTCGCCTCTACAATCTCCATCCGGATTGGGGACGCCCACAATTCCGAGTGAAACAGGGGGCTCCTCACATTGGTGATTCGGAATTCAGGGGTCTCCGGCAGATTCTGACAGGGATAGACATCTCCCTCACCCGACACCGCGAAATAAGTCGCTCCAGCGGGGCACTCCTCGTAACTAGGCTCTTCGACCAGCTTGGCAAGCGCTTTTTTGCCGTACTCGATCGAAATGGCGTCGGCTCGATGTGTCATTTCCAAGAGCGACTGTCTCACGCACTCCCGGTATTCGGTGATGAAGCGCAGCGGATCTGCAAGCAACGGATCCCATTGGCCTGGAGTTGCTGGGCTGTTGGTTGCTGGCATGATAGCGAAGTCCCAGATGTCGAGGTCTTCCCGCATTCTGCATAGTCTCTCCCACAGGGATGTGGGTGAGTTCAGATGGGCGGCCGTGTACGTCACCGCGATTCCTTTCGGAAATCCAGTGGCCGCTCGCAATTTCAAAACGTTTTCCTTCACTCGCTGGTAGGTGCCTTGCCCGCCTTTTGCCACACGGTGGAGATCGTTGATATCTTCTGGACCATCTAGGCTCACGGCGAACCGCATCTCGTAATGATTCACAATATCAATGAATTCCTCACTCGCACACATGCCGTTCGTTGCCATGGAAAGGTGGGGTCGATCCTTGAGTACCCCCCGCTCGATGAGCCTAGCGACAGTTCCGCCTGCGGCCTCCATCGCGGCGAGATTGAGGGTTGGCTCTCCCCCGAAGAAGTTGATGACAGCGATGTCTTCAAAGGCTTCGGCGAACTGCTCAATGGCACATCGGACCGTGTCAGCCGTCATGAAGCGCAAGTGGTTTTCTTTGCCCCATCCGCCCTCCTGCGTGATGCAGTAGTTGCAGCTTAGATTGCAGACGTTTGCAACTTGGAGTACAAGCTTCTCCATGTGCGGCTGTCGGAGGCTTCTCTCTGGAGGGTAGAGATGGATATTCACGAGTTGAGTTTGCACAGTGCTCCCTCACGTGGAAGCCTAAGAGCACACGTCCACGCCGGTGCCCGTGGTTCGTGTAAAGCGATGCTCTAACTTAGCGGGCCTTCTGTGGGTTCACGCCCTCGAGTAAGTCATCGAGGAATGCTCTACGGCACTGGCCATTCTGGCAGCCGCTGTTCTGACTTTCGGCGAGTCCTTCCTTGGCCTGTAGCTTCCCGAGAGTCTCGATCACTTTCTGGACAGCCGGACTGCCCAGCGCCTGTATCCGCAAGGCGTAGGACATTCCCAAGGCTTCACCAAGTTCACGAATGTCGTCAGGGATCTCCTTCGCATCTTTGGGCATAGCATCTCCTTCAACGTCATGTCTGGTCACGCGCGAACCTGAGCCAAACCGTTAGGATCGACCCAGCAGTCGAACTGAGGCTACTTAGTAGCCTCATCGTGCTCGTAGGTCAACCGCCTAGGCGCGTTCTCAGCGGTCAGGTTTTTTGCCAGAATTCGTACCCTTCGGTACAGCGAAGATAAGACAAAGAAAGCGAAGTGTTACAGCGAAATATATATTATTATTGACAATCCTATCAGTAGCTAGTAATACGTACTTACTATCGGCCACTGTTGACTCACGATGGACCTCTGGGTACAGATCGTTTCCTTGCATCCTTTCCTAACCTCTGTCGTGCTTCGATCTCTGCGTGACGACCAGCTTATTGGCCCGCGCGTCTCAAGGGTGCAATGGACAGACCCCAATTCGCCTGCGCAGAAGCGTCAGCCATGCGTATTCACTTTGGACTTGTGTTCCTTGCCGCAAGAGTTCGCTGAGCTGAGTCGGCTACTGCGTCTGAAATGCCCTGGTAGCAAGTTTCTTGCTCTGGCTGCTCCTGAGAGTTTAAACGAGGAAGAAATGTTCCACTTACTCAGTGTCGGTTCTGACGGTGCCGTAGGCCTCGGGGAGAGACTAGAGGAAGAGCTACCGACGGCACTTAGAAACATACTGCAAGGCGGACTCTGGTTTCCTCCGCAGGTCATCGCACGCTACGTCCGAAATGTGAACGCACTTATGAGTATGACTTTGGCTGGTAATCAAAAGCTCACCGCAAGAGAGAATCAGATCTTGGGAATGATCCTCCGCCGGCTATCCAACAAGGATATTGGATCTTCCTTGGACATTTCCGAGCGCACAGTCAAGTTCCATGTATCGAACGTTCTCGCCAAGCTCCAAACTCACGATCGAAGTTCCCTGATCATGAAGGTTGGTGCTTAAACGTCTAGTGCCAATGCAGTTTCGTGTTCTGAATAAGGCAACGCCGGACTTGCTGAATGGACACGTGGGCTCCTTCGATCCAAGAACGAAGTTCACTGTCTGCACGCGCAACGGAAGAGAATCAGCTACAACGTTGGTTCGACGGATGTGCCTGCAACAACGAGCGTGACTTACAGCTACGGGACCAGCGCTAGCCAGAATAACATTGGGCGGCTTCTCACAATGACGGATGGCGTCGGCTCGGAGACCTACTCGTATGACGTGATGGGCCGAGTCACGCAGCTTCAGAAAGTGAGTGCGGGAACTACGTACACAGTGAATTACTCATTTAATTGAAATGGACAGGCTTTGTTCTTGCGGTTTCTGAAATGCCCGCGGTACCGTCATGAACGCCCAGTGCCAGAAACTCTCAATCGAAGTTGTAGAAAACATTCTTTCGGTTGTCCTAAATCCACTCTAGATTTCTTAGGGGCAATAAGGGGCCACTAAGGATTTCCTTTCTTTCCTTTCAATACCTTAGAAGGCCAGGCTGCACCGCAAAACTCCTTTGTTTCCATACAGCTGGCGGATTCGCACCCCATCGCCTCTTTCACTTATGCTTCTGATTGCTAAGAACTTATGGCGGATGCACGGGGGCTATAAGGGGGCGATTACAATCGAAGAGCTCCATTCGTGCGAGTCGCAACCGGAGCCGGCCGTTGGATGACAATCCCATCGGCCTGGTCATCCATTTTCCTGACGGATCGGGACTTAGTAGATTCGCACCAGGGGCAAATAAGGGGCACGTAAGCCTATGAGCCGTTCTATTTTGGCCCTGAAAGGAGCGGCCAGCCGAATGGATTTGAACCATTAACCTCCTGGTCCACCAGATTCCAGGCTTTATTGAAATCTATGAAATTCTGTGGCTCTGAAGAGATTTGATAACAGACCTCTTGCAGGGCGCGTGTCGAAGTCGACTGAAACCTGTTGATGTGAAGCGCTTTCATAGCTACATAATCATCTACGTCGGCCCAGAAGCCAACTCTAACCGGGACCTTTTTGCCAACGAATTGGACATCAATCTCTACAAAATCGTCAGCAAGTACATCCGCGAGACGGAAAAGAATCTGGGGCGTATCTTCAATGCCGCAGAGAACGCCAATGCTACTCTGTTTTTCGACGAAGCCGACGCTTTGTTTGGCAAACGATCTGCGGTGAAAGACTCGTAGGACTGGTACGCTGATATCGAGCTCAGTTAGCTTTTGCAGAACATGGTGACTTCTGGAGGTTGTCAACCGCTAAGGAGACAGCTCCCGTGGGGGCACGCGTAGAGCACGGATTCGCTGGTGAAGTCGAAACAGGTCGCGCCGGAGCTGTTGGTTACGTCGGCGCGCAGAAGAGCCAACGATCCGTAAGGAACAGAAGTTGCGTTCGGATTGGTAACTTGGCCAGTGGTCACGTCCAAAGTCACGAGGTGCACTTCTGTCTTGCTGAGCTCAGGATTCACTGTGACGGTAGTGGGACTGGAGTCGCTTGCGCCATAGTTCGCGTCCCCCGCGTAGTGCGCGTGCACGCCATAAGATGCGCCTCTGGGCAGCGTATTCGTCCTCCCCGACGCAGTGCCATTGCTAATGGTAAGAGTGTCAAAGCCAAAGCTTCCGGTCCCCTGCGTGGCGATCTGGACAAAAGCCTAAATTGTTTGTTAGAAGACTTCCTCAGAACAGTTAGCTAGTGAGATTCTTTCGCGCTGGCTCTCTTGAGCAGTTCAGCCAAATCAGCGTGATTGTTTTCGATCGCCAGCATTTCTGCGGTCTTACCCTGCTTGTTCTTGTGTTTCACATCCGCTCCAGCGGCAATTAGCTCCTCTACGACGTCTTTGGACCCTGACTGAATCGCAGCAGCGGCTAAAGCTGTATCGCCTCCCAAGAGCTCTGCGTTTGGATTAGCACCCTTCTCAAGCAAGACCTTGACCGTATCCAGGTACCCAGCATAGCTTGCGCGAACGAGGGGGGCTGCTAGCTCCACGTCTGCGCCTTTTTCCAGTAAGGCTCTTACTGTCGCTGTTTCACCTGCTGCCCGCACAAGGGCAGTCTCGCCGTTGTTTGAAACAGCATTGATATCCGCGCCCCTTTCCAGGAGAAACAAAACCATCTCGGTCCGCCCTCTCGCAGCCGCGTACATAAGAGGAGTTTCTCCTTCCTCTTCACGAGCATTGATGTTTGTTCCTGCGGCTATCAATGAACTCACTTCTCTTTCGTCGCCATCCGATGCTGCACGGAACAAACGAAATTCTTTTTTCTCCTCATTCTCCTGCAAAGCGAGATTGTTGCGGCAACCGGAGGCGCCAAGAAGAATTGCGAATTGAAGTTGCCCAGCTAACAAAAATAAGCTATTCACCTTCAGATACATAGAATGTCCATAATCGTCCGAGCAAGCCCCGCATAGTCTGCGCTCTTACCGGCCCGCGTTGTTTGGACCATCGCGTTTCCAACTGACAATCCAGCTAGGTCGTCTTTGAACTCCGCTATAGATTCCGTCCTACCTCCCCGCATTTGCCTAATATCGACGGCCATTGCCGCTGCGTTCGCAAGATCAGCCCCCGTGTTATCCATCATAGTATTCCCTGCGAAAAACAATATGTGATGATAGACATCCTGCCCCTGATCCAACTGATGCTTCGGATCGCTCGGATCGCCGGTGACCAACTCCGGCTTGAACCCTGCGACGGAGACAAGCCCATACCTTTTGTCGCGACTATTACCATATTCATCGACATTCAAAAATGCCTCGGCAACCATTGTGCCTCCCTCTGCCCTCATTCCCTTCTCTGGGTCGAACAATCTGTCGAGAGAATTCAAGCGTTGGTTGGCATTATAGAGTCTGTCTGCAAGTGATTCGCTAAACTTCTGACAAGGACTTTGCTGTGGCCCGTATACCGACAGCGCGAAATTGTTGATGCCAAACTTTGATAGACCACCTGGATGGTAGATGCTATTCAATGTGGCCTGGGTATTGCCAAGAGGGTCGGAGAATATGGGTGGCGTTCCAGTTGTAGGCAAGCTCCAGCCGAACCTCCCGCCAGTGAGGAAGGAGAGCAACATCTTGAAGAAGTTCACTAGAAAACTGAAGAAGCCCAGCCCGCTCGGGTCAACATTGTTTGTGGGGTTATTGCGCGCATAGGCGTACCGATTCCATGACTGCGGATCACCTGGTCGTCCTAACAAAGGATCTACGCACGAGAAGCGACCGAAGCGGCTAATATAAAAACGGGCCATCGCGTAGTCGTTGCCCGAATCAGAGTCACGCTCGTAGCTGGTGAAGATGAACTTTGTCGTTGTGTTCGACGCGTACCAGGTTTCTCCGTAGGGATAATGGCCTTGTTCGCCGATCTTGTTGCCGTTCGCATCCGTGCTCACCCGAACAGAAAGATGGTCGCCGTGATAATAGGTCGTAGTACCGCCCTGGATCGTCGCGATTAGCTGCGTCCCCAAGTAGATATATTCGCGCGAAGGCTTGCTCACCCTGGCGCCGTTGTCGTATTCCGCGATGTCTTTTCCTCCCGAGAAGACATATACCGTAGTCGTGCTGCCCTGCAGTGCTTTCTTCACACGGGTGCGGTGCGCGTCACAAGTATATGTGCTGGTTCCCATCGTCGAATTCGCGCTGGAGGTCAAACAATTCTCCGCATCATAAGTCAGCGTGTTGTTGCCGTCGTTCAACATGTTGCCGCTCGCGTCGAACGGATAGCCATCCGGGTGGTTCGTATAGGCGCCATTGGAGGGTGGTGTGGTTCCGAAGGAAAGAGAATTCGATGGCGCGCTTCCTGCAGTAACGCTCTGACTCAAGCGGTTTCCGTATTGGTCGAATGTCTCGGCAAGGCCCCACTTGCTGTATCCGGAGGAGCCATTCGTCACTGCTGTGCTTAATCGGCCTAGCACATCGTACGCGTAGCTTACGGAGCGGCCAGAGTCCACACTATCCGCAACGCAATCAATTAGACCATCGTTACCCGTGGTTCCGCTGGTGCAATACGTCGGGTCCTGTTGATAATAGTAGTTCAAGCTGAACAGAGTCTGCGTGCCTTTGGCATAACTCAGGTTGGTCATCTGCTGCCGCACTGCCGAGTAGCTGAAATTCGCGGACACACCATTCCCGTAATTGAAAGTAAGAATCTGTCCAGCGGCGTTGTAACCATTCGATGACGGAATCGACGCATAGTTCGTCGAGCCGCTCGCAACCGTCAGGAGACGACCAATACTGTCCACGCTTTGTGTCACCGCGCGGCCGGAGGGATACGTGATCTGTGTAATTTGTCCGCCCGCATTGTACTGATACTTGATCGGATAGGTCGTCGTACCAATCACTTTTTGGATTTGAGTGATACGGCCCGCCTTATCATAGGTTATTGTTTCTGAGCCCGAGGGATCGGTGATGTTTGTTAGCCGCCCAAGCGCAAACGCTTTAGCTCCACCCTGATCGTATTGGATAGTCACGCCACCTTGACCATTGGAATAGGTTTTGCCCGTAAGCCGATTCAGTGAATCGAACGTGTACGTAGTGGTGATGGCTCGTGCATCCGTCCTCCTGCACACCGCTTTATGCGATCCGGCGCATAGCGTCACATTGTCGGACTTCGTGAAGTAGAAGTTGTCCGTTCCCGCTTCGGGCGTTGTCATGGAAGTGCGTCTTCCAAGACCATCGTACGTGAACGTGCGCGTCTGCACTCCCTGAATTACTTGAGTCAGGTTATCGAGTGCGTCGTACGTATACAGAGTAACCAACGGAGTCGCAAAGGAAGGCCCTGCATCAGAGCCGCCGGTGAGAGTAGAACCCGACGCGGAAGTCCAGAAAGAAGGACTTGAAAAGTATTGTGGGTAACTCGTGGAGGAAGTTGCGGAAAGGGAGTAGTTGGTAGAACCGCCCACGGCCTTGGAAACGAGTGCAATGCCCGAACCGCTTAAAGTAGCGGTTACAGGCGAACTGCTGGAATTGAGGGCACTCGCGAGGGAACTAGCCACAGAGCTAGAGGTGCTTCCCTGTCCGTAGCCTGCGGACACAGTGAATCCGCCAACTGTAATCGAAACAGTTCCTTGATCATATAGCGTAGTAGGGCAGCTTGAGACACCACACGGGAAATAGATAGTAGTCCCCTCGCCTCCGTTTATGGTGACAGAACCCGTGCCTGGAGTCTGCGCCGTTGTCGGCTCGTCCACTTCGATGATTCTGCCAAAACCATCGAGCCATTGCTGTCTTGGCTTGCCAGCCTCGTCAACGCTCAAGACAGGATAGCCATAGCCATAGACGAAGGGCGAACCTTGCTGAGTGCTCAATCCACCGCCGCCTCCGGGGCCGTTGACCAGGGGACCATAAAAAGCCTGCGCGGACTGATTGTCAGGATGCGTGACAGCAATTCTCCGATCAGCCCCATCATAAGCAAATGTTTCGAAAACATGGCTTGGATCGGATGTGTTCACATAGGCGTGGGTGACGCTTTGAACTCGGCCCGTGGAGTCGTAGGTAGTGTCTACGTTGATCGCGCCGCCAGGAGCATTCACCAATTTTTGATTCACTTTGCGACCCCAAGTGTCCAGGTTGACCTGGTTGTGCCGGCAGCTCGTGCAGCTTATGGACGCGACCGTGTCCGCGGCCGGAGCGTAGGTGTCGCTCTGCGTCGCGGAGGTGTAGTTCGCCAAGCTCCAACCGATTGGAAAAACGGTTTGCGTGGGACGGTCGAAAGGATCGGAGTAGAAATCGGAGGTAGTGATACTGTTCGGGTCGGTGAAGACTGCCTGTCTACCGCTCCCAAAATAGTAGCCAAACGTCGTCGTCAGACCGCCCACCGTGATGGTTTTCGGGTAGGCGTTCGTCGGGGCTGGAGGAGTGTACGACGACATTGACGACGCTCCAGTCTCGTTGAAGAAATTGTCCGCGTAGCTGTAAGTCGTGGGATTTCCCGCGGGATCAACCGCCTTAAGAACTTGGCCTGTTGCGTCGTAGCAGTACTGAGTGGCTAGGTATGTAGAACCACTGACCCAACTCTGAATCAGCGTAGGATTGCCGCGCTGCGTGTAGCCGGAACCAAAGTTTGTGTCATCGTGATTCACCACGCCGGTCACGGAGACGAGGCCGGACGAGCAGGCACTCGAAGAATACGAATCATAAGTGTAGAGCGCCTGGGATACTTTGCTCCCTCCTCCTGGACAATTGGAATCCGATCCGGAATTGTTGCAGATAGTGACGGCTAGCGGCCGGTTGATATTGTTGGTCCCCGTGATGAGATAGCTTGTATATGTGGCCCTATCCGGGACGGAAGGAAAAGTCGGCGAAGTCCCAGAATAGTAGCCCCATTCCTTGACGGCGGTCACGTTGCCCGTATGCGGGCTGTCGTAGCTGTACGTGGTTTGCTTAGTGATGCTCGCTCCTGCCGGCACGGCCACAGTGGTCTTCGATGTGAGCAAACGGATGTACCCAGCACCGTAGCATCCGGAGAATGGGCAGGCCACAGAAAAATCAAATGTGTTATTCACCGTTGACAGCAAATTTCCTGAGTTGTCATAAGATTGGATTTGACCCGGCCAGGCACCATTGTTCAAAGTGAATGTGTAGGCTGTGGAAGCGCCACCAGGCTTGCTTACGGTCATCTTCTGCTGGCAACCGACCTGCGTGGAGCTGCAAGTCGAGATGACTTGAGGAAAATACGTCCAGAACCCGGCCGCTGACTGCCGGGTGTATAACCATCTCGCCCTATTTCCATAGGAGTCCGCGAACGTTTGCCAGCCGTAAAAGCTCTGCCCACCTGTCGGAAGTGTGACCTGCGTAGGGAGACCATAGTATCCGCTTTGACCTCCGGCTGAACTGCATACTTGGGCCTGAGCGCTGACCGTCGAATCGCAATCATATTTGAAGGTAAAGGCGGTGCCATCAGGCAGGGCAATGCTTTGTACCACCACTATTGTTCCGGTATATTCTGTTACGCCGAATTGGCCGAAGTTTGTTTTTACGTTTATCGTCGCTGGTGTGACCGTGTAGGGCGACGTACCACCTTGCGAATTCAAGACGTTGAACTGGCAAGTCCCCGAAACGCACAGCTGCCAGTTGCCGACGACCGTGCGCCCGAGGGTGTCCACGGGCCCGTAAAGTATGTAATTGCCATTGGAATCTTTCGCGCACGTTTGGGGACACCCAGAGACGGCACCGTTGCCACCAGGAGCCACCAAGGTTCCATCCGGCGCGTAAACGCCAACGTTGCTGCCGACGTCTCTGTACCCAGAAGAGTCTGTAGCGTATCCGTCGCCGCCGCAAGTTCCGGGCGTAAAGTAGTAACGAGTGGTTCCGGTCGCATCAATCGTACGCTCCGAGCATAAAAAAGGGCCCGCAATACTGAAGAATATTGGCTCACCCGAGGAAACCTTGAGCCACGGCGACGGCGGGAAAAACGTCCAATCATTTCCGTCCGCGTTAGGATACCAAGCGCAGCCGCCGCCAAACGCGCAACCAACGTACCACTGCGCATTGCTGTCATACATTAATTTCATCGTGAGCGGAACCTTGCTTCCTCTTTGAGGGAACGATCCCAGGGGAAACTCCAGATGCAAACCACCGTTCGCCGTATCGGTGAATCCCAACTCGACGGGCTCGGGTGCAGCAAACGTCGGCGTGCCGCCGGCGGTAAGGTAGTTTTGAGCCTCGGCCACCCTGCTTCCCCAGGTCGCCCACGCGAGCACTGTGAAACATAGGAGAATGATTCTGCATCGCGGACGACAAATACTTTCTGTGTGGAATTCGAACGCGTCAAACCGAATGCATCTGCTCGCCGCTTTCATTAGCCTGTACCTCCGAAATTGCAATCAGAATGTGCTTTCGCGATAGTCCGACGCTGCAACGGCTACAGTGAGAAATCAGCATCCGTCAGACCTGAGTTGAAAGTGAACTGGCTCAACTGAATAGTGACTGTCTGTTGTCCCGCAATGAGGTCCGTCATGTTAAAGGGAACAAGGATCCCGCTGACCACCTGATAGTTTGAGAATTCCATTTCGTGAGGACTGTTTCCCGCCTCACCATACTTCGGATAAGCCCTGTCCTGCACACCCAGGATAGAAAATGTGTTGGGATCAATGAAGAAATCCGCCTTGGTTACACTGCTCTGGAACCCCGACGGATCACTGCTTTGCGGAAAGATTTTCTGAAAGCGAATATCGTATGCTTGCTGCCCACCATGGTTGACGAGGCCAATGTAGGAAATGCTCCACGACGTGTCTTGCATGGCCGCCTCAACTTGCAGCCAAGGAAAAGTGAAACTAGCTTGTTTCAGTGCGAACTGATAAGCCATCGGCACAATGCTTCCGTCAGCTTGCTTTTGTGAGGCGATCCCGTTATTCGCAACCCATGAGTGGACGCCATCGGGAAGCGTCGCATCCAGGCGGAACTGGCCGAGTCCGCGGCCTTTCACGGTTACGCTTCCTTGGACTGGGCTATTGGCCCAGTTATAGACAATGGTTCCAGAACCTGTATAGTCCTGGATCGCAGCGAGCGCACTTACCCCACCAGCCGCATTCAACGCTTTGGTTATGACCGCAATAGCTTGCGAGTCGCGTGCGACCGTAGTAGTTGGTGTTTGCTGAGTTGCTGAAGGTTGTGCAGCAAAAAGCGCGAGAAAGAAAGTGAGAGCGAGGGCGGCCAACGGACGACGCATGGACCTACCTCCAAGAAAAGATGCCGAGCTTTTACATCAAGAAATATTTAATGTCAAGAGTACTCTTTATTATTAAACAAAAGTCGATCTAAGTGGTCTTATATAAAAGAGGCTGAATCTGCCTCGTCCTGCGTCTACCTAAAAACGAGTACAAGCTTTCCATTCTCAACATGCAAATCACGCAGATTCCTTGGCAACCGCGCGGACTCACGGCCCTCAGGTGTGGCAAACATCTGTTCCACAGCTCTTTTCAATGAGGCCTTCGGGATAGGGAGTGCACCAATTTTCCCTTTTAGCGGCTCGAAATCCAAATAGCCATTCACAGTGCAGACCTTTCCCTCCAACACGAAGGTGAGGTCTTTGCCTCGAACATTCGCCAACACATACAGTTGCAGGTGGTCCGCAACTAGATTCAATTTCATGTCGCGTACGTCCGCAGCACTATTTGCCGAGGGCTTGGCCGTGTTGGCTTGAAAATATTCTTTGAGCAGAGAGTTGAGGGCAGTTTCGTCCGTACTGACGACTCCCGGACTGCCGGCGGCGGCAGCGTTCTGCGCCTGCTGGAGTTCTCGTTGTAATCGTTGCGCTGCAGCCGGGTCAGTGTGGATGACAGGCGGTGGCGTCGTGTGAAAGATTAGGATAAGGCCTACTACGCCAAGCATAAGCATTACGCCAACAATTCCACCACCGACGAAACCTGCCAATCTCCATTTACTCTTATTTTGGATTGCTGCTCTACCGCGACGCAATCTTTGACTCATTTCTCTCTCCCGCGCACGGGTTGCGTATGCACGAATCTTTAATTAGGACCAAGCGCTAAAGTCTATCGCAACTTCCAGGTGGGTTTTAGCTCAGAGTACTCGTCCTCGGATTACGACAAGCAGTCGAAATTATTTGGTATTCAGCGGCTGCGGGATGATTGCCAATTTTCAGGGGCATTAAGGGGGCACTAAGAATTCCTTCCCTTTCTTTTCAATTCCTTAGAAGGCCAGGCTGCACCGCAAAACTCCTTTGTTTCCATACAGCTGGCGGATTCGAATCCCATCGGCTCCACCAAGACTGGCGTGATCCCGTCGCTAGTCCTTGCGAAGCGTAGCTTCATCGCTGCCGTATCAGCGCTGGCTATCCTTTATGTCGGCGACTATCTCTCCGTTCGTCTCCGCATGATTCACCCCAAGCCCGCCGATCCGTTCGAATCGCTCACTGCCCCTCGCGTCTTAGCCATCCAGGAAAAAAACGGCAAGATCGAATACCAAATCGACGCCCAGAATCCGGAGCAGACTGTGACCTGTGTCCACTCCCTCTTTCCGCACCTTGGTTACTCACCCTGCTGGTACGTCAAGCCTAGGATCAATCAGCCGATCCCTATGTGATCGTTCCGCCTCCTTTAGGTTCCTCAAGGTAGATGTGCTTCGAACAGTCTATTTTGTCGCGGGAGGTTTTGGAGGAATATCGGCGTAACCTGGTGCGGCTTCCTTTAGATTGACATCCAGCTTGGCCTCTGCGTCGCTGGCAGCCCAACGGATGCCTCCGTCGAGGACTTTCAAAAAGAA
>Ga0137379_10001280_pt1 | contig 23037 bp, 17 predicted proteins | sample SagtaG_18_FD_104812 | JGI IMG/M metagenome (GOLD analysis project Ga0137379, IMG submission 104812) | Vadose zone soil microbial communities from Sagehorn Ranch, Mendocino, California, USA - Sage2_L_80_16 metaG | ecosystem: Environmental > Terrestrial > Soil > Vadose zone | place: USA...
CCGGTCGGAACAGCAGCGCCGCGGCCGGCGACGTTCGTCGGCATCACCGCCTCGATCCCGGTGAGCCCGCCGCCCGCGCCACGGTCGAGCCCCACGCCGGAACCCGGTCTCTGGCGACTCGAGGGGTACATCGTCGACGAGGCGGGAAAGCCGATCGAGAACGTCTGCGTCGTCATCGGCCCGGTGCCGTGCGCCCAGTACAGCCCGCACACCGACGAGCGCGGCCACTACTTTGTGGATATCGCGGCAGCGGGGAGCCAGACGGTGCTCCTCGCCTACGACTTCTATTTCGAGATCCCAGGCCGCCAAACCGTGTGGTTGCGGATGACCCCGACCGGCTCCACCACCTTCAACGCCATCCTCAAGCGGGGCTAGGTCGTTGTTGACGCTGAACCGAAGGTAAGTAGGCTCAGTCGGTGACCAGCGCCGGTATGTCAGCGTCGATCGCGGCCGACCGGGCGCGAACCAACGCCGACGCCCGCCTGGTGGCCCTTGCCCGCGAGTCGCGGGCCGAGGCACTCGAGCTCATTTACTCCGCCTACAAGTCGCGGATCTACTCCTTTCTATTGCGACTGCTCGCCGACCCCGTCGGCGCCGACGACCTGACGCAGGACGTCTTCACCAAGGCGTACCAGGCCCTCGGATCTCTCACGACCGAACACCGCGTGCTTCCGTGGCTCTATCGGATCGCCACGAACACGGCGATCGATCACCTGCGGCGCAAGCGCCGCTTCACGTGGCTGCGCGTGGGTCGGCTCGCCGGCACCGGCGAGGACCCGCTGATGCCGGACCTACACGGCGAGATCCCGGAGCGCGATCAGGTGCGCCGCATCCTGGCGACGCTCCCCGCGGAGCAGTCGACCGCCCTCTTGCTGCACTCGCTTGAAGGCTATTCATACAAAGAGATCGCGGAGATCCAAAGCTGCAGCGTCACAGCGGTCCGGAGCCGCCTGGCGCGGGCGCGAAAAACCTTCCGCGACAAGTACGCGACAACGGAGGCCCTTCACCCGTCTTAGCCAGAGATGGGGATGGTCCATGTCTCGGCTGAGGAGCTCTCCGCCCTCCTAGACGGCGAACTTTCGGCGCAGGCCGAGGTCCGCGCGCGGAAGCACCTCACCGAGTGCCCCTCCTGTTCTTCCGAGTACGTGCTGTCAGTTCGCCTTGATGAAGAGCTGAGGCAACCGCCTTTGCTCGCGTGCAACGAGGTCATCGAGGTGCTTTCGGCCGGACTCGACCGCGAAACGGGCGAAGGCGAGCAAGCGGCCGCGCAACGCCATCTGGCCGACTGCCAAGACTGCCGCGCGAGCCTCGCCGCGTGGTCCGGGCTCGCCTCCGCCATCAAAGCGCTGCCGGTCATCGCTCCCTCCGCCCGGATCGACGACGCCATCTACGCGATCGCCCGAAGCCGCCGCACTTACCGCCCCGCACCAGGCCGCGGAATCGCTACGCGTGCGCTCATCGCCGCGACGGCGGTCTTCGCGATCATCGTCGCGAGCCTCGGGTCGGGCGCCGCCCCACAGACAGCGCTCTTGCCCAGCCCGACCGGCGAGCGCGTGGTCGTCGCGTCGGTCCAGCAGATCGTCTTCAACTCGCGGAACAACACCGTCTACGTACTTGACGTTTCGGGCGCAGCGGTCGACGCGCGCGATCCGGGGACAAACGATCTCAAGACGCGCATCCAGGTCGGCGGCGAGCCGACCGCGCTCGCGCTGAATGAGGTCGCGAACCGTGTGCTCGTGCTCGACTCGTCGCAGAAGCGCGTCACGGAAATCGATGCCGCGAGCAACACGGTCGTCGGCGCGACGAACGTCGCGGTTACCGGAACGCCGACGAGCATCAGCGTGGATCCGGCGACGAACAACATCGTGGTCACCACCACGACCAAGTCGCCCGCGCCGGGTACCTCGGCTGGCTCGGTCGCCGTCATCAACAGTGCGACCAAACAGCTCGAGACGGTCCGCGAGTTCAGCGTCGCGCCGCGTCTCGTCGTCCCGGATCAGCAGGGTCATCGCAGCGCCCTCGTCACCGCGGATCAGACACAGCTTGTGGATTCGTCATACAAGATCCTCGAGGTCTTGCCGGGCGGCGTCAGCGCGGCGTTCTCAAAGCGGAGCGATAACCTCGCGGTGCTCTCCGCGTCAGGCTCCGATTCGGTGCTCTGGTTCTCTGGATTCATCGCACCTCAGGCGTTGAAGCTCAGCGGTGCTCCGCGCGCGCTCACCGCCTTGCCCGATGGCGGCTATCTTGTGTTCGTCGACCTTGGCGGGCGCGGCCGCGTTAGCAAGATCACACGCGAAGGGGCGGTCTTCGCGAGCGTTGAGGTCGCTGTGACCGCTGGCGATCTGATCTACGACGAGACCACGAACCGCTTCACGGTGGCTAACAACGGCCGACTGGACACGGCGCAGATGCCAGACCAGGTCGCGACCGTCCCTACGGCGTCGGCGACGCCGAGTGGGTCCGCCTCCGCATCTTCGACGGCCTCGCCTTCGGCGACGGCCACAGCCATCCCCGAGGCCGCGCCGACAGCGCCCGCGGTCGCCACGATCGGACCGAATATCCTCGCCGGGGCGGGCCAGTTGACGCCGGGCAACGTTTACAACCTTCCGCTGAACGGGATCAAGCCGCAGCTCGTCGCGGCGAGCGGCTCGCGACTCTGGCTGCTCGATCAGTCGAACAACGTCAGCTCCTTCGACATGCTCACTGGCGATCTCTTCAACATCGGGCCGCTCCGCAAGGGAGCGAAGGTGTCGTACTGGGTCGCCGGTGGGTCCTACGTGTATGGCGTCGATGCCGCGAACGGCGAAGTCAACATCGTCGATACAGTGGGACAGCGCGTGGTCGGCGGATTCGCCACCAACGTGCTCAGTCCAGTGTCGGCGGTCGCGGTTGGCATCGACGGTCGCCTGTGGATAGGGATGCGTGATGCGTCCTATCTCTTTGTCTTCGATCCGAAGACTCAACTCATGAATGGCTTCGATCTGGCTGGCGCCCGGATCAGCGCGCTGACCATCGATGGCCAGGGTCGCATCTACTACGCAGACGACGCGCGCGGCACGGTCGGCACATTTGACCCGGGAAACTCGAAGGTGAACGAAGTCCCGTTCGCGCGGCGCGGAGCCACAACCGCGCTTCTCGTCGACTCGACGAGCACGCTCTGGGTCGGCACGAACACCGGGGAGATCTACTCGGTCCGGGGCAGCAAGGGCACCTTGACCCTGAGCCTCCAGCGACCGGTCACCGCGTTCGCGCCGGATCAGGCTGGAAGGGCTTGGTATCTCGCTCAATTGCCGACCGGTCTTTCGGGTTACGCGTTTGGGCCGGCGGACGGCAGCAAAGCTCCCCGTTCTGTCGCGGGACCGGCTCAGAGCCTCAATTTCAACGCGATTGGGCGGGCTTTCCTCGCGGATCCTCGCGGGGGGTTCTACATGAGCATCGAGGGCGGGCGATGAGCTTTGCGACAAACGGCCCGGCTCAGCCGTCTATGGCCTGTGAGATGGGCTTCGCGTCCTTGGTCGGCGTAGCGCCGAGTGGTCGCCTATGGTACAAATCGGCCGCGCAACCAAGCCAAACGAGTAGTCCGTCCCCCAAATTGTCCGATACGGGTACGCCCCGGATGTCACCGCCCCCGGGGCTGGTCTGCGGCCACAGACCAATAACCGAAAGGGAGGTGAACTGCGTCGTCCAGGGGACGTGCCCGAACGGAACCCATATCTCGCGTTAGAGCTCTAAGGCGAACCAGCGATCAGACGCGCGGTCCGCACTCGTTCACACACAGGGGACTACACAGAAAAGGAAAGGGACCAAATGCGAAAGATCGTCACCGCGGTCTCAGCAGCTGCGCTCTCGCTCAGCATGCTGGCATCCGCAGTACCGGCTTTGGCAGTGTCCGGATACGACTCCGCCTACGCAGGTGAGTCGGCATTCGTGAACATCTCGCCAGGCCAGACACTCAACTTCCAGGTCTTCTTCGCCAACACAGGCACGACGACCTGGTCGCGCGGCACCGGCACACAGGTTGACCTCGCGGCTTGTCTCGAGGACAAGACCACCTGCAACGCGCAGGACGCGACCGAGGCCTCATGGAATAGCGGATGGCTCTCGTCGACCCGCTACGCCACCACGGTGCAGACGACGACGGCACCGGGCGCGCTCGGCACGTTCAGCTACAACATCGCCGCCCCAGCGACCGTCACCGCGGGCACGTATCGCTTCAACGGCGATCTCGTCCTCTCCTCGACGGGTGAGAAGATTCACCCCGACGGCTACTACCAGGACGCGACCGTAGGCGGCGGCGGCAGCGGCGCCACGATCACATCGCTGACCCCGAACACGGGCACTTCCGCTGGCGGAACTAGCGTTGTTATCGCCGGCAGCGGCTTCGTCTGCACGCCGGCCTTCCCGTCAGTCTCGTTCGGTGGCACGAATGCCTCTGTGACGAGCTGCGGTAGCACCTCCGTCACGGCTGTTTCGCCCGCGCACGCCCCGGGCTCTGTCATCGTCACCCTGACGAACAGCGGCGCGACGGCGTCAAACGGCCTCACGTACACCTACGCTGACACGACCGCTCCGACGTTCACTGGCCAGTCCACGAGCGGCAACTTCGTGACCGTCACCTTCAGCGAGCCGGTCTGCAACCCAGCAGCTGGCAACACTGCGCCGACTGACTGGACTGTGCGGAATGTCTCGGCAGCCACGCCGATCACAGTGAACAGCGACAGCATCCCGACCTGCACCGCGGCGCAGGACACGGGCGTCACTTCGGCGACGCTCTTCCTCGCCAGTGCGATCCCGCCGGGCGCATTCACTGAGGTCACCCTCAACGCGGCTGGATCGGCCACGGCCAACGTCAACATCACCGACCTCGTCGGTAACGCGATCAAGGCTCCTCAGGCGCAGACCGCGACCGCGACGGCGCCCGAGACGACGGCCCCGACGATCACGTCCGCGAGCGGTGCTGTGGGCAGCTCGACGATCACCCTCAACTTCTCAGAGCCGGTTTGGTGCAACCCGGCGAACGTTCCCGCGCTCACCTACAACTCTGAGGACTTTGTGCTGACTGGTGGCACCGGTACCCCGCCGACGATCATTGCGGCGGGCTCGGACCCTTGCAGCACGACCCAGCCCACCGCCGACTCGTCGTTCAACCTGACGACGAGCTCGAACCTCCCGGCAGACACGGTCTACACGCTGACCGTGACGCCGGAATCGGGCGAGATCACCGACATCGCCGGCAACAACCTCGCAAACCCGTCCAGCGTGACGTTCACGACTGGTGCGGCCGACTTCACACCGCCGACGATCGTCGACGCTCGTATGGCGAACAACCTCGTCACCACGAACTTCGGTGACCCTGGTGACTCGTTCACCCTGACCTTCAGCGAGAAGATGAACGGGAGCGTCACCGGCACTATCGAAGCTCAGGACCAGGACGGAACGACGATGGCCGCGAGCAGCGGCAACGCACTGGTTTGCGGTGGCAACGTGTCCTGCACATGGAACACGGCTGTCACGACCCTCACCGTCACCGTTAACGCGGTCACGATCGGGACGACCAACGGCACCACGCCAGGCATGCAGATTCCGTTCAACATCACGGCGTTGAATGGGATCAACGACGTCGCTGGCAACCCGCCGAACGTTCTCGGCTCGCCTGACCGGCTCGTCGACTTCGAGTAGTCAGCGGACCAACGACTGGCGATCTCGGACCGGGGCCCGCAAGGGCCCCGGTCCGCTTTTCGTGCACCTCGATAGGCTTCAGAGGACATGGCCCGCGGTCAACCACCCGCTCACCTCTCCCCAAGTCCGGCGGCGTCTGCCCTCGTTCGATCGAGGCTGCGGATGTTCGGTGTCGGGCTTGTCTGCGCGAAGGTGGTGTTGGTTCCGCTTCTCTTCGATCAGCCGGCCGATCTTCCGTTCACTGTCCCGAAGGCGTTGGTTAGCCATGCCCTCGCTTACGCCCTCGTCGGGGTTGTGATCGGCCTCGTCGTGCGTTTTCGCTGGGCCGTCCTCGTCCGCTCATGGCTGCACGTGCCGATCCTGGCGTTTCTCGCTGCGAGTGTTATCGGAACGCTCCTCGCTGCGGATCCTCTCCTCGCGCTGTTTGGGTCCCACGATCGGATGGTCGGCCTCGCGACGATCGCGGATGGGGCCGTTCTCTATTTCGGGATCGCGCTCCTCGTTCGAACCCGGGCGGAGGCGACGGCCGTGTTCGTCGCGGCGCTCGGCGCATCGGTGCTCGTGATCGGTTACGAGCTACTCCAGTTCGCCGGTCGAGACCCGTTCAGTTGGAACATCGACGCCTCGGTGCGGCCGTTCTCCACGATCGGTCAAACGACTCAGCTCGCGGAATACCTGGGCGTGGCCGCCGTCGGGGCGGCGGCTCTCGCGCTCTTCGACGGAAACCGGCGTCGTGCAGTCCGAGGCGCGCTTGGTGGGTACGCGCTCTTGGCTCTCGCTGGAATGACGCTGACCCAAACCCGCGCAGCCGTTCTGGGGCTCGTCCTCGCGAGTGCCGCGCTTGTGGTATTTACGCTCGTCGGGCATCCGAACCGGCGGGCCCGCATTTTGAGTCTCGGCGGTGCGATCGCCGCGGCTGGGGTATTCGCGCTCGTCCTCTTCTTCACTCCGCTCGGCAGTCGTCTCTTGAGTACGGTGGAGGTGTCGACCACCGCTGAGGGTGAGAGCGGACCTCATCTCGAACAATCAGTCGATGTGCACTTGGCGCACTACGCCATCGCATTCGGCATGTTTCTCGACCGGCCCGTTTTTGGATATGGCCCGGATAACTTCCTTGTTGGTGTTCCGCGGTACCGCACCGCCGATGAGCCTTTCGAGCTCCAGCAGAGCCCTTCGTCGAGCGCGCACGGCTGGGTCGCGCAGGTGGCGGCTACCGGGGGACTCACCGGCCTGGCGACCTTCGTCGCCATCCCGCTCGTCGGGATTTGGCTCACTTGGCGCGCCGGATTTCGGGCCGCCGCATGGGCAGCCGCCGCCATGATGGTGGCTTACCTCGGAGCCGCCGCGACGACGGTGAACGGCGTCGGGACTGATTGGCTGTTCTGGGCGACCGTGGGCGCGATGGCGGTCGCAACCGCGGAGCCTGCACCGGACGTAACGCCAGCAGTCAGACGTCCGAGGTCGACATATTCGGCGGTCGAACCGCGGACTCGCCGTCTGGTGAGCTTTGGCGTCGCCGTTCTGGCGGTGCTGTTTGCACTCACGATCATCGGAGGCATCGACGCGTCACGCTCGGCGCGCGCGTCCCAGGTCGCGCGGTTGGAGGGGCGGACGACAACAGCGATAGCACAGGGCCTCCACGCAACCCAAGCGGACTCTCTGCGCCCGCAGTACTGGGACACTTTGGGCCTGGCCTATGTCTCCGCCGGTCGCTTCAAGGACGCAGCCTCCGCTTTCGAGGAGGCGAACCACCTTGCGCCGTACGACGTCCGCTATGTCGGCGATGTCGCGCGTGCCTATGCCGTGCTGGTGCAGCGAGGCGACAGCGCGGCAAGCGCCCGCGCCCGCGATGCCGCCGAGCGGGCGGTGCAGATCGATCGAAACAACCCGCAGGCACACCTCACTCGCGCGGTAGTCATGCAGGTCACCGGTGATCAGGCCGAGGCCCTGAAATCTGTTGAGCGCGCGCTGGCGCTCGACACGTCATTTACGAATGCCCAGCTCGATCTGACCGCCACCCAGGTACTGAACGCAAACGGACGGACCAATGACGCGATCGCGACGGCACGCCGTGCAATCGCCACTGTGAGTCTCCAGGACAGCGTGCAGATCCGCGTCGAGCTTGCCCGCGCGCTTGTCGCCGCCGGTCAGCCGGCGCAAGCGCTCTCCGAGCTCGATGCGGCTCTCGCGATCAGGCCGAACGACGCCGCCGCTTTGCAGCTTCGCGCGCAGATCCGCGCGGGCACGACTCAATGAGAGCGCTGGTCACCGGAGGCGCGGGGTTCATCGGCTCCCACCTGGTGCGCCGTCTGGTCGCGGAGGGACACTCCGTCTCGGTTGTCGACAACCTCTCGACCGGCCACCGGGAGAATCTCGCCGGTTGCGACGTCCCGTTGATCGCTCGGGATCTCTCGCGGGATCCGATCGATGATCTCCTCAAGGACGTCCAGACCATCTTCCATCTTGCGGCGGTCCCGTCGGTCCCGAGGTCGGTCCGGGAGCCTCTCCGCTCGCATGAAGCTGCCGCGACCGCAACGCTCCGCCTTCTCGAGGCGGCGCGCGCCGCGGGCGTCACGACGTTCGTCAATTCGAGCTCCTCATCCGTCTACGGAAACGTTGCGCGGCCGCCGATGGTCGAGACGATGCCCACTCTTCCGCGTTCGCCCTACGCCGTGGCGAAGTTGGCTACTGAGGGTTACACCCGTGTATTCGCGAGCCTGCATGGGATGCGAACTGTGAGTCTCCGTTACTTCAACGTCTTCGGCCCACGACAAGACCCGAGCTCGGCGTATGCCGCGGCCATTCCGCGATTCGTGGCCGCCTACATTCGCCGGGAGCGACCGAAGGTCTACGACGACGGCAAGCAGTCGCGGGACTTCACGTATGTGGCCAACGTCGTCGAGGCGAACATCCTGGCGGCGAACGCGCCGCGGCTCGAGGGCGAATCCGTCAACATCGCGGCCGGAGAGCCGCGAAGTGTCCTCGACCTTTTGCACGCGATCGCGGCGGTGTTCGGGTATTGGCTCGAGCCCGAATTCTCGCCGGCGCGACCCGGTGACATCCGCGATTCCCACGCCGATATCTCGCTCGCTCGAACCCTTCTCACGTACAAGCCGGTGGCGTCGTTCGCGGAAGGGTTGAGCCAGACCATCGGCTGGTCCCGCGGCCAGGACTGACGACGCCCCGCACACGCATCCTCCGCGTCATCACGCGTCTCAACGTCGGTGGACCAGCGATCAACGCCACGCTCCTTTCCACCCGCCTCGATCCTGAGCGATTCGAAACGCTCCTCGTCGCCGGCGCTGAGTCAGAGTCCGAGGGCAGCATGCTGGCGCTGAGGGGTCACGACGAACGCCTGAACCTCCGGCGGGTGCCGTCGCTCGGACGCGAGATCTCCCCCCTCGACGACATCCGCGCGCTGGGCCGCCTGACTGCGATAGCACGGGAGTTCCGGCCGGACATCGTACACACCCATCTCGCGAAGGCCGGGACGATCGGAAGGCTCGCCGCCCGAGCAGCCGGAGCTCGCGTCGTCATCCACACGTACCACGGGACCGTGTTCCGCGGCTACTTCGGCAGCGTGAAGAGTCGGGCGTTCGTCGAGATCGAGCGTGCCCTAAGTCACGTGACGACGCGGATCGTCGCGATCACTCCCGGGCAGAGGCGCGAGCTCATCGAGCTCGGTATCGGCGACGAGCGCAAGGTCGTCGAAATACCGCTCGGCCTCGACCTCGCGCCGTTCCTCGAACCGCTCGACCGCACGCAGGCGCGCTCACGTTTGGGCCTGCCGCCGGATAAGCCGGTCGTTGTGATCGTGGCGCGTCTTGTTCCAGTCAAGAACGTGAGCCTGTTCCTGCACGCGATGGCATCGGTTCCCTCGGCCATCGCGCTCATCGTCGGCGATGGAGAGCTCCGCGCACGTCTCCAAATCGAGGCCGCCGACCTTGGGATCGCCGATCGGACTCGGTTCGTTGGGTGGCAGTCCGACGTCCGCGCGGTCTACTGCGCGGCCGACATCGTGGCGTTGACGTCGAACAACGAGGGATCGCCGGTGAGCATCATTGAAGCGATGGCGGCGGGAAGACCCATTGTGTCGACCGCCGTCGGGGGCGTTCCCGAGGTCGTCCGTGACGGTCTTGACGGCGTCCTGGTCCGTGCCGGGGACGCGAACGCGTTTGCCGCTGCGATGAACTCGCTCCTCGCCGACCCTTCGCGACGCGATCGGCTGGGCGCGGCGGGCAGGCTCAACGTCGAGCGCAGATATGACGCCTCGCGGCTCGTCACGGACGTGACGGGCCTCTACGAATCGTTGCTCGGATCCGCTGGCTCGTCGACCTAGAATTCCTCGTGGTTTGACCATCCCGCAGCTCATCCTCCTGGTCATCGCCGCGGCCGTTCTTTCGGCCGCGGCAACGCCGGTGCTCAGCGCTGCCGCCCGGCGGATCGGCCTTGTCGTGGCGCCGCGGGCGGATCGGTGGCACCGTTCGGCGACCCCACTCCTCGGCGGCGCAGCGATCACCCTCGCGGCCATCGTTATCGTCGCGACTTTCCTCCCGGTCACGCGGGTGGGAGCCACGATCACCGTCGGCCTGGTCGCGGCGTTCGCGCTCGGCCTGCTCGATGACTTCCGGTCACTCGCGCCGTCGACGAAGCTCGCAGGTCAGGCCGTCATCGCATCCGCGCTTTTCTTCGGCGGGGTGCGCGTCGAGATCATCGAGATCGACGCGATCGCCTACCTCGCGACGGTCCTGTGGGTGGTCGCGCTCATGAACGCCGTGAACCTGATGGACAACATGGATGGCCTCGCCGGCGGGATTGTTGCGATCGCCGGGATTGGTTTGGGCATTAGCGCTCTTCCTGAGAATCCGGCCGCCGCCATCACCGCAGGCGCCGCAGCCGGCGCGGCGCTCGGGTTCTTGGTCCACAACTTCCCTCCGGCCCGAGTGTTCATGGGCGACGCGGGCAGCCTGGTATGCGGCTATCTCCTCGCGGCCGCGGCGCTGCTCCATACGGCGACCGGAGCGGCCAACGTTGGGCTCGCGGTGCTTGCGCCGCTCGCTCTTTTGGCGCTGCCGATCTTCGACACCGCCCTCGTGACCGCGTCGCGCAGGCTTGTGGGCCGGCCGATCAGCCAGGGGGGCAGGGATCACACCTCGCACCGCCTCGCCGCGCTCGGCCTCTCGGACCGCGGCGTCGTCCTCCTCCTGTACGGGCTCGCGGCGATGCTGGCGCTCATCGCACTCCTCGCTGAGAGTTTTGTGGGCCTCCTGTTCCCACTGTTCGCTCTGGCTCTGATCGGCCTCGCGCTCTTCGGCATCTTCCTGTACGACGTGGACGTGTACGGCTCGCGCGGGGGTTACGTGCCTCAGGGGCCGATCGCGCGAGGACTCGTGACGTACGGACGCTTCGGCGCTGAGATAGCGCTCGATGTCCTCCTGTTCACGGTGGCGTACTACATGGCGTTCGCCCTGCGCTTCGACGGTTTCGCCCAGAGCATTTGGTTGTCGCTCTTCGTCGACACGGTTCCGCTCGTCGTGGCGCTGGAGCTCGCCGGGCTCGTCCTCTTCGGGGCATATCGGACGCTGTGGCGATTCATCACGCTTGCCGACGTCCTCAATGTGCTCAAGGGGTTGGCGCTCGCGAACGTTCTCGCCGCGGGCATCATCCTCGGCGTCGCGGCGCTTCAGGGGTTCCCGAGGTCCGGATTGCCGCTGAACTTTGTGCTCGCGGGGGCACTCGTGATCGGATCACGCGCTTCACTCGTCTGGCTCCGCTACTGGTTCGCCGTCCGCCCGAACGCGGATGCGCGTCGCGTGCTCATCATCGGCGCGACCGATGCAGGAGCGCTTGCGCTTCGTCTCATCTCACGAACGCGCGGGACTCCGTATCGCGCGGTCGGGTTTCTTGACGACGACCCAGGAAAGCGGTTCCGCCGTGTGGCCGGGGTTCCGGTGCTCGGCACCATCGGCGACCTGGAGTCCGTGCTCGTTCAGCATCGGATCGACCTGGTCCTTTACGCGAACGATCTCCCGTTCGCCGAACCGGATCAGCGAGCCTCCCTCGAGGCGAGCTGCACGCGACTCGGAGCGGAGTGGCGCGAGTTCACGATGCCCGTGGCCAAGTTTCCCCGGTCTCAGAGCGTCTAGGCGGCCTTGTCGGGCTCCGTCCTCGTCACCGGAGGCGCTGGATTCATCGGCTCCCACCTCGTCGACCGACTCGTCGCCGACGGTCGTGAGGTCACCGTGCTCGATGACCTCAGCACGGGCTCGTCGGACAATCTGCCCGCACATGGGCGCGATTCGAAGATCAAATTCGTCAAAGGCAGCGTCCTCGACGCGACGCTGGTCGACGAGCTCGTCTCAGCAAGCCCGCTCGTGTTCCACCTGGCCGCGGCAGTCGGCGTCCGCAAGATCGTTGAAGATCCCCTCGGCAGCCTCCTTACGAACGTGAATGGAACGGAGCACGTGCTCGCTGCCGCGACGCGACACGGCTCACGCGTGCTGCTCGCCTCCACGTCGGAGATCTACGGGCGGAGCGATCATGTGCCGTTTCGGGAAGACGGCGTTCGCATTTTGGGTCCGACCTCGGTCCACCGATGGTCTTACGCGACTGCAAAGGCCCTCGACGAGCACCTTGCTTTCGCTTACCTGGACCGAGGGCTTAGGGTGTCGATCGTCCGATACTTCAACTCGTACGGCCCGCGGATCCAGCAAAGCGGTTACGGCAGCGTGATCGCCCGTTTCGCGTGGCAGGCTCTCAACGGCCATGCGCTCACTGTGCACGGCGATGGACAGCAGACCCGTTGCTTCACATACGTCAGCGACACCGTCGAAGGGACGCTCCGCGCAGGTACGCGCGACGAGGCGGTCGGCAGCGTTTTCAACATCGGAACATCACATGAGGTCACGATCCTCGAGCTCGCTCGCGAGGTTCGTTCGATCCTACGATCGGGCTCGGAGATCCGCCTCGAGCCCTACGAGACGGACTACCCCAAAGGATTCGAGGACACCCGCCGTCGCGTTCCCGACGTCACGCGAGCGCGGGAGGTTCTGGGATTCGAGACTCGCGTCGGGTTCGCCGAAGGGCTCGCGCGGACGCTCGAGTGGTGCCGACAGAACTACGAAGTGACGGTGACCTCGTGACGGCTGACGCGCTCCGACAAGCCATCGCGGACCGAACCGCGAATGTAGGGATCGTCGGCGCCGGTTACGTCGGTCTTCCGCTCGCGCTGTCGTTCGCGAAGGCCGGCTACAAAGTCAGGGTCGTCGATGTCGACGCGGAACGGGTGCGGCGGCTTTGCGCGGGCGAAAGCTACATCCGCGATGTGTCCTCCGAGGCTCTCGCCGCGCAGGTCAAGGCGGGGCGCTTCGACGCAACCACAAATTACGCCGCGCTGAGCGACGCAGACATCATCTTCGTCGCGGTGCCCACGCCGTTCGATCGGGCGAAGCAGCCGGATCTCCGATACATCGTCCAGTCCGCGGAGAGCATCTCGGCAATCCTTCATCCCGGACAGCTGATCGTCCTCGAGAGCACGACCTATCCGGGCACGACGAACGAGGTCATGCGACCGATCCTCGAAAGGAACGGCCTCCGCGCTGGCGTCGACTTCTATCTCGCGTTCTCGCCCGAACGCATTGATCCGGGGAACAAGACGTACACGATCGAGAACACTCCCAAGGTGGTCGGCGGGATCGATGCTGAGAGCACATCGCTCGCAACCGCGGCACTCCAGGTGGTCACAGAAGGTCACGTCCACCCAGTCTCGTCGGCGCGCGTTGCTGAGCTCACGAAGCTGCTCGAGAACACCTTCCGGGCAGTGAACATCGCGCTGGTGAACGAGCTCGCGATGCTCTGCGATCGCATGCAGATCGACATATGGGAAGTCATCGAGGCAGCAGCGACCAAACCCTATGGCTTCATGCCGTTCTACCCAGGCCCTGGAGTTGGTGGGCATTGCATTCCCGTAGACCCGTACTACCTATCGTGGAAGGCGCGCGAGTTCGATTTCCACACGAGATTCATCGAGCTCGCGGCCGAGACCAATCTCGGGATGCCATTCTTCACGGTCGGCCGCATCCGGAAGCAACTCAACGACGCCGGTGTTTCGCTGCGAGGTGCGAATGTCTTGGTTCTCGGGGCCGCGTTCAAGAAGGATATCGACGACGCTCGCGAGTCGGCCGCCATCCGAGTGATGGAGATACTCAACGCCGAGGGGGCGGCCGTCGAGTATCACGATCCATTTGTTCCCTCGGTGAGGCTCGCGACGCCGATCTTCGGATCAGACGGCCAACACGTGGCGCTGCGATCAGTTGCACTCGATGACGCACGCCTTCGCGCGACCGACTGCGTCGTGATCCTTGTCGCACACACGGCGCTCGATTACGACAAGATACTCGGCGCGGCTCCGAGGGTGTTCGACGCGGTGAATGCGACACGCGGGAAGAAGGGCCGCGCTCAGGTCGAGCGCCTCTAGGCATTCGATCGAAGGATCAGGTGCCCCGCCGCTGCGGTCGTGAGCGCGACCCAGTAGCCGCCGTACAAAAATTGGCCCGGCCTTCTTGCCAGAACCCATTGAGCTCCCGCTGGGACGAAGGCGAGGGTTAAGGGAAGAATGTCCTCCCTCTGTCGATACGAGAGATTGATGGCGAGGTATTGCGCCAGATAAACGCAAACGAAGATCGCTAGATAGCCGAGCGTCATCGGATCACTGCGGTTTGCCAAGAGTGAGGCTAGGGTGAGGGCGATTCCGATCCCGACGAACGGCAGGACTAAATACCAAAGAAGGGTGTCGGGGTAGAGGTCGAAGTCACTGAGAACGAGATAGTCGAGGTCCAGCCGTTCGGGCATCACCCACACGTACGGTCCGAAGACTCGGCGGCCGATGGAGACGGCAGCCGCGAGCCCCGGAATTGGATAGTGCCGCTGAGGCGGCGGTTGCATGGCTGGCGTCTCCGCGACGTGTTGGACCTGCGAAGACACCAAGATCGGTGAGGTCGGCCATCCAAGTGAACCGGCGATGAGCTCTGCGACCAGGATCGCGCCAAGCAGACCCAGAAGGCGCGTTCGGGCCGGTCGGCGGCCGCGGCCCTGAAGGAGCCGGATCGCGACGACGATGATCAGTCCAAGCTCGAGATATGCCGCCACGTAGAAACGGGTCGTGTGCAGGAACGCGAGCGCTAAGCTCCCGAGGGCGAGCCAAAGCCAGACGTGCCACCCCTTCATCTCTTCGCGCAGCGCTTGGGCCACACATAGCGCGATGACGAGCGTGCCGAGAATCACCAGCGGGTCCTTGAGAAGGTTGGTCGTCGCGAGAAGCGCCAGACTCGGCGACAGAGCGGCGATACTGCCGACAAGGACGGCGTGCTTGGGTATGGTCAGACGCGCCCACGCGAATGCGAACGGCGCCGCGAGCGCGCCAACCGCCGCGTTGAACACCGCAAGCACCGTGAAATCCGATCCGAACGCCTTGAGCAGCGCGGCGAAGACGTAGTACTGGCCGATGTCATACGTGCCAAAGAACGCGAACGGTGATCCGACGTCGAACCCGGATCGATCGAGTGCCCTGCTGCCACTTAAGTAGCCCGCACCGTCGGGACTCAGTAGGCCACCCGCCGCGTACTCGGTGGAGACGAGTGTGAGGATGAGGACGATCACGAGACGGCACGCGAGCGCCCAACCGAAGAGTCCAAGCGCGATGCCCCTGTCGTCCCGGTCTAGCGTCCGAGATAGGGCAACTGTCGCGAGAAACGCGATCACCAAGATCGCGACGAGCCAGGGTACGCCATCGTTTATCGCGACACCCAGACCGGCGAGTCCGGCGACGAGTATCGCGATGAGCCACGACCTCGCGAAACAGGTTCCCAGGTGAGCGGTGACCCACCCGAGCGTAGCCAACGGGCGGGTTACGCTAGCGCCCCGTCGCGTCGTGTTCTGCCGATCTCGACGAGAGGGTGGTCCACGGGATCGGCATCGGGCCGCCGGTCGATGAACGTCCGATGCCAGAGCTCCAGCATCAGCAGATTCCATAACTGGGAGTGCCACCGCGCGACACCGCGGACGTGCTCGTCCAGCAGTCGCGCCACGACGGCTGGATTGAAATAGCCACGGTCGCGCGCCGTCGTATCGAGGAGGACGTCTTCCGCGAGGGGACGGAGCTCGTGCCGGAACCAGTGATCGATGGGGACGCCGAAGCCCATCTTGGGACGGTCGATGATATCGTCGGGAATGACCCCGCGGAGTGCACGTTTGAGGATCCGCTTCTTGACGAGCCCGCCGAGCTTGAACTGCGACGGCAGCGAGGCGCAGAACTCCATGAACTGGTGATCGAGGAACGGCGACCTCGCCTCGAGGCTGTTGGCCATCGTCGCGATGTCCATCTTCACGAGCAGGTCCTCTGGCAGATACGTGTTCACATCTACGTCAAGAGTCGCATCCACCAGATTGCTCGCGTCCGATCCGGCGTATGCCGCTCGGATCAAGGCAAACGCGTCTCCGTCACCCGAACGGCGGCTGAAGTCGACGGTGCAAAGCTCGTCCTTCAGCGGCGGAGCGAAGTGGCTGATCCATCGGGCGTAGCGGTCGACCGGCGTGTCGGCGAGAGCGCTCAGGAAACGCTGTCCCCGCGAGAGAAAGCTTTTCGGATCCCGACCGCGGCTCACGAGTCCGATCGCGCCGGCCGCGGCAAGGCGTAGGCCGCGCGGGATCCGGTCCACACGCGCGGCCGCGAGGTTCGCGACATAGCGGTCATATCCGGCAAAGTCCTCATCGCCGCCGTCGCCATTCAACGCGACGGTCACGTGCTCGCGCGTAAGTCTCGCGAGGTAGTAGCTCGGAATCGCCGATGAGTCGGCGTATGGCTCGTTGTAATGCCAGACGAGCTCGGGAATGATCTCGACGGCGTCCGGGCGGACGACGAACTCATGGTGATCGGTCTCAAAGCGCTTGGCGATCATGCGCGCATGTTCCGTTTCGTCGTACTCCTTCTGTTCGAATCCGATCGAGAACGTCTTCACACGCCCGCCGAGCTCGGACATCAGAGCGACGACCGCACTTGAGTCGATGCCGCCGCTCAGAAAGGCTCCGAGCGGCACATCGCTGATGAGACGGATCCGCACCGCTTCCCGAAGGCGCGAAACGATCTCGCGGCACGCCTCGTCTTCGCCGATTTGGGTCTTGCCGCCGTAGCGGAGCCGCCAGTAGCGCCGGGTCGTGATACGTCCGTTCTCCGCGATCAGGTAGTGGCCCGGACGGAGCTTGGCGACGCCGGCGAAGGCGCTAGCCGGGCTCGGGACGTACTGGTACGTCAGGTAGAGGGAGATGGCCGCCAGATCGGGCCGTGGGACGAATCCGGGGTCCGCGAGAAATGCCTTCGGTTCAGACGCGAAAGCGATGCCGTCGTCATCGAGCCAGTAGTGGACCGGCTTCTTGCCTACACGGTCGCGAGCAATGAAGAGCCTCTCGTGCTCTGCGTCCCAGATCGCGAAGGCAAACATGCCGCGCAGGCGATCAAGGCACTCGACACCCAATTCGCGATACGCCGCCAGGATGACTTCGGTGTCGGTATGTGAGCGGAAGCGATGGCCTCGCGCCTCGAGATCGGTCCTCAGCTCCGGAAAGTTGTAGATCTCGCCGTTGTATGTGATCCACAGCCGCCCGTCGTCCGTCGACATCGGCTGATGGCCGGCTGACGTGAGGTCGACGATCGCGAGCCTTCGATTCCCGAGCCCTACGTGTCCGTTTGCAAACAGCCCATCATCGTCCGGCCCGCGATGGGCGATCAGGTCGTTCATCCGACCGAGTACACCTGCGTCGACCGGCTTGCGAGTTCTGAAATTGACGCGGCCGACGATTCCGCACACGTCAGTTCATGCCGGACGTGCTGGCTTTTGACCGCTTACCGACACGGGAAATTCACCGACCCGGATGTTGCTCAGCCCCGCTTCTTTGAACCACCCCACCACTTCGTCATCCGAGTGCTTCCACTGGTAGCGTGGCGTGTACCAATCGAAAGTGTCTAGCCACCGCCACGTCGGATTCGCCTCGAGACTTGTCGGCAGTAGAACCGAGCTAATCCGTCCGACCATGGGAAATCGATGCACGTAGTACAGCGGGATCGCGAGCTTCGCGGCCTGCAACATGAGTCCACGTGGTAGGCGCGAAGTCAACGGTCTAAGGAGTTCGCTACCGAGCATGGCTCGCAGTTTCGTGCTGTACACCCAGATAGCGATGTGACCTCCAGGTCGAACGAGCCGAACCAGTCGATGAAAAGCAGCTCTGGTGTCCGGGGTGTGATGGAGCACTCCAATGCTGAACACGCGATCGAACGATTCGTCGGCGAACGGCAACCGAAAAATGTCCGCCTGGTAGAAATGGGCGTTCTTCCGCTCGCCCAGGTTCTGCGCCGCGACCTCAACCGCGTTGCTCAGATCAACGGCGTGGACCTCCGCGCCGGCATCACAACAAACTTCGGTGAACCGTCCCATTCCACAGCCCGCGTCGAGAATCCGTTCGCCGGCCAGCTCGGAAGTCTTCCATCCAGTCTTGGCAACGAAGGTGTCGCGACTCCTCGGCAGTCCGCTCGCAGAGTCGAGTTGGACCTTTGCGAAGCGGGTCCATTGGAAGCCGAACGAGCCTGCGTAATCGGATTCATCTACGAATCGGAGTACAGCGCGGACGGTCCGATACTCTCGTCCGCAGCCAGGGCAACGCAGCTCGTCGTCGCTTCCCGAGCGCAATTCTCGACCGCAGTTCGGACACTTCAGAAAAGACACTGCTCGCCGGGAAGACGGCTGACTCACTATGGCGGTCCTGCTGTCAGGCGTTTGGAGCCTGCGTTCGCTGTCGACGCATGACGGTGTAGACCGAAGTGAGGGCGTGTGTGATAAGGGCGCCATCCGAACGAGACGGCAACAAGGTTGCCGCGGAACCAGCTATCTGGGACGTCCATGCCAGATACGACACAGCCGCTATCGCATACGAGACGCTCGACGACACGCTTGCGCCGACCGGTCCGAGCAGCGGGATCCACACAAGATTGAGGATGATATTCAACGTTAGCGATGCCCCCGAGATTGCCGCAATGCCCCACGGTCTTCCCGAGCGAATGACGGGCGGGCCACAAACCCTCTGCATGCTTATGAAGATGATGCCGGGCACCAGCGCCACAAGCGCGGGGTAGGCGTCCGCGAAGGCGACACCGAACAGAAGTGGAATCGCGATCCAACCAATTGCCACCAGCCCTGCGCCAAAGAAGAGGGCGAAGTAGGCGTTGATTCGTGCGGCTCGCAATGCGAGTCGCCCAGATTCGGCCAGAGAATTTGTCATCTGACGTGGCAGCAGTGCTATCGACACCGAATCGGTCGCAAGTAACAGTGTCTCCGCTAGTACGACTGCGAGCGAATAGATTCCGAGTGCCTCAGCGCCGACGATCGCTTTGACCATGAATGTATCGACTCGAAGATGCAAGAAAAAAAGCACCAACCCTATATGCAAGACAAGCGATTGACCGACCGTCTCGCGAAGGAGCGTCACATCGAACCGCACTGTCCATGGATGCACCTCTGAAGTTCGGAGTGTCCAGATCCAGGCGATAAGCGCGCCGACAAGATTGGTGATCAGAACGCTCGCAACTGTTACTGCCCGGGCGAGGGCAAGGATTCCCAAAACGATGATTTGCATAACGCCGGCGACAATCGCCGCGCGGAATTGCAGCGTCACTTGCCCAATGAGGTTCTGGAGGCCCGCGACAAACTGTGTGTGGAGCGACAGCGGGATCGTCAGGGCACATAGCAGCACAAGGATCGGGGCTACATCACTAAAGACGCTTGGCAGTAACGCTGGGAGCGCAAGCATGACCAGCATGCCCGCACCTCCCGCTAGGAGCGTTACGACAGCGCTCTGGGCGGCAAGCCTGTCGGCGGAGATCTTGCGCGACCCGTAGAGATAGACGTTCGCCTGCTCCACCCCAAGTTTGGCGAAGGTAATGACCGTCGCCGCCGCCACGATCGGCGTGTAGTAAATCCCGCGGCCTTCGGGGCCGAGAACACGAGACACGATCACGGTTCCCACCGTCCCGATGATCACCAACACGAGCTTTAGTCCGAGCGTTTGCGCGGCCACCGCTGCGACCGGAGTTTGGGCCGCAAAGTCCATGTCTTTAGACCTCAAACGACGTTGTTCAGTCGTTCGTCGACCGGCTGGGTCCATCAACGTCTTTCGCTATCCGAGCTGGAACTCCGACGCCGAGAACACCCGACGGAAGGCTTTGGGTCACGACTGCTCCGGTCCCGACGATTGTGTCCGCGCCAATAACCACGCCGTCCAGCCGTCGCCGATTTCGATCCCTCGGGCTCCACTTCCTTGCTCGGCGACCGGGATAGCGGTCTGCTCAAAAGTTGTGTTCTGACGCCAGACGGATCAACCCGCCCGCGATTCATCAGTTGGCTTCCGATCGACAAGCCGTCGTAGCCGTAAAGAAGGCGGAAAACGTTAACGGTGGTTCCACGTCCCACCCTTATGAACGCTCTCCCCTAGCGCATCGCGAAGCTGCACATCGTCGTCTAGCGTGATCGTGCTTTCGCCTGGTTCCGATGGAAAGGTGTGTTCCTCGATACGATAGTTGGCGCCGACGGACACATCCTTGAGATTCTCGATTCGTGCGCTGCGTGAGATCCACGTTCCGGCACCTCTTTCAGGGAGCCCAAGAATGTGCGGACGGTAGTAAAACTTCAGCCGAGCGCGGGCCGTCGGTACGTCCGCGGCCGTCAACGATCGGCCTTCGATTTGCGGTCGCCGGCTGATAGCTTCCTCCAAGTTCGCAGTCGCTCGCCTTGCCCACTCTTCCCAGTCGACGCTTCTACGAGTCGCTCATAAAGTTCCTCATATGACGTCACCATTCGTTGTGGAGAGAAGAATTGCGCCGCTCGTTCTCGACCTGCCAGCCCCATCTCTCGAGCGCGATCAGGGTGCGCCACCAGAGAAATAATCGCGTCCCCGAGGGCGCGCGAATCGTCGGACGGTACAAGGAGGCCGGTCCGGCCGTCTTCTATCGCCTCGGGAGTTCCGCCAACCGCGGCCGCAACCACGGGCCGCCCTGCGACCATCGCCTCCAGAATCGCGTTAGAGAAACCCTCTTGCAACGAGGGATGCGCAACGATGTCGGTAACCGCAAGGATCTGCGGGACGTCACGACGAGAGCCAAGGAATCGCGCCGACCCCTCGAGACCCTCCGCGGAGACCCACCGTTGCCATCTGTCCTTCTCCGGTCCCTCTCCGACCAGAATCGCGACCGCTCCCGGATATGCCTGAACGACGTGCTTCCATGCCTCGAAGAAGACCCTGTGGCCTTTGTAATGAATGAAGTTGGCGATAACCGCAACAACGGGTCGCGCTTGATTTAGGCGAAGGTCTTCTACTAAGACCCTCGTCTTCTCGGTCGCAGACTCGATAGGCTCCACTCCGTTGTAGATCACGATCACTTTCTGAGGTGGGAGGTGTTCCTGGCGGATAGCGTCGGCACGGACAGCTTCGGAGTTGGCTACGACCGAGGTGGTCATCGCGTTGCTCAATCTCTCTAACAGCCGATAAAGCGGTTTGTCCTCCTTGAAGAACCCGAGGCTTCGTCGACTCGAGACCACCACGCCGACTCCAGCTGCTCGCGCAGCGAACGTCCCGAGGACGTATGCCCAAAATAGGAAGCCGTGCACAACGTCAGGTCGTTCGCGTCGAATCAAAGAAACAAGATGCGCGAGTTGCGCGATAACTCGACGTGGATACCGGAAGATCCGCAGCCCGCGGAAACCTATCTCGTGCACCACGACGCCAAGGCGTCGGACCTCCTCAGCGTACGGCCCATCGGCAGCGCTCAGGCAGCACACGGTCGCTGAAAAGCGAGTCCGGTCGAGTCCCTTAAGGAGTTGCACGAGCTGACCCTCGGCGCCGCCAATGTCCAGCGTCCCGATCACGTAGAAGATTCGAAGGGGACGATTCAACGCTGGCCGAGAACCACGAGGCCCATGCCATAAGTAAGTACGTTCTTCAGTCGAATGTGCGCCGGCCGCGGAAGGAACCTCTCAAGGTTCCGGGCGACCGTTGTGGGCACTTCGCCGTAGACGTACGAACGTCGGACAGCCAGGCCGGCCTCCCTTACGATCGTTTCCAGTTGACCTCTGCGGTATAGGCGCTCATCTGTCACCGGCCCGGTGTAGCGCGTGTATTGAGTTGGCACCGCGACCAGAACCAGTTTTGCGCAACGCGCTTGCTCTCGGACAAGCCGAACAGTCTCTTCGCGATCGAAATGCTCGAGGACACCCAACGAGAAGACGAGATCAAAAGCGCCGTGATACCGGGAAAGGTCTCCAGCAGAGGCTTGCTCGATTTGTGCCGGCGACCGAAAGTACTCGACCATTTCTTTCGCCAGGTTCACGATGTCGGGATCCTGGTCGACGCCGGTCACTTGGAAGCCGTGATGAGCGAGCATCGCGGTGAAGAGCCCTGCACCGCAGCCGACATCCAGAATTTTGGAGCCAGAGCGGAGCGCCTGAGAGATCGTCAGGAAAATGGGAAATAGGGCCGTCCATTGATTGAGTCCAAATGGGACCGGCCCGCCCGCATCCCGAATACCTTTCTCAATGTATTCGCGCCAGCGAGTTGTCATCGCGGCTCCGCGACGATCCTTGTGTTCGACGGCTTCAACGCCTCCATTCTGGGGCGTGCGGCGCGCTCAACGTTCTCGGTGGGTTGGGTGGTGGACTCCGACCGCATGCCAATAAGGAACCGATTCAGAGACGCGGACATTTTCCAGACCTGCGGTTCTCATTAGTTCCTGCAGGCCGCGTCGCGTGTAGCGGCGTTCGACACGCGTGCCGAAGCGATCGAGGCTGTCGTTGCGCATGGTCTTGAAAGATAGGTGCCGGTAGAAGCTCAGCGGGATCTTTGCCGCCAGGCCGTCGGCTCCGGCTCGCTCGAGGATCGCCGCCGATCGCGCCAGCGGCCAGTACACGAGCAGCGCGATCGCGGTCGTTATCAGCCGAGTGGCTGCGCGAGGTTGACGGCTGAGAAATTGGCGTGTCAGGTCGACAGCTCGGAAGAGTCCTCGGTATACCGGACCACGTTGATCGAGCGCGTAGTAGAGATAGAGCAGGACCGTGCCGCCTGGCCGCACCGCCGCGACCACCTTCGCGAGAGCGGCCTCCGGGTCGCGCGTGTGATGCAAGACGCCGAGCGAGTACGCCCAATCGACCGAGCCGGCCGCGAGCGGCAGCGCCTCCAAGTCCGCCTGGACGCATGCGACCCGTTCTGGCGAGGTGTTCGCGCGCGTGATCTCGATGCTTCGTCCGAGATCGATCGCGATCACGC
>Ga0137379_10001290_pt1 | contig 22919 bp, 11 predicted proteins | sample SagtaG_18_FD_104812 | JGI IMG/M metagenome (GOLD analysis project Ga0137379, IMG submission 104812) | Vadose zone soil microbial communities from Sagehorn Ranch, Mendocino, California, USA - Sage2_L_80_16 metaG | ecosystem: Environmental > Terrestrial > Soil > Vadose zone | place: USA...
GGAAACAAAGTCCAACTCGGCATCCTGAACACCGATGCCAACGGCCTGAACAATAATGCCGGTCTCGCGTTCGAGAGCTTCCGATTCGTGCCGACCGCCTCGACGGTCTGGTCATTACGTGAACAGTACCGGACTGGAAACACGACACCCATCGAGACAGCGCTGGGCAACGTGACGATTATAGTCGGGCATTGGTACAAGTTCGTCGTCAGTTTGACCAACACCGCCCCGTTTATAGGTTCTGGAGATTTTGACGCCGCCTGCGCGCTCTACGATTACGGCGTGGACGGCCAAAGCCCAGGTGGAAACATCGTCGTTTTCTCAACTCTTCAGAGCCAGTCGGGGCAGGACATCGCCGTCATCTCCTCGGTATGGCCTGCGCTGCGCGCTTTCCAGAATGGCGGCATTGACGCGTGGGACAATTTTCTGGTTTATACGACCAACAGCCTGCCAGTGATTACGCTGCCGTTGACCAATACCACTGTGGCGGTGGGAAACCCGGCAACCTTCAACGTCCTGAGCGACGGGCCCGGGGACATTACTTATGCCTGGTACACAAATGGCATCCTGGCTGGTGGCGCGACCGGATCAACTTACGCAACCCCGTCGGTCACAAGCGCCTACACCAACGTGATGGTGGTGGCCAGCAACGGGAACGGATCGGCCAGCAACTCCGCGGCGATCACCGTCTTCGTGCCCGCGCTGGCGGTGGTGACGAACCTGCCGGCGTCGAACATCGCGCCGACCTCGGCGACGCTCAACGGGAAGGTGCTGGCCACAGGAGGGGACGCGCCCGCGATCACCGTCTATTACGGGCCGACCGATGGCGGCCTCAACGCCGAGGCGTGGTCGAACAACGTTGCGTTGGGCGTACAGAGCGCGGCTTTCGCGGAAACGGTCACGGGGCTGTCGCTCAACACAACCTATTTCTTCGCAGCCAAAGCCGTGAACGCCGCCGGCGAGGCCTGGGCGACACCCTCCCTCAGCTTCGCCACGCCGCCGGTCACACTCGCGCTGGTGACGAATCTACCGGCCACAAACGTTCAAGCGACCATGGCAACGCTCAACGGGCAAGTCCTCGTTACCGGCAACGACGCAACGACGGTTACTCTCTACTATGGGACGGCGGACGGCGGCACGAATGCAGGCGCCTGGACGCGGAGCGTTGCCTTGGGCTTGCAAACGGGGATTTTCGCGCAGACGGTCACAGGGTTGTCATCGAACACGCCCTACTTTTACACCGCTAAAGCCGTCAACGCGGCAGGGGCCGCCTGGGCCAGGCCATCTCAGACTTTCACTACATCGGCAGCAGACTTGTGGTTTTCAGCCGTGGCAGTCCTGACCCAGCACAACGACAACGGCCGGACGGGAATGAATCTCAACGAAACCATCCTGAACACCAGCAACGTCAATCCCAAACAGTTCGGCCTGGTGTTCACGCGCGCGGTGGACGACCAAATTTACGCCCAACCGCTGGTCATGACCAACGTCAATGTCCTGGGCAAAGGCACTCACAACCTGGTCATTGTCGCCACCGTCAACGACACACTTTATGCTTTCGATGCCGACGACGCGTCGGTCGCCAGGCCATATTGGACCAACAGCTTTATCAACCCGCCCAACATTGTTGCGCCGCGCAATTCCGACATGACCGGCGCCTGCGGCGGCGGTTATCAGGATTTCAGCGGCAAACTGGGCATTGTGGGCGCTCCGGTGATTGATCCGGCCTCAGGCACGCTTTACGTGGTGGCGCGCACGAAAGAATTCGGCACGACCTATGTTCAAAAGCTCCACGCACTGGACGTGACTACCGGAGTTGAGCGGCCCAACAGCCCGGTGTTCATCGCCGCAACCAACGGCGTTGTTTTCGATCCTTATAAGCAGAACCAGCGCCCGGCGCTGACGCTGGCAAATGGGATGGTCTATATTGCCTGGTCCTCGCACTGTGATTGGACTCCGTATCACGGGTGGGTGATCGGTTACAACGCGACCAATATGCAGCAAGCGCCGATCACCTACAATGCCACGCCCAACGGCTCGCAGGCGGGGATCTGGATGAGCAATCAAGGGCCAGCGGCTGACAGCGACGGTAACTTATACCTTTCCACAGGCAACGGCACGTTCGATGGGGTGGATAATTTTGGCGAGAGCTTTCTGCGGCTTACTCCCAGTGGCAACGACTTAACCCTTACAAGCTGGTTTACGCCCTACAACTTTGACAGTCTCAATGGGACGGACGCCGATTTGGGGTCCGGCGGCGTGTTGCTCATCCCCGGCACAAGCTTGCTGCTCTCCGGCGGCAAATCCGGACCCAATGGGTCGGTTCTATATCTGGTCAACCGTGATAACATGGGCGGCCTAAGCAGCTCGGGTACTGTGGACGACAACATCGTGCAAAGCTGGGGCATTGGCGCGCACTCCATTCATGGCGGGCCGGTGTGGTGGGACGGCCCGAACGGCTCATTCGCCTATATCTGGGCTGCATCATCGGACAGCCTGCGGCAATACCAATTCTCCAACGGGCTGTTCGACACCAACGGTTATGCCCAGAGCACAACCATCGGCGGCGGCGGGCAACCCGGCGGCATCCTGGCGCTTTCAGCCAATGGCGCAACCGCGGGCAGCGGCATCGTATGGGCTTCGATTAACACCACGGCGAATGCCAACCAGGCGACCGTGGCGGGCACCCTGCATGCTTACAATGCGCAGGATGTGGGCACTGAACTTTGGAACTCCGATATGGTCAGGGCGCGGGATTCGCTAGGCAACTTCGCCAAGTTCGTCGCGCCCACGGTCGTGAACGGCAAGGTCTATATGGCCACGTTCTCCAACCGCTTGAATGTCTATGGACTGCTGCCGCAACCTCCCTTGAGCATCGCGCGCGCCGGCAACAGCGTGGTGTTGTCCTGGCCCGCCAGTGTGTCCACGTCAACCTACACGCTGCAATCAACCTCGAACCTACTCCTTTCTGACACCTGGTCGAACGCGACCTACACGGTGGTGACGACCAATGGAGTGTTTCAGGTGACGGTCCCGGCGACTGGGCCGGCCACGTTCTACCGGCTGAAACTCTGACAAGCGGATGCGCCGACGTTTCCAGTAGGTCCAGCACGAACTGGAACCCGGGCAAGCCAATCGACTCGTACAAAAAATGGCCGGCGTGCTGGTATTGGCCAAAGTGAGGGTTTCGCCGCGGAAATCAGATTCGGGGTTTGATGGCGGCTTCAACTTCGCGGAGCGGAACCCACCAGATTGAGGCTCAGTTGAATTGTATCCGAGACCTTGTCTTCCATCCGGGTGGCGTTGATTCCGAAGTCGCGCCGCTGGATGCTGAAGGTGGCTTGAACGACCAACAGATCGCCCTCCTTGCCTTCCCTCATTTTGAGTTTGTCTTTGAGGAAAGTCAGCTTGACCGGCACGGTCACGTCCCTGGTAACGCCTTTGACGGTCAGTTTGCCAGCGATGTTCGCCGTGGTATTGGTTCCTTGGGTCTTCACGCCTTGTGCCTGGACCAGTTCAAAGGTGATTTCCGGAAACTGGCCGGCGTCCATCCACATCGAACTGTGCAAATGCTCTTTCATGCGCGGATTCGGCACGTGAAGCGACGCCACCGCCAAAACGATCTTCCCCTTTACCGCGCCGGGGTTGTCCGGGTCGAAGGTGACCTTGCCCGAGAGGCCGGCACCGCTGCCGCTTATTTTTTCCAGCGGCGCTTCCAGTTTAAAGATGACATTATTAACGCCCTTGGCGTCTTTGAAATCGAAGCTCAGGGGCGCCGCCGACGATATGGCGGCCAAGCCCGGCAGTGAGCAATAGAAGATGATTTTTCGCAATAGCGGGCTCATTATGCCTCCGGAGTAAATCCCATCACGATGTCGAATTTGGCGGCCAGTTCACCCACGCGCGAGCCATGGATGGGCGCGAAGTCAACCGTGACCGCCGCGCGCGCCATCGGGTCCTTGATTGACGTATAGATGCCGTCACGTTCGTTCTGCGATTCGCCTTTGACGTAACACTGCGTAGTCCACTTGTCGTGTCGCCTGGTCTTGACGGCGAAGTGGATGTGTCGAGTGCGCCCGGGATAAAGGACGGGCTTGATCGTTCGAAAGTAATATTCCCCGGTCGAGCCGGTGAGGAACCTGCCGAAGCCCTGGAAGTTCAAATCGCGCTTGGCGTGAGTGTCGTGGCTGTTCAAATAAACGCCGTTGTTGTCCACCTGCCAGATCTCGACCAGCGCATTGCGGATGGGCGCGCCGCCCGCGTCAAGGATTCGGCCACTGAGGTGGGTTATCTCACCGGTCGCCGGGGTGAGCGCGTCGTTGACGATGATCAGATCGTTATCCGTGTCCAGCGGCAGATGGTCGGGATAAAATGGGCCTTCAGTCTGCCGCGGCGTACGCACCAGTTCCTCGGCGAAAGCTCCGGGAACAGTGAACAGCGCGGCGCTGAGGGTCAACTGGCGCAGAAAGCCGCGGCGGCTGTGCGCGGCCACGGCACGTAAGATTGTATAGTCAACTTTCATAACAACATAAAAGATTCTGTCACCTACTCATCCTTGCAGGGAGCTGGGCAAAGCCGCCTGCATCACAAGCCGTTGAACGCGATTCAGTGGATAAACTTGAACCGGCATATGGCGGAGTTTACCACAAATTCAAAAGATAGCATACAACAGAATCATGGCAGAACAGAATCATAAACCTCAGAAGTGCAGGGCACACTACGCCAGCGCCCTGCGATGTCGGCGACTTGTAGGTTATCGGCAGACGCATGAGAGTTCAAACAATGCAGGCTAACGCTCCGAAGTCTTTTCCATTCCATACACCAGAATCTTGAAGCTGCCCGGGACCATCCGTGGCCGTTGCCCGCCACCGCCGGAGGGCTGCTCCTGCGAGGCTTCATATTTGGCGGCGGCCAGATAAATGTTGTGCGTGCTGGGGTCCAGCGCCATGGTTCGCGCGCCGCGTTCAGTCTTGAGGGTCTGGACCACGATCAACTTTTCCGGCGTATCTTCGCGCGCCACGGTCACCGTTCCCTCGCCAGTCGAACTGAAGGCAAACCGGGTGCCCGGATCGAAGGCATTCGCATCAACGCCTTCCCCGATGGGCACCGAGGCAAGGACTTTGCCATTGCTGCTATCGATCATCTCCATGAGCTTATTGTTGCAGCCGATGAAAAGCCGATGATGCTCCAGGTCAATCGCCATGCCCGAGGCTTCCTCACCCGGCGCGATGGGCCAGGTGTTCACGACCTGGTGCGTCCTGGTGTCAATGACGGCGATCTCGTTCTTATCTTCGATATTGCAATAGACCCGCCCGGCTTTCGGCTCGCCGGCGGCGAATTCCGGCTTGCCAGAAAGCGGGATGTTGGCAACCACCTTCCCGGAGGCCGCCTCGAAGACCGTTGCTGAGTGTCCTCGCCCATTGAACGTATAAACCTCTTGTTGGCCCGCCTCGTAGAGGATCGCGTCCGGGTTTTGACCGGTCTCCACCTTGGCCAGCGTTTTCAGAGTTTTCAGGTCCACAATGCTGGCTTTGGCTTCCCGTCCGTTGCTGGAAAAACCGCGCCCAAGAGCGGGCGCGAGCGCAAACCCATGGACGCCGGGAGTATCTGCGATTTCACCGGCCAGTTCCTGCTTATCAAGGCCGATGACGACCACCTTCGTGTTATGCGCGACGTAGAGTCGGCGCCCGATCTCGTCAATCGAAAGATAATCCCAACCACCCTCGCCGCCGACCTGGATTTCTTTCAAAAAATGGTATGGACCTTCCGCGCTTCGGCCAGGGAGAACCGCGGCCAAAAGGAGGCCCAGCGCGAGAAGGGACCTGAGAATTGAAAATTGAAAATTGTAAGTCTTCATTAGGAGAGTTTCTTGGCTGCTTCCTCGGGCACACTCACCTTCGTCGAGCCAACGTCTTTGATCTCGATGGTGGTCGTCCGGTTGACCTCGCGGTCATTTCCATTAAAGGAAACTGTCCCCTGGACGTTGAACTCGAATTTGGAGAGCATTCCGTCCTTGACCCAGAATTTGGCGGAGCCCTTGGCACCGCTAACATCCGGTCCGTTGCTTCCGCCACGCCCGCCGAAGGAAAGCAACTGTTTTGCGCCTGCTTCGGTGAGGGTGCCCGAGTAAACTGCGTCCGCCGATTTGAGGTCGGTCACGTTGCCGATCAGGTCTTCGGCTTGCGCAGCGGGGGCTTTGAAGTTTTGCAGCATCCGTCCGATGAATCGTCCGGGACCTTCAGTATCGGCGGCCACGTCCGCCAGCGACCGCCAGCCCTCGTCCGGAGTCTTGACTGCGCCTTTGCTCTCCTTCAAGACCGCTTCGATGGTGTTGTCGCCCCGGGTCATGGACAGAACCGTGGCGCCGCCTTTCTCGGTTTTGCCTTCGGTCGGTCCTGGTCGGAAGCGGCCACCGCCGCCCCCTCCGCCGCCGCCGCCACCGGCAGCTTCAATGGTTGTCTTCCAACTGTAATTGTCTTTGTCGGCGAGCTTCCTGGCCGCGTTTTTGACATCATCCTTGGGGCTGGAATCCGCTGCGAACAGCGAACCCGCCAGCAAGGCCATTGTGCCCAGCAGAATATTTCTTTTCATAGGAACGATCGATGATGAGGTTGCTTTGTGTTTTGGTTGATGCGTGATGCTGAGGAGCGAGGCCTGATTATTCAATGCGCCGCTTCCTTCTCCGCTATGCAATATAAATATTCATGGCCGCGCAGGAACAGTTCTTTGCCGGACAGGGCCGCCGAAGCATCGAACTGTTCGTCGAGCCGGTTGGTTGCCAGCACTTCGAGCTTATCGGATTGTTTAAGCACCACCGTCGCGCCGTTGCGGCCAGGCAGATAGACCCGCCCGCTGGCGCCGACCGGCGAGGCGTAAACGCTCTTGCCCTGCAGGGCCTCAATCCGTTCGGCGTCGAAAAACGGCTGACCGGACTTCACCTCCAGGCAAGAAAGAACGCCATTGTTGTTTGCAGAGAAGTAGAGCTTGTCGCCGTAGAGCAACGGGGACGGCACGTAAGGCGTGCTTTTCTTGTGCGTCCAGGCAATGGCGTCGGTGCCGGTCAGGTCGCCGGTGCGGCCCAGGCGAATGGCCAGCAGGGCATTGCCCATGAAGCCGCTCATGCAATAAACCATGGCTGCGTCAGCGACCGGCGAAGGGATCACGTTGCGCGTCAATCCGCCACATTCCCAAACCACCTTTCCGGACGCCAGGTCGTAGCTGCGGATTTTGCCTGTGGCAGTGGTGATGACCTGGGGTTTGCCGTCGTGTTCGACCACCAGCGGGGTGGACCAGGAAGTTTTCTCCTCGCGCGCTTCTTTCCAGATGGTCTTGCCGGTGTTCTTGTCCACGGCAATGATGAACGAATCGGCTTCGTTGTCCCAATTAACGATGAGGGCATCTTTGTAGAGAGTTGGCGAACTGCCTTCACCAAACCCCATGGCAACCCGCATCTGGCCAAAGTCCTGGCTCCATTGGAGCTTGCCCTCCAGGTCATAACAGTAAAGCCCCCGCGAGCCGAAATAGGCGAAGACAAGCTTGCCGTCGGCCAACCCCGAAGGCGAAGCAAAGCTGCCTTCGTTTTGGCGATAGCCCTCGTGGGGGACCTCCTCGCGGGCAGTCTGCTGCCACAGCACTTTCCCGGTCTGGCGCTCCAAACAAAGCACAGCGAATTGGTGGACTTCGCTGGGCTTGGGTCCGCCCATGCCGCCGCGTCGGCCAGAGCCACCCGGGCCTCTTGGCCGGCCACCCGGCGCGCCAGCTCCCTCGGGGCCACCAAATTGCGGGCGAGGCAGCGCTGCGTTCAAGCCCGCGCGCAGCTTTTCTTCGCTCAACGAGCCGCTTTTGTCGATGTCCCAGTCAGCAAACCACTTCGCGAAAGTGCTTTGAAATTCTTCCCGCGTGAGCGTGCCGTCCTTGTTCGCGTCAGCAGCACCGAATAAGCCCAACCCCAGGAAACGGCCAGGCCCGCCCCCAAAGCTGGGTCTGTCCGGTGGCGCGTCCGGTGCAGGCGGCAGGATGTTGCCGAAGCGTTGGGCGAACTTGTCTTGATCCAATTTCCCGGCCTTGTCGGTATCGAGCTTGTCGAACCAACTCTCGGCCAGGGCAGTGAATTCTGCCAGTGAAAGTTTCTGATCGTTGTTCTTGTCGCCGCTCTCAACCATCTGCCGGCCAAGCAGATTGCCGGGGCCGAACCCGCCGGGGCCGCCGCCCTCGCCCGGCCCGCCGCCTCGCTCCCTCGGAGGCGGCCCTGGCTGGCCCTCGGGCGGAGGGGCCTGTCCCGGACCTTTTTCACTAGTCTCAGTGGCCGGCGGCTCGACCTTCTTGCCGGTCGGGATCGCGGTCTGCACAAAGACTCTGTCGTCCCAGACAATCGGCGTCGCCGAACCGCCGCCGGGGATTTTTACCTTCCACTTGATATTGTTGGTTTCGCTCCAGGTGACGGGAGGATTGGCGTGAGGAGCAACGCCGTTCTGCAACGGTCCGCGCCATTGCGGCCAATTTTGTTCGGCGGTTGAAGCGGCTGCCGGGACCGTGCAAGCCGCCAGGACCACTAGAAAGCAGGCTCCAAACTCCAAGCTCCAAGCTCCAGGCAAGCGCCAATAACCAAGCGCCAGGACTTGTCGTGGCGGGGCAGCTGTATTTGGGAGCTCAAAGTTTCGCTGATGCTTAGTGATTGGAGCTTGGTGTTTCTCTGGTGCTTGGAGCTTGGTGCTTGGTGCTTTTCTAGTGGCCGCCTGGCTTACGCGCATGATAGTTTCCTTTTCGTTTAACCTTTTCGTCACTTGAACTTCATCACGGTTTCTTTTCGCCGGGGTTGGCCACACCAATAACGCCGCAGGCGATGCGCGCGCCGGCGTTGCCGACGGGCTGGCTGCCGTCGTCCGATTTGGCATGGACAATGACGCCCCGCCCGATAATCGGGTTGTGCGCGCCGCCAATGGTCACGTCGGCTACGCTAATTTCGTAGTGGGCCTTGCCGTCATTGTCCGCCTGGACATTTCCTAAATCGCCGGCGTGACGGCTGGGTGCGTCGGGCAATCCATGCTGATGGCCTTCCGGGTTGTAATGGCTGCCGGCGCTCATGGCATCGGGCGCCGAGCAATCGCCATATTGATGGATGTGGAAGGCGTGCTTCTGGCCGGGATTAAGGCCCTCGAGGTCGGCTACAACTTTCACGGCGTTTCCGTCCTGCGTGAAACGCACGGTCCCCTGGCACTTGTTGCCCGCCGTGGAATGCAAGACTGCCACCGCCAGCTTAAGCTCTGCCAGGCCACCACCACCCGCAGGTTCGGCTCCGGGCGAAGAAGAACTTGAAGCGAACCACAACGCGGCTACCGCCAGACTGGTCAGAAACAGGTTTGGAGTTTTCATTGGATTTGGTTTATTCAGTTTATTTGAGTTGCTGCGCAGTGTTGGCGCAACAGCAATGCTTTCCACAAGCGCCTCGCTGGGGCCAGCAAATTCGCGCGGGCATAGTCACCATGTGATCCGGGTTTAGTAGTAATAATCATGTACTGACAGGCGCAACGGACAAGTCTTTTTTACACCTGAAGCGATGGAAGTGATGAAGGGGAGCATCTGACTTTTTGGAGAACAGCGAAGTCCGGGCCTCCGAACTCCGTCAGGAGCGGCATGGCACCTTCTGGAGTCGGGTCGGCCACGGCTCCTTCCGTCACTCGACGGTGCTCGTTGGTCTTCGACACAGACAGCAGGTCTAGCCGCTTTGCAGTCGGACAAAAATCAAAAACGGAAAAAAAAAGACCGGATCTTGCGATCCGGTCTTGTGACAATTCCACTCAGTCCAACAAGGTTACTGGTGAGAGCGGTAGAACTTCGCCGGCGATGAACCCGTCGGGACGGTGTAAGGGCTGTGCGCGTCGGACAAGTCCTGGTAGGTGCCGTTGACGTTAGTCGAAGACTGCAGCGTGCCCGTGAAGGTGATCGTCACGGTGCCGCCCTGGTTGCTCACGCCAAGCGTCGGCCTCGGGACAGGCGCACCCGCTGACTGATAAGCCAACAACGTTAACGAGGGGCTGTTGGTCGTGTCGTTAATTAAGCTGCGGGTGCCGTCGGCGGCAATACCCCCAGTTAAAACGCTCCATTCCACATTATTGTCGCCGCCGGGGCCCCCGAAGCAAGTCAGGTGGAGGGGATAGGCGCCCGCCACCGGGACAACGAAGCCGAAGTCCGAGTGGGCGTCACCCCTGCCATAATCGGGTTCGCCCAGCACGATGCCGACCGCAGCGCCAATGCTGGCGGTAAGATTCTGGTTTGTGACCCAAAAATCTCTCTGCCCGAAGTCACCGTTGACGTTCAGGGCTGGGATTTCCAACGGAGCGGGTGGTGTTCCACTCATGCGACAGGGCAGACCGTTGGTGGGCACGTTGATGGTAATGACCGCGATGGCACCATTGGTCTGGGCAATATAGCAGAGGAGTGCGTCATCGGTTATGCCGCGGAGATTAATATCAACCACAGCGACCTTCCCGGTCAGATTTATGGATCCACCCAGCGTATAATTGTTCGAATTCACGAAGAAGACCGGGCCACTGATGGGCGTCTGCGGCAGGGTCGCGCCGAAGCCGCCGTTGCCGTAATTGAGGTAGTTAGTCGTGCTCACTACCGCAGCCACGTCGGTGTCGATCCCTGTCCCGGTGACATGGAGCACCTGCCGCTTCAGACCATAGCCCTCGCTGAGCCAGAAACCGTCGTCGCTGCCCACACCCATCCAGCATCTTCTTCCACGGCATGCACGCAGGTTACCGCTGCAAGCCTTTCGAACCAAGTTGAGAAGTTTCCGCGCGAAACCCACAGACGAATTATTTGGCCATTCGGGATAACTGCGGAGGATCTCTTTCGTGGAACTTCATCGCTTCACTGCGGGATCGTGGCTTCGACTTCGGAAGCCCCGGTTGGCACATCTACGGTGTTTGTTTTGCCTCCTGGCCAGCGAATCCAAACCTGGGTGGGGCGCTCCGATTCCTTTGCCCAGGTCATCACTTCCACCGCGCTGTCCTGCGACCAGTATCCCGAACCGCAATGAATTTCACGGGCGGGTCCGGCGCCTTGACCGAAGAGCAGACGAATTTGCGCCCCGACTCCATTTAAATTGCCAGGGGGCCCATGCAGCTTCACCCGCAGACCGGGTTTGGCGCGAAGGTTATGGAATAGTTTCGTTTCGGCGCCATTTTGGGTGACGACTAGGTCAACGCGGCCGTCCTTGTCGTAGTCGCACAACGCGGCGCCACGCTGGTCACCATAAACTTTGACGCCGCTCTCCTGGCCAGGAACGGCGCGAAAGTTTCCGTTCCCATCGCCCTTGAGCCACAAACCACGACTGGCGTCGTTGCGCGGGGTTTCGGAGTTTATTGGAAAAAAATTTTGACTCAAAAAAACGTCTTCCTTGCCATCGCCATCAAAATCACCCACGCAAACGGCAAACGCGGGCGCCAGTTGCGCTTCGGCCGGCAGTGGCCGCCCTTCAAAATGATCGCCTCGGTTCAGGAACAGCATCGACTGCAGCGTATTGGCTTGCACCACGTGCATCTGCTTTAGCTTTTCCCCGTAAATGTCTTCGAGACTGGCTTGTCCATAAGCTTCGTAGGTGCTGAACTTCTCTTGGAGGAAGGGCAATGCCGCCGTGACTGACATCAGGCGGCGTTGAGGCACTTCCACTTTGCGCGCTTCATCAAAATAGGCCTCGATAACGTCTAGCGAGCCTCGGCCGAGTAAGTCGCCATAATAGATTTTCAGGGGATGCTCCTGGCTGGCGCGATACTTAGTGTTCAATCCCCAGTTGCTGGCGACGATATCCATCCTTCCATCGCCATCGAAATCACCGGTGGTGACACCATTCCACCAACCCGTGTAACGGTCCAGGCCCAATTGCCCGGTGACTTCAGTGAAGTGCCCTCCGTCATTGTGAAAGACTCTGATCGGACCCCATTCGCACGCCAGGACCAAGTCCGGCTTGCCATCGTTATCCAGGTCGCTGAAGACTGCCCCGCTTACCAAGCCTACTTTTTCCAGCCGCTGACTAATCATCAAGTGGCGGTTTTCACTCTTCAGCACCAGCGAATCGACCGGTTCGGGATACCTTCCCCCCTGCACGCGGCCGCCGACGAATAAGTCCAGGTTTCCGTCTCCGTCGATGTCAGCCAAAGCCAGCGGACCAGTGCTGGCTGATTGGCCCAGAACGCTTTCACCGCTTGCTTTGCGCCTGATATCGTAAACGCGCACGCAGCCGCCGTTCGTCAGCCCGTCCTCGTAATTTGACGAGCCGGCCAACACCCCGAACTCAGCCCCGAGGATCGTGGTCTGGTCCCGGCCTGCCAATTTCTCAAACGGTGGCCCCGTCCATGGCTCGAACCCGCCGTGACCGTCGTTGCGGTAAACGCCCAAAGAACCGCCCCGGCCGGTTCCGATAATCAGGTCATCCCATCCATCGCCGTCGAGGTCATGCCACCCCACGCCCGGGCCTAGCTGACTGAGTTTCTTGGGCAACAAAGCCTGTCGGTAGAAGTCATCAAAATCGTCTTCATGATGAGTGTGCCGCAGGCGTTCACTGACATCTTCAAAAACTGGTTGCAGCTCGGGTTTCGGCGCTTCCTTCACTACTTTAGCGGCGGCCTCGTCGATCTCGTAGATTCGATTCGCCCGCACCCCGTCAACGACGCTGCGTTTGCCATTGCGCCAGCGCACTTCGATTCGCATTTCGTTGGTCAAACTTCCCGCCGCAAAGATCCGCATGGCATCATCGCTACTCAAGTATCTGCCGCCGCAAATCATCTCCTGAGCCTGCACGGGCACCGCGCCGCCATACAAAGAAATCTTAGCCCCAATCCCTCGCGTATTGGGCGAGCGTCCTTTCAAGCGCACGGCGACGCGGGGCGCGGCACTTTCGTTGCGATAGACTTCAACCGGTGAGTTGAACGTACTGATGAGCAGGTCCAGGTCCCCATCCCCGTCGAGGTCAGCGAGGGCAAGGCCGCGTGTATTGCCCCGCGTGTTAAAGCCCCAAGCTGCGCCCGTCTCTTCGAACGTCAGATCGCCGCGGTTGCGAAAGGCCACTTTAGGAGTTTCCAGACCGGGAAACGCTTTCCAGATCGACAACGTCCCGTCTTGGGAAAGGCTCTTTCGGCGCTGGGCCGCGGCGAGCTTGGCGAGCATATCGCCATTTTGAAAATCACGAAGTTGGCCGTTGGCCACGAGCATGTCTTCCCAGCCGTCGAGATCGACATCGAGAAAAACCGGCATCCAGGACCACTCGGAGGCTTCGACGCCAGCATAGAAAGCTATGTCGGCGAAGGTGCCATCGCCACGCCCAATTTGCAGGGTATTGCGTTCGATCTGAGGCCGGTCATCGTAAATGCCTACTGGCGACGCAATGGGCTGGAATTCGCCTATCTCCACCTGCCGCTTGCGGTGATCACGGCTTAACATATCGACCACAAAGAAATCCACGTTGCCGTCATGATTGATGTCCGCAAAATCGAGGCCCATGGAAAAGGTGCTCGTATGGCGCAAAGCCAGTCTCGGCAGCGCGCGGAATCTTCCCTGGCCATCGTTGAGCCAAATTCGGTCGGGCGTAAACAAATCATTACAGACATAAATGTCCGGAGCGCCATCCCCATTCAGATCGTGAAATTGGACCGACAAACCCCAGTCCCCGGGCTCTTCGGTTAAAGGCTTGCCATCTTCGTCCAGGAAAAAATTTCCATTGGTAAAACCTATTGCCGTAAAGTGGCCATTGCCGTCGTTGAGATAAAAATTATCCGGCTCGCCGAATTCGAGGATCTCGCCATTGGATGCGATGCCAAACCGGCCAGCTAATTCAGGGCTGTTCGCCGGTTTGCCGTTCACTTTGGTCACATAAGGTCTTCCACCGATCATCTCGATGGTGAATTTTGTGCCCGGTTCCTGGCGAATCGTTGTCGCGCGATAATTCGCCACATACAGGTCGAGCGTCCCGTTGCCATCGACGTCTGCCAGAGCCATCGACGTTCCAGAGCTTTTCGAGCGCACGCCAGCCCGGTCCGTGATCTCTCGAAAATGAGCGTGGCCGTCATTTTCAAAGATGCGTATGCCGCCGTCCATCGAGGCCACAAGCAAGTCCAAATCCCCATCTCCGTCAATGTCCGCCAGGACAGCGCCTGTCGAATTCTGACCCCCGCAACCAACTCCGGCCGCCTCGGTGATGTCCTCAAATTTCCAGTTGCCCAGATTGCGATAAAGCTTGTTCTCACGGCCATCCAATCGGCAGAGATAAATGTCACATCGTCCGTCGCCATCCACGTCTCCCAATGCAACTCCTGAACCGTTCAACAAATTCTGGTTCGTTACCGCTCGTTCGTCCGTGATAAAATTCGTGAACCAAAGGCCCGTGGCGTCCGGTGGCAGCAGCGTGAAGCCCGTGTGGCCCTTCGCGGGCACAGTCAGCGGGGCGTATCGGTAACCGGCGCCAGTTTGCCACTCAAATGAAAACGATGCCGTGACGCAGCCAAAGCAGACCGCCAGAAGCGCAACCAGGGTAAAGCTGCGCCCCCTGCTCCTGAAGTGATTGGAACTATTCATCAAGCGCCACTTTGCCGCCGAAAGCAATGGCAATAGATTTCGCCTTTGGCGGAACTGGCGTACGCGTTTCTTTTCCGCCGGGCCATTGAATCCATATCTCAGAAAACTGATCTGCCCGGCCGAAAATTTGAACCGAACTGTTGTGCGACCAGTAGCCTGAACCCGCTTGTATCTCCTTCACCGCGCTGGCGCCGGCAGCGGCTAACAGCCGAATTTTTGCACCCACGGCGCAAGGGTTTTCACCAGGGCCAATCAGCCGAACGGCCAGTCCCGGCGCAGCGTTCTGATTGTGGTAAAGTTTGGTCTGCCCACGGTTTTGGGCGACAGCCAAATCCACTCGCCCATCACGATCAAAATCCGCGACTGCGCACGCGCGCTGCTCACCATAAATTTTTATGCCGGATTCCTGGCCCGGCACAGCGCGGAAATGGCCCTTCCCGTCCCCGAGCAAAAGCAGGCCGCGTCCGCCATCGTAGCGGGTCGTTTCGGCGTCGACGTCGAAGAAATTTTGCGCAAGAAAAACGTCTTCGTTGCCATCGCCGTCGAAATCCGCCACGGCCAGTCCGAAAGCAGGCGCGAATTGAGCTTCGATGGGCAGCGGGACCGGTTCGAAATGGTCGCCGCGATTGAGAAAGAGCATGGAATCGAGGGTAGTCGCTTCGAGGGTGCGACACTTGGAAAATCTTTCGCCCAGCAACTCTTTGACACTGGCTTCGCCGAACGCTCGATAAGTGCCGAAGCGTTCAAGCACAAAAGGCAGCGCCTTGGAAAAGGTCTCGAAATCGGCGAACGGGACTACTTTGTTCATCGCGCGGTCGAAATAGGCTTCAATCGAGTCGATGGTTCCGTTGCTGTTGAGATCGCCGTAATAGAGCCGGAGTGGCTGCGGGCGCAGATGGGATTGATACCTCGTGTTGCGTCCCCAATTGGACGCGATGATGTCCAGCCGGCCATCGTTATCGAAATCGCCGGTCGCGAGGCCATTCCAAAAACCTTTGAATCGGTCTAATCCGAGCTGGCGCGTGATTTCATGGAACTGGCCTTTGTTGTTTTTGAAGACGCGAATCGAGCCCCAATGCGAGGCCAGAATCAGCTCTGGCTTGCCGTCGCCGTCCAGATCACTGAAGACGGCGCCGCTAATCAAGCCGACTTTGTCGAAGACCGCGCTGTTGACCTGGTCCAGCACCAAATTTCCGTTAGACTGCATCAGGAGACAGGACGAAGCGGGTTCGGGAAATTGTCCGGGAACTATTCGCCCGCCGACAAACAAATCGAGCCGGCCATCCGCGTCAAGATCTGCGGCGGCCAAAGGGCCAACCGATGCATTGGTGATCAAGGTAAGATTGCTGATTTTCTTCTCGACAAGATCATAGATTTGAAGCGAAGGCGAATCGGGGCTGGGCGCTTCATAACTGGCCGACCCGGCGAGAATTTGAAAGCCTTTCCCTGCGGGCCAAGGCAGGACGGAAGTCTGGTCTTGAGAAACGGGTTGAGAAAAAATCTCGTTCGTGATTTCTGAAAACGCTCCTTTGCCATTGTTACGGAACAGGGCAAGATGTCCCCCTTTACCCGAACTGACGACGAGGTCCGGCCAGCCGTCAACATCGAAATCCAGCCACGCCATCCCGGGGCCAAGTTGGCTCCATTGGCAGGATAAAAGTGGCTGGCGCTCAAAATCGTTGAAGAGTTCATCGCAATGCTCGTGGCCGAGCAGACCGCTGACGTCGCGAAATAATGGCTGGTCGATTGGCTTCGGTTCCGCTCCGGCTGGGGTCGCCGCAGCCTCGTCGATTTCATAAATGCAATTGGCTTGGGCATGTGCAACCACCGTGCGCTTGCCTCTGGGCCAGGTGACCTCGATGCTCATGTCCGACAGACGCGCCGCGAAGACACGAATGAAATCGTCCGAAGACAAGTAGCGTCCGCCGCAAGCCATCTGTTGTGACTGCGGAACCGGGCCACCGAGGACTTTGATCTTTGCTCCGACACCGAAACGGTTTGGCGGCGAGCCGTTCAAACGCACCGCCAGCCGCGGAGCGATGGAATTATTCCGATAAACTCCCGCAGCGGCATGAAGGTTATTGACTACCAGGTCGAGGGCGCCATCGTTGTCCAGATCCGCCAAGGCCATGCCGTGGGAAATCCCAATCTCATTAAAGCCCCAGGCTGCTGAAACGTCCTCGAACGTAAGATCGCCGTGATTTCGAAAAGCGAGTTTCCCGGTGGCCAGCGGAGGAAACCTGCGCCAACTCCTTAACTTGGCTTCGAATGAGCGATCGCGCACTCGCGAATTTTCCCGGAGCACATCCGCGTCCTGCACGTCATGCAGGTTGCCGGTGGGAATGAGCAGGTCTTCGTAGCCGTCTAAATCGACATCGAGGAAGATAGCGCCCCAGGACCACTCCGTGGCGTCCAGACCGCTCAATTGCGCGATTTCAGTGTAAGTGCCGTCACCGCGATTGAGGAACAAAGTATTTTGAGCCACTTCCGGCCGGTAATTCGGATCGGTCACAGGAACAGTCACCAGGCCTTTGAGGCGATTGGGCCGCTGCCGGGCGCGGGCGGCGTGGCTGCGGCTGATCATGTCTGCCACAAAAATATCGTCAAACCCATCGCGATTGACGTCGGCCACGTCCACAGCCATCGAAGACATGCTGATATGGCGCAGGGCCGTCGGCTCAATCGCCTTGAAGTTCCGATGCCTCTGGTTAATCCAAATGCGGTCCGGGGAATGGAAAAAATCATTGCAGACGTAAAGGTCCGGCGCGCCGTCGCCGTTGAGATCGCGAAAGATGACTGACAGGCCCCAATCTTGTGGAGGAGCTTGCAGCGGCTTACCCGCTTCATCAAGAAAGGAACCACTGGTCCAGGAGACTGGCGCGAAGCGGCCCTGGCCATCGTTTATATAGAGGAAGTCTCTTTCGCCCAGTTCGACGACTTCGACTCCACCCTGGCCAAGCGACATCGGGATGAATCGCCCGGCGGGCGTAACTACGATCTGGCCATTAACTTGCTCGGCCCTTACTTCAAGGCCCGAAGGACGGTCCCGATAAGTATCCGTGCGGTAATTCGCGACGTAAAGGTCAAGGTCGCCGTCGCCGTCAATATCTGCCAGCGCCATCGAGGTGCTGCCGAACCGGTGCACCAATCGGGTGCCGGTAACTTCAGTGAAATGACCTTTGCCATCGTTCAGAAAACAGCGAGTGCCGCCGCCAATGGAATTGACCAGCAGGTCGAGGACACCGTCTCCATCGATATCGGCCAGGACTGCGCCTGTCGAGTATTGGTTGGCGCAAGCGACTCCAGCCGACTCAGTGATCTCTTCAAATCTCCAATTCCCGAGATTTCGATAGAGCACGTTTGGCCCTTCAAGCCGGCAAAGATAGATGTCGCACCGACCGTCGCCATCGACATCTCCAAGCGCAACGCCCGATCCGTTTTCGAGGATGCGGTTTTTGGCAACGGATTCCTCCGAGAGAAAATTGGTGAAAAGGATTCCGGTAGCTTCAGGCGGCATCAGCGTGAACCCGGTTTTTCCCGAGGCAGGCACTGGCAACCTGGCGAAGCGAAAGCCGTTACCCTGTTGCCAGTCCAAGGAGTAAAGTGATGAGGTGTCAAGGATGAGAAAGGAAAACAGCAGGCTTCCCAAGCGAAACCCGAATCTCATGCCGCGAACCTCATGCTGCTTACTTGTTGGCCAATCGGTCGAGGCCAACCAAGGATCTGCCGAAGAAGGGATCCAGGCGCAAAGACTCGCGGTAAGCGCGCTCGGCCCCGGCTTTATCTCCCAGGAAACGGAACGTTTCGGCGAGGTAAAACCAGGATAGAAGGTGTTGGGGAGAATTCTCGACCGCGGCTTGGAATTGCGGCAGCGCCGCCTGCAGATCGTTGGTCAGAAAGGCCTTCTTGCCTTCATTGAACTTCTCCAGGCCGAAGTGCCATCGGGCTGATTCCTGGTCGCCGCGTTGACGGGCAAGTTCCGCCAGTTTGCGGCGCAGGTCAGGCGTGTCCTCGATCAAGGTGGCTTGTTCCCACGCCTTCTGTGCGCGGGCATGGTCGCCGAGACCAACAGAGGCCACACCGATCAAATCCAGCGCCCTGGCCGATGCGCCGACTCGAGTGATGCTATCCTCAATCAGCGCAATAGCTTCTTTGAAGTGTTTTAGCTTGAGATGAAGTTTGGCCAATTGAAAGGCCTTGTCTTCAGTCCAGGTCGCTTGAAGGGACCGGGCGCACAGATTGAGCGCTTCTTCGAGTCTCCCTTGGTTTTCGAGTTCCAGGCTTTGATTGTACCAGGCAATGCTTCCCATGCGCGCGCGCCGAAGCTCGACCGAGCGATAGAAGGGATCGGAAAAGCCAAGCGGCTTGCCGGTGCGCAGGGTCCGTTCATCGAAGGCGATCGCTGCTTCGCGGTGGCCCAGAATCTCTTCCGCCCAGGAGCGCATGAGATTTACGTCAATGGTGGGAGGGAACTGGCGGTCCAACTCCTCCAAAATCGTGAGGGCTTCCGCAGCCCGGCCCGTGCGGGTCAGCACTCGAGTCAGAAGGTATCTTGCTCGGGGGATAGCGGCCGCCTGCCACAAGGCTTTCTCGGCTTCTGGAGCATTTTGCTCGCGCAAGTAATCTTCCCCGATCCGGTACCAGCACAAGTCAACCAGGCTCTTGTTCTGTGAAGGATCGGCTGCCAGCACTTCCAGGAGGCGTTGATATTTCTTCCGCGAAGCGGTCGTTTCACCCATACGACCCAGACTGAGCCCCCACACATAAAGATAGGCAGGATCCGCAGGCTCTCGCTTATCAACCTGTTCAAAACAATACTCCGCCTGCGGAAATAAACCGAAGCTGAAGTAAGTCTCACCCAGTTCCAACCACGGGGCGACCGAGCGGGGCTCGAGGGCGAGGGCCGCCTCTTGGGCCTGGATCTCTTTGGCCAGAGGTTCTTCGAGCAGCGCCCAATTGACCTCGGGCAGCCGTAGGACTTGATTCCTTTTTAGGCCAATCGCCGCTGCCGCAGCCAATTCCAGGACGAGCAGGCCGAGAAGGATTTTCTGCCAGAGGCTCATTTCCGCGATGGCTGGCTTAGCCAGGCTGTGACGCGCTGGACGCGGTATTCGATATTTGGAGGCAGGCTCAACCCGCCGGCGACAATGTCCGCTTCTCCATCACCATTGAGGTCGCCGCAGGCCACGGTCACAAGCCCGGCGGGAAAAGAATCGACCGTGTGCGGGGTAAAATTCTGGTGGCCATCATTCTCGAGCCACACGACGCTCGGATGCGAAAGGTCGCCCCAATCGTTGGTCATGCTGATCAGAACGACATCCAGGTCGCCATCGCCATCGATGTCCCCGACTGCGGCGGCGTAGGTTCCTCCAAAATTGGCGATTTGTTTCGGCCGGAACTGCCAGTTCCCAAGGTTTTCCAACCACACACAACCGTGATAAGGCTGCGGCCAGGTGTAGGGATCTTCCAGGTTGTCGCCCTGGGGCAAGAGCAAATCCAGTCGTCCATCTTTGTTTAGGTCCGCCATCACCAGCCCGGCGCTGCCCACGTCGAAGTTGTGATTAAAGCAAAGCTGGTGGCTTTTGAATTGGCCCTTGCCGAGATTCTCAAATGCCCAGACCTCCTCTTCATCCTGCGAAACCACAGCAGCTATATCCGGACGGCCGTCTCCGTCCAGGTCTCCCACCGGAACGTGGATAATCCCCGGCTTGGAGAGCAGTTGATGTTGTTCGAAGTGCCAATTGCCTTTGTTCTCCAGCCACAGCACTTCACCACGAGCGTAGCCGAAGACGGCCACTGCAAGGTCCACCTTTCCGTCTCCGTTGAAGTCCCCGGGCTGCACATCGGCAACGCGCCGAACGTCGTCGAGAATCACATGCGGGACGAAATGCCAATCCCCCTTGTTTTCCAGCACGACCACGCTGCCGACCAGTTCATCGGAAGGAAAAATGCGGCCTAACACCGCGACGGCGACGTCCGGCTTGCCATCTTGATTGATGTCCACCACGGCGGCATGCGCCGGCACTTGAAGGTTCGAGCCCAGGACTCTCTCTTCGAAGAGCCCACGGCTGGTTTGGCGGTAAAGAATGACGCTGCTGCGCGCGCCATCGCATACCAGAATATCATTCAGGCCGTCCTTGTCGAAGTCGAGTATCTGAACGTTGGTTATGCGGGTGGCCCTATTGGTCGCCGAAGCCCCGATCGGCAGCCGTTGGAAAGCCGTCTTATCGGATTTGGGATAAACCGGAACCTTTGACGGCAGTCGAATTCTACCTGGGCTTCTTAAAGCCCACAGGAGTCCCACCGGAAAAAGAACCAGAGCTGCAAGCAAGAACGTAAGCCAACCGCTCCCCTTCCAGGCACGCGAAGCTTTTCGGGCAGCCAGCGGTTCAGATTTGGGACTCAAAACGCCGTCATGTTTCATTAAGCAGGCGGCCCATTGTGCAACAGATGGCTGGAAAAGGAAAGACCGGATTTCTAGAAATCGAAAAGGCCGGATGGGAAACCCATCCGGCCTTGAATTAATTCAGACTGTCAGCTCTCGGTTACTGTGTTGAGCGATAGAACCCTGTCTGCCCTCCGCCTGTGACAGTGTACGGACTGGTTGCGCCGGCCACCGGCGAATACGTTCCACCCACAGTCGGTGAGGACAGCAGTGTGCCTGTAAAGGTAATGGTTGGTTTGCCATTAACAAGTCCGATGCTGATGGAGGGCGTGACCGTGAAGTTAACCTGTAATGTAGTAGGCGTTCCGAGCGAATCGGCATAGCTGATCACATAGGTCGATGCGCCTGGAGCCAGGAGCGGATTTGGAGTGTAGGTCAAGGTAGTGGTATCACCCACCTTATTTTTCACGACACCCGCCGAGACATCCGTGCCGTTGATTGTCAAGTTGACACTCGCCGGGTTAAGGGTCGTGGTGAAGTCTTGAACCTTAATGACGATAGGAGCGTTCGCAGCGACCGTATCGCCGGGTGCAGGCGTTCTAGCCACAATTTGCGGAGTAACATTGTTGGCAGGAACGAGGATAAACCAATCAAAGTCTCCGCTGTCGCCAAAAAAGCGCAGCGTGACCTGGCCGCCCGGCAGCTTGAAGTAAGCGTGACGACCGACCGGGTTTTGCATAGATACTACGTCGTTCATGCCCCAGCCGCCGGAACCGCGAGCATCAAAGAACCCGAGATCCTGGAGGGTCTGGTTGGCTGTGCCGACGCCGGCAGTGACCAACGCCAAACGTCCATGAAGCTGGCCGAAGCCATCTCCATCATAGGATTGGGCCGAATAGGCGGTGTAAGTTCCGGCGGGAATGGTGCGCGTGTAGTTGAACCAGTCAGGACCGCCGATCCAGCCAATCTTATAGTTAGCTGTCATCGTCACTGGGCCCGGACGTGTTCCGCCCCAGCGGCCGAACGGGGTGGGCCGGTCAATATTCACGCCCTTACCCGCGACGGACAAATCACCACTGGGGGGATTATTTGTGCGATATAGCGTGGAATCCTGGTTATCGTCATTGAGATAGTCAATGCCAAACACCGCCCCGCCATTGTTAAGATAGGCGTCCCCAGTATAGGGCATCGTACTCGCTGCAGCCAGGGTCTGTCCGCTGTTGAAGTCGAAATCCTCCGCTTCAATCCAGAAGGAATTGGTCGGCAAGTCCAGCGGCATAACTTCGCTCCACACGAAGCTGTTCCAGGATTGCGTGCGGGTGACCAGGCTGCCGGCAGGCGTCGTATCTTCGTCGTATCTGAGCGTGGAATTGTAATCGGTATTGAACAACAGACCGCCTGCAGGCATCCAGGTGATCGTGGTGGTGGCGCCAACTCTGTTAAAGGTCGTGCTGCCGGTCACGTCGCTGCCGTTCACGGTAAGATGCCCGCTTCCGTCAACCAGATGGGTCGTGTCCCCATCGACTACGGTTACGACCAGTGGATCGCCAGCCTCGCCGAGGACAATGCCGCTGCGGATGCTTGGAGTGCCAGTACCGGCCGCGGCACTGCGGACGCCGGGGCGGATACTGGAGATGTAAGCGCGCTTGGAAGTTGGGCCAACCCGATACGCCTTGAGAGCCACTGAATCCGGAGCGCCATTAGTGTCAAACGTGCCATTAAGGAGGTGAGGTGAGCCGTCACTCTCGACGGTCCCCCATTCCACGTTGGCGCCGCCGCCCTGATTTTGCCAAATCAGTCGGAAGGCATAGGTCCCCGGATCTTTGACGTAGAACTTAAAGGTAGTATCAGAAGCGCCGCGACCACCATCGAATTCGCCCATGTTGAGACTGTCAATTTGGAATCGGTCGTGGAGATTTCGGCCGGCGAGAACGCGGAAACCATCATCGCTTCTCACGTA
>Ga0137379_10001292_pt1 | contig 22893 bp, 19 predicted proteins | sample SagtaG_18_FD_104812 | JGI IMG/M metagenome (GOLD analysis project Ga0137379, IMG submission 104812) | Vadose zone soil microbial communities from Sagehorn Ranch, Mendocino, California, USA - Sage2_L_80_16 metaG | ecosystem: Environmental > Terrestrial > Soil > Vadose zone | place: USA...
CGCTGATACGGAGGTTGAATCCGACGCAATTCGCCAACTGCTGCGGCACTTTTCCGATCCGCAGACCGGCGCGGTTGCTGGAAACGTAAAAGTCGGTAATCGTTCGCGCTGGCTGACTCGCTGGCAGGCACTTGAATACATCACCAGCCAGAATATGGAAAAACGGGCGTTCGATTTGTTGAATTGCATTACGGTAGTGCCCGGCGCACTCGGCGCATGGCGAAAGCAAGCGATTGAAGCCGCCGGCGGCATTACAGCGGACACGGTTGCGGAAGACGCCGACCTTACCGTGGCAATTCGGCGGCTCGGTTGGCGCGTGAGTTATGAGGAGTCGGCTGTTGCGTGGACGGAAGCTCCTGAGACGGCAGGCGCGTTGATCCGGCAGCGGTTTCGCTGGACGTTTGGAACGCTGCAGTCGTTCTGGAAGCACCGGGACACGTTGTTCCGTCCGAAATACGGCACGCTGGGTTTGGTTGCGCTACCAAATATTTTTGTATTCCAACTGGTGCTGCCGCTCGTTTCGCCGATTATCGACCTGTTGTTCCTGGGTTCGATTCTGATGTGGGGCTTGATGCAGCTGCACGTCTCGTGGATACCGCAAACGATGTTTGATACGGCGAATCTCCAACGATCGATACTTTTCTTTCTCGGATTTTTGCTAATCGATGTGCTGACGTGCATTGTAGCGTTCGCGCTCGAACGTGACGAAGACTGGACGCTGCTGATCCCGGTTTTGTTACAGCGTTTCTATTACCGCCAGTTGATGTACGTGGTGCTGTTCCGTTCGGTGAAGGAAGCCGTCAGCGGGCGGCCCGTGGGCTGGCGCGGTGTCGAACCTGAGCCTCCGCAGGGCGGCCCTCCAAAGACTCCCGAAGTTGCTCACGCCTGAGTGCTCACGCTTGCTCCTGGCGCGCGTCTGAGCACTCTAAGCGGCAAACCGCAGCCGCCGCTATGTGACTTTTCGTAACTTTTCGTGGAAACGCCCTTTGGGTTAGAATGCGGGCGTCGGTCTTTTAGGCCGCGCGGAGGCTTTATGGCCATCAGTTTCACACTCAACGGAAAATCTCAATCGGTGGACGTTGACCCTCAGATGCCATTGCTGTGGGTGCTGCGCGACACTTTAAATATGACCGGCACAAAATTTGGCTGTGGCATGGCGCTGTGTGGCGCGTGTACGGTTCACATCGATGGCGAAGCCTCGCGGTCGTGCATTACGCCAATCTCCGCCGTGGCCGGCAAGAAAATTACCACCATCGAGGGCCTTTCGGCCGACGGCAGTCATCCCGTGCAACAAGCCTGGGTGGAGGTCGATGTTCCGCAATGTGGATATTGCCAATGCGGGCAGATCATGTCGGCGGCCGCGCTGCTCTCCAAGAAAGCCCGTCCAACTGACGCAGAAATTGATGATTTCATGAGCGGAAACATTTGCCGTTGCGGAACCTACCAGCGGATCCGCAAGGCAATCCACCGCGCAGCGGAGCTCCAGTCCGCCCACGGCAAGACCGCGTAGTTTTTCGAAGCCGTGATTTACAAATCCGGGTCAGGGTTTCAGGGCTTGCGCTTACAAGCCCCGAGGTAAACAGGGCGCACTTACAACCCTGGGATGAGAGGTTCCCCATGACGACGTTGACTCTAGACCGTCGCGAGTTCCTGAAAACCGGAACCATAGCCGGTGCCGGACTGTTGGTCGGTTTCCATCTCTCTGCGGCTGCGGCGGATGATCCTGCTGAGGAGCAGGAGAAGAAAACTCCGAATCCGTTTAACGCGTGGGTGCATATCGCGCCGGACAACCGGGTGACTTTGATCCTGGAAAAATCTGAGATGGGACAAGGAATCATGACGGCGTTGCCGATGATTCTCGCTGAAGAACTGTGTGTCGATTGGAAAATGGTCGGCGTGGAACAAGCGCCTACGAATCCCGATGTCTACAACCATGGGACGGGAGGCAGCGGAAGCGTATCGAGTTGCTGGTTGCCGATGCGACGAGCGGGTGCAGCGGCCAGAGAAATGCTTGTCGCCGCAGCGGCGGCACGCTGGAACGTGAATCCGAATACCTGTGTGGCGCAGGACGGAGGAGTGCTGCACGGCTCGCGAAAGAATTTTTTGACTTACGGCGAGCTTGCTGCGGATGCCGCGAAACAGCCGATTCCTAATTTGAATACGGTGCCGTTGAAGAGTTCAGATAATTTCACGATCGTTGGGCGCGAGATGCCCCGATGGGAAGGCAGTTCGAAGACGAATGGCTCGGCGATATTCGGCATCGATTCGCGAGTGCCCGGAATGCAGTTTGCAGTCATGGCGCGATGCCCGGTGTTTGGTGGCAAGGTAAAATCGTTTGACGCCGCGAAAGCGAAAGCGGTGACTGGTGTCCGCGAGGTTTTTGCGATTGAGCCCGTTGGAACAGGGGCGTTTACGGCCGGAGGAGTGGCGATCGTCGCTGACAATTCGTGGGCGGCAATGCAGGGACGCAAGGCGCTGCAGGTCAGCTGGGAAGAAGGCCCTCACGCGAACGAGTCTTCTGAAACTTTGCGGCAACAATTTTTGGCAAATGCCGGTAAGCCGGGGAAGACGGTTCGCAACGACGGTGACGCGAACGCGGCACTCGCGTCGGCGAGCAACAAAGTGGAGGCGACGTACGAATTTCCTTTTGCCGCGCACGCGACGATGGAACCGATGAATTGCACCGTGCACATTCGGCAGGACAGCGCGGAAGCCTGGGTTCCCACGCAAGCCCCGCAATGGGCGCAGGATGTGATCGCCGGCGTATCGAAACTTCCCAAAGACAAGATCACGGTTCACACGACTTTAATGGGCGGTGGATTCGGCCGCCGATACATGGGCGACTTTGTGATGGAAGCCGCGCAAATTTCGAAGGTAACCGGCAAGCCGGTGATGGTGCTGTGGACGCGCGAAGATGATATGCAGCACGATTTCTACCGGCCGGCTTCTTATCACCATTTCTCCGGCGCACTCGATGAAAAGGGCGGGCTTACGGCATGGAAACATTTCCAGACTTCAACGTCGATTGAGGCGATGTGGAATCCGAAAGGCCAGGACAATCCGGAAAAGTCAGAGTTTGCGACGGCGGCCTTTATTCCGTATCAAACCCCGAATTATCGCGTGGAATATACGCTCGCTCAGTCCGGTGTGCCGCGCGCATGGTGGCGTTCGGTCGAGCACTCAACCAGCGGCTTTGTCGTGGAATGTTTTGTCGATGAACTTGCGACTGCCGCAGGTGCTGATCCGCTTGAATTCCGTTTGCGCCTGATTGGCGACGATCGCAAAGTGCCCGATTTCACGGATCCGAAGCAAGGGAAGCCTTTGGATACGGCTCGGCTCAAAGGCGTTCTGAAGCTCGCCGCTGAAAAAGCTGCCTGGGGATCTCCGTTGCCGAACGGTGTTGCACGCGGCATCGCTGGATACTACTCGTTCGAGACCTATACAGCCGCAGTGGCCGAAGTCAGCGTGAAGAACGGCGTGCCGAAAATTCATCGCCTTGTGTACGCGGTGGACTGCGGACGGCCCGTCAATCCCGAGGGAATTCGCGCGCAAGTGGAAGGCGCCGCGATTTACGGACTATCGGCTGCGCTTCACGACGCGATCACCATCAAAGGCGGACGTGTCGTGCAATCGAACTTTAACGATTACCAGATGCCGCGGATCGCGGACGCTCCAAAAACGGAGATCCACATCGTTCCGAGCAAAGAAGAGCCAACGGGGATTGGCGAACCTGGACTTCCTGTTGTGGCGGCTTCTGTTTGTAACGCGATTTACGCGCTCAGCAAGAAACGGATTCGGCGCCTGCCGATTCGTGCAGAGGATTTAGCCTAATCCTTTTTGTTGTCCATCTGAGCGGACTCTTCTTCCGGTGGGTCGCCGGGTGACGGCGTGGCGTCCCGTTCGACTCTGCTCTTCACCTCCATCATGTACGTTGTTTCCTTTTTCCGGAGCGTGTATTCGAGTCCTGTAATCGCCGCACCCAAGAGCGATTTTTTCTTTGCTTCTTCCTCGAACTCTTCTTCGCTCATCGTTGCGTAGCGATCTTTGCTGGCCATCACATAAATGAGCAAACCGATCAGGCCAATCGCAACCACGAGCGCTAACACGAAACCAGCCACGCGTTGATCTCCGCGGACGGCCGATTTGTCTGCCGCCAGCCAATCTCCTATTCTGTATCAGGCAAACGCTCTCTATCCAGTGATGGCTCTTTCCTCGATCATACTTGCAGGTTTGGCCCTGCTTTCACTTTTGATTTGGCTCGTTTTGTTTTTTGCCTGGGGAAATTTCTGGCGCGTATGGGAATTTGATTCTGATCACGCGCAATTCCCTTCTCCCGCAAAGTGGCCGAGGGTTACGGCGGCGATTCCTGCGCGAAACGAAGCAGCTTCGATTGCTGAAGTAGTGCGAGCACTAGCGCTGCAGGATTATGCCGGCGAATTTTCCGCAATTGTTGTGGACGACCATAGCGACGACGGCACAGCGGACCTCGCTCGACGCGCTTCGATCGAATTGGGTGGCGCTGCCAAGGTAACAATTCTCTCTGCGCCAAAATTGGTGACCGGCTGGACCGGAAAGCTCTGGGCGTTGAACGCAGGCGTCACATCCCCCGCCGCATCCAATTCGGACTATTTCTGGTTTACCGATGCCGACGTCATCCACGCTCCGGACACTCTACGGCGGCTCGTCTCTCGAGCGGAAGCCGGTAAGCTCGATCTCACTTCGTGGATGGTTCTTCTTAAAGCGGAAACTTTTGCAGAACGCATGCTGATTCCACCGTTTCTCTTTTTCTTCCTGATGCTCTACCCGCCGAAATGGATCGCGAATCCTAACGCCGGGATGGCGGGCGCGGCAGGCGGATGCATCCTGCTGCGACGCTCGGCGCTTGAACGCATCGGTGGCCTTTCGGCAATTCGCGGCGAAATCATTGACGATTGCGCGTTGGCACGAGCGGTAAAGAAATCCGGCGGAGAAATTTGGATGGGACTCACGCGCTCGAGCTTGAGTTCGCGTTCGTACGAAACTTTTTCTGAAATTCGCGACATGATCGCACGCACCGCCTTTACGCAGCTTCGTTACTCAACACTCCTGCTTCTTGTCACACTCACAGGGTTGGCTGTGACTTTTTTGCTGCCGGTCGCTCTTACATTTTCGTCAAATCCTTATGTCTGGTCATTCGCGCTCGCCGCATGGTGCCTGATGACCGCATCGTTCTTGCCAACCTTGACGTACTATCGGCTCCAACCCATCTGGGCGCCACTGTTGCCACTGGCGGCGCTCTTTTACGCCTACGCCACGTGGATCTCTGCGATGCGTTATTGGCTAGGTAAAGGCGGCCAATGGAAAGGCCGCGCCCAGGCGAAGCGAACTGCGTCGTCGTGAAACTGGCGGCGTTCAAACTGGCGGCGTTCCGTGGCGCAATCACGCGTTTTTTGCTAGGCTTAAATCGGGTACAGGGCTGCATCTTGAAAGCAGAGAGCGGCACCGGAGGCCAACATGAGCGTCTCGTCCAAGTTCAGCGATGGCAAGATTACCGTCCCTTCGCTGCTCCAAAGAAAATCGCTTCCTCCGCAAGACTCCACCAAAATTACGTGTCTGACTGCGTACGACTATCCCACTGCGCGCCTGCTCGATGAGGCCGGCGTGGAGGTATTGCTGGTCGGCGACTCGCTCGGCATGGTAATGCTGGGGCATGAGACGACACTGCCCGTCACCGTTGACGAGATGCTGCACCATACACGGGCTGTGCGCAAAGGAACGCGCCGCGCCCTGGTCGTCGCGGACATGCCGTTTGGCAGCTACCACGCCGAACTTTCGGAATCTGTTCGCAACGCGGTGCGCTTCGTCAAAGAAGCAGGAGCAGAGGCTGTAAAGGTCGAGGGCGGCGAGCGCCGGCTCGAATTAATTGCGCGGCTGACTGAAGCGGAAATTCCAGTGATGGGTCACGTTGGACTGACGCCACAATCGCTCCACGCCATGGGCGGTTTTAAAGTCCAGGGAAAAACGCCGGACGCCGCGGAGCAACTGGTACGCGATGCGCGAGCGGTCGAGGCGGCGGGCGCTTTCGCGATCGTCCTCGAAGGAATTCCGCGCGAGCTTGCCGCGCTGATCACACGCGAATTGCGCGTCCCAACCATCGGCATTGGAGCCGGGCCAGAGTGCGACGGGCAGATACTTGTCATCAACGATCTGCTCGGGCTAACGTTTGGGCCTGTGCCGAAGTTTGCGCGCCAGTACGCGAACCTCAGCGAAATTATTTCGAGTACCGTGCGCGAGTATTGCGCCGACGTGCGCCGTGGCAACTTTCCGTCTGACGCGGAGTCGTATCACATGCCGGAGCCTAAAACGAGCCGCAAGGAGATCAACTTCGACGTTGAGCTTACTGATTAGCTCCGATTCGACGTGCGGAGAGATTTATGACGCCCGAAGAAGTTCGACTCCTGTTTGACTACAACTCATGGGCCAACCAGCGATCTCTGGACGCCGCCTCGCAGCTTTCCGACGAACAATTTATCAAACCACTCGGCTCAAGTTTCCCATCGGTACGCGACACACTTGTGCACATTTGCGGTACGGAATGGGTTTGGCTGGAGCGATGTCATGGCCGTTCACCTGCCACCATCCCGGATGTTTCGCAGGTAAGAAGCATGGCGGCATTGCGGGAACACTGGAAACCACAAGCCGAAAGACTGCTCATTTTCATACGTGGATTGACGCAAAACGATCTGGATCGCGTGATGGAATACCGCACCATAAACTTTGGCGTTTACAAAAATCCGATGTGGCAATCGTTGCAGCACTTGGCAAATCATGGCACGTATCATCGCGGCCAGATTACGACGCTGCTACGCCAGCTTGGCACGAAGCCTATCCTCACCGACCTCCTTCATTTCTACCGCGAACGCTCCACCACTCCGTCCTCATGAACCCGCTGCGAGCGGCCCTCCTCTTTATTCCCCGACCATCTTGTCGCCATCCCCGATGCGTAATCGCCGCGACATAGGCTAAACTTCCCCGCTCATGGAAATCATTCGGACCATTTCGTGGATGAAAGAAACAGTGCGGCAAGCACGCGCCGACAATCACGTCGTTGGATTCATTCCGACCATGGGCGCGCTTCACGAAGGACACTTATCGCTGATTCGCCGTGCCAGGGTGGATTGCTCGCGCGTCTTTGCTTCCATCTTCCTCAATCCCACGCAGTTCGGACCGACCGAGGACCTTACAAAATATCCCCGCACGTTCGATGCTGACGTGGAGAAACTAACGGCCGCGGAAGTGGACGTTCTGTTCGCGCCCGAGGCAAAAGAAATTTATCCACCGGAATTTCGGACTTATGTTGACGTCCAGGGCGTCAGCGATAAACTGGAGGGCCAATCACGGCCCGGCCATTTTCGCGGTGTCGCAACGGTCGTCTTGAAACTTTTCGAAATTGTCCAACCGCAATTCGCATTCTTCGGACGCAAGGACGCGCAGCAAGTCCGCATCCTACAGCAAATGACTACCGATCTTAACCTCAACGTGGAAATCGCTGTGTGCCCGATTGTGCGAGAGCCGGACGGACTGGCACTTTCTTCGCGAAACACGTATCTGAATTCCGATGAGCGCCGCGCCGCCACGATTTTGCACCGTGCGCTCGACGCCGCGCAACGGGAAGTAAATACGGGCACGCGCGATGCACTTCAATTACAGACGTCCATTCACAGGATTTTGGCGGGTGAAGTGCTTGCACGCACCGACTACGTTGCAATTGTCGATGCGGAAACTTTCGAACCGGTCGCCAGGATTGGCGTGCGTTCTGTTTACGCGCTACTTGCGGTCTTCATCGGCAAGACCCGTCTGATCGATAACTTGTTGGTTGAGCCGTCGCCCCATTCCCACAGTCTCACTTGCTCGCTCTAACCAACGCGCTGCCGGGCGTTCGCGGAGATGTGAGAGTAGAATCTTCTCTATGACGGGGTTTTCTGCAGCGGCTGTGTGACTTTCTCCAGCACCTCCGCCGCATGGCCCTTTACCTGCACGCCGTCCCAGACCTGCTCGATTCTGCCGTCGGGGCCGATCAGAAAAGTGCTGCGCACGATTCCTTTGAAAATCCTGCCCATGAACTTCTTCGGGCGCCACACGCCGTATGCTTCGATCATTTTGTGGGTTGGGTCGCCAAGCAGCGGAAAATTAAGCTTCTGCTTTTTCTTGAAATTCGCAAGAGCTTTTTCCGGGTCGGCGCTCACGCCCAGGATCGCCACATTCTCTTTATCAAAGCTCTTCTTTGCGTCGCGAAACTCGGACGCTTCTGTCGTTCAACCCGGTGTGTTGGCCTTCGGAAAGAAAAAAAGTACCACGCTCTTTCCCTTGAAATCCTTTAGAGAAACGAGCTCGCCCGTGTCGCTCTTCAGCGTAAAGTCCGGCGCTCTGTCTGCGATTTTCAGCATATTCTGTGCGCTCAACTCCCCAGAAGTTTCTTCAGTATTTCATTCACCGTTTGCGGGTTCGCCTGGCCTCGCGTGGCCTTGATAACTTGCCCGACAAAAAATTTGAAGACGCCTTCGTTACCGGACTTGAATTTGGCGACATTCTCCCGATTCTTTTCGATGACTTCGCGCGCGATCTGCTCAATCGAATCATTGCTGACCTGCGCGCCCAGCCCTTCGGCTTCGACAATTTGCGTGGCGCCGCCACCAGTCTCCACCATTTTCGCGAAGACTTTTTTGCCCACGGCTGCCGTAATTTTGCCGCTTTCCACGAGCTTTATTAATTCCGACAATCCAGCCGCGGAAACTGGACTCTCGGTAATCCCCTTGCCGCTGTCATTCAAACGGCGGAGAAGCTCCGTCTGCATCCAGTTGGCTGCGGCTTTTCCCGAGGATCCCGCCTTGACGACCGCTTCAAAATAATCCGCCAGCTCCCGCGAACTGGTGAGCACGCCCGCGTCATAGGGAGAAACTCCATAGCTGCTGACGAAGCGATTGCGTTTCGTTTCCGGCAGCTCCGGCAGAGCAGCTCTCACTGCTTCGCGCCACGCGGGACTCACGTGCACGGGCAGCAAATCAGGCTCCGGGAAATAGCGATAGTCATGCGCCTTTTCCTTCGAGCGCATGGAAACCGTGTAGCCTTCCGCCTGATGCCATAGCCGCGTTTCCTGCAGGATGCGGCCGCCGCTTTCGATTACGCCGATGTGCCGCTCGATTTCGTGTTCGAGAGCTTTTTGAAGGAACCGAAACGAGTTGAGGTTTTTGACTTCGACCTTGGTGCCGAATTCTTTCGCCCCCCGCAGACGTACGCTGACGTTCGCGTCGCAGCGCAGCGACCCTTCCTCCATGTTGCAATCGCTTACTCCGGTGTAGAGCAAAATCTGGCGCAGGGTCGTAAGGTACGCGTAGGCTTCTTCTGGCGTGCGCATATCCGGTTCGCTGACGATTTCACTCAGTGGCGAGCCGCAGCGGTTGTAGTCCACATAACCCTTCGTCGCGGAATCCTTAAATCCTTCGTGCAGATTTTTCGCCGCATCTTCCTCAAGGTGCAGCCGCGTGATGCCGATGCGCTTTTTTGCGCCGCTGATTTCGATTTCAATGTGGCCACCGGTGGCGAGCGGAAGTTCGTATTGCGAAATTTGGTAGCCCTTCGGCAGGTCTGGATAAAAATAATTCTTTCGCGCAAAGCGCGAATGTTCATGCACCGTGCAGTTCAGCGCGAGCGCAGCCTGCATTGCCAGCTCGACGGCGCGCTTGTTCAGCACTGGAAGCGTGCCGGGCAGCCCCAGGCAAACGGGGCACGTATTCGCGTTGGGAGCATCGCCGAATCGCGTCGAGCAGCCGCAAAAGATTTTGGTTTTGGTGAGAAGCTGCGCGTGGACTTCGAGCCCGATCACCGCCTCATATTTGGCGATCACTTCCGGCACAATTCCCGTTTCTGCGATTTTCGTCATAGGGATCCTGGCAATTATAGCACTGGCCTTGGCACGGCCCAGCTCCCGGAGACCCGCATATAAGTCGTTTGCACTCAACAAAAGAGAACCGATAGCTCCTCTTTTATGGCCGAGGAAATGGGCTGTTACACCTCGTTGTCTCCAGTTGTGGTGCGTTCAGGCGCTCATTTCGTGAGGCTCGACATCTATACGCAGGGCCAATTTACGGTACTGGACTTCATATGGCAGGGTTTGTAAAACAAACCCCGAAACCCGCGGAACTGCCTTCGCTGAAGGCAGCGGGCCTGCTGCTTAGCGGGCGTTCGGTTGTTCCGCTGGAATATGCAACGCGGGAAGCAATTTTTCGGCGAGAGCAAATCCGCCAAACAAAATTCCTGAATAGAGAGCATCACCCGCAAGCGTATTCCAGAAAAATGGAACGCCGGCGGCGAAGCAGTTCGCTAGTCCCTGGGCCGTTTTCGGATAGAACCCGCCAAGTGCCCACATCGCAAAATTGGTGACCACGAAAAACTGCAACGCGCCCAGAAAGACTGCGCCGCCGATTCGCGTGACGGTTCGCTTGTCTCCCAGCCACCTGCCGATCGCGACGCTGACTGCAAAGCTGGCATACACGATGAGCATAAGTTTATGAAATCCTACAAACACGTCTCCGACGAACAGGCTGGCGAGCGGCAACAGGAACGCGATCCACCTGTTTCGGAACATCGAGCCGGAAAATAGCGCTATCGCTCCGATTGGTGCGAGATTCCACGGATGCGGCACAATGCGCAGCGTCGCCGCTAACACGATCATGATCACAATTACTGCGCCACGAAGAATCGCTGCCTGATTCCTGCTTTCAGAATTCATTTCGTTTTCTCCTTCAAATCACAAAAATAAAATCCATCACGTTCGACAACCTCTCCACGTTCCACGGCAATCGCACTTGAGAAAATCGGACCGTCGTAGACGAAGGTGTGAAACTCTCCGTTCTCGCCACAGGTATCGACGCCGGTGGGCAAGTCGCGAAAGAACGATTCGTCTAGTTCCCTGCCGGCAAATTCGCGGCTGAGCTTTTTTGCGTCAACGCAAACCGCGATAGCGCGAAATCCCAGCGCACAGAAATTCTGAGCGAGCTCTCTTGTGTCGCGTTTCCAGATCGGAAAAATAGCGGCCATCTCCACTTGCGCAAGGTTTCGCTCGCGATACTCCCGCAGGTCTTGCAGGAAGATGTCGCCGAAAGCGACACAGTGAATGCCGTTCTCTTTTTGCGCGAGCAGAGCATCGCGCATTCGCTCTTCGTAAATTGGATTGACGCACTGCGGCGGGATGCGCATTTCGCACAGCGGCAGCCCAAGAGCCTCCGCCTGCCGCGAGAGCAGCGTGCGCCTCACACCGTGCATGCTGATACGGTCATATCCATCGGTCACAGTCGTGAGCAGCGCTGCAATTCTCACGTCCTGCTGCTGACGCAGAACGTGCAGGGCCATTGCGCTGTCCTTGCCACCGCTCCAGCAAAACAGGACTGCTTTGGTTTCCTGACGCATTTCCACTAGGCTTTCTGGCCCTCGTTCGCTTTCGCTAGTTTTTTCCGCCGAAGCGGTAATTCATGCCAACGCGCGCTTCCCGGCCCAACGCGGGATACCCGAGAGCGTCCTGGTAGAACTTGTCGAGCAGGTTTACCACCCGCACGTAAGGTGTTAACCCGCGTCCCACACGGTAACTCGCCGATAAATCGATTCGAGCGTACCCCGGCGTGCGGGGCGGCAGTCCAAGAAACAAAAAGTCGCTGTCGGTCCGCTGGCCGCTGAAATATCCGGCCAGGAGTACATTCACATTTTTCCAGCCGCTGCTTATCGTGAGTGATCCCGAGTTCAGGGGCCGCCTCAGCAAACGGTTCCCAGGAAGCAGAGCCGGATCCGTCGCATTCGGCGAGACGAGCACGCGGCTGTCGTCGTAAGTATAGTTTCCGGTCATTCGCAGCCACCGTACCGGGGCCAACTCGGCTTCCAGACTCACTCCGCGAGCCCGCGCCTTATCTGTGTTGAAAAAGGTGCCCCAAAAATCGTCGGTGCAGCCGGTGGGCTGTGGAGCAATACACGGAGCGAAAAGCGAGCAGGACGTAAAACTCACCAGGTCGTAGAAGCGGTTGGAGAAGTAGTTCGCGGAAACTCTTGCGCGTTCTCCCGCCAGCTTTTGCTCAAGACCCACGCTCCAGGTCTTGCTCGCTTCCGGCTTCAGCTCCGGATTTCCGGGAAAGCAAACAAAACTGCTGTTGGTTTGGTCAAAACGCGGTTCTTTGATGCCTTCGCCGTAAAAAGCCCGGAAGCGGGTCTCTCCCCAGAAACCGCGGCCCTGGAGCAGAGCGAGAGATGCACCGACGCGCGGAACCACGCGCGTGCCGAAAATCGCATTGGCTTCCGCGCGGCCGCCGAAACTTAAAGTGGCACGAGGATGCGGCGAGTAGCGGAAATCGAGGAAACCGCCTTGATTGTTGCGGCGCAGGTGCGGCCCAACGAAAGCAAAGGTAGGAGGAGCGGAGGAAATTTCCGTAAGGGACTGCAGCGTTGCGTTTTCGACTTCATACTGGTACCCCGCTGTCGCGGCAAAGTTCGGCAGCAGGTAACTCGTTTGTCCGTTCACGCTCGCGCGGTTGTATTGGTTCTTCAGCGTGAACGTGAAATCGCAGAATTCGCTGGCTACCGAACTCGGATTCGCCGGATCTTGCGGACAAAAGGAATTCACGCCTTCGACATAAAAACTCTGCACGGGATTGGCGATGAATTCGTGATCGTAAGACTCAGCACCAGCGAGATGATGGTGCCAATGCTTGCCGGTCGCAAAATCCCAGCGGGCATTCGAGCTGAAGAAATGATAGTCGGTGTGCTCATCGAGATTCGGCGGCTGCAGGAGCGTCTGGCCCGGCGTTTGCGCGCTGCTGGTATTGTTGCGCAACGTCAGCCGGAGCTGATTGTCCTCGCCCAGGCGATAACCAAAATTTCCGGAGAGCGTGCGATTCAGAAAGCGATTTTCGTCGTCGGGTCCATCCGTCGAAAAATACGAAGCCGCTCCCGAGTAGTCGAACCTGCCGACGAGTCCACTGAGCTGGGCGCCGCCGCGACCGGCGCTAAAACTTCCGCCTTCCGCGAATACGCTCGCTTCAGGAATACGTGTGGTGCCACGATGCGTAATGACTTGGATCACGCCCGCAACGGCATCAGTCCCATAAATCGCGCTCTCGGCTCCGCGAACGATTTCCACTTTGTCGAGGTTGTCGAGCGTGAAGTTTGAAAAATCAACCGCATTTCCGGGTTCATTCACCGGAGTTCCGTCCACCAAAACTTTTGTGTAACTGGAATTCCCGCCATTCAAAAAGATAGAAGCCGTGCCGCCTTCAGAACCGGTGCGGCCAATTGAAATTCCCGGCACATAGAGAAGCGCGTCGGGAAGCGTGACGGAGCGTCGCGCATCGAGGTCCTCACGGGTCAGCACAGTCACCGGAGCTGTCGTCTGCTGGACTTGCTGGGGCTCCGCTTCCGCCGTCACCACGATACTCGATGAGACGCGCTCGAGTTCAAGTTTGAGGTCGAGAATTCGCGCTGAGCCAGCGATTAAATCGAGAACGAATTCGCGAGTGACAAACGGGCTCCGTTGAAACATCACGTGATATTTGCCCGGCGGAAGCGTCAGCGTGTACTCACCAGCCGTTGTGCTGGTGGCTTTCCAGAGATGTGTCTGCGAATTGCCAGCCAGTTGCGCTGCGACTTGGACGCCGCCCACGCCGCCGCCACTCGCATCGAGCAACACCCCTTTCAATTGAGCGTCGGAAGATTGACTAGGGTTCTGAGTGGACTGTGCGTTCGAGGATTCAGCAACTGAGATAAAAATTAGAGAAGCGATTACTACGCGACGCAGAATGGTTTTCATTTTCTCCTCCGCTCCCTCACGCGCGGGAGTTGAAGGCTGTCTCGCTTCTTGCTAGCTCAGGGTTTGTAAGTACAAACCCTGAAACCCGAAGCGAGATTGCGGACCTCGCCGGTCTCCTGGCTTGGCGGCGTTGCGTGCAAGCATCCTTCCCGCATCGGGCCCGAAACGACGGCCGAAATGCAGTGGCATCTGTTGGCTCAGGGTTTGTAAGTACAAACCCTGAAACCCGCTTGCGAATTCCCGCCTTACAGTCGCGCGGCGGCGACGGCTGGCGTTTCTTCGTAAAATTTCACGAAGGACGTTCCGTCTTCCCGTGCACGAAGTCCGCGATGATTGGGTGGGGCAGATTCGCCCGCTATGGGTTACAGGTATCCGCGGAAAATTCCCGCGGCGCGAAAAAACTAAGCCCGGGTTTCAGGTTTGTACTACAAACCATGAGTTAAGACCCCGATCCAGGCAAAATGCTCACGCGGGGCCGGCCCGTCGAGCCCAACTCCACGGTGAGCTGTGTCTGGAAAACTTGTTCAAGTAAATCGCGCTGGTACACGTTCGCCGGCGCGCCAACGCGCAGGCACTTGCCCTTTTGCAAGAGGACAACCTGGTCCGCGTATTCCCCGACAAGATTCAGTTCGTGCGTGACAATCACTACTGTGTAGCGATTTTCAACAGCAAGCCGCCGCAAGGTTTCAAGCAAATCCACTTGCGCGCCAATGTCCAGATGCAATGTCGGTTCATCCAGCAGAAGCAGCAGCGGCTGTTGCGCGAGCGCCCGCGCCAGAATCACTCGTTGCTTTTCACCACCGGAAATTTGGTCCATCCAACGATCGCTGAGATGTTCAGCTCCAACTTGCGCTAGTGCGTTCTTCGCGATCAAAACATCGTTGTCAGTTTCAAATCGCAAAGATCTGCCATAAGGATGGCGGCCCTGCATCACGAACTCCCAAGCCTTTGAGGGAAAAAGAAGCTGGCTTTCCTGCTGCACCATTGCGATACGCTGGCCACGCGCCCTGGGTTCGAGGTCGTGGGTCACGAATCCATTCAGAAGCACGCGGCCGGAAAGCGGATGCAGCGCGCCGGAAATAATCTGCAGCAGTGTTGATTTGCCGCTCGCATTCGGCCCGAGAATCGCTGTCACTTCTCCAGCCTTGGCATGAAAGCTCGTGGCTTCCAGGGTAAAGATTGGCGCTTGCTGTGGATTCGGCGAGTACGCGTAGCTAACCTGCTCAACACTGAGGCGTGGTTCAGTCGCTGCGCGGGTGGCATCCATCGCGTTGCGCGACGACGTCGATCGAGCCGTGGCAGTCATGCGAGCTTCCTTCGCAGGAGATAAATAAAGAGCGGCGCGCCGGCAATTGCCGTAATTGCGCCCACAGGAAGTTCCGCCGGGGCGGCGACGGTTCTTGCGAGCGTGTCCGCAATCACCAAAACAATTGCGCCGCCGAATGCCGACGCGGGAATAAGAATCCGATGATCCGAGCCAAAAATCATTCGCATCACGTGAGGCACGAGAAGTCCCACATATCCAATCGACCCGCTCATCGCAACAGCGAGGCCCGTGAGTGCGGACGCCGCGATGTAAACGATCAGGCGCACACGACGAACATCCACGCCGAGGTGCATCGCTTCCTTTTCTCCCGAGAGGAGAAGGTTCAGATCGGACGCAGTTGTGTAGATGACCGCAGCCGCTGCTAGAAAGCCGACGCGAAGTACCCAGGCAAGCGGCCTGGATGGCACGGCGGAGAGTTCGCCCATCAGCCAGTACGCCATACCGCGAACATTGCTGCTCGGCATCGTAGTGAGCAGCAAAATGATAATGGCGGAGAGCAAGGAGGCTGTGATGACTCCACCGAGCAATAACGTACTGCTGTCAATTCTGCCTTCGCGACGGCCCAGAAAATAGACCGCAGTGATGGCAATTGCCGCTCCAAGAAATCCTCCCAGCGGCGTGAATACGGACGCAATCTCTGGCGTGAGCGCGAGGTGTGGCTCTAGCAGTAAAGCGAGAATCGCGCCGACGGCGGCACCGTTCGACACTCCCAGCACGTAGGGATCGGCAAGCGGATTTCGCAGCAGCGCCTGGAAACTTGTACCCGCGACGGACAGCGAAGCGCCCACCAGGACTCCAAGCAGAATCCGCGGCAGCCGGATATTGAGAATCAGGCTGTACTCGCTGGAAATTTCGGTGCTCTTGCCCAGGAATACGCGCAATAAATCACGGCCCAGTCCATATAAGGAAACGTGAACGGCGCCGAATTTCAACGCCAGGACCATCACACAAAAAAGAATCGCTCCGAGAACCACACATTGCAGCAAGAGCCTGCTGAGCGTGAGCGGTCGCATCAGTTTTTCTCCACCGGGCCCGCGGCTTTCGAAGTGCCGGTCCTGCCGGCAAATGCGTCGGGGTGCAATTGGCGCGCCAGATCCTCGACAGCGGAAAGTAACCTTGGAGCTGGCCGGTTGACGGCGTCGCTGATCACCGCGAACCTGCGGTACTTCACGGCGTCGAGATCATTCCATCCGGGGCGCTTCGCCAAAGCTTCCATGTCGCGCGTGACTGCTTCCGAATGGCCCGATGCGAATACCAGAACTTCCGGCTGCAATCGCACCATTTCTTCCAAGCTCATCTGCGGCCAGTCCTGTGATGACTCGACAATCGAGACAGCACCGGCAAGCATCAAGGCATCGGCAATAAATGTGCGCTTGCCGACGGAAATGAGTGGATCAGTCCAGACGATGAAGAGAGCGCGCTTAGGTGTAGAGTTTTGCAATCGATCGCGCAAGCTATTTTGCTTTTGCAGGAGTTCGCTGTCGAGCGCCTCTCCCGCGGAAGGATTGCCAAGAACGTTGGCCAACTGGTGAACGGAGCTGCGAATCTCGTCAACCGTGTGCGGGTCTGTGGCGTACGCAGCAATGCCAAGGCGGTCAAGCGCCTGCACCGTCTCCAGCCTGTTTAAGCCTTTCGTAACCAGCACCACGTCAGGCTTCAGCGATGCGATCTCTTCGAGGCTGGGATTGATCGCCCCACCCACTTTGTGCTTTTTCGCCGCGTCCGCCGGGTAGTCGCAATAGTCGGTATCCCCGACCAACAAATCGTCCATGCCTAACGCGTAGATCGATTCTGTCATGCTTGGCGCAAGAGAAACCACGCGGCGCACTGGAACTGGTATCCGGACGCTGCGGCCGGTTTCATCTTGAACTGTCCGGAACGAGCCTTTCGCGGGCGCAGCGCTCGGAGTTTGTTCCGCGCGCGAATGCGCGACGTCTGGCGCGACGTAAAGCAACGCCGCAGCCACCACAGCGCGAAGGAACAAACTTGAAGTGAAAATTTTCAAGGTACAGCAGCCCTCCCGGTAAATGTTCTCGTGATTTTTCGCAAAACCGACAAAAATAAAAAATGCCCCGCCAGTCCCGTGGGGCAAAAAGCGCACCTCCCTCTCGCGAGGAGTTCCGCAAACTGCGGCATGGGAGGGTAGCCTGGCTTACGGCCTTTCAGCCGATTACAGTGGCGGGACCGCGGCCGAGTTTCACGGCCTTCCCCGCTCCCCTTGCCTGCAAATTGTGAACCGAGTGTAAGCCGTGAGTGCAATGCGCGTCAAATCGAATCAAACGACTGGCGCGTTGCTGGCGGCACCACTCCGAATTTTGTGATGCGGTTAGCGATTCTTCCAGTTTGGTTTGCGTTTTTCGACCAGCGCATGCAGACCTTCCTGCGAATCTTCCAGCCGGTACAATTCGTTCAGGAAAATGTTCATGGAGTGCTTCAGTCCGTCGCGCAGTGAAAGTCCCATGCCGCCCAGAATCGCTTTCTTCGCCATCGTAAGAACAGGTCCGGAGTGTCCTGTCATGCGTGTGACGAGGTCCTTCACCGCTGTTTCGAGTTGCGCTTCGGGCACCAGCCGGTTGACGAGCCCAAGTTCCAGAGCGCGTTCTGCTGTAACGGGTTCTCCTGTAAGCACTAGTTCAAGCGCGGTTTTTGGTCCTACCAGGTAAGGCAAAATTGTTGAGGCGAGCGGGGGAAACATTCCGATCGTGATTTCCGGTTGAGCGAATCGCGCTTTCGGCGTCGCAATCACCAGGTCGCCGAAAGCAGCCAACTCCGCGCCACCACCGATGGCGGGACCATTGACTACACAAATTACCGGTTTCGCAACATCGACCATCGCCGCAAAAGCCGCGTGAAACGCGTCGAGCATCTGGAACACCCTTTGCGAGGTGTACTCTCCAATTTCGATTCCACCGCAGAAAACTTTGCACGCCGAATCCAGCAGGATGATCTTGATGTCTTCGCGCGAGCCAGAATACTCTATGCCTTCGGCAAGTTCGCGGAGCATCGCTTCGTTCAACAGATTGTGCTCGGGTCGGTTGAGCGTCATGTGAGCGACGCCGGCGTCCAGCCGCACTTTCACAAATTCATAATCTTCGATTTTTTTCCTTTGTTGTTGTGTCACAAATTCTTCTGGATTAACTGCTTCGACCATTACGGCCTCCGCGAAATGAAATTCCGAACAATTCCGACATGCTGCACTCTGGATATTTTGTGATGCTAGCACGGCGTTTTGTAGCGTTTTGCTGTGGCGCAAACGATGGTGCGCAAAGAGTCTGCAGGCAGTAACATTTCCGTTATGCTGTGTCCGGCATGGAACCCGCCACTATTATCGCCTGCAAACTCTCAGGCCCGGTTGACGCAAGCGGCTTCCCTCTTGAGACTTCCTGGAATCTCGCGCAGCCAGTTCGCTTCGCCTCCGACTGGCAGGGCAAAAATGAAGACGCAGAACACACGACGGAAGTGCGCGTCCTATGGACGGAGAAAGTGCTGTACCTGAAATTCCGCTGCCGCTACCGGACGCTCTCCGTTTTTGAAGACAGCGAATCAACCGGCCGCCGCGACCAATTGTGGGACCGAGACGTCGCCGAAGTGTTCATCCAGACCGATGCCAGCCAAGCGCGCCGTTACTGGGAATTCGAAATCAGCCCCAACGGGATGTGGATCGATCTTGAAATCTCTCCAGAAGGCAAACGCGATCCCGCGAGCGGCATGAAGTCACGCGTCATTCTCGATGAATTCCAGAAAGTCTGGATCGCAGAGCTTGCCCTGCCAATGTGCTCGCTGACGAAAGTTTTTGATCCTTCCGAAACGTGGCGCGTAAACTTCTTCCGCGTCGAAGGCGCCACTGAGCCACGCTTCTATTCTTCCTGGCGGCCCACGTACACGCCTCAACCTAATTTCCACGTGCCAGCAGCGTTTGGAGTTTTACGTTTTCAACGATGATCCAACTTACATGAGCTAGCCTTTCAGAGGCGTTCTTCATTATTCTTGTTTCCTGATGCCTGGCCTCAATCTTTGCGGACTCATTGCTCCAGCACTTCTTGCCGCCTTTTTCGTTAGCGAGTCACCGACAGTTTTCGCCGCTCCTCAATCCACAGAAGGTACAAGCGCCCCCACGGTCACAAAAGTCGAACCACCGAATTGGTGGGTTGGGCTTACGCCAGACCTGATGATCCTGCTCTCTGGCCATGGTCTACAGGCGAACAAGGTGACGTGCAATCTTCCCGAAGTCGTCGTGGAACGCACGCAAGCAACACAAGGCGGCGACTATCTTTTCGTGTGGATCAAATTCGCGCCGCGCATGCGTTCCGGCACCATCGTGTGCCGAATCACAACGCTCCATGGAGACACTTCTTTCGAAGTGCCGGTTTCAAATCGCGAAGCAACGGCGAAGCGTTTTCATGGATTGAGTTCCGATGATGTCCTTTATCTGATCATGCCGGACCGCTTCGCCAACGGTGACCCTGCGAACGATGAGCCCGCAGAATTTCCCGGGTCGCACGATCGGTTCAAGCCGCGTTCCTGGCACGGCGGCGATTTGCGCGGCATCCGCGAGCATCTTTCCTACCTGAAGGATCTCGGTGTGACAGCGCTGTGGCTTACGCCCGTTGTAAAAAACGGAGCGGAGCAGGATTACCACGGCTATGGCGCAGTCGACTTGTATGCCGTTGACCCGCACCTCGGCGGCTTGAACGACTACAAGGAACTCGCGTCCGCGCTACACGAGCAGCGCATGAAACTTTTCTTTGACGCAGTGCCCAATCACGTTGGGCCACGCCATCCCTGGGTCATGGAACCACCGCTGCCGGACTGGTTCCACGGCACCGCGCAAAATCATTTCGACTCTTTCTCTCCAGTGAAAAATTCCTTCTATGGCAAGTTCAGTTCCTCCGGAGTTGCCAACGACCCATTTGAAGCCCTCACCGATCCGCACGCGACACCCGCGATGCGGCGCAATCTTACGGAAGGCTGGTTCTTTGGAATTCTTCCTGACATGCATACGGAGAATCCGGTTGTTGCAAAATATCTTCTGCAAAATTCAATCTGGTGGATCGAGTCGGCGGGCCTTGATGGCTTGCGCGTGGACACGTTTCCTTACGTCTCGCGGACTTTTTGGGAGCAGTGGCATGCAGGATTGCGTCGCATCTATCCGAACCTCACGACGATCGGCGAAGTCTTTCATCCCGACCCAACTGTGACTTCGTTTTTTGTGGGCGGCAGAAAAGAGTGGGATGGCATCGACAGCGGGCTCACCACAGTTTTCGATTTCCCAATGTTCTTCGCAATTCGCGATGTCTTGCTGCATGGCGCTTCCGCGGGCCGCATCGCCAATGTATTGCGGCAGGACGAACTCTATCCGCATCCCGATTGGCTGGTCTCGTTTTTTGCGAATCATGATGTCACGCGGATTGGGAGCGAGGCGGGCAGTTCGCCAGACAAACTTCTCTGTGCCTTTGGGCTAATTCTGACGCTCCGCGGAATTCCAGAGCTTTATTATGGAGATGAAATCGCCATGCCGGGCGCAGGCGATCCAGACAACCGACGGGATTTCCCAGGCGGTTGGCCCGGCGACAAGCAAAATGCTTTCACCGAAGATGGCCGCACGCCTGAACAACAAAAAATCTTTTCAGCCGTGCAAAATCTTCTACAAATTCGCCGCCAGCACGCCGCGCTGCGCACTGGGAAGCTGTTCCACATATTTTCTGACGACGACTCGTATGCATTTGTGCGTCAAACCGAGGATGAGCGGCTCTTGGTCATCTTCAATAATGGAAGCAAGCCGCGAGCGCTGGCAATTCCACAAACAAACTCTCCTCTTGCGGGTAGATTGAGATCAACGATCCTCTATGGCAACGGCGGCGCGGAAATCAACGGCCGGGAATTAAAGATCACGGCACCCGCGCAATCGATTTCCATTTTTTCACTCGATTGAATTTGGTCAGAGAATCAGCTCGGCGGTCCAACTGTTCTTCGCTTCGGGTAACGTGAACGCCACGGCGTGCTGCGCCGAATCAAATCGCCACTCGTGAATTGTAGCGTCACCCACGCGCACACTCTTCGGCGCTTTGCTTATCCCGAACACCGTGATTTCCGCGGCGCTCCACCAGGGTTTGTAACCGTCCTTTTCGATGGTGCTGACAATTCTGATCGCATCCGCGCCCACCTGGCACGAATAGTTGACGCGCAAAAACTCCCCTTTTTCGTAGGCCAGCGTATGTCCGTCGTCCTGATACAACGAGCCTTTGCAGTCCGGCCCAGGATACACGCGCAACTCCAGCGGGCCATTTGGCGTTTCGCCCGTGTGTTGCACCAACGGCTGCCGCGGCACGATCGCTCCGGCGCGCACAAACGCGGGCACCTCATCCAGCGCAGGCTTCATCTTTTTCAGTTCTTTGTCGGAACTCTTTTCGCCCGTCCAATAGTCGTACCAGCTTCCCGGTGGCAACTGGATGACTTTCATGTCCTGCAGTTCGGTGGTCACGGGAGAGACAAAAAGATCATGGCCAAACATAAATTCGCCGTCGTCGTTAAAAAATTCAGGCGATTGCGGATACTCCAGTAGCAGCGGCCGCATCAGCGGAATTCCTGTGCGCGTCATCTCCTCCACGCTCGTATAAATATAGGGCATCAGCCGGTAGCGCTCTTCGATGAAGCGTTTGCGGATGGCTTCGTGCTTCGCGCCATGTACCCAGGGCTCCTGGTCCCCCGTGCCCTTTGCCGTGTGGTCGCGATAGATCGGATTGAACGCGCCCGCTTCGATCCATCGTGTCAGCAAGTCTGCTGTTGGCGTTCCCGCGAATCCCCCGATGTCGTCGCCCACCATTCCGTAGCCGGAAATTCCCATGCTCAGCAGCATCGGTGTACTCATCCCAAGATGGTTCCAGACGGCCACATTGTCTCCGGTCCACGTAGCGGCATACCGTTGCGTGCCAGCGTAGGCTGCGCGAGTCAGGACAAATGGCCGCTCGTTCGGCCGCAGCTTCAGCAGACCTTCACTCGTCGCGCGCACGTTCTCCATTCCGAACACATTATGAATCGCCAGGTGCGGCAGAGTGGTTCCATCATCCAAACGGTGGCGCACGTCCGGCGGCATGGTCTTTGTGGCTGTCAGAAAAATCGCCGGTTCATTCATGTCGTTCCAGAAACCGGCCACGCCCATGTCCACAAAATTCTTATAAAGGCCTCCCCACCACTCGCGCGCGCGAGACAGGGTGAAGTCTCCAAACACGCTGTCCCCCGGCCATACTGGCCCGACATACGTCGATCCGTCCGCGCGCTTCAGGAAAACGTCGTCTTTCACTCCAGTGTCGTAGGGTGCATATCCGTGATCGGGATTTTTCTTGATGTGCAAATCGGTGATCAGCACGGTGTGAAATCCCTGCGCGCTCAGGTCCGAGATCATCTTTTCAAATGTGGGAAACTTCTTGCGGTCCACCGTGAACGGCGCATTCCCATCCTGATAGTCAATGTCCAGATAAATGGCGTCCGCGGGAATTTTCTTGTCGCGAAGAGTTTTTGCAACTTCGTAAACGCGTTCTTCCGGTTCGTAACTGTATCGCGATTGCTGGAAACCCAGGGTCCATAGCGGCGGCAGCTTTGTGCGCCCGACCAATGCCGTAAAGTCCTGAACGATCTTGCCCGGCGTTGGTCCGCCAAAAAAGTAATAGTTGATCTCGCCGCCTTCAGCGCCGAAAGAATAAAAGTCGTGCCCTTCCTTACCGAAATCGAAACTGCTCCGCCA
>Ga0137379_10001297_pt1 | contig 22854 bp, 20 predicted proteins | sample SagtaG_18_FD_104812 | JGI IMG/M metagenome (GOLD analysis project Ga0137379, IMG submission 104812) | Vadose zone soil microbial communities from Sagehorn Ranch, Mendocino, California, USA - Sage2_L_80_16 metaG | ecosystem: Environmental > Terrestrial > Soil > Vadose zone | place: USA...
ATCTTTGGCGCAAGTCAAGTGGCAATGCCAGTCGCGACGCTCGCGAGCCAAGCTGGGTTCCGCGTTCACGTTGTCGACACGAGACCGCGGTTCGCAAACGAGGAGCGGTTTCCCACTGCCAGCGAAATTCTCGTCGGTTTTCCTGGAGAGATCGCGCGCGAGCGCAATTTCAACCAATTCAGTTTCGCTTTACTGCTCGGACACGCAGCCAAACATGACTTGCCGGTTCTTGACGTCTTGCTGCGTACCGAAGCCAGGTACATCGGTGTCCTCGGCGGTTCCAGACGGGGGGCCGCCCTCGCGAAACGGCTTGGGGAGATGGGCTACTCGGATAAAGAGATTGCCAGAGTTAAAATACCTGTCGGATTGGACATCGGCGCCGAAACTCCGGAACAGATAGCGATAGCGATCGTCGGAGAACTGCTGATGATGCGAACTGCTAAGACGATGAAGGCGGTTAGAAGCCCTTCGCCCGCAGCTTAGAGCGGCGTTTCAAAAAAGTTCAGGTGGTCTTTTATACCGAGAAGATTCTGGAGCACGCGCGGCGCCCGCGGAAGTTTGGCAGAGTGGTTGATCCGGATGTCCAGTTCGAGGAGCTTAACCCGCTGTGCGGAGACCGAATTCGGGTCGAGCTCCGGCTGGCCAACGACGGGCAGATTCTAGAGGCTCGATTCTCCGGCGAGATGTGTGCCATAGCGAAGGGATCCGCTTCGATTCTTTTTGAATCACTTGAGGGCAGGACGGTCGGCGCGATCGTCGGAATCAGCGACGCTGAAGTTTTAGAGAGCTTGGCTGGGGCCATTCCAAAGAATCGGATTCAGTGCGCTCTGTTGCCGATCTCGGCGTTGAGAGGCGCCGTGCGTGATGAAGGTGACCGTGGGCCGCTAACTTAATCCGGTTTCTTTCTCCCCTGGTTTTTCAATCGGCAAATCCGTGCGATCTCCCCATTCTTTCCAGGAGCCGATGTAATTTCGGACTTTGAGGAAGCCGATCAAACGCAAGGCGACGTAGCTGTGGGCGGCGCGGTAACCACCCTGGCAGTAGGAGATCACTTCTTTGTCCGGTGTAATGCCGGCCCTGCTGTACATCGCCGTCAATTCGGCGTCGGATTTGAACTTGCCCCTCGCATCGAGGTTATCGGTCCATTCGATATGAATCGCGCCGGGTATCGCGCCGCCACGAGCAGCGCGCACGTGAGTGCCGAGATACTCGCCTTTGCTGCGAGTGTCCAGAATTGAAATCTCTTTGTTGTCGAGCGAATGAAGGACATCATCGACAGTTGCCAAGACTTCGCGGCGCTCGCTGGTTTTGAAGATGGCGGTCTTGGGAGAAGCAGCTTCGGTAGTGACGGCAAGGCCAGCGGCTTTCCAGGCCTGGATGCCGCCGTCGAGGATGCGCACGTGCTGGTGGCCGAAGAATTCCAGGAACCAAAACCCGCGTGCGGCGCGCATGCCGGAATTGTCCTCGTAGAAAACGACCTCTGTGGATTCGCTTACGCCGCGCAATTCAAGCACGTGGTGAATCATGTACATGAAAGCCTTGAGCGGCGCGTCGCTGGTATCGACCAAGCTCAGCCCGAAAAGATCAAAGTGAACGGCGCCGGGAATATGTCCCCGGGCAAACTCTTCCGCGGGCCGGACGTCGACGAGACAAAGATTCGCAGCAGCCAATTTCTTCTGCAGCTCCTGCGGGGTTGTGAGGAGTTTTTCGCGCGTGTATTTTGTTTCCATGGATTCCCCTATAGCACTAGTCGAAATGGCTCTGCAATCAGACGATTTAACAGATGCAGCTTAATCGAGACCTTAAACGATTTTCGTTAGCCGCATTATTTTGTTTCCCCTTTTTTCTCATCTTAACCCTCTCCTTCGACGGGAGAGGGGAGGGTGAGGGTGAAAATCTCGCCTCCGGCTTCACTTACCAACTGGCATTGCCGGGAAGGAAACTTTCCTTTCCGGCGGATCACGCGTCCCATCCCGACTATAAAATCGAGTGGTGGTACTACACGGGCCATCTCGAGGCTGAGAGCGGAAAGCGCTACGGCTACCAGGTGACTTTTTTTCGTTTTGGCTTGCGGGACCGACAGAAGAAAATCAAAGATCAGCCGGCGTTGTTTACTGATCTCTACATGGCCCATTTTGCTCTATCGGATCTCAACCAGAAAAAGTTTTTTTTCCGGGAGCGGGTTAACCGCGGTTACGGGGACAAAGCCGGAGCCGCGACAGATCGTTACCTGGTCTGGAACGAAGATTGGAAAGTGGAGAGCGATGGAAAAAATCACTTGATTCAAGTGAGCGACCGAGGAAAAAGCCTGAGGCTTAGGCTCGTGTCACTCAAGGCGCCCGTGTTACATGGTCAAAACGGTCTCAGCCAGAAAGGAGAAGGCGAGGGCAGAGCTTCTTACTATTATTCTTTGACTCGGATGCAGACCCAAGGGGAAATCGAGGTCGATGGCAAAAAAGAAGAGGTACAAGGTTTGAGCTGGATGGATCACGAGTTCGGCAGCAATCAATTACGCGAAGATCAGGTCGGTTGGGATTGGTTCAGCATCCAGCTCGACAATCAAACGGAACTGATGCTTTACCTCATTCGCCGCAAAGACGGCTCTTCCGATCCATATTCCAGCGGGACATGGGTGAACCCGGACGGCACAACGAAACATCTCGCACTCAAGGATTTTCGCATCGAAGTCGTGGAGCGATGGAAGAGTTCAAAAAGCGGCGCAACCTATCCGATGAAATGGAAGGTGACAATCCCGGCTGAAGAGATCGAGTTGGAAATCGTTCCCGCCTTTCCTAATCAGGAGTTGATTACCAATCGAAGCACGCGCGTGACGTACTGGGAGGGAGCCGTTCGATTAACGGGAACGCTTCGCGGAAAATCGATTGGCGGCACAGGTTACGTCGAGATGACAGGGTATGCCGGCAAGCTGAATATATAGCTAAACGAACAGGTTGCCGGTTTTGGTTGAATTTGAGATACTCGCGCGATGCCGGAGGGGCCAACTAACGATTGGAAGTGTCTGAACGTTGCGGTTAGGGACAAGCAATCTGGTACCATTATCGAATACAAAATCCATTTTTATCGGAAAACCAACGGCTGGTATGATGAAGTTCGCTATGATAGTCACGAGATAGAACGTGGAAGGAAAACAGCTTCACCTCATTTACATCTTAAACTTGCTACTCCGTTTAAGAATTCAAATCAAAGTGAACAGGAGTTGAGAAGGATTATTGAAATGATCTTGCCGCAGATAAAGGAGATTATCCGATGAGCAGGATATTGGCTGTGAAGGGCACCGAAGGTGAAAGAGAGGTGGATTACTCTTCTCTGTCACCTAAAGATATCGACAAGAAGATTAAAGCCTATGAGAAACAATTTGGGAGCTTTGCCAGGTTCTTGCGCCATTATGACTGTGAATCAAGCCCCGTCGAGGATTATCTGATCCTGATTGACTGGGAGTGTCTTTTGGAAGAGCAGGAGAGCAGAAAGCGGTCGAAGCTCTCACTAGTCCGAGGAAGTAGAAAGCCCCGTTAACCCCCCCTCAGCTTTGGTTCCGAACTTGATATCGCTCGGCTCTATATCGAGTCTTCCTATAGAAATCTTCTAACACGTGGTCTGTGGAAATCACTGAGGCAGTCGCGGGGCCACACTATATGCGCTCGAGAGCGGTCTTTCCTTGATTTGCCCTAGGAAAGGGCGCAGAATTTTTTGTCGTCATGGGGATTCTCCGCAAAGTAACAGAATCCATCAAAAGACATCGCTTGCTGTCGAACGGTGAGGCTGTTCTGGTCGCTGTCTCCGGGGGGCCGGATTCCGTCGCGCTGCTCCATATTCTAAATGGCCTGCGCGAGGAACTGGGGCTCCATTTGGAAGTTGCGCACTTGCACCACGGCATTCGCGGTGAGGAGGCCAAGGAAGACGCCCGGTTTGTAGCCGCGATGGCGGAGCAGTTGGGAATTCACTTTCATCTAAAGGAAGTGAACGTAACGCAGCTTCGCTTGGCGGCGGGGAAAGGGAACCTGGAGCAACTGGCCAGAGGCGAGCGGCATCGCTTCTTTATCGAGGTCGCACGGGAACGAAACATCAACAAAGTGGCGACGGCGCACACGCTGGATGATCAAGCCGAGACCGTGTTGATGTGGGTTCTGCGCGGTTGCGGCATGACGGGATTGGGGGGAATGTCGCCGATCCGTCCAATGGAAGGTACAAACGATGACGTCCTTCTCATTCGGCCGTTGCTCGGGGTTTCAAAAGACGAAGTTTTAGAATTCCTGAGGGATAGGCGGATCGATTATCGCGTCGATCGCACCAACCAGGATACGAAGTTGTTGCGTAACTGGATTCGCCAACGCTGGTTGCCTCAATTAAAGGAACGGGTCGATGCGCAGCTACCGTCGAGGCTTGCCCAAGAAGCGGAGTTGATCCGCGACGAAGATGCTTTTTTGGAAAGTCTCGCACGGCGAGATCTTGAGAGGATTCGTGGGCCTCGGGGAATGGATCGTGGACTGTTCTTGCAGCTGAACCGGGCGATGCAGAGGCGGGTTCTTCGTCTATGGATCGAGGAGACTCGGGGCCATTTGCGCGGCATTGATTTGGCTCATATCGATGAACTGCTGAAGTTAATCGAGGGCAGGGCTCCTCAAAGCCGTCTCGCGATTCCCGGTGGCTGGGAGTTGTTAAGGGAGTATGAAACCCTCAGGCTTGAAAAGCGTTCTCGCTCCCGAAAACGGCTCTGTTATAGCTATGAGATTCAAATCGGCAGAGAACTAGAGATTCCCGAGGCCAGCATGACCATCCGCAGCGAATACATCGCCCCACCGTTACGCAGTCTGCCTCAGGACTTCGCTGAGGCGGTCTTCGATGCCACTGCTTTGCCCACGACGTTAGTCATTCGGAACTTTCGCCGAGGGGACCGCTTTATGCCGTTGGGCATGAAAGGACATAAGAAGGTCAAGGATCTCTTTATTGAAAAGAAAGTACCGCGCTCAGTTCGAGAGACATTACCGCTTTTGTCGGCGGATCGAGAGATTCTTTGGATTACGGGATATGGCAGGAGTGAAATCGGTAAAATTCACCCGCAAACAAGTTCAATTCTCCGCCTCACAGCATTGCCACTTACTTGTTGAGCGCGTAATTGCTATGTTGATCTAAGTTGATCTAAATGGTTGCATGTGTTAATCTTTTCTCGTTTTTCAAATAGGGAGGATTTGGTTGAGTCAGTCATCAAAACATATCGCCCTCTGGCTGGTATTAGCGTTGGTTTTCCTCGTTATTTTCAGCGTTTTTAGCAAGCAGCACGGGCGCGAACCGGAAATTGTCTTCAGCGAGTTCATGGGCTCTGTGGATCGCGGCGATGTGCAGGAGGTCGTGATCCAAGGACATAATATCCAGGGCAAATACAAGAACGGCGAACGTTTTAGAACTTTTGCGCCGAACGACCCGGAGTTGGTCAAGTCGTTGCGGGATAAGCGCGTCAAGATCGCGGCAAAGCCCGAGGATGAATCGCCTTGGTACATGGTCCTGTTGCTCAACTGGTTTCCCATGCTGTTGTTGATCGGCGTGTGGATTTTCTTTATGCGCCAGATGCAGGTAGGCGGCGGCAAGGCCATGTCTTTCGGCAAGAGCCGGGCGAAGCTGTTGACCGAGAACCAGCACAAAATAACGTTTTCCGATGTGGCCGGCGTGGAGGAAGCGAAGGACGATCTCCAAGAGATCATTGCCTTTCTGAAAGACCCCAAAAAGTTTACCAAACTCGGCGGCAGAATTCCCAAGGGTTGTCTTCTTGTAGGTCCTCCAGGGACGGGTAAAACTCTGCTGGCTCGCGCCATCGCCGGCGAAGCAGGGGTGCCGTTTTTCAGTATCAGCGGTTCCGACTTCGTCGAAATGTTCGTCGGCGTCGGCGCTTCCCGAGTGCGCGATCTCTTCGTTCAAGGCAAAAAGAACGCGCCGTGTATCATCTTCATCGATGAAATTGACGCCGTGGGGCGGCACCGCGGCGCGGGTCTTGGCGGAGGCCATGACGAGCGGGAACAGACATTAAACCAGTTGCTTGTCGAGATGGACGGTTTCGAGGCCAACGAAGGAGTCATTCTGATCGCGGCGACCAACCGGCCCGACGTGCTGGATCCTGCATTGCTGCGCCCGGGACGATTTGACCGCCGAGTCGTGGTGCCGCGGCCGGATATTAAAGGACGAGAGGGAATTTTGCAGGTTCATACTCGCAAGGTTCCGTTGGCGACGGACGTGGACGTGAGCGTTCTGGCGCGCGCCACACCGGGATTTGCCGGCGCGGACTTGGAAAATCTCGTCAACGAGGCGGCTCTGTTGGCGGCTCGCGGCAACAAAGACAAAGTTGATATGCTCGACTTCGAGCTCGCGAAGGATAAGGTGATGATGGGCGCCGAGCGGCGCAGCATGATCATCAGCGACGAGGAGAAGCGCAACACTGCGTACCACGAAGCCGGCCACGCACTGGTGGCCAAACTGCTGCCGGGCGCCGACCCGATCCACAAGGTAACGATCATTCCGCGTGGCATGGCTTTGGGTCTTACTCAGCAACTCCCGATGGACGAAAAACATACGTATCCGAAGGAATATCTCCTCAACAATCTGGTGATTCTCTTTGGTGGTCGAGTGGCGGAAGAGCTCGTTCTCGAGCACATGACGACGGGCGCGGGAAATGACATCGAGAAGGCGACGGATTTGGCGCGGCGGATGGTGTGCGAGTGGGGCATGAGCGAAAAACTGGGACCGATGACTTTCGGTAAAAAAGAGGAAGAGATTTTTCTGGGCAGAGATTTTACTCAGAAGGTGGATTATTCGGAGAGCACCGCCATTGAGATCGACGCCGAGGTTAGACGCATTATCCAAGAGAGTTACCATCGGGCTAAGGATCTGCTCAAGAGCAATTTGCGGTTGCTGCACAAAGTCGCTGAGACCTTGCTGGAGAAAGAAGTTCTCGATGGCTCGGAGATCGATGCTATCGTTCGAGACTTCGGCGGGAATGGTGGAGACCCGCTCACTCCGTCGGCCGCCGCGGCGATTGCCTAAACGGCTTCCCCGCCAAAGTCCGTTAGTCTTTTCAATCCCCACGCCAATTCAACCGTGTTGCTTTATCGCGCGGGCTCAGCTCGGCACGAGCAGAAATAGAGGATTCTCTACAGTCCATTACTGATCGCTTGAGGGCGCGTTGTGTTTAGGCAAGTGATTTTATGGCCGGGCAAATCTCGCAGAATGCAAAATTAAGCACAACTCCCTTGGTTGCTGTCTCGGGCGCGTCAAAAGCGACTCCTGGTTATCTTGCTACGCGCCACGGGGCGCTCGACTTTCAGCGGCGGACCCTCATCATGGGGGTTTTGAATGTTACCCCTGATTCTTTTTATGACGGAGGCCGTCGGCTCGAGCCGGACCAAGCCGTCGCTGAGGGCACGGCTTTAGTGGAAGCAGGGGCGGATATCATCGATATCGGCGGTGAGTCGACGCGTCCGGGAGCCGAGCCGGTATCGGCCGAAGTGGAGCAGGAGCGAGTTATTCCCGTCCTTCGAGCGCTTCGTCAAAAAGTGAATGTTCCGATTTCCATCGATACCTACAAGAGTGAGGTCGCCCGGGCGGCTCTGGAAGCGGGCGCCGATATGGTTAACGACATCAGCGCCTTCAGTTTCGACCCTCAAATGGTTTCGCTTGTGGCGGGAGAAAAAATTCCGGTCGTTCTCATGCACATGCAGGGAACCCCGCGGACCATGCAGATGGAACCGCGGTACGACGACGTCGTGCGCGAGGTCAAAGATTTCCTTATCCGGCAGGTTCGCGAGGCGGTGAACCATGGGATTGAACCGGGGAAAATCATAATCGACCCCGGTATTGGCTTTGGCAAGACGCTCGACCATAATTTGGCATTGCTGCGGGGATTGCCGGAGTTGGCGGCGTTAGGGCAACCCCTCCTCGTCGGCGCTTCGCGAAAGGGATTCATCGGTAAGATCTTGGGTGTTGAGCCCGACGAGCGCCTAGAGGGCAGCCTCGCGGCCGCAGTAGCGGCCGTATTGGCGGGCGCCAATATTATCCGCACGCACGACGTGAGGGAGACCCGTCGTGTCATTCTTGTCGCCGATGCCGTTCGTTTCGGAGTGACTGGGTAAGAAGGATGCGATGATGGAGATGATCGGGCAATTCCGCTGGCAGGACGGCGTCGACATCGGCATCATCACCTTTCTAATTTATCGGCTCTTGCAGATACTGCGAGGCAGCCGAGCCATGCAGATGATTATCGGCCTCGCGGTGATTCTGGTGGCCTACGTCTCGTCCCGCGCTTTAGGTCTGTTCACTCTGAATTGGATAATCGACAACTTCTTGGGTTCGATCATTCTCGTCATCATCGTTATATTCCAGAGCGACATCCGGCGGGCGCTGACCCAGGTTGGCACGGCCCCGCTTTTCGGCGCGGCCGAACGCATGGTACAGCGCCGCGAGGATATTATCGAGGAGGTCGCTCAAGCAGCCATCGATCTCGCGGCAAAAAGGGTCGGCGGCTTGATCGTATTGCAGCGCGAGGTGGGGCTGAATGAGTACATGGAAATCGGCACCCGGCTCGACGCTCGAGTCAGTCGAGAGTTGGTGGAAAGTGTTTTTCTACCGCATTCGCCGATTCATGACGGCGCCCTCGTGATTCAAAAGGGCAGGGTCACGGCCGTGCGTTGCCTTTTGCCTCTGAGCACCAATCCTAATCTAAAGAAATCATGGGGAACGCGCCACCGCGCGGCGCTCGGCGTGACCGAGGAAACCGACGCCATCGCGGTCGTCATTTCGGAGCAAGAAGGGGCCGTCGCGTTGATCGTCGGCGGCAATGTAACCGAGAATATTGACGGCGCGAGACTTCGCAGCGCGCTGCGCGAGCTGATCAAGTCATGAAAGCGTTTTGGGAAAAGATCGTCTCACTCGGGGGAAGCAACATCGGACTCAAGGTCGTTGCGCTGGTTATAGCCGTGGGACTTTGGCTCGCAGGACATCGGGACATCGAACGGGCAGTGGAAGTGCCAGTGGAATTTCGCAACATACCTTCGGATCTCATGGTTGTGGATAACCGGGTAGACTATGTTGTTTTACGTTTGATGGGGCCGCGTACTTTGATTTCCACGCTCGATGCCGAGGATTTAAAGCTCGCCGTGGACCTCAACGGGGCTCAGCCCGGTTCCATTAGTTATCCACTGGGTTCGAGCTCCTTTACTATGCCGCGGGGGGTGGCGGTCGCTCGAATCACCCCGCCGGTTGTTCATCTCAGGTTGGAACCCGTGATGAAGCGACCGCTGCGAGTAGCGGTGCGTTATTCCAACAAGCTTCCTTTCGGTTACAAGATCGCGGAGACTGTGGTGCAACCAGAGACCGTCTCGGTGCAGGGACCGGCGGAAGATGTCAAGCGTCTGGTCTCGGTAGAAACGGTTCCCATCGAGCTCGACGAAAGCCCCGGTGTTATCAAGCGCAAGGTTAGACTATCGGCGGACCGAAAATCTGTTTCGTTCTTTCCCGACCAGGTGGAGGTTTCCGTCACGGTGGAAGAGGAAGAGATCAATAAGGAGTACAGTAATTTTGACGTGCGGGCGAAGACGTTTACAGGAGAGTATAACGTCAACCCGCGATCGGTTTATTTGCGACTGTCTGGTCCCAAACGAATTCTCGGGCGACTCGAATTGGGCTCCGAGCAAGTTTATCTGAGCCTTAAGGGACTGACCGCCGGGGAGCACAGCGTGCCCCTCAATTTTAGCTTACCGCTGGAGATCAAGGTGCTCGAGCAAAAGCCGCAGCGATTTAGAGTCCGAATCATAAAAGCCGGAGCGTAAAAAATACCCGTAGGAGTTTAAAGTGATGGACCAGGCACAATCGAAAAATAATGAACCCAAACGTCATCTTTTTGGAACCGACGGCGTAAGAGGCATTGCCAACCAGGAACCGATGACGTCAGAAATGGCGCTGAAGCTCGGCCGCGCCATTGCCAAAGTATTGCAAGATCCGGTGGCTCATCCGAAGGATGGGTCGCGTCGGGGCCGGCCGCCCTCGCAAGCGAAAATACTCGACGGACATACCGAGCACCGGTACAAAATTCTCATCGGTAAGGATACGCGTCTTTCCGGTTACATGTTCGAGACCGCACTCGCTTCGGGTATTTGCTCCATGGGCGCGGACGTTCAACTGGTCGGTCCCATGCCCACGCCGGGTGTCGCTTTCCTTACGCGCAGCATGAGAGCTGACGCGGGCGTGGTGATCTCGGCGTCCCACAATCCTTACCAGGATAACGGCATTAAATTTTTCTCCTGGGATGGTTTTAAGCTGCCGGACAAGGTCGAAGTACGCATGGAGGAGATGATCTCCAACGGCGAGACCGAACAAAACCGTCCGACGGCTTCGAAGATTGGCAAGGCCTTCCGCATCTCCGATGCGGTGGGACGCTACATCGTCTTTCTCAAAAATTGTTTTCCGCGTCATCTTACCTTGGAGGGTTTGCGCATCGTCACCGATTGCGGTCACGGCGCCGCCTATCGAGTGGTTCCGGCGGTCCTATCTGAGCTAGGCGCCGAGGTGATTCCCCTCGGCGTTCAGCCCGATGGTGAAAACATCAACCGCCGTTGCGGCGCACTCCACCCGGAAACGGCACGGGACGTTTTGTTGCATGAACGCGCTGATTTTGCGGTGTCACTGGACGGCGATGCGGATCGCGCGATCTTCATCGATGAAACGGGCGCGATACTGGACGGAGATCACGTTCTTGCGATGTGCGCCAAGGACATGCAGGAGAAAGGGATTCTCAAAGGCGGTACGCTGGTGGCGACGGTCATGAGCAACCTCGGTTTGGAGCTCGCGTTAAAACCATCGGGCGTCCAAGTGGTTCGCACGGAAGTGGGGGATCGCTACGTGGTGGAGAGAATGCTGAGAGACGGCTACAACCTCGGCGGCGAGCAGTCGGGCCATATCGTTTTTCTCGACCATAATACCACGGGTGACGGCGCGATCACCTGTCTCCAGGTGCTCGCTCTCATGGTGGAAAAAGGCAAACGGCTGAGCGAGCTCAAGGGTGTGATGACTCGCTTGCCGCAGGTTCTCCTCAATGTCCGGGTGAGGGAGAAAAGAGAATTCGAAAGCATGCCGAAAGTAAACAGCAAGATCGCCGCAGTCCAAAAGGCTCTAAACGGACGGGGCCGGACCCTTGTGCGTTACTCCGGCACGGAGATGCTGGCGCGCGTGATGCTGGAAGGGGAAAACGAGTCGACGATCCTCGAGATGGCGCAGGAAATTATCGACGAAATAAGCGCCGAGGTGGGTGCAGATTGATGATTCGCTTGGGAGTCAATGTCGATCATGTCGCCACGGTGCGCCAAGCGCGGCGGGCCCAGGTTCCGGACCCGATGGAGGCGGCATTGCTCGCTGAAAAAGCCGGCGCTGATGGAATTACGGTGCATCTGCGGGAAGACCGCCGGCATATTCAGGAACGAGACGTCGAGCTTTTACGCGAGCGGCTGAAGACGAAACTCAATCTGGAAATGGCGGTGACGCCGGCGATGGTGGCATTCGCGGAGACCTTGCGGCCTGATGACGCTTGCTTCGTTCCGGAGAAACGGGAGGAGCTAACGACCGAGGGTGGACTCGACATCGTGGCGCATCGACGGAAAATTCAAGACTCGGTCAAACGCCTCCAGGATCGCGGTATCCACGTGAGCCTGTTCGTTGATCCCGAAGAGAAACAAATCGAAACGAGCAAAGAAGTCGGCGCCGACGCTGTAGAGGTTCACACCGGTACCTACTGCAACGCTGCGGGCGCCGAGCGTGAAAAAGAACGGCGAACGGTGGCGTCTGCGGTTTCCCTCGCCTATCGTCTGGGGCTGGAAGTTCACGCTGGCCACGGTCTCGACTACGAAAACGTACTGCCCATTGCCGGCATTCACGAGATTGTTGAGCTCAACATCGGCCACAGCATCATCGCCCGCGCGGTCGTCGTCGGCATCGAGCAGGCCGTGCGGGAAATGAAAGCTTTGCTGAAAAAAGCCAGAGGCTAGCGTTTCAAACGATTCATACGTTCAACATTGAGCGGCTTGAACCTGTTGAACGTATTGAACCTCTTGAACGATGCTCGTCGTTACCGCAGAAGAAATGCGCGAGATGGATCGTCTGACGATCCAGAAGTATGGAGTTTCCAGCCTCGTTTTAATGGAGCGGGCGGGAGAGGGAATTGCCGATGCCCTCAAGCGATTTGGACGGGCTGGAAAAATGGGCGTGTTGGTCGTTGCGGGAAAAGGAAATAACGGCGGCGATGGATTGGTCGTGGCACGGTTACTGAAGCAAAAGCACATTCCGTGCGAAGTCGTCCTGCTCGCGAAACGAGACGAACTTTCTCCGGATGCCGCGCGCAATTACAAAGAGTTTCTCAAGGTTAGGGGCAAGGTGGTGGAAGCAACCGGAGGCGGGCTCGATCGGTTAGCTGAGCGCCTGAGCGGTAAAGGGTTGTTGGTCGATGCCATTTTGGGCACCGGGATCAAGGACGAGGTGCGCGGCCTCTATGCCGAGGCCATCACGCTTATGAACGCATCCGGTGTTCCCATCGTTGCCGTGGATATTCCGTCCGGGCTTCATACCGACAAAGGAACGCCGCTGGGGGTTTCTATACAGGCCGAGATGACCGTATCGCTTGGCTATCCGAAGCTCGGGGAGGTTATTTATCCGGGATTGAGCTACGTTGGCGATCTCGTTGTTGCGGAGATCGGCATCGATCCTCGGGCGGTTGCGGAGGTGTCTCCCAAGATTGAACTCTTAGAACGGGAGGAGATGCGCTGGCTCGTACCGAATCGGGAGCCGGACACGCACAAGGGAACCTACGGACATCTTTTGGTTATGGCCGGCTCGCGGGGAAAGACGGGCGCGGCGATCATGACGTGCCGTGCGGCGATGCGAACCGGCGCGGGCCTGGTCACCTTGGCGGCGCCGCGCTCGTTAAATAATATTTTTGCCGGCTCTTTGGTTGAAGAGATGACGGAGCTGATGCGCGAGAATGCGGCGGAGGAGATGGAGACGCCAAGCGGCGACGAATGGGGCCGGCTGTTGGAGCGGAAGGATGCTCTGCTCTTTGGTCCGGGCATCGGCGAGAGCGACTCCACGCGAAATATGCTTCGTTGGCTGCTCAAGAATTTAGAGATGCCCTGGGTCATCGACGCCGATGGGCTCAACAATCTGGCGCTCGATATGGACCGGTTGCGAAAAGCTAAGACACCACCGGTTGTGACTCCCCATCCTGGAGAGATGGCACGGTTGATCGGCAAGGATACGGCCGGTGTGAATCAGGATCGAATCGGCGTCGCGCGCGCATTCGCCACTGAGCATCGTTGCTACGTTGTGCTGAAGGGAGCTAGGACGGTATTGGCCACAGCCGACGGAAAAATCTTCATCAATCCCACGGGCAATCCCGGAATGGCAAGTGGTGGCATGGGGGATGTTCTCGCAGGCATGCTGGCGGCTTTGTTAGGACAAGGCTTTAGTCCGGAAGATGCCATGAAACTTGGCGTTTACCTGCATGGCTTCGTTGGCGATGAGGTCGCAGCGCAAAAAGGGGCAATAGGGTTGATTGCATCCGACATAATCGAGGGGTTGCCGGCAGGCATGCGCGCGTTATCGTCGGTTCCTTAGTCCCTCTAGCGTTCAGGCGAAGCATGGTTGTCATTCCGAGGCGAAGCCGAGGAATCCGCGAAGCGTTCTGAGGCGCAGCCGAAGAATCTTGTGTCAGGTGCTCCTTCACTGTGTTCAGGACAAGCCTTCGCATTCGCTCAGGGTGGCTCACGAAGGGAGGCCGGCAAGATGCGGTCGGCTTCGAGCAGATTCGCGGCCAATCTCCTAGCTTGAAGGCGGGAGTGAGCCAGTCTCGAAATTCCTACAAAAATATATTAGTTGTGCTGGGTGAAGCTTTTGTCGCCGATGGGCCTATGGAGCGTTGCTAGCCGTTCGTCGGCGCAGACCAGAAGTTGGGGTGGCAAATTAGGAAAGTTACTTAAAGGAGGCGAAATTATTGGCCTTGTAGGCGAGCTGGGCACCGGCAAGACTTGCTTCGTGCGCGGCATGGCGGAGGGTCTCGATGTCGGCCCGGATGCTTGGATTAGGAGCCCTACGTTCACTTTGATCAATGAATACCATGGCCGATTGCCGGTATATCACATTGATCTTTATAGGGTTGGGAGTCGCGAGGAGCTGGAAGGGCTCAATCTGCGCGAGTATTTATACTCCGATGGAGTGAGTGTTGTCGAATGGTTCGAACATCTTCCGGCCGACGAAGTGAACGAATATCTCGAAGTGAAACTCGCTTATGCGAACGGCAATAAACGGCAGTTGATGTTTACCCCGCGTGGGAAGCGGTACGAGCAGATTGTGGAGGGCTTAAAGGCCTAGCTGATTTTAGATTTTCGATTTTAGAACTTAATCCCCTAATCGAAAATCGGCAATCCAAAATCTAAAATCGAAAATGGAGAGGCAATGGGGTTGTTGGTGCAGAAATACGGCGGCACTTCCGTCCAGACCATAGAGCGTATCAAACAGGTGGCCGAGAAGATTCGCCGAGCTAAAGTAGCGGGTCGCGACTTGGTGGTGGTGGTTTCCGCGATGGCAGGCGAGACCAACCGGCTGCTTTCGTTGGCGCACGAGATCTCAGAGATTCCGGACGAACGGGAAAAGGACGTGCTGCTGGCGTCGGGCGAGCAAGTCGCGGTTGCTTTGCTGAGTCTGGCATTAAAAGAGTTGGGACAACCGGCGCGGTCGTTGTTGGGCCATCAGGTTAGGATCGAGACGGACAATGCCTACGGCAAAGCATGTATTCGAAACATCGACTCGACGAAGATATTGCAGTCGCTGAAAGCAGGCGAGGTAGTCGTCGTGGCTGGCTTCCAAGGGGTGGACGAAGACGATAACATTACTACTTTAGGTCGCGGCGGATCCGATACCAGTGCAGTCGCGCTGGCGGCGTTTTTAAACGCCGATGCTTGCGAGATCTACACCGACGTCGAGGGAGTGTTTACGGCTGATCCCGGGATCTGTGCCGACGCGAAGAAACTGGCGCGCATTTCCTACGAGGAAATGATCGAGCTCGCCAGCAGCGGCTCCAAGGTGCTGGAGATTCGATCGGTGGAGTTCGCCAAAAAATTTTCCGTCCCGGTGCATGTTCGTTCGACTTTTGTCGATGTCGAAGGAACGTGGTTAGTTAAGGAGGATGCAAGCATGGACGACGTTTTGGTCTCCGGCGTAAGTTGCGATAAGAACGAGGCGAAACTGACGCTTCTCCGAGTCCCGGATCGGCCGGGGCTCGCGGCCCAGGTCTTCGGCCCCATCGCTGATGCCCACATCGTCGTCGACATGATCATACAGAACGCGAGCGACGACGGCACCACCGACTTAACTTTCACCGTGCCCAAAGCCGATCATAAAAAGGCGCTGGCTATCGTCGAAAAGACCTTGCCAGCGGTGAACGCCCAAGGGGTCAAAGTGGATACCGACATCGCCAAAGTCTCGGTCGTCGGCGTCGGCATGCGCACCCATGCCGGAGTGGCGGCCAAGATGTTCGAGGTTCTCGGCCGGGAAGGGATCAACATCGAGATGATTTCCACTTCGGAGATTAAAATCTCGGTCGTCATCGACGCCAAATATACGGAGTTGGCGATGCGCGTGTTGCACGATGCGTTCATCGGGAATCAGGGGAATGTATGAAAGACGTTTTAATCTACGACACGACGCTTAGAGACGGCTGCCAGGCGGAGGATATCTCCTTTACTTTGGAGGACAAGCTGCGCATTGCTGAAAAATTGGAAGAGCTGGGGATCGACTATATCGAAGGAGGCTATCCGGGGTCGAATCCGCGGGACGCGGATTTTTTCAAGCGCGTGCAAAAGCTCAAGCTCAAGAACGCGAAGATCGCGTCCTTTGGGACGACCCGCCGACCCAGTGCCAAGCCTTCACAGGATCTTAGTCTCAAAGTTCTCTTGCAGGCCGGCACCCCTGTGGTCACCCTGGTCGGCAAGACCTGGGATCTCCACGTGCGAGACGACCTTCGAATCAGCAAGAAGGCAAATTTGGAGATCATCGCGGATTCCATCGCTTATGTGAAGCGACATGCCGACGAAGTCATCTTCGACGCGGAGCATTTTTTCGACGGCTTTCGCTCTAATCCGGAGTACGCGTTGGAGTGCCTGCGGGCCGCCGAAGAAGGAGGCGCGGATTGGATCGTGCTGTGCGATACCAACGGCGGGCGGCTTCCGAGCGAGGTGCGAGAGGCCGTCGGGCGTGTGCGCGAAAGCGTCCGAACACCATTGGGGATTCATTGCCACAATGACGGAGAACTGGCGGTGGCCAATACGATGGCCGCGGTGGAAATGGGCGCGCGCCAAGTGCAGGGCACCATCAATGGGTTCGGCGAGCGCTGCGGCAACCTCAATCTTTGCTCGATTATTCCCAATCTCCAGTTGAAGATGGGCAAGAGCTGCATCAAGCTGGCGCAGCTCAAAAGGCTGCGCGAAGTGTCGCACTTCTTTTATGAGCTGGCCAATATTCAGCCGAACAAGCGCCAGCCTTATGTCGGCGACAGCGCTTTCGCCCATAAGGGCGGGCTCCACGTTTCCGGCGTGCTGAAGAATAGGGAAACCTATGAACACATCGATCCTGAGTTCGTCGGTAATCGGCAACGAGTGCTCGTCTCCGATCTCGCGGGACGGAGCAACATCGTTTACAAGGGAAAAGAGTACGGCATCGATTTAGAGAACCAAGACCAGGCGATCCACGAGGTCCTGCGCCGCACCAAGGAGCTGGAAAGCCAGGGCTACGAGTTTGAGGCGGCAGAAGCATCGTTTGAGCTCTTGATCCAAGAGGCTCTGGGACGGAAGAAGAAAAATTTTCACCTCATCGGCTTTCGCGTGATCGATGAAAAGCGAACGGAGGGTGAGCCGCCCATGTCCGAGGCCACTATCATGGTGCGAGTCGATGGTGTGATGGAACACGCCGCGGCCATGGGCAACGGGCCGGTGAATGCGCTGGATCAGGCACTCCGCCGGGCGTTGACGAAGTTTTATCCTTCGCTCAAGGAAGTCGAGCTGCTTGACTACAAGGTCCGGGTGCTAACGTCAGGAGAAGGCACCGGAGCGTCGGTGCGGGTTCTAATCGAATCCGGCGACGGCAAAGATCAGTGGGGGACCGTGGGGGTTTCGCACAACGTCATCGAGGCGAGCTGGCAGGCGCTGGTGGATAGCATCGATTACAAGCTCTACAAGGATGCGAGGCACCGGCACGTGAACTAAAAAAAACCGGAGTAATCGAGTGATGGAGTCTTGGAGTAATGACCAGTCCTCTAATCCAAGACTCCACTTCCTCAGGTCTTCCGCCATGTGGCAGACGCTCAAAGAAGATATCCAGGCCGTCTTCGACCGCGACCCGGCGGCGCGGTCGACCTGGGAGGTGGCAATTGCCTATCCCGGGTTTCACGCGATCCTGATCCACCGGCTGGCGCACTGGCTCTGGCAGCGGCGGCTCACGACGGTTGCGCGGTTTGTGAGCCACGTCGGCCGATTCCTCACCGGGATTGAGATCCATCCTGGAGCGAAAATCGGCCGGCGCTGTTTTATCGATCACGGCATGGGCGTCGTGATTGGAGAGACCAGTGAGATCGGCAACGACGTGACGATCTATCAGGGCGTCACCCTCGGCGGCACGTCGACGGAGCCGATCAAGCGCCACCCCACGATCGAAGACTCGGTGACAATCTTCAGCGGTGCGGCTGTCCTCGGGCCGGTGACCGTCGGCCGCCACAGCCGGGTGGGCGCCGGCTCCGTGCTAGTGACCTCGGTGCCACCGCATTCCACGGTGGTCGGCATCCCGGGCAGAGTGGTGAAGATCGAAGCGAGGCACACGCCCACAGGCAAAGCGATTATTGACCTCAACTCGGCCGATCTGCCCGATGTCATTGCCAACGCAGTCAATAGTCTGGCCGACTATGTTGAAAAATTGGAGAAAAAGGTCGACGAACTGAGCGCTCGCCAAGGCGGCCTGGAGGAAAAGACCGCGGAGGAGAGCGAGGTACTGAATAAGGTTAAAGAGTTATTGAAGAATAACCATTAGCAGATGGCTCGTAGCATACGGCATATAGCTTATGGTTGGAGGATTCCAACTATATGCCATAGGCCGAGAAATCCATGTCCGGGATAAATCGAAATAAGAGGGTCGTAGTCGCCATGAGCGGTGGAGTCGATAGCTCTGTTACCGCCGGCCTGCTTGTGGAACAGGGCTATGATGTCCAGGGGGTTTCTCTTCGCTTGTGGGAAGGCGAAAAGGGTCCGCGTGTTTGTTCCGATCATCGCGGTGCCAGGGAAATCGCCGAGATTCTCGACTTCCCGCACACGCTTCTTGATCTACGGTCTCAATTCGTCGAGACCGTCGTCAAACCGTTCGCGCGAGAATACTTGCGGGGACGAACGCCAAATCCTTGCATAGCTTGCAATCGCGATTTTAAATTGGGCACCTTGCTCGACTGGGCGAAAGAGCAAGGGGCCGACTACGTTGCCACAGGGCACTACGCGAGAGTCGCTCGATGCGATGAGGATGGCGGAGTGTTGCTTTTCCGCGGCGCAGATCGAGGGAAGGATCAATCGTACTTTCTGTTTGCGCTCAGCCAAAATCAACTGACACACACGCTGTTTCCGCTTGGTGAAATGCAGAAGAGTGATGTGCGAGAGCAGGCAAGACGGTTCGGTCTGCCCGTCGCCGACCGTCCCGAAAGTCAGGACATTTGTTTCGGCGATTACCAGGCGTTGGTGAGATCCTATGCCGATGAGAAGGAGCTTCACGGCGGCGATATTGTCGATCGATCGGGCAAATTGCTCGGCCGGCACGCCGGCATTCACGGCATCACGATCGGCCAGCGCAGGGGATTGGGAATTTCTGCGCCGCAACGGCTCTATGTCGTTGACATCGAAGATGAGGCGAAGCGGATAGTGGTTGGAAAGAAGGAAGAACTGGTATGTGAGGGGCTTATTGCGCGCGACGTCAATTGGCTCGCCTCGCCGGGAGAAGGAGAGATCCAAGCGGAAGTTCAAATTCGTTATCGCTCAGCCGCTATTCCATCCGTCATCCGAACAACGGACGATGGAGCCTGCGAAGTTCGCTTCAAAGAAGCTTTTCCAGGCGTGTCGCCCGGGCAGGCGGCGGTCTTTTATCGCGCCGATCAGCTCCTGGGCGGCGGGTGGATCGAAAGGGCGATTAAAGGTAAGGGCGACCGGCCGGTCGCCCCTACCTGCAAACTTGAACCATGCGCATAGCCATCACCACTCTCGGCTGCAAGATCAACCAGTATGATTCGGCGGTGATTCAGAGCCGGCTGGAGGAAAAGCATTCGTTTGTTCCTTTCGACGACGCGGCGGATTGCTACATCATCAATACCTGCACGGTAACCGACCGCGCGGATTGGGAAGCGCGGCAGCTGGTGCGGCGCGCCAGGCGATTGAGTCCGCTGGCCAAAGTCTTGGTCACGGGCTGCTACGCGCAAGTTAACCCGGCGGACGTAGCGCGGGTGCCGGGCGTCAACTATGTTGTAGGGCTCAATCGCTTGGATGAACTGCTCGATTTCGTGGAGCAGCCGGTCGCCAGCGATGATGTAAAGGTTGCCGTCAGCGACGTGAAGCGAGAGCGCGGCGTTCCCGTTCTGGGAACGCGGGCGCTTCCCGGCCACACGCGCGCTTTTCTCAAAATTCAAGAAGGCTGCAATTACTCCTGCACCTACTGCATTATTCCGACGGCGCGCGGTCTCAGCAGAAGCGTGCCACCGCGCGAAGTCATGGAGCAGGTCAGACAGCTCGCCGATGCGGGGTACAAGGAAATTGTCCTGACGGGGATACACCTTGGTGGTTATGGACACGAGCTCTCGCCCAAAACCGATCTCACCTCTTTGCTGGAGATGATTGAGGAAAGTCGATTGATTCCACGCGTTCGTCTAAGCTCTCTCGATCCGCGCGAGGTGCCGGACAAGCTTCTCGATCTGATGGCCGCTTCCGACATCATTTGTCCACACCTGCATATTTGCGCGCAAGCCGGTGACGATGGGATCTTGAAGCAGATGCGGCGCAACTATCACACTGCCTACTACGGCGAACTTTTGATCGAGGTGCGTCAGCGCCTACCGGGAGCCGCCATCGGCAGCGATATTATTGTCGGCTTTCCGGGCGAAACTGATGAGACTTTTGAGAGATCGATAGAATATTTTGCATCGCTGCCGCTGACTTATTTTCACGTCTTTCCTTTTTCCGTGCGACGGGGAACCGTGGCGGCTTCATTACCGGACCATGTCCCCGGCGATGTCAAAAAGGCGCGGGCGCGAAGAATGCGTGAACTAGGAGCGGAGAAGAAAGCAGATTTTTGCCGCGGCTTTCTCGGCCGCGAGCTTTCCGTCTTGATCGAAGAAAAATCGGACAAAAAAACCGGCGGCCGCAGGGGCTTTAGCCGGAATTATCTTCCCGTGATGGTTTTGGGTGGAGACGACCTGGTCAACCGTGAAATCGTTGTTGAGCCGGAAAGCGTCGAGGGAGGATGGCTAATCGGAAAACCGCTTGACGTCCGTGCGCTTGGTGAAGACCATTCTAGCAAAGGCGCGGGTAACTTGTAGCAGGTTACGTTGAAAGAAAAACCTCAGTTCGACGCCTTACAGAAGGGGCTGGGATATAAGTTCAAAGATCCGTCGCTGCTGGTGCGGTGCCTAACGCACGTTTCTTACAGCTACGATAGAACCCCCGGTCACAACGAAGTTTTGGAGTTTCTCGGTGACGCGGGCTTCGTTCAAGCAGACAGCGATCTGCTGATGCGCCAATTCCCAGAGAAAAGCGAAGGCGATCTTTCAAGAATGCGGGCGGCTCTGGTGAACTCGTCCGTCCTGGCCGGAAAGGCAATGGCAATCAATTTCGGCCCATTGCTGCGCCTTGGTAAAGGCGAAGAGCGCAGCGGTGGGAGACACAAGGAGTCGATTCTCGCGGGCGCCTTCGAAGCTCTTCTAGGCGCCGTTTACCTCGATGGCGGCTACGAAGCCGCGCGTCATCTGGTCGAGCGCTATTTCGCGCCCGATGTGAAGGAGAAAACGCTCGGGCAGCAGGATTACAAGACCCGGCTGCAAGAGATCAGTCAGATGCTTTTTCGTGAGCCGCCCGTCTATCGCGTGGTTTCGGAAATAGGCCCGGATCATGCAAAGTCGTTCGTCACCGAGATCGCCGTCGGCGGCAAAGTCCTGGGCAAAGGCGAGGGACGCAGCAAGAAACAATCCGAGCAGGAAGCCGCCAAGAAAGCGCTGGTCGAGCTGCAAAAAAGCGATCCGACGAGCCTGTGAAGTAATCCTGACGTTCCAGCAGATTTGGGGTCAAAGGAAACGACATGCTCCACCTGTCGACAGACGTACTGATCGTTGGTGCCGGCGGCGCCGGAATGTATGCGGCAGTCGCGGCGGCACGCAGTGGTGCGTCGGTCATTCTTCTGGATAAGAGTCTTGTCGGCCGCGGTGGCGCCACCGTGATGGCCCAAATGACCGTCGCCGCGGCGCTCGGACAACAAGAACCTGATCACTGGACCATCCATCTCGAAGACACACTCAGGGCCGGCCGCGGTCTCTGTAATGAGGAGCTGTCGGCGCTTGTGTGCGAAGCAGGACCCAAGCGCATTCTCGAGATGGAGTCTTGGGGAACGCGCTGGGCTCGCGAAGGTGCTCACATTAAGCAGGAGATGGCCCCGGGCCACAGCCGCCGCCGCTGTTGCTATGTCGATTTTCTCAACACGGGACCGGCCGTGGCGGCGACGCTTCGCAGGAAACTCAGCGAAATTCCGGAAATCCGACGCGTCAGCAACGTCACGGTAATCGAGATTCTTGTCCATGAGGGTCGCGCGGTGGGCGCCGTCGCTTTGGATATCAACGAAGGCGAGCTTGTCACATTTCAAGCCAAAGCAGTGATTCTCGCCGCCGGCGGCTTAACCAAGGTTTATGAACGGAACAGCGCCTCGGCCAATATGGCCGGTGAGGCCTACGCGATGGCGCTCGGGGCCGGCGCGGAATTGGTCGATATGGAGTTCGTGCAGTTTTTTCCCATCGGCCATCTCTCGCCGCGCCTCGTCGGCATGGATCCGATCATGTGGGATCCGTTTCGCTACAAGCTCGGCGGTAAATTGCTCAACGGTCACTTCGAAGAGTTCGTCGACCGCCACGGCGGCGCGGACTTCGGCAAATACACCGCGACACGGGACGTAGCATCTTATGCGATTCTCAAAGAAGTCGAGGCCGGACGCGGCTCACCCCACGGCGGCGCTTATCTCGACTTTCGCCACATTGCAGAGCGCGAGCTGCGCGCGGCGTTCGGGCCGGTCATCGATCGTTTGTTGAAGAACGGCATCGATCTCAACAAAATGCCTGTGGAGGTCGGGCCGATGGCCCACTATCACATGGGCGGTATTCGCGTTAGCACTAACATGGAGAGTCGCATTAAAGGGCTGTACGCCGCCGGCGAAGCCGTGGGCGGCGCCAACGGGGCAAACCGGTTGTCGGGCAACGCGATCACGGAGGCGTTTGTCTTTGGCGAGCGGGCTGGAAGTTCGGCTGCGCGGGCCGTACAACAAACATCGATTGCGTGGAATCAAATTGCTGTTGATGCGCATGCCGAGTCAATCCGCGAGCTGATCAGCCGGCGAAGCAAAAACGGCGTCTCTCCCGCGGCGTGTCAAACTGAACTTCAAAACCTCATGTGGAAAATGGTGGGACCGTTTCGCACGGGGGATAAGCTTGCCGCCGCGCTGGAGCGCATCAAGGCCATACGGCGCGAGTTGCCGGATCTC
>Ga0137379_10001304_pt1 | contig 22750 bp, 21 predicted proteins | sample SagtaG_18_FD_104812 | JGI IMG/M metagenome (GOLD analysis project Ga0137379, IMG submission 104812) | Vadose zone soil microbial communities from Sagehorn Ranch, Mendocino, California, USA - Sage2_L_80_16 metaG | ecosystem: Environmental > Terrestrial > Soil > Vadose zone | place: USA...
CGAACACCGCGGTCTTGGTCGCGATCCCTGCTAACCGGTCAACGGCCCTTGCGTGATCTAGCAAACCATACGTGGCCACACCCGTGATCACCAGTTTGATCAACACCCAGTAGTAGCGGAACAGGCCCCATTTGGTGAACAGGGACGAGACGATCCCCGTGACCAATCCGAGGAGAGCCAACGGGACAATCACCCACGAGGTGGTCACGCCCAGGACCAGATAGACGGCGCGCACGACCTCTGGGTCCTGGCTCATCACCCCGGTGAGGGCGAGCGCCAGGAAGGCTGCGACTGCGCCGAACCAGCCGATGGAGGAGATGACGTGCGCGGTGAGCATGGCCTTGCGCACACCAGATGGCATGATCATAGCGTGGGCCACCCCTCTTCGATGAAGGACATGTGACCCATGCCATGACTAGTAAAGCTCAGGATCGCCATCACCACCAGCAGAAGCAGCAGAATCACGATCGAGACGATCACCCAGCGTGGCACGGGAACAGGAGCCTTGCGCGTGCGCGCGGGTATCTGTGGGGGCATGTCCTCGACTTCTGTACGTGGAAACACACTCTTACTCATTGAACGTTGTTCCTTTCTTTCAAACAATCTGTGCCGATTCGGGTCTCACTCGCGTGGATGTCAGCCCGAATGCTGCTGGTCATATCATACCAGTCTTGGAAGCGATGAGGAACCGTCTGGAGACGGTAGTGGATAGGACAGGAGTCGGTGTTTTTTGGCGAGGGAGAGGCGATGAACCCATGGTTCTCGGAGAGAGGATGCTTTCTCCTGGCTGGCACCAGGCGGATGCACGAGCACTGGAGAGCAGGAGAAACGCGTTTTGCTTGCCATACTCTCTGTCTCTCTCAGAAGCCCTTTCATGACGCAGTTAGAAAGCTCAGCAAGGAAAGATTACCGCCGTAGGTAAAAACGCCAGCACATCTTGGGCACAATAGGCTCGCTCTTGCATCTGCATGAACATCCGCCCTTCTGGAGTGATCCCGCCAATTGCTGAGAGATGATCGCGGGTCAGCGCAACCCGGAGAACGGGTGTCTGTCCAACCGGAGCGTAAGTGCGCACGAGCATGGGAAGCAGATAAAAACCCGCTTCATCGACGAAGACGATCGTTCGCTCCTCTTTCTGGGCTTTTTTTTAACTGGAGCCAGCGCTGCTCTTTCCAGGTGGCGATGGCCTCTTCATCACGTTGACTGGCTCGCTCAATCGGCTGTTGCACGCTGTACTTGATCCGTTTAAGCAGCCGACTCATGTGTGCTGGATGATAGCTGACGCCAAACTGCTTTTTGAGCAACTGCGCCACTCTCTGGGTCGTCCAGACGGCTCCTCTGAACCCATGAGCCTCTGCCCCCTGATTCAACAATACGGGAAGCTGCGCCATCTGCTCTTCGCTCAGTCTGGGTTGAGACCCTTGAGCTATTTTCCCCCGTAATCCCTCTTCTCCTTGCTCTCGTCCCACTTTCATCCATTGGCTGACTGCCCCCTGGGTGACCCCAGCGCCTCGGCGATCTCTTTCTGTTTCCATCCGAGCTTCCACAGTTCCCACGCTCGGCGTCTGCGCCACTCTTTCCAATCTCCTCGTTGTTCGTCTGTTTTTCTCATCCTCCAGTCTACCATACTTTAGCAAGTCACGTAGAGCTCAGTAGTATGCTACTCAAGGATATCCAATCCGGTGTACGCACATTATACTACCTATGTCTACGTCGCTTCTTGCATTTGGCTCTCGTATATTAGAGAGAACTATATACCATTGTAAAGAGTACTATTGACACTAGTATGATAATCGAAGATAGATGACATAGATATGTGCAAGGAGGATAAAGTAATAGTACAGCCACAGGATATTGTGGTTCTGGGTAGTACAATGCTTCAGTTGATTGCCCCACAGCCTGCTTCCTCTCATGCAATTTCAGATGTTGCTGATGGAACAGAACTGCATCCTACAAGGCAGTTGGCATCGCTAGATCACCCGCACTCGCTCTCCGATGACGCTTCTGCTGAACGGAACCCATCCTCTCCTGTCCACGGACAAGGGGAGCCGAAGGTACTACCCCTTCTCTTCCCTTCACAACATCCTGCCCAACCCCCTCAGTCAGTTGGATATCCCCGGTCTGTGCAGGCTGACGCTGCAATGATAGCGCAGCCATGCGAGAACAAGGAAGAACGCGTGCTCAGGGGGAGTATAACCATGCAGTTTGCATTGCCACAACGCCTGGGGGGACGGACATGCTGGTTTATTGTGGGAATCGGTATCTCTCTCCTCGTTGTCAGCACAGCAGTAACCATCGTGCTGAATAGTGTGCTCGGTCTTTCGGCACTAGCATACAGTGGTTTGTCAAGTGTTGTGGCCGCACTGATCATTCCACTTTTACCTGCGTTAGGTATCAGCCTGCTCGTCAATTTCATGGACCGCTATGAGCGCGAGCCCTGGTTTTTGCGGCTAGCTGCGTTTTTGTGGGGTGCGATCATTGCTATTCCCCCAGCGTTCTTTATTGAGCGGTATGTGGATAGCACACTGCAGAACCTTCTCAGGCAAGACACAGGTGACGTGGTGCAGTCTGTATTGCAGGGACTCAATGCCGGGGTGACAGAGGAGACGATAAAAGGCCTGGGCCTTCTCTTGCTCTTTCTCCTCCTGCGCGATGAGTTCGATAATATGACCGATGGCATCATCTACGGCGCTTTGATCGGTGCTGGCTTTGCGATGGTGGAGAATTTTGTCTACTTTGCGCAGGGTTCCAAAAACTTTCTGGTGTTTCTGATCGTTGAGAGAGTGATCCTCGGGTGGTTGGGACACTCAACTTATACTGCCTGCTTTGGTGCGGCGCTCGGCTACATACGTCATACGAGAGTCCGCTGGAAGCAGATTGTCATTCCATTGCTCGGTTACCTGGTGGCGGTGCAACTGCATGGTTTCTTCGATTTCGTCGATTTTCAGGCAAGTGCGGCTGTATATGCTTCACCTGGCAATGCCGACGTTGCCTTGTTCTCGCTAGTTGCGATCATCGGCGATTATATTCCACCGTTTCTGGCACAAATGAGTCTCCTCTACCTTCTCGTGAGAGGATTGGCTCATGAGGCAGCGGTGATCCGCGAGTTTCTGGCCGAGGAGGTGAGGAATGGAGTGGTACTGGTGTATGAGTACGCACTCCTCCAAAATTCGTTTCAGCGCACGAAAGAGGAGCGGCACGTCTTGTGGAAAAGTGGCTTCAGGCAGTGGCTACGTGTGAAAGCGCTCTACCAGACGGAAATTGGATTGGCCTTCCGCAAGTGGCATGTGAGTATGGGTGAGAAGCCAAAGCTCGGGTATCGTCAGCCAGAGGACGCCTATCGCCAGCGTATTGGGCGCTGGCGGCGAGAGATTACGGGAGCACGAAGATTGTGATATGTACTTCTCTCATTCCTGATGAAGCACTGATAGGTTTCCAATCTAGATATCTTCTTTCTTTTGCCTCTTTCGCTTGCTCACGCCGGTTTGTATTCCACAATGATGTTCGCATAATCGTCCGAAACGAAAATGTTGCCATGAGCATCAATAACGAGACCTTGTGGCTCAATGTACCCCTGGCTTGCCAGTGTTTCACGCTGCCCGGTCGCCAGATTCATCCGAATAAGCGCATGAATAGAGGGTTGGAGGTCAATGACAAGCAGATTACCATATCCATCGGGGATAACATCACCCGGCATTCCAAAGCCGCCGATACGTGTGGTTTTGCCAGCAGGTGTGATGCGCCAAACGGCATTTCCGCACTCGTCTGCAATGTAGACGTTTCCCTGGGTATCTATCCCTGCACCAACAGGCCGTACAATACCAGAAGCCAGAAGTGTGAATGTTTTGCCGTCCAGACTCATACGGTAGACAGCACCTGTCGGGCTATCGGGCACAATGATGGTGTTGGTAGTAGGATCAAGGGCAATACCATCCACACCATGCTTGCAGGATGCGTTAACTGGCGTCCCAGGCAACACACGTAGAAGAGTGGGTGTATTTGCCCCTGGTGCAAGAGAAAGAATACGATTGGTATCCTGCTCTGCGAAAATAATAGTCCCATCTGGCAGGACGACAAGGCCCTCCGGTCCGGCAGGATCATTCAGGAGACGAGTGACAGAGCCATCAGCATTCAACCTGCTAATGATTCCATCGTTTTCATCGCTGAACAACAAGCGTCCCTGCTGATCAAAGATCAAGTCATCGGGTCGTCCTACTCCTCGCAGCACCACCTGGGCAGTATAGTGTGCCGGTGCTGACCTAGGCGTACTTGTTGGAGTCGGTCTGGGGGTAGCTATAAGCATAACCGTAGCTGTAGATGAAGTGGCAGTAAATCGAGGAGGAGTAGCAGCAACGGTTCTGGTAGGTTCAACAGTAGCAGGAGGAGATGACTGAGCACAGGACGTGAGCAGTAGCAGAAAGAGGAGCATACAGAGATATATGGTGTTGGTATAATTGAGAGCAGTGCGGTGTGCTAACATAAAGTATCCTTCGAGTAATTCTTTAAGATAGAGCTTAGAATCCAGAGTTCCAGGTATCTTGCAAAGTAATATGCAAGATCGCTCTCTTCCTTCATTGGTATCCACTGAAAAATCAATCAGGTGGCAGTGCCAGCTTACTGCTAAGAACAAGGTAATCAAAACGAGTTGCCTGCCTCGGCCTCCTCTGATCCTATTAAGTAGTATTGCTGATTGAATACCAGGCTCTCACCCTTGACCATAGTATAGGAGACAGTGATACAATTGTCAAAGGTACTATCAATGATAGTAGGCAATGTTTTGTGGCCCCCTCGACTCTCGTCGGACAACTGCGAAGGGATGCGTAGTGCATCCCTGTAAGGCATGATTGCACAAAGGATACTGAGTCCTACTATGACCCTCATCGTTCAAGAAATATCTACACTGTCTGGCGGAAAGTGGTTGAGGTGCGCCGCGCACGCCGACGGAAAGCGCACAAGGAAATGTATCGAGAGAGACAGCAAGAGTCGAGAGGAAGTCATAACTGATGAAACATGTTGGAACAACAAGCGATAGATCAGGAGTTCGGATGAATAAACTTTCCTTCTCACGAAGGCAGCACTCTTTACCGTCGCCTGGTACTTTTCTCTCACGTTCTCTGCTATGCCTGCTGATAAAGCCAACCATAGAGAGTACTATATATCCAGATGTGTCATTACATCGCAATATGTTGTGATGTGTGTCAAGCTTCCAGATTGAACATCCTGTGCTCCCGGTCGTGAGGTGCAAGGAGTTTGTAAGAAAAAAAGAGGCACCGTATGCAAGTATTGAAAATAGATCAGCTTGTAGGCCAGCAAGTCGGAGGCTATCGTATAGAGCGCCTGCTCGGACGGGGACATCTGAACGTCTCTTACCTTGTCCGGCATCCTCATACCGGTGAGATGATTCTTAGCATTTTCACCGTCCAGGAACAGCTTTCATCCCAGGCGCGCCAGCGTTTTCTCCTGCGTTTTGCCGGAGAGGCCCCGGCCCTGACTGCGCTTCGTCACCCGCATCTTCTGCCGGTTTACGACTACGGTGAGCGATTAGGCTATCCTTACCTTGTTACCCCCTTTGTGGGGGGAGGTTCTCTTGCCGATATCCTCAAACGGCAAGGGCGCTGGACTCCTGCATTCGCGCAGGAGGCGATGGAACAAATCGCGGCAGGCGTCGAATATCTCCATAGTAGAGGGGTCATACATGGAATGCTGATGCCCTCTCGCATCCTTCTGAGGAAGGAAGGAACGCTGCTGGTGACAGGTTCTGGCATGATCAACCTGCTGCAAAAACAAGGAATTGAGGATGACGATCGGCCCTTCGCGCACCTGCTCAGTATCGCCGATTCCCCACTGTGTACGCCTGCATACCTAGCTCCTGAAATTGTGCGGGGCCACCCAATCGATATCCGTTCCGATGTCTATGCATTAGGGATGCTGCTGTTCGAGATGCTGTGCGGCAGGCTCCCATTCGCTGCTACGGCTGCTGTAGACGCTGCCGCGTGGCAGGTCCAGCAGTCTCTCTTCTCGCTGCGTCGGCTCTGTCCCGATCTTCCAGGGGATCTCGGGTCGATTGTGAATCGGGCGCTGGCGTATGATCCTGCGCAGCGCTTTCAACACGCCAGTGAATTAGCAGAGGCTTGTACCCAGGCGTGTAGAGGCATACGCGGGCAAGAGCAGCAGAGCGACAACGACAGCGCAATACGCTCTGCTCCTCTGCATGCCTCTCCACAGGAGAACCCGGTTGAAGAGGATGCTTCCTGGGAAGCATGGCAATTCACCCCACCTATCGTTTCCGGGAAACTCCCTGCCATCTCCACATCGCCGGATACATCACCGGAGAACGTTCCATTGGTCAGATCCCTGCCGTCCACCACTGCGATCAGCGGCAATGGCGTGAGCGAAAGGAACCGAGTGGCGAAAGGAAAGCGGCCCGGTGCTGCTCGCGGCAAGGGGCGGCGTGCTCCTCTGAAACGTTCGCGGCGGATGAGTCGTCGGCAGGCGCTCGCATTGTTTGCTACCGGTGGGGCCGTTGCAGCAGGAACCGCGCTTGCAGTCAAGATGGACCTGGTACGTTCGCTCACCGCGCTCCTGGGAGGTAATCGGCCCATGCGCCCTTCGTTTCCGCGCGCCGCCAGCAACGGCGTAGTCCGCGCGTACACCTTTGAGGCCGCGCCCGTGAAGATCGAGCTGGGAGGGCAGCCCATTGCAACCTGGGCCTATAATGGGATGCTGCCGGGGCCGGAGATCAGGCTGACCGAGGGTGATACCCTGCGTGTGACGGTCAAGAATCGCCTGCCTGAAGGGACGACCATTCACTGGCATGGAGTGCCGCTCGTCAACAGCATGGACGGCGTTCCCGGTGTCACCCAGCAGCCGATTCTGCCCGGCCAGGACTTTGTCTATACCTTCGTGGCGCCAGCCGCTGGAACCTACCTCTATCACTCTCACGCCGGTCTCCAGCTGGACCGAGGGCTCTACGGGCCGCTCATCATCGAGCCGAAGAGAGAAACGTTGAACTATGACAACGATTTCGTGGTCGTGTTCGATGACTGGCTGGATGGAATGCCGGGCACGCCAGAAGATGCCATGAAACAACTGATCAAGAAGGGGGATAGCATGGGCAGTATGATGGGCATGGGCGGCATGGGGGCATCACAGGTGCCGCCGGATATCCTCTATCCCCTCTACCTCATCAACGGGAGGAGCAGCGAGAATCCCCTGGAACTGATGGTGCGTCAGGGCCAGAAATTCCGTGTGCGCTTCATCAATGCCTCGGCCAGCACCATCTACCGTGTCGCTTTACAGGGGCATCGCATGACCGTCACCCATACGGATGGGCAGCCGGTTGAGCCGGTGGAGGTCGATGCGATCCGCATTGGCATGGGCGAGCGGTACGATGTCCTCGTCTCGGCAAACAATCCGGGCGTCTGGCAACTTGCGGCGCAGGTTGAAGGAACAATGAGGATGGCGCGTGCCATCATGCGCTACAAAGGAAGCCTGGCTCCTCTGCCGCCAGCAACCTATCAACCACCTGAACTGACGCGTCGGCTCTTACTCTACAGCATGCTCAAGGCCGCGCCTGGCATCTTTGTCCCGCCCGGCAGTGATCCAGACCAGGTCATACCGTTGAAACTGAGTGGGGGTATGGGACAGTATGTGTGGAAAATCAACGACCAGGTGTTTGACAAAGCCGACCCGGTTATGGTTGGAGGCCAGAGCCTGATTCGTTTTCAATTTGACAGTCAGAGTATGATGCCTCACCCGATGCATTTGCATGGGCACTTCTTTCAAGTAGACAACGGGACGGGACGCGGGCCGTTGAAAGATACCGTGCTGGTGGACCCAAGACAACGACTCACGATCAACTGGGTCTCGGATAATCCGGGCGCGTGGGCTTTCCATTGCCATAACCGTTATCATGAAAATGCCGGTATGATGCGCGTTGTGAAGGTGCAATAGGAAAACCTCTTCGAAGCATCCTTTCTCATGAAAGAAAGAGTCCTGGTCCTCTAACCCTCAGCGTAGCCGAAGAAGGCTCTCCTTACAGAAGATTATCATCTACCCATTGTGACATGTTTCACAGAATTTTTACTCTGGGAGAGATAGACTGGAGATCAGGAAAGCATTGTTCTTCACGAGTCAATGGACTCGGATGAAATGATGAGGAGAACATTCATGAAAAGCTCAAGGCAGAGGCTTCTGATCTCGAGCCTCTTCGGGTTTTGCATCGCCCTCCTGCTCGCAGCCTGCGGTTCGGCAACGGGGGGAGGAGATACAGGTGGTTCTTCAACACCAACGACGAGTGTTGTCCACGCGACGGCAACACCGGTCAGACTGACGGTGACGTTCGGCTGCAAAGGTGGTGACAAAGAAAGCTTCAGCGCCACCTCGTCGTAGGCGAGGGCATGCGTGCAAACGCAATCAGGCGCCTCGCTGATGATCGAGGTCACTTACTGTAATGGCAGTATCGATCAAAGTCCAGCCCTCAAAGGGACCTTCACCGCTGACGGGACAGGCTACTTTGAATGAAACTGGAAACCCCAGGCTACCTGCCAGGGAATCCTCCGGGCACGACGGGCTTCTGGAAAGGAACTGCCGAAGTGACTGCCACGCTCAACGGCCAGACCGCGACCACAATCGCTGCCTTTGAAGCCTGAGTAGCAGGCAGGAGATGCCTGCCGGCGAGAGAGATGCTAGGACATCGGTCAAGTAATCAACTCAAGCGACCTTCTTCAAGGAATCAGTCAAACGGGCAATGACGTGTAAATTGTGAACAACGGCACAGCGGCGCAGATCGATAAGATTTTTGCGGAGCTCAAAAAACCGAGCTGAAGCCCTGGCTCAAAAAGACCTGGTGTTTTCCGGTGAGGAAAATGGCGAGTTTGTCTGACGTATGGAAGATGTGTTTGTTGTCTTGCCAGCCCTACGATCCCTCGGTTCCCCGGATCTGTATGGATGAGATGGGCAAGAATCGGGTCAAGACAAGTATGTACCCGAACCGGCCAAGCCTGGTCAGGTGGCGCGGGAGGACTACACCAACAAGAAAGAGGGCTGCGCGAACCTGTTCATTGTCTATAGAACCTCTAGCGGGGAGACGGTATTTCAAAGTGACCGAGCACCGGACCACGGAGGACCGGTGCTGCGTAATATGGATAAAGTCTAGCTTACTCCTTGTTCGGAGCGGGCAACTGCAACTGCTGGCGCATCGTGGCTAGCTCTGCATCCACGTTGTGCTCTTCTGTGATCTGCCGCAGTTGCCTATCGAGCGGGTCTTCCCCTGGAACGCTGAGGGTACCGATCTCCATAAGGGTGTCGATAGCATCGACATGGGCCTGCATCTTCAGGACTTTATCCTGGGCGCGCTACATCGCCAGGTTCATCTCGTCCATCTCTGACGAGAGACCCGACACCGCCTCGTTCGCTCCAACGCTCGCATTGGCCGCGCTGTACTGCGCAGACATCATGTCCTTTTGACTACGAAATGCAGCAACACGCTCCTCGACCTTGCTCTCTACGTATGCCAGGTGTGCCTCCTGCGCCTGGAGCTGTGTCATCTGTGTTTTATAGCCGTTGACCTGGGCCAGCAGCGCCTCTTTGCGCTGCAACGTCTGGCGGGCCAGGTCTTCGCGGTTCATTTGCAGCGCCTGTTGCGCCTGCGAGGTCAGCTGGTTGGCTTGCGCCTCCGCCTGCTGCTCAAGCAATCCGATATGCTTCTCTTCCGTAGCGACCTGGGCAATGGCGCAGCGCAGGTTTTGCAGCTGCTCCAATTGCTTTTCATACGACAGGTTCAAAACCTGCGTCGGGTCCTCTACCGCGTCCAACGCAGCATCTCCCTTCATCTCGAAGATGAGCCGTAATCGTTTCCCTAACGACATGATTTTCTCCTTTGACTATTCCCGACACTCCTGCCAGTCGTTTGTGCGACCGAAGCGCTGAGCAGACTCAACATGCCCGCGATGGAAGTTCCAGTGAAATTCATAGCCAGCAGGCACAGAGGTACCCGCGATGTTCAGGAGGCGGCGGGTGCGATAGATTGGCTCGAAAGGACAGTTTGCCATCGCTGCGACGACATAGGCATCCCCACGTGCAGCGGCGGCTTCTACTTCATCCAGGTACTGCTGCGCTCCTGCCGAAAGGACGCCTCCCATTTTTTGGCACATCTCCCTCATCTCGTCAGCGCCAAACTCCGTGCCGCGCAGTTCGCTGCGCGCGCTTGGGGCGGCGACACGCCAGAGGTCATCAGGACGAATACGCCGGTCGTGATACGTCCTGTTGGGCGCGGTGCCCTGTTGCGCGTTTATAGCATCAAGCCGACCCGGGTGCAGCAACCCAGGCATGGCCACAGCCTGGTTGAGCAAGAAGTAGCTCTGCAGCGCATCCCAGAGCGAGTTTTCCGCCTGCGTATGCATTTCGGGCGTGGCCTCTCCCTGGGATACCTGCCCGGCAAAATCGGTGCCGAAGCGCAACTGGGAATCGGCCTGCGCTAACCGCCCTTGCAGCGCTCTGATATGCGCCGCGATCTCCTCCGGTACGGCGACCGTGGCCACGTTGACGGCGTTGGTATACTGCGCGATCAGCCCGGCGGCCCAGTCGCGCACTTCGCGAGCAGCGCCGATCATGCCCTGCAGGTGCGTCACCGGGCAGGGCTGCTCCCCGTATTCGACACGCGGCCCTAATACGAGGGGCATAGGAATATCTGGCACGAATGCCGGGTCATTGAGCGCCGCCAGCGTATAGTGCAGCGCCGGTTGAATTTGCTGGCACAGTGCATTAGCCTGGTCATAGGTGATCTGCGGCAGATATCCTGCGGTCTGAGGGTCAAAGGCGGCATCGGCGGCCAGTAATTCTCTCACAAAGACCTGCAGGGTGCGTGCCGCTCGAATAAATGCCAGGGGAAAACGCAACTGGGCATACGCCTCCCACGGCGTCACCCCCTGGGCGATCAACGCTGACAGCCGGTCATCGATTTGCTGCCAGAAATCTTCGACCTGGCTAGCGGCGCGTAAGTAGCCTTGAATATTTGCATCGCTTACCTCACCTCGTACTACGGTCGAATAGAAGTGACGGACTGCTCCCCTCTTTTCGCCGAGAAAACTTTTTGCTGGCATATGATGTTCCTCCTATTGGAAGTAAACGTTTTCCCATTGATTCGTTTCTCTCCCCAACATCATATCATTACCCACACAGTCTAGGCGCAATACCCTTCAAATAGCCCATGCTCCTGGGGAGCACCCAGAACCATGAAATGAGTGATGCAATTCCAGGAGAATAACAGCCACGATCTGGGCAAAGCAGCCATCCCGCTGATACGAGCGATCATGCTCTGGTCGTTTGAGAGCGAAATACCTCATCTTTTGCTTGTCGACGCGCGAAGTGATGCGGAAGCGACGGGCGGGTAAGTGTACGGAGGCGATATCATGCAGCAAACGCCGGTAGAGTTGGTCGAAGTTGTCAGTTGAAATTCTCCGACCGCCCCCAGCACCACCTCGATGCTGTGAACGAAGCTCAAACATCAGGATCAAGGTTGGCGTCTAAAGCGGCCTGGTGCATGAGAAACCGCAGCGCATAGTGCGCGAGAAAGAGTTCATAGAGTCCCTGTGGATGAGCTGCCATTGTCGCCCCTCCCCCTAAAAGTACCAGATTGAAGATTGCGCATGTGTCAATGCGTGTCAAGCATGCTACACTGTATGGCATTGAGCAACGAGGGAGTGTCAATCGGGAAGGATGATTACTTGTGAAAATAGCCCGTTGGGGCCTGCTGTGTCTCGCTTTGATCGTCATATTGGCGGCGTGCGGCGCCAACGTCACTACGCAAACCTTGTCCTCGAATAGCTTCTCGAGCTATTCACTCAATCGTAGCGACCCGCAGCAATCTCCTACTTCCACTCCCACCTCGATACCGCCTCTATCACTTCCCAGTCAGAGAGTGACCCCGTCTCCAACGCTGGAACCTCATCCCATTGTTACCAGTACCCCCAGTACCCCAACGCCAGCCTCAAACTGTGTCACGTACAGCAACGAGACAACGCTGGTTCCGGCAAAGAACGGAACACTGGCCGCTCCCTACGGTCCAGCGCCAGTAACCACTGAAGCGCAGCAGCTCACCCGGCAACTCTACCAATTGATCAATCGCGATCGTGCCGCCTGCGGCCTGCCTCTCTTTGCCTGGAATGAAACCCTGGCCGCCGGCGCGCTGCTGCATAGCTGGAATATGGCGCACTGCGGCTTCAGCCATACCTGCCCCGATGGGAGTACACCGTACCAGCGCATCGCTAACGAAGGCTTCGCCGGCTTGAGCGACTGCGGGGAAAGTATCGGCCTGGCAGGATCATCCAATCCGCCCTGGAGCAACGTCTACGCCGTTCAGGAAAGCATGGCGCATGAGCCGCTCGGTGGCTGGCACCGTATCCACCTGTTCAGCACAACCCTGCATCGGATCGGCATCGGCACCTATGTTGATTCCAGCGGTTGGATCTGGTTCACCGAAGATATGCTCAACTAAGATCGGTTCAAGCCTTTATTGTTCGTATTTCCCCAATTTTTGCCCAATTACGTGGCAATGTGCTCAGATGGCGTGAAGGATGGCAAATCCGTCACAAGACTCCATACAAAGAGCAACCATTATGCCGAAGTCGGTCCTCTTGCCTGGCGCTCCAGGGAGAGTCGCTCATGACGAACCACCAGGAGGATCGTGGAGAGCAGCGCGAGGATCAGGATGTAGAGCGCTATACTGCTGACCACTTCGATGGCTGAGCCGGAGACTGCCTCCAGCTCGTAGAGCGAGGCGAGCTTTTCGAAGGGCGCGCTTGCTCCTCCGACACTGACCGGGAGCCAGGTTTCCACACGCTGACCGTGATAGGTCAATTCCGCGTAGACGAACCAGCGTCCCCGCTCAGGCAACTGGATGGCCCCTTGAAACTGGCACGGTTCCACCTGTTGAAGTGGGCCGGAGATCGTTTCCCCGGAGCGCCTGGCTTCCAGCGTCTTCGGCTCAAGCTGGCTGCATGCGAGCGCGCTCGTCACTCTAGCTGCGAGGCTAGCTGTTGAACCATGCACTGTTGCGGTCAACTGCACCGTGCCAAGCTCATTCCCCTGTCCTGGATCATGGGCCAGTGCTTGACCTGGAAACAGGAAGAGCAGGCTGACCAGAACCAGCAGCAGGGCTGCTGGCACGCGGCGCAGCTGCAAGCGTGGCCCTTCCACCACTGTCAGCACGAGCCAGCTGGCGAGTATAGCCAATGGCAGGCCGATGATGACATCGGGAAAGGTGATAGAGACTCCGTTGAGCTCGACGTTCAGGTACGGAACATAACTGGCGTAGACGGCGAGCGCAAAGAGACAGGAGCGGAGCGCGCGAGGCCAGCGTGCGTTCGCCGTCAGGTCAAAGACGACGGCCGGGAGAAGTATGGGTGGGATGAGCGGGGAGGAGAAACCAAGCAGCAGCAAAAAGAGGACGATACCGACACGAAGCCCTGTATACAGTGCTGCGACCGCCGTGCTTATCCAGCGCTGGCGGGAAGTCGCGCGGAGCAAGGTCAACGAAAAGATGCTCCCGGTCGTCAGAACGGGCAGGTACCAGGTGGCGACGAATTGCGGCACATCGGCCTCGTATTCCATGACCGGGACAAGCGACACGCTCAGGACCAGCCCTCCGACAAGGGCCATCAGAAGAAAACGACGCTCAGGCAGGTGACTGACCGCCAGCAGCATACTGCTGCTAATGGCAAGCAGTCCGACGATACCTAACAGGTGCGGTGGACTCCACAGCACTGCGTCGCGCCCAAAGGCGATATGCCAGGCGTTGTCCACCGGCGCCGCCGCCAGCGTCACACCCTCGCCGATGAGGGCCAGGACAAGCGGAGGGTGGTGGAAGACCGCGCGCAGACGGTGCTCACGTCGCAAGGCCAGAACCGCCCAGAGCGCGATGGCGACCCCGATGACGAGCACGCCGCCGTAGAGCAGGAGGTGCGGCGGAATAGCAAAACTATCATGTCCTCGATCGGTATGTCAGGCATCGTCCCAGTACGTCCCGGCAAACGCCGCAAGCCCACCGATCAGGAAGAGGGCGACCGAGAGAGGCGAAATGGATGTTTTCATGGAGGTACCTTTCTAATTTATGAACGTTTCCTTTCTCCCTACCAGGAGATAACCGATGCCCTCTCAGGTCAGCGTTCAGGAGGATGCTTTCCCCTCTTGAGTGACTTTTGCAGTCAGCGCTCCTGCAAGAAAGCGAGAAACCTCACCCATATACGTCTCTGGAGGTATGTCGCGATGGTAGAGATAACAATCTTCCACAGCCCGCTCGACGAGCGAAGTGATCAGCCGGGCAGCAATCTCTGGATGGACTGCCGCATCAACCTGCCCGACGGCCTGCCAGCGTTTGATCAAGGTCGCGATCAGATGATAGTATGGCTCAAACAGGCGTTCCCAGTCGGCAGGATTTTCAACCAGCCCTCCACCATTGTTGAGAATGGGATACACATCAGCATACTCCCCCATCTGCCCGAATGTTGCCCTCAAGCCAAGCTCAAGCGTCTCTGAAAAACTGGTGGCCTGCATGACCGCCTCGCGTACCACTTCCAGGACACGTTCCAGCATCTGCTCAGCAAGAGCGTAGACCACGGCAAACTTCGAAGAAAAGTAGACATAAAAGGTGCCGTGGGCCACTTCCGCACGCGAGACGATCTCGGAAATGGTAGTAGCCTCCAACCCTTTTTCTGCCAGTACTTGCCTGGCTGCCGCCAGGAGAGCAGCGCGGCGATCTCTTGTTGCTGTAGGTTTGGGCCGTATACGAATGGTGAAGCGTCCTTCCCGTAAAAGAAAATGACGAAGTGTCAAGGAAAATGACAAAATGTCAATATTTTTCTTAAAGCATACCGTTCGCTCTGCGTTTTGTCAAGGGAGCTTAGTACAGCCGGCATCCCTATAGCCGCCTGAGAGCCAATTGCAGGATTGACCGTTTTCGCCTTTATCAGCTTCGCAAGGGATCACGTTGCCTGGTGCTGATGTGGGAAGCAAGTGCGAGGCGGGTGTTTCCTCGCTGCAGTCTGGCGCTGGTTTTCCGCTGGCTCACTCGTTTTTCTGCCAGGGGTGAGTACCAAGAGGTGTCCTCCAGGTCGGAAGACCCCCAGGTCATGATCAGTGATGGAGCGACAGCAAATATTGAGCCATTTGTTGAGGAGAATATCGATGCTGAGTCCGCGCTCTCGCATCATCTCTTCGAGATCGCGGTAGCTCAGAAAATAGCGCAAATACCAGCGCACGCACAGCAGAATGATCTCGGCTTCGCACGTGACGCCATTTGAACGGACTCGGGTTCTTCATGAAGGGAACTCCTTTGGTGATCTCGAATAGAAGCAGAGCTTAGCATACTATGGTCATTTTTGCAACACAGCCCAAGCCAAAAAGCCAAAGCCAAAGCCTGTGCCTGATCCCAACTCGATTCTTACTTTCATTCGTCAACAGAGCCCTGAAAGGCTCGTTCCCCTTCCTTGCTTCTTTCCGCTTCGGTTGGAGATCCTGAGGAGGAAGGAACCGGCAACAGTGTAGGAGAGAAGGAGCACCCATGAAGCAGCGTATTCTTTTCATCTGTACCCATAACTCGGCGCGTTCACAGATGGCCGAGGGGCTGCTCAGAGCCTTGGGAGGAGAGCAGTTTGAGGCCTACAGTGCAGGGACGCAGGCAACACAGGTACGTCCCCTCGCCATACGGGCCATGGCGGAACTGGACATTGACATTTCCGGCCAGCAGTCCAAGACGCTGGATCGCTATCTGGGGGAATCATTCGATGCGGTGATTACGGTGTGTGATGCGGCAGCCGAAGCTTGTCCGATCTTTCCCAGGGCGAAACGACAGCGGCACTGGTCGTTTCCCGATCCCTCGCAGGCCACTGGCAGCGAGGAAGAGCAGCTCGCCGTCTACCGCCAGGTGCGTGATGCGATCCGCTCACGTATTGAAACGGAACTGCTTCACGCGGCCCCTTTCTAAAGAGCGGAGCCTGAATGAAACGACGTAGACCATTGCCTCGGTCAGCATACTGGGAAACATGCTCAATGTGGCACGACCGCTGCCAGCAGCGACGAGGCATGTGTCACGAATGCCACCCATTCCTGTGGCAGCACACCGCTGAGAAGTGTAGCAATACCAAGTACAATGAGCACAAAGCGCAGTGCGCCTGGCTCTTTCTGAAGCGGTTTGCCTGCTGCGGGACGCAGGTACAACGGCTCAAGCACGCGCACATAGTAGAAGAGCGAGATAGCAATATTCACCAGCATGACCACCGCCAGCCAGATCCATCCTGCCCCAAGAGCCGCCCCAAAGAGATAGGTTTTGCCTACAAAACTGCCAAACGGTGGAAAGCCGGCCAGAGCCAGAAGGCACAGAGCCAGGACGGCAGCCGTGACGGGAAGACGTTTACCTAGTCCGTTCAACTGTGCAATGTCGTCTGACTTCAGTTGACGCTCTATGGCATCAACGGCCAGAAAAGCTCCCAGATTCATAAAGAGGTACACCGCGAGATAGAGCAGCATTCCTGGTACGGCGAGGCCATGACGCTCTGCTGCTGCGACTCCCACCAGCATATAGCCCACCTGCCCAATCGAGGAATAGGCCAGGAGCCGCTTGACGCTCGTCTGTCGCAGGGCAAAGATGTTCCCAACAGTCATGGTAATTGCGGCCAGCACCGCAAAAACTTCTGCCCAGTGTCCCAGATTATGTGGAAAGGCTACGATCAGTGTGCGTAGCAGAACTGCCAGCCCTGCTGCCTTCGGGCCTACCGATAAAAACCCTGCAATAGGAGTCGGTGCTCCCTGATAGACATCGGGGGCCCAGGTATGGAAAGGTACCAGTGTGCTCTCGAAGCCGTAACCTGCCAGCACAAGAAAAAATGCCGCCATGATGGTGACCACTGGCATTGCCGGAAGCCTCGTGGCCAGCTCTGGCAGGCGCAATGTACCCGTCAGCCCAAAGAGCAGCACCATCCCGTAGATCATTACCGCTCCCACCGTTGCCGAGAAGAGGAACATTTTGAAAGCCGCCTCCGTTGCGAGGCGGTCCTGCTTAGCAATACCCACCAGGAGATAGGAGCCAACGGTCACCAGTTGAATGAACAGCGCAATCAGAGCCAGGTCCTGGCTGGCGGCCAGACCCATGATCCCCAGGCAGGTAATCAGCAAGAGGGCCGGTACCTCACCTTCATGAGCACGACCCCGAAAGTGACTCTGCGTTGCCAGGAGCACAAAGGCGGTTGCCGCGATAGCAAAGAACTTGAAGTAGACCGCGAACTGATCAACGGCATAGGTGTCGAGGAAAATTGGGCGTTTGGCAAAGGTGAGCATCCAGGCACTTTCGATAGCCGCAGCGAGCAGGCCCATCAGGGCAATCCATGTGGCAATACCCTTGCGTGCCGGAGGTAAAAATGGGCCAAGGGGAAGTAAGAGCAGGATCAGCCCTGCAAGCGTCAACTCTGGGACAAGCGCCCACAGTTCCATGCCACCTGACAGACCCTCCATATGCTCACCATCCTTTCAACAGGATACCCACCGGACTGCTCCGCAGGGCTGCGTCAATAATTCCGACCAACGGACCCGGCAGAACTCCCAACAGGATAATCAGTACAACGAGCGGGAGCAGCGTCGCAACTTCTCTCCTGCTCAGGCGTGGCAGAGTTGTCCATTCGGCAGGCACCTTGCCCAGAAGTACGCGCTGAAGTGTCCAGAGGAACATGGCGGTGGTGACCAGAATACCCAGCAGCATACCAAAGGCTGCCCAACGGTAGACACCAAGCGTGCCGAGCACAATCTGCACCTCGGCGGCGAAATGGGCCAGGGCCGGTAATCCCAGCGAGGCAAACATGGCAAACGCCAGAATCGAACCATACAGGGGAAGAGCGGCCCAGATACCTGAGAGACGACGTATCTCGCGTGTTCCTGTGCGCTCAGCAAGCATACCCACCAGGAAGAAAAGTGCGCCGGTGACTAAGCCGTGTGCGACCAGCTGGTACGCTGCGCCACTGGCAGCCGCCGCACGATCAGCTGCAGAGGCAGTGGCAGTGGCGGCAACTGCCACGCCGAGTAAAACGTAGCCCATATGATTGATGCTCGTAAAGGCAATCAGCCGCTTGAGATCCGTCTGGGCCATTGCTACGGCTGCACCATACACAGCCGAGACCACCGCCACGACTGCAATTGGTACAGCCCACGCACTGAAGGCATCCGGTACAGTTGGTAAGGTAATGCGCAGTAAACCGTAGCCTCCCAATTTCAGCAACAAACCTGCCAGAATCACACTTCCCTCAGTCGGGGCCTCCGTGTGGGCGTCGGGGAGCCAGGAATGCAGAGGAATAACCGGTAATTTAATGCCGAAACCAATGAGGAACCCAAGCAGAACGAGCGATGCGCTCACTCCAGCGCCGACAAATGGGCGAGCTGCAATGATGGCCGGTAAGTCGAAGGTATGCGGATTCGTGGCAAGATAGAGTGCGAGGATAGAGAGCAGGACGGCCAGACTGCCGACGCGCGTGTAGAGAAAGAACTTGAGAGCCGCCTCGACCCGTCGTTCGTGGCCCCATAGCCCGATGATGAAATACATGGGGACCAGGGCGATCTCAAAGAAGACGTAGAAGAGCAAGAGATCCATCGTACTGAAGAATCCGAGCAGTCCTGTTTCCATCACCAGATAGAGCGCGAAGTACTCGCGTGGCGAGGTCTCCTGTTTCCAGACATAGATGATCACCAGAAAGGTCAGCAGCGTGCTAAGCAGGATCAGCGGAAGTGAGAGTCCATCGATAGCAAGATGATAGCTGGAACCGAGTGTCGGAATCCACGCCACCCGTTCCTCAAATTGCAGTCTACCATTTCCCCAATTGAAGAGCACAGCAATGAGTATACTTATTCCCAGCACCAGTCCGCTGGTCATAGCAGCTATCCAACGCCATGCTGTAGGGCCTGGAATAAGGTAGAGTGCAAGCGCACCTGCCAGTGGAAGAAAAATCAGCGTGGTAAGCATGCTATCAGCCCTCCCTTAGTGTATAAATGTAGCCAGTACGGCGAGAGCAATCACACCCAACCCCCATACAACGACCATCAACAAGTAGTTTTCAATGCGCCCGGTCTGCACCACCCTCACTCGTTGACCTAACGTGAGGATGCTTCGACCCACATCCCGCACCGCTGCATCGATCTGTCGCGCATCGAAGCGACCGCTTGCTTTGACCACAGCAAGAGTTGCCCTGGCGAGAGCGGCAGCAAAAGCATCGAACACATGCCGATCAATTCCTGAAAAAGTGCGTGTCGCGGCCAGCATTCCTTTGACAATAGACCGGGTAAGTGTATCGAATACGAGGTGATCAAAGGCACCCAGTCGTGCTGTCACCCAAAAACCAATCTGCGCGACGAGGCGATAGAGAGCCTTGAGGCCAAACTCGCCAAGAACGAGAGGCGTGACGCCTTTGAGCAGGGGCCAGGTGACAGAAGTTGGCCAGAGCCGCCGTGCCCACAGTCCTATCGCCACTCCGACGATAGCCACGCTCAAAGTGAGAGCTGTGGCCGGAAGAACGTCGGGCGTGGACGTACCGAAAAGTTGCTCTAGTGGATGACCGAGCAGGGCGGCATTGACGAGCAGCCCGACGGGAATCAGGCCAGCTATCACGAGCAGTGGGATGAGCAAGCCTCTGCTCGCTTCATGGGCCTTCTGTGCTGGTTCAGATGGTACACCGAGAAAGACCAGCCCGAAGATGCGTGTGCTGTACAGTGCGGTGAACAGACTTGCCAGCAGCGCGGCGATGAACAGGAGTGCATTGCTCTGCCACGCGGCCGCGAGTACCGGATCCTTGGGTGGGAGAGCAAGCGTGACAGGAAGTCCCGCCAGAGCCGCCGCACTGATAGCAAAAGCGAGAGCCGTGAGTGGCATTCGTTTCGCCAGTCCTCCCATCCGCGCAAATCCGGTACCCTCGACGGCGTGATCGATTGCACCTGCTCCCAGAAAGAGGGTCGCCTTATACAAAGCCTGCGCGACCAGCAACAGGATACCGGCAAGCAGACTGCCACTGCCCAGACCCACAAACATCAGCCCGATCTGGCTCATCGTTGAGTAGGCCAGCGTGCGCTTCACGTCGCTTTCCACCAGTGCCACCGCTCCTCCCAGGAGAGCCGTGATAACCCCTATCCATGCCACAACGGAAAGGGCTGAACTCGCGACGAGAAAGAGCGGATAGAAACGGGCCACCAGAAACACGCCTGCTGCCACCATCGTGGCCGAGTGCAGGAGAGCCGAGACGGGGGTCGGACCAAGCATGGCGTCCGGCAGCCACCCCTGAAAGGGAAACTGAGCGGATTTTCCAGCCGCACCCGTAAAGAGCAGCAACGCAATAGCCAGCAGCAGGCTAGCAGCAATTTTCCCAGAAATGACTGCTGAAAGAACCGTAGCGATGCGTCCACTGCCGGTTGTTCCAATAAGGAGTAGTACGGCTGCAAGCAGACAAAGGTCTGCGAGGCGCGTGACAAAGAATGCCTTTGATGCTGCTGCCGGTACTCCCGGTCGCTCAAACCAGAAGCCGATCAGCAGGTATGAGCAGAGGCCGACCAGCTCCCAGGCGATAAAGAGCGTGATCAGGTCAGCAGCCAGCACCAGCGTCAACATCGAACCCGTAAAGAGGCTGAACTCGGCGAAGAAACGCCCTCTCCGCTGATCCTTTGCCATATAGCTGACTGCGTAGATGAACACGACGAGTCCAACGACTGACACCAGTGTCGCCATTAACGTACTGAGCGGCTCAAGCCAGAGTGCTAATGTGAGTTGACGGCCCCCAACAGTCAGCCACGGCAGGGAGACGAGCGCACGTTTGCCTTGTGCGGCATCAAACAGCCCTAGAACGGAGACCAGTGTTGAGCCAGCCATGGCAGTCACCGCCAGCCCGGCAGCAAGGCGACCAAAACGAGCCAAGCCACTTGCCAGGAGTGCAAAGACGAGCAGAGGCAACAGTGGAGCCAGCTCGAAGAGAGATGTACCGCTCATTGCTTCAAATCCTTGAGGGAATCGACGTTCGCATTGCCTCTCTGACGAAAGACGAGCAGCATTAAGCCAAGACCGGCAGCCATCTCAACGGCGGCAATCGTAACGATGATAATGACGAACACCTGGGCATCGTAATTGGCCGGTCCTACGAATCGCCAGAAGGCGATGAGCGTCAGCACGGCAGCGTTGAGCATAATTTCAATGCTCATCAGAACCATCAGACCACTGCGCTGTGAAAGCACACCTGCAACGCCGACGCCAAAAAGCAACGCCCCGACGATCAGATAGGGAATCAAGCCCGGACCGCTCATGAGTGACCTCCATGTTTATGCTGGCTACCCACTGTTTCTTCGGCTGGTATAAGGGTCATACCGCACTTGGGACAATTTCCTGGCCGAGACTCTCGCACCTCAGGATGCATAGGGCAGGTGTACGTCTGTTCACCGGCATCACTTGCCTGCGGCTCAGGTGATGGCATCTGGAGCTGAAGCTGTGTGCGTTCGCGTTTCCCCAACAGTACGGCACCGGCAATACCGGCCAGGATTAAGAAGGCCGCTCCCTCAAAACCAATCATATAGCGCGAGAGCAGAAGTTCACCAACGGCATTGGTGGCATCCTGTGTGGGGCCACCAGCAGCAAGCGGCCAGGGCGTTTGTACCACCAGAACGATCAGCAGAAGGGCTGAGGCTATACCAAGGGCAATGGCCCAAGGAAGTTGTGACGTTGACATCGCCATATCGACCATCATCTGATAGTATTGGCGGGGCGTCATACCAAACATATTCATGTCGTGCTGGGATATGTTCATGTCATGCCCGCTCTCGCCTGACGCTTGTATAGGCATGGACATATCGTGAGACCTGTGTCCATCACCCGATTGTTCCATAGACATACCAGACATCGTATGCGCTCCCTGCTCCATAGACATGCCTGCATGTTCACCTGTCGCATGGGATTGAGATGTATCATCTGTCGACCTCAAGGTCATGCCACACTTGGGGCAATTCCCCGGCTGGTCTTGCTGTACCTCTGGATGCATGGGACAAGTGTACGTTTTCAATGTATCAGCCTGGTGTGGCTCCTCTGTCTCAGCTTCAACCAGTGTCATACCGCATTTTGGACAGCTGCCGGGCTGATGCTCGCGCACCTCGGGGTGCATCGGGCAAGTGTAGACCTTGGACTGGTTGGATGTTTCTTGAACAGACTGTTGTGCTTCAGCCTGCATCAAAGTCATGCCGCACTTGGGGCAATTTCCTGGGTGGTCTTGCTGTACCTCCGGATGCATGGGACACGTCCAATCGTTGACCTGGTGAGTACCTGGCTGCTCTTGCGTTGACTCTTCCTCCGGCGGCTTGCCGCGTGGCATATGCATAGAGAAGGCAGCAAGACCTGGCATGTGCATATCTCGTTTCATCCCCCACATCATCTCGCCACCCGGATCTATCATCATCATGACCATGAAGAGCACCATGACAAGCATACCCCCCACATTCATCATGATCTGAATGGCAGCCAGGAGATCTGCATTCAATAGAATAAAGAGACCGGCGAGGGCCACAAAACTTGCCATCAGAGCGAGTCCCGCCCGGTACATACTCATGGTGAGGATCATTCCCGCTGCCGTAACTACAGCTATGGTGGAAAGCGAGAGAAAAATGATCCACTCAAAAATGCCATTCATCAGCTACCTCCCGGTATAACTAGAGTGAGAATGCCGACCAGTGTGATATTCACCAGGGAGGC
>Ga0137379_10001306_pt1 | contig 22740 bp, 24 predicted proteins | sample SagtaG_18_FD_104812 | JGI IMG/M metagenome (GOLD analysis project Ga0137379, IMG submission 104812) | Vadose zone soil microbial communities from Sagehorn Ranch, Mendocino, California, USA - Sage2_L_80_16 metaG | ecosystem: Environmental > Terrestrial > Soil > Vadose zone | place: USA...
ACAAAATCCCCCGCCCAAAAACAACGCCAGAAACAACCAGAGCCCAAAAGACAAAAACCCAAAAAATTTTTCAACGTAGGGTGGCGCGTGTTTTTTTTAAGGGTTTACGGCGGGGGGGGGGGGGGGGGGGGGGAGGAGGAGGGGCGCCTGCCGGACGGAAGCAGACCGGCTCTTCCCCAGCAGCGGGACCTGCCCTGAAGCGAAATACCTCCTCACCTCCTCACCTCCTCTCACCAGCGGAAACATGGTGAGGAGGTAGGGGACCTCCTCACCTCCTCACCTTCATGAGCACTGGTCTGGTATCAGAACACCGTTCATCCGCCCCCCTGGTCAGCAGCATCACCGCGAGTTACCGTGAGCAGCATGAGCAAGGGTCTCGATTATGCGTTCAAGCCCCACCCGGCTCCGGCGGCAATCAAGGCAGCTGGCGCCACCTGGGTCGGCCGGTACATCTCCTCCCTCCTGGCGAACGACGGCAACGGCAAGAACCTGCTGCCAGCCGAGAAGAACCATCTGCTCGCGGCCGGGATCGAGATCGTGCTGTTCGTCGAGGAGGGCGCGCAGCGGATGCTGGGCGGCCACGCGGCCGGGGTCGCCGATGCCCAGCACGCCGTCGCGGTGGCCAAGGTCCTGGGCCTGGACGGCATCCCCTTCTACTACGCAGCCGACTGGGACGCGACCCCGGCCGAGCAGACGGCGATCAACGCCTACCTGGACGGCACGGCCTCGGTGCACGGCGTGGAGCGCAACGGCATCTACGGCGGCTACTACGTGGTCCAGCGCTGCCTGAACGCAGGCAAGGCCCACTTTGCCTGCCAGACCCGGGCCTGGTCCGGCGGCCAGTGGGACTCCCGGGCGAACATCCGCCAGGGCGCGACCACGACCGTGGGCGGCGCCAGCTGCGATGACGACCTGTCCATGACGGCCGACTTCGGCCAGTACCCGCGGCCGAAGGCGCCGGCCGTGAAGCCGGCCGTGCCGCCTGGCCAGTGGCTCGACCCGAAGGCGTGGACCTGGGCTGAGGCGACGATCACCGGCAAGGGCCTGGACGGCAAGCCGTACCAGTTCGCCTATAGCACCAAGACCGGCACCTGGGCCAAAGTGGCCTGACCCGGGTGCCCTAGGTTCCTGGATAGAGTAGCCAGTCCAGGCGTAGCGCCGAAGGATGGGCTTGGCCTGGTGAGGCGGTCCAGGTAAAGCGGTGCAGAGCTAGGGCAGCAAGGCAAGGCAGTCTAGGCGGGGTACCGCGGCGACAGCATGGCTAGGCCCGGTGCGGCAGCCAAGGCTTAGCGTGGCCTGGCAACGCAAGGTGAGGCGAGGCAGGACTGGTTACGGCCGGTCCTGCCTTTCGCTCCAGCTAGCAGCCGAACTGCCGTTTCAGCGTCAGGAAGTCCTCATACAGCTCGTACTGGCCTTCCCGGCTGGGGTTAGCCGCCGGCCTGGGCGGCTTCGGGACCGGGCTGGCAGTTATCAGCCTGATCACTGCGCACCAGCGCAGGTCAGAGGCGCGCTGGTTAGCAGCGATCCGGCTGGAGTTGGACGCGCTGATGAAGAACACGTACCAGAGCCCGCCGAGCAGCAAGAAGACGGCGAGCACGATAGCGACGATAGACAGCAGGGTTGCCCCTGACCTGGGCAGCTCGTCCGCCGGCTTAGGGTCCACTGGGGGTGCTCCTGCCGCGCCGCATGTCCAGTTCCCTTTCCGTTTCGTTCACCCGGATGGCCAGGGCCTCGTACGCCCGGTTAGCGGCTTTGTTGTACTCTTCCAGCCGGTCGGTCAGGTCCTTGGTGGCCAGGGTGTTGTCCCGCAGCACGGTCGCCGTCTTCCAGATAGCCCGGACCAGAGCCGCCACGCCGCCCAGCACGACGACAGCCGAAGCCAGGATCGCGGTGATCGTCAGTGCTATGGCGCTAGACGATTCGGCGGCAGCGGCCAGGATCAATTTTCCTCTCTTCACCGGGTGTCTCCAGTATGAGCCCGGCCACGGACAATGAGTTAGTTCCTCCTGGTCAGCCCCCGGTTACCGTGCCTGCCTTCTGCTATCTTATTTGACAAGCACTTTGGTAGTCTGGTACTTTGGTGACATGGACCAGGAAGACCCCGAGCGGGCAATGAGCATCCGGGTACCGGAGAGCCAGCACCGCCAGCTGCGGGCGCTGTACGTGGCGACCGGGCGATCCATGAAATCGATGATCAACGAGGCCATCCAAGAGTGGCTCGCCAGGCAGGAGAAGGAAAATGGGACTGATCCACAGCAGGGCCAGTAAGCAGCGGGACAAGGCCGCGGCCCGGGTGCTGAAGGACGAGCACGAGGACAACGCCGAGGCGCGCAGGCAGGCCGACCTGGCCGGCAAGCCCTGGTACCTCCAGAAGACGATCGGCAGCGCCATCCAGGCGGCAGGACGGCAGCACGCCGCTGCTGAGAAGGCCGCTGACGCAGAGTTCTTCGCGCCGAGCGCGGCCGATGGCGTCGCCGAGCGCATGAGCACGCTGCGCGACCTGCACCAGCGCGGCATCCTGGACGACGACGAGTTCGCCGCCAAGCGCGCCGAGATCCTGGGGAGCCTGTAGGGGTGAAGAACTACGTCTGCACCGTCAACGGGACCACGACCTTCACGCTGAGCGGGGAGACCGCAGGCGAGGTCGCGGCCCGGATCCGCAGGGACGGCAAGGCCGGCCTGATCACCAGCGACGACCACGTCCTGACGATCGACCCGGCGAAGATCGCCACGCTGGATGTCATGGTCATGTTCCGTGTCGGCGGCAGCGCCGAAGTCCAGCCGCCGCCCGCCAAGTTCAAGCCGGCGCCGGCAACGGCGCCAGAAGTGACAACGAGGTCATGAGACTCTCAGTCGCACTTGCAGGTGCACTTGCTGCCCTGTGCCTCGCCGCGGCCCCGGCCGCTCAGGCATCCGCCCATCCTGCCCCGAAGGTTACCTCCAGCTACACGTGCCACAAGGCGGTCGACCCGCTGAACTCAAAGAACCCGGACGGCAGCTGGCACTACGACAGGCAGTGCGACCTGAGCGTCACGGCCGCCGGCCTGGTGAGCTTCAGGGTCGTCACCGCAGGAGCCCGCGGTACGACGGTCATGTTCTTCGAGTCGCAGCCCGCAGAATGGCTCAACGGAGTCCAGCAGCCGCAGGGCATGGGAGCCGGCCACCAGCCCGAGACGCTGCCCTACAGCCTGACTGCCGCGGTCCCCGGCGGCTGGCGGTACCTGTGGACATGGACGGTGACGCTGCCGCTGAATCAGCAGGTGCCTCACATGTACGTGACCTCGGTCAGGCGCTAGGCAGCAACCTGAGCGGCCAGGAGTGCGGCCTCCTGGCCGCTCAGCCATGCCTACTGAAGCTGGGTGCAGCGGCCCCAGGAGCCCGGCTGCACGACGGTTCCGGTGGCGTTGGAGACGTTCTGGGCCCAGGCCAGCGCGACGCTGCCGGAGCTGCCGGCCGTGAAAGCCGAGGTCTCCCGGAAGCACTGGACCAGGGTGACTGAGTTCCGGGCACAGCCGTACGGGATGCCCGCGCCGTAGCTGTGCACGCCATGGCGCGACGTGATGTTGTCGGCGCTCGCGTCGGAGGACGTCGACCCGGGGCCGCTGCACTGGCGGAAGCCCGAGGTGCCGGTCGGGACAATCCACGCCACGGAGATATCCGCGGCGGCCAGGCCGGAGAAGGCGACCTCGAACTCGACGACGTAGACGCCGCCCGCGACCACCGGGAAGCTCAGGTACGGGTCGGCGGTCTCGGTGGTCACCGAGGGCCGGGTAGTGGCAGCCGGAGTGATGACGAACATCGGCTCCATGCTGGACAGCTGGCCAGCGGTGATGTCCTGGCCTGCCGTCCAGGTCGGGAACTGGTAAGGGGTTGTCATCTGCCTCAGATCCCTGTGGTGGCCGGGTAGAACAAGCTGACGGCCTCACCTGCATTGTGCGACAGGACGACACCGTTGATGCTCCTGGTGATCTGGAACGTCTGCGGGCTGGTGAGGCCGGTGATGCCGTGGACGGTGATCCGCTCGCCGTTCATGATCACGTCGAACGGGAAGTCGCTGGCCGCCACGGTCCACAGCGGGAAGCCGGGGTCGGTCGTGGCCACCTGCATCGTGGTGTCGCTGGGGCCGATGCCCACGTCCAGCTGGCTGCCGTCGGTATCGGCCTTGCCGTAGTAGGCGCCGTTGTCGGAGACGGCCGTGAAGTACGGCAGCGCCGGGACGGCATTCCAGCCGATCGTCCAGGTGTAGATGCCCAGCGTCTCGGTCCAGCCGACCGCCAGCTGCTGGATCAGCTCCGGCGGCAGCCAGGGCGGCGGGTGGGAGATGGTCAGCAAGTCGCCGACATCCAGCGAGGTGATCGGGCCGAAGACGGCGCCGATCTCGGCGTTGCGGGCCAGGTTGACGTTGATCTGGGGGAACCGCGGCTGGTCCACCGACCCGATCGACCGCAGCCAGCCGGCCACGCCAGGCAGCTGCTCGTCGGAGGCCACGTTGACCGTGTAGGTCTTCGGGTACGGGCCGACGCCGGCCGGCGGCGGGTTTACTGACAGCCGGCCCGTCTGGGTGGATGCAGTAAACGACGAGCCGCCGGTACGAGTGACCGTGATGCTGTTGGCCAGCAGCTGGTCGTCATCGGTCGGCGCGAGCGGCGCGACCAGCTGGGACTGGGCGTAGTCCAGCGCGCAGACCGGCGTCTGATTGCACATGTCGACCCGGGTCCGGTAGCCCAGGCCGAACATCCTGCGCGGCTCGTACAGCTGGCCCAGGTCGGCGTTCTCGCACTCCTGGAGCAGGGACATCAGGGTGCCCGGCTGCTGCGCGCCCATCAGCGCCGTGTCCTCGTTGCTGCCGGTGACCTCGGTGTCCACGCCTTCCTCGGAGCAGAGCCGCTGGAACCGGTCGGCAGCCTGCTCGCCCTCGTAGGCTGCTGCAGCGAAGGCCATCTCGCTGATGTCGGTCGTGATGTACTGCACGGCCGGGGCGCCGAGCGAGGTGGTCCGGAGCAGGCCGCCGGGGTTGACGATGACCTGGGTGACCGTGGAAACTCCCACGCCGGCCACCGAGCCGCTGAACAGCAGCTCGGTGGAGTCCTGGCCGGGCGGGACGACGCCGAGGACCCAGGTGATGCTGGTGCCGTTCTGCTGAAGCTCGGCCGTGACGATCAGCGGGACGCCGTTGACATGGAACTGCTCGGCGCCCGAGGTGAAGATGACCGCTCCGGCGGCGGAATAGCCGGTCAAAGTCAGCGTGCCGCCCGTGCCGTAGATGACGTCCAGCTGGTAGATGCTGCCGGTGGTGAACATCCTGGCGAGCACGCCGAGGTTGGTGTCCCCGGCCGCCGGGACGTCCAGCAGGAACCGCAGCGTGTTCGCCGACACGACGCCGACCGAGCTGGCGCTGTAGGTCATCTGGAGCTTGCCGCCGGCCCCGTTCCCGCCGGTACCTCCGCCATTGACGTTAAAGCCCAGGCCGCCGCCGCCACCGCCGCCGCCGCCAGGACCTGACCCGTTGCCCCCGTGACCGCCCGTGGAGCCTCCGGTTCCGCCCTTGCCCCCGCCGGCCACCGGGGTGGCCCCGACCGACCCGCCAGGCGTCGCGGCGTTCCGGCCCGCCGGGCCGGCCGATGACGGGCCGGCCGAGCCTCCGCCGCTGGCCGCACCGGAGCCGGTGTCCGTCCCGCCCTTGCCGCCAAGGCGCAGCACCTGGCCGACCGAGCCGCTGCCGCCGCCGCCGGACCCGCCGGCCGACCGGGAAGGAACCCCGCCGGGAGTAACCAGCAGCTTCGTTACCCCGTTGTAGGTGAACTTGGTCTGGGTGCCCAGCGTGCCCAGGTGGTTCGAGGTGCCGCCGACACCGCCCGTGCCGACCTGCCAGGTGTACGGCAGGCCCGGTTCCACCGGGATGACGGTCTTGCCGTAGCCGCCGCCGCCGCCGCCGAAGCCGCCCGGGTGCGGCGTGCTCTCCACCGCGGTGCCCACGCCTCCGGCCCCGGGCCCGCCAGGGCTCCAGCCCTCGACGGTCAGGCTGAACACGCCCGGCGGGATGACCCCGGACCCTGACCCGGACGGGAAGATGACGGTATTGAGCTTGGCCGCGGGCGCGCCGGCCCCGATGACGCCGTTCCACGACGAGCCGTTCAGCACCGGGATGGCGGCCGACCCCGGGAACGGGCTGGCATTGGACAGGGTCGGCACGCCGGAGATCGTCATCGGCTGCACGCCCTGGACAGCGGACGCCAGGCGGGTTGCGGAGGTCCCGTCATCGGCCGGCCAGAAGCCCGCGGGCGCGGCGGCGCCGGTCAGGTTCTGGTAGTACCGGGTCAGGGCCGTGCCCAGGGTGGCCGCTCCGGACTGGGTCAGGCGCCGGATGATCCCGGCTACGGTGATCTGGGTGAAGACGTCCTGGCCGGTGGTATCCCACTGCGGCGGCCAGGCCGGCACTTCGCCCCAGAAGCGGTAGTCCAGGGTGCTCATCAGCGGGTCGGTAGGCGCCGACAGCCGCAGCTGGTTGTTCCTGCCCAGGTCGCCGAAGTACGGGCCGGCCGGATTCCGCGGGCTGAAGCGGCCGTCGCGGTTGTTGATGGTCAGGCCCAAGGCACCGGGGCTGATCGTCGAGGCCTCGTTCGGCCGGCCGCGGCCGATGGTGATGGCATCGCGCTGGTAGACGAAATCGGTGATGTCGATCCAGGTGCCGCCGACGAACAGCTCGACGAAGATGACCAGCGGCTGCAGCGGGAAAACCTGCGGCGGGTTGACCACCTGGCCGCTGGCGATGAAGCCGGGCTTGGGCACCGCGACGCTGCCGGACATGCTGCCCAGGGTGCCCGGGTTGACCTGGCCGGCCAGGGACGGCTTGGGCACGGCGATCGATCCCGTGGCCGAGATCGGCAGCACGTTGATCATGGCGACGGTACTGATATTGGTCATGCCGGGAGGATTTCTGCGAGGGCGAAGGAGTTCAGCGCCGCGGTGTTAGTGAACCCGACCGATATCGGCGTGCCTGCGACGGACAAGGCCGCGGCCTCGACGGCGGCCTCGGTGTCGCCTGCAACACCGCCGTCGTACTGGCCGTAGATCGAGGTGGTCCCGTTGGCGGTCAGGACCTTCGCCCCGCTGCCGGTGCCGAAGGCGCCTACCACCTGGGAGTTTACCGTTCCCGGGGTGATCGACAGGTTCTGGTTCGAGGTGTTGAAGACGCTCGCCGTGACGCCGGGCTGCGAGGCGGCCGGAAGTGCATTCGCGAACTGCCGGACGATGATGGAGCAGTCGACGACGGTGGACGGCAGGGCAGTAGCGGTCACCGTGGCAGCCCCGGACCAGGCGTCCCGGCACCAGATCGCGCAGTAGGGGCCGCCTGAGGCGCTGGATGCTGCTTTCAGCAGCGTCCACGACCCGGACCCGCTGGTGTCGGTGATCGCCAGCGACGTCTGGCCGATGCCGTTGCCGTTGCCCCAGCTGACAATCGCCACCTGGAGAGCCCCCGCGGTCGGCGTGTAGCTGCCCGAAGTCACTGCGTTGGTGTTGGAGTGCGCGTAAGCCGCGCCTGCCGTCTCGGTCAGGATCCCGTTGTCAGCGGTGCCAGCCAGGGCGGGCTTCGGCACGGCGATGGAGCCCGCTGACGTGACCGCGGTATCCCCGGCCAGGACCTGCACGAACATCGCCGACAGGTCCAGGTTGTAGGTGGTGCTCCATAGCGTGGTCCAGGTCACGCCGTCCGGCGCGGTCTGGAAGAACAGCGTGCCGCCGGACTCCAGGATCTGCCACCAGGCATGATTCGTCGCGTTATAGGCGACTGTCGAGCCGAAGGTGAGCACGCCCGCCTGGGTGATCTGGGCGGTCATGCTGCCGTTGAAGTACAGGATCTCGATGGCATTGTTGGCGTCGGAGTACAGCTTCAGCGACAGGACCCCGGTGCCATCGGCGGTGTACGGGCCGAACTTGCCGAAGACGCCGTAGCCGTAGACGCTGTAGGCGCTGGTCGAGACCAGGGACGAGTCGTAGCTGGGGTCAGTGTTGATCGAGACCTGATCAGCACTGACCGTGACCGTGCCGAAGCTGTTGTCCCACAGCGTGGCCAGGTCGTTGACGGTGAACCCGTCGGCGAGCGCGTACAGCGGGATCCCGGGCGGCAGGATGGGCAGGAACACCACGACCAGGCCGGCTCCGAAAGCGGTGGCATTCGTGGTCCAGTGCCCGGCATCGGTGATCGTAGCCCCGGCTCCGGGGCCCGGGTTGGTATCGACAGCGGTGTGCGCCACCGATGAGGTCGCGCCGTCGTTGGTGACGTTGGTGAAGCCGGTGCCGGATTCGTTCCAGGTGTTGGTGGCCGCAGCGGCCTCCTGGACGAAGGCCCCGATGGCGAACTGGCCCAGGCCGTTCGCGGCTGCGGTGGCCGCGGACATCGCCGAGAGCGTCCCGGTCGAGGCGCCGGAGGCGAAGGTGCCCGCGATGTCCAGCGGGGCGATCTGGTTGCCCTCGGGCAGCTCCAGCAGGGTCACGGTCATCGCGCCCGTGCCGGTCAGCGTGGTGGTGAAGGTCGGCGCGGCGTCGCTGCCCACGGCGGTCTTGGTCCAGACGGCAACGTAAGCATGCGGCGACGTCGGGGTGTTCTGGGAGGACTGCTGCAAGACCCAGCCGCTGGTGCTGCACGCGATGGCCGTGACGCTGGTGGCCGCCGCGGCCGAGACGACGGCCACCAGCAGGTCCCCTGCCGCGGTGGTCTGGCCGGTCCCCCACGAGCCCGTGACGCTGCCTGAGGTGCTCCGGACCATGGTCGGGGTACCGAGGGAGGTGACCGGGCTGAGCACCGTGGCAGAGCCGCTCAGGCCCGGCTTCGGCACGGCGGCGGAGCCGGTCGACGTGGTGTCCGCGCTCGTCCCGGAGCCGACCACGCCGGAGATGGCGGGCTTCGGGACGGCGATCGAGCCCGAGGTGATGACCGGCGGCACGTTGACGTCGGTGACGAAGCTGGTGCCGGTGGCATCGGAGCCGAAGTCGCCTGCGTAGACCAGCACCGAGACCGCCGTGGCCGTCATCGAGTAGACGCTCGAATAGATGTTGGTCCAGGTCAGGCCGTCCGGAGCGACATCGAAGTACAGCGTGCCCAGCGCCTCGCGGATCCGCCACCAGGCGTGCGCGGTCGCGCTGTAGGTGATCGGCGCGCTGGTGACCGTGACGCCGCCGTACACCGTCCGCACGAGCAGCTGGCCGCCGGCGTAGATGATGGTCGCCGTGTTGCCCGCAGCGTCGACGATCTGGAGCCCGGTCTCAGCCGACGGGGCGATGTACGGCAGGACCTGGGCGAAGACGTAGCTGCTGACGATGTTGTAGGTGATCGAGCTTTCCAGGCCCGAGTCATAGGCGGTATCAGCCTGGATCGAGCACTGGCTGGCCGCCACCGCAACCGTGCCGAAGGTGTGCGACCACAGCGTGGCCAGGTTGTTGCTGTCGAACGAGTCCGTCAGCATGGACAGGGCGTTCGGGTTGGTATTGATGTTGGTGATGAAGGCGGTACCGGTGACGGTGCCCGGCGAGAAGACCCCGGCGAAGGCCCCGGCCGTCAGCGCGGTGATTGCCATGGTGTAGGTCACCGACCAGAAGTTCGTCCAGGTGCTGGCGTCCGGTGCCGTGTCGAAAAAGATCGTCCCGGCGGCCTCGCGGATCCGCCACCAGGCATGATTCGTCGCGTTGTAGGTGACGAACGGGCCCTGCGTGACCACGCCGGCCTGCTTGATGCTGGCGGTCATGCTGCCGCCGGCGTACTCGAAGATGATCTCGTTGTTGCCGTCGAGGTACAGCTGGAGCGCCGTCTCGCCATCGGCGTAGAGGTACGGGCTGACCTGGGCGAAAATGGAGCTTCCGGTCAGGTTGTAGGTGCTGGTGGACTCCAGGGCCGAGGAGTAGCCGGTATCCGCCTGGATCGAGCATCTCCCCGTCGCGACGCCGACCGTGCCGTAGGAGTTCGCCCACAAGGTGGCCAGGTCGTTGCTGCCGAAGGCGTCGATCAGCGTGGCCAGGGCCGAGCTGCCGGACAGGCTGCTGTTCGTGCCGATGCCGGCCAGGCCGGGCTTAGGCACCTGAAGGCCGCCGGTCGCGGTGAAGGCGCCCGCGGCGGTAACCGAGGCGATGCCTGCCAGGGCAGGCTTGGGTACGGCTACGGACCCGGTAGCCGTGAAGACGTTCCCGGTGTTCGGGTCCGGGCCGGCCGGGGACCAGATCCGCACGTAGTCGACGGCGAAGACCTCGGCCGGCAGGCTGGCCGCGTTCGGCGTGCCGTAGCCGGCGCTCGGGTCGACCTGGCAGACCAGGATGACGTACATCCCGCCCTGGGTGGTGAAGTCCCAGCCGCCGCCAGCCGCGTTCGCGCCCGCCTGGGTGAGCGTGTAGAACAGCGTCCCGTCGATGAAGATCTGGATCTCGCCCTCGGTGAGGTCCAGCCGCCAGGTGTGGTAGTTCCCGTCGCCGACATTGAAGCCGCCGGACTCGCCGAGCGGCGTGCCGCCCGAGGCGTTGGTCCCCCAGATCGTGACGAAGGACTGGTTGATGTTGGGGTCGCCCGACTCCTCCATGTCGATCTCGGCCCAGGTGCCCCCGGTGTACTGGCTGTTCACGCCCGCGAACCACAGGGCTGGCCAGGCGCCCTGGAACGGGAAGATCTTCGCCCTGATCTCACACGACTGGCCGGCCTGCACCGCGTACTTCGGCGTGCCGCCGACCGAGGCGCCGCTCGCGGAGGTGTCCAGGCGGGCCGTCGGGTAGTCGCCGGAAGGCACGCCGAGACTGTTCAGCACGCCCAGCTTGACGACGAGGTTGGAGGCGCCGTCCTGGAAGACGACCGAGGTGTCATTGACGTACCACTCGATGTGGCCGCCGCCGAAGTTGGAGCCGCCGGTCCCGCTGAGCACGTTCCAGATGGAGGAGCTGGGCAGCGTGCCGGCCACGCCGCTGCTGCCGGAGTGGACCACGCCGTTGACGTCGGTCCAGCTGCCCCCGTTGAAATCGTCGTTCAGGATGTAGTGGCCGCCGCTGGCGCCCGCGGGGACCTGCGCCACCCAGATGCCGGCGTAGGCGCCCGATGCGTCGTTGGACTCGACCAGCGGGGTCCAGGTCAGGTTGTTCGTGTCAGACAGGCTCATCGAGATGGAGCCGTTCTGGACGAAGTTCGAGTTGACCGAGACGTAGGCGACCAGCAGAACGCCAGCAGCAGGCTGCGTTCGGAAGATTGCGGTCTGCTGCACATTCGGCGTGGTGAAATCCGCGGCAGTCTGGCCGAGTGCGGTCACGGTCGACTGCACCGAAAGGGTGCCGGCCGCCAGGATCTCGGCCAGCGCGATGTTGCGCCGGGTATTGGCCGGGGCGGTCGCGCCGTAGGTGGTTGCCGCCCCCTTGGCCGGCGCGGCCGTCGAGTGGAACGTGCCGTAGCTCGCCAGGTTCGACGAGTCGTAGACGTTCTGGCTGAACGTGGTGCCGGCCGCCGCGGTGTAGGCCACGCCGGGCTGCCACTCCATCAGCGCACCGCAGATCCGCGAGCCGGTCCCCTTCGGCGTGATGGCCAGGCTCGGGGTCGCCGATGCGCCCGCTGAGTAGTGCTTGGCCGTAGCGCCGCCAGCCAGGATGGCTGCTATCGACTGGGCGCCGGAGATCGCCTCGACCGTCAGGGCCATGCCGATCTGCGGAACACCCTGGTAATTGCTGCCGCCGACGGTGCCCAGGACTGCTCCGCTGGCCTGTGCGGTCACCAGCATCTGGTTCGCGGGCGTCGTGATCGTGAGGACTAGGAACCCGGCGTAGAGAGTCGAGTTCTCGACGCTGGTGATCGTCGGGTTGCCGGTCGACCCGACGTGCTCGGCGAGACCGATACAGGTGGCCTGGAGGCCCCCGACTACCGAGTCGTTGCTCTCGCCGATCGGCGGGATGACCGCGGTCCAGCTGGCGGGCAGCGCCAGGGTGTGGATGCCGGAGGTGGCCGACGAGCCGTAATCCAGGCCTCCTGCAAACAGCAGCACAACCTGGCTGCCGGTGACGCCGCCCGGGAACGTCGGCGTGTAGGTGGAGGAGTTCCCGCCGTTGTTCCCGAACGAGGTAGTCCCGACCGTGGCCGGAGGGTAGGCGGAGATGGTGACGATCGCCACGCAGGTCCCGCTGAAGGTGACCGTGACCGAGGGCTCGTTCGCCACCGCGGTCTTGGTGAACACGCCGAACGGGGCATTGGCTGCTGACCTGGCTGTCCAGCCGGCCGGGGTCGAAGCATGCACCACACCCGGGCTGGCCACGCCGCCGTGGGCGCACATGACGAGCAGGTCACCCGCCTGGTAGGACGGCGGCGGCTTGACCACCACGGTCGTCGAGGTCGACGCGTGCGGGGTGATCCCGAAGCTGTAGCTCAGCAGGCTGCTCATCAGCTGAAGTTGTTCCAGGTCATGGTGAACGCCCCGCCTGAGAGCGTCCCCGGAGTCTGCTGAGTGTGAGCGCCGACAGTGGTGAGGTAGGTGATGTTCGCCGGGTCGATGGCAGGAGTCATAGAGATATTGCTGAAGGTGAGAGTGCCGTAGTTCGGCAGATTGCTATTCTCGTTCTCGATGATCACCACGGCATCGTTCTGCGGGTACTGCCAGCCGAGCGTCGCGATGCCGACCGCCTGGACCGGAGTCGAGTTCGTGTAAGTCCAGCTCTGCGTGGCGTTTGACTGAGTGGACACCCAGTAGTTCCCGGACAGGGCCAGTGTCAGCGTCATCACGTCACCGGCCGATGACGGGTAAAGAGCGGTATTCCAGAACTGGCTCGCCCCGTTCCCGGCAATGAACCAGGTCCACGAGGTAAGAGTGTTGTTGTTGCCGGAGTGGCCAGTGTCGTAGAACGAGTAGATGCCGGTCTGGAAGATGTTCCCGATGCCGACCCAGATCGATCCCTCAGAGCCAGCCTGGCCGGACAGGGTGGGCACCGTGAAAGTAGCGGTGATAGACGTGACCGGAGCATTCGCCGAATTGCACTGGATGCCGCCCCAGATCGTGTTATTCGCGGCGTTAGGCACTGGTCCGGATTGATCCATGACAGGACGTACCGGTCCTCGCAGGCGCCTGCGCCGCATGCTCAGGTCTAGTGTCATGGGCCCAGCACCTTGGCCAGTCCGCCGTTCACCCGGATGTGCTCCTTGATCAGCGAGATCAGGTCCCTCATCACGCCAGCGGAGCTGTCCACGCCCAGCTCGACCTTCAGCACACCGCTGCCCACGGCGCCGAACGCCGGCCCGGCTGCATGAGGCTGGGTGTGCGGGTAGACGTGGCTGCCCTGCGGCAGCCGGACCAGCTCGCGGCCGTACTCGCCGACCGTGGCCCAGCCGCCGCCGATGCCGCCCGTGCCGTAGCCCACGTAGGTGCCGCCCGACACCAGGCCGGGGATCCTGTCCGGGCTGCCGTAGCTCGCCGCGATGTACCGCTCGGAGGAGATCAGGTTGTCGACCGGGCTCCAGATGTTGCCGTGCCCCGCCATCATGTAGGCCCGGAACGTGGCCGGCATCATCTGCGCGATGCCGCTGGCGCCGCTGGGGTTCTGGGCCCTGGAGTCGCCGCGGGACTCCTTGCTGACCAGCACGCCCATGTCATGAGCCCACGAGGAGGGCTTACCGGAGATGCCCAGGGACTGCGCGATCCAGGAGCCGACCGTCCCGCCCGGGGCCGCGCCGCCCGCGCCCTTCGGGAACCCGCCCGGCGGTACGCCGGTCCACAGCAGCGGCATGCCGCGGATCCCCATCAGGATCGGGCCCATCCCGCCGCCCTGGCTGATGACGGTGTTCATGTCCTTGACGATGGCCACGTGGCCAGGGTCCGGGCCGCCGCCCATAGAGTGGTAGAACGCCAGGCCGCCAGGCTGCGGGCCGGAGCGCCTGACCCAGGATCCCTGAGCCTCCGACGTCCGGGGGGCGTGGATGCCGAATCGCGAGTAGACAGCCTGGGTGAATCCCGAGCAGTCGGCGCCTCCGGGGACAGCAGTACCGCCCCACACGTACGGGATCTTCCCGATCCAGGACTCGGCGTACTTCACGATCTCGCCGGCACCGCCGCCCAGCTGGCCGCCGGCGATCAGGCTCTTCACGAACTTCATGGCCTGGCCGACGATGGTCTTCGGGATCCCGATCATCATCTTGGCCAGGTCAGCCGCCGCGGGCGAGCCGATCAGCTTCATCAGGTCATTGCCGAGCGCGGTGGTGTTGCCGGTCAGCAGCGCGGAGCCGATGCTGACCGCGTCCTTGGCCCAGTTGAACGCGCTCTTGCCCGCGTTGACGATCGCCGAGATCGGGTTCGGGATGCCGCCAGAGGCGTACCCGGGCACGCCGACCGCGGAGAAGAACGGGGCCAGGATCTTGGAGTGGGCCGCCGAGACCACCGTCTCGTCCTTCGACACCCGGGCCAGCACGTCATCAGAGATCGGGCCGGTGCCCCGGGTGATCCTGCCGCCCCCGGCAAGGCCGGGCACGGACTTCAGCTTGGGGCCCCCGATTGCCCCCATGACGTCATTCCAGAACCGCACGATACCGCCGTCATAGACGGTCTTGATAAGGAAGTTAACCGGTCCCTTGAAAATCCCTTCTAGCTTGTTCCAGGTGGTCTTCAGGGTGTTCACCGAAGAGTCAAAGCCGCCCTTTATGGCGCCCAGCGTGCTGGAGATGAAGTTCTTGATGTTATTCCAGGTGCCCTTGACCCCGTTGTAGATGTCGTTCCAGCCCCTGGAGAATACGCCGGTAACGGTGGAGATGATGTTGCGGAAGCCGCTGATTTCGGCATTCCAGAAGGAAGCGAGCCAGCCCTTGATCGCATTCCACACGTTCTTGACGGTGCTGAATACGGAGTTCCAGCCGTCCGAGAACAGCTTCTCGACGTTGGAGAGCGTCGACTTGAAGAAGCCGAAGATGACATTCCAGATCGACTTGAAGAAATTGAGTATATTATTCCAGGTCTTGACGATGAACGCCCAGATGTCATTGTGGTACTTGACGATCAGCCCGGCCGGGCCGAGCAGCAGCGGCCACCACTGCTTGGCAAAGGACAGGATGTCATTCCAGATCCTGACGACGAAGTTCTTCACTTCATTCCAGGTCTTGACGATGAAGGCCCAGATCTGGGTGTGGTACTTCACGATGACCGCGGCGAGCAGGAGGGCGGCGGTGGCGATGGCGACGAACGGGTTCGTGTTCATCGCGATGGTCAGGAGCTTCCAGGCGATGACCGCCCCGGCCAGCACCGGCAGCATCGGCTGCAGCGCGCTGCTCAGCAGCTTGGTGATCCAGGTGACGACCGTGACGATCGCCGGGGCCAGCGCGATGAAGATCTTCAGGATCGCCGTCAGCACGGCGGTGGCCTGCCCGGTGAGTACCGCCAGGAACTGGGCGAACAACCCGATGATCTTCGGCAGGACCGGGGCCAGCCCGATGACCAGGGTGTTGACCAGCTTCGCTATCAGCGGGGCTATCTGGCCGACGGCATTGGCCAGCACGAACATGACACCGCTGTTCTCCAGCACGGTGAAGACCTGGCCCAGGGACTTCGCGAGGACCGTAACGGCCGGGGACAAGGCCACGAAGAGCCTGGCCAGCGTCTGGAGCACGCCGGAGATGCTGGCCAGGACGGCCCCGGCCAGCTGGGCCAGGATGCCGAAGACGATCTTGATGGCGGGCTCCAGCGCCTTGAAGGCGCCCATGATGGCGACGAGCACCGGGGCAAGATTCGTGGCCAGGGTGGCGGCGAGCTGGCCGATGATGGGCATCAGGGAGCCGACCAGCTTGACCAGCATGGTCAGGATCTGCATCGACGGGCCGATGGCGGGAGCCATGGCGGACAGCATCTTGCCCAGGTCGCGGCCGACCCCTGAGATCGTTGACGCCAGCTGGCCCAGGTAGGGGACAACCGCCTTCACGATGGTGACCAGCCCCGGCAGGATCCCCCTGACCAGCCCGGTTATCGCATTGACAAAGGGGAGGATGGCCGGGACCGCGGCCCGCATCAGCGGGATCAGCTGGGAGAAAACGCCTTCGATGTCCTTGACCACCGGCATGATGACCGGGCCGAGGGTCTTGAACACCCCGGCCAGCTGCGGGCCGATCTGCTTGAGGAAACCGCTGATCTGGCTCATCGCGCCGACCACGATGGGCACCAGCGGCTTGACGGTGGCCTGGAGCGTCGAGGTCACCTGCGTGCTCATGCTCTTCGCAGCCGCCTTGACGACCGGGTTCTTCTCCAGGATGGACGCCGCGAGCTGGCCGACCAGCATGGCGCCCATGCCCGCGCCCGCCACGCCGGCCAGGGCAGGCATCGTGGCCAGGGCGGCGGCGCCCGCGGTAACCAGGGCGCCCTGCTTGCCGAACGTGGTCGAGGAAGCGAAGCTCTTAGCGAAGCTGGCGCTGGACTGCTGCCCAGCCGCCGCAGAGCGCGCCCTGATGGCGTCGTAGGCGCCGGTCGTCGCGTCCTTGACCCGGACGGTGATGTCGACGATGTTCGGGATTAGATCTCACCTCCCTCATCCCGCCTGGTGCCGAGTTCCTCGATCCTCAGCAGCCTGAGCACCTCCGCTCCCTCGGCCCTGGCCTGGCTCGGCAGGCAGTGGAAGCGGTCGCAGATGCCGAGGATCGTCTTGGTCTCTATGAGTTCGGCAGGCTCCGTGACAAGCTCGCCAGCTGCTGTGACACCTCCGGGGAAATCCCGCCATTGTTCGAGCCGCTCAGCAAAGGGGGCGGCACCGAGGCGATCGCGGACATCCAGCCCATCAGGATCTGCATCGTGAAGTCGATGTCCTGGGCGCACAGCCCTGTGTAGTCGCACGGCTTGCCCGGGTCTTCCGGGTCCTCGGGCCGGTGGTCCGGGCACGGCGTGCCCGGCGTGCCCTGCTTGCGCGACTCACGGCAGACCGCCCAGGCGATCGGGACCGGCGTGTCGGTGTCGTCATCTTCCAGCAGGTTCCACTCGACGATCGAGCTGGCCAGCAGGTCGAAGACCGAGCCGATATCGCCGGTCGCCCCGGTGGCCAGCCCGGTCGCCATTATCGACAGCGTGACGAACTCATCGACGGTGACTGACTTGGCGAGGCACTCAAAGCCCTCCATGTCGGGGTCCTCGAACCTCAGCCGGTACTGCTTGGGCTTACGCCGGTAGCCGGCCTTCGCCTTCTTCGCTGTCATGTAGATCTCCCTAGCCAGCCACAGGGCCACGATCAGGATCTGAGGCCACGTCAGCTCCACGTCGGCACGGTGCCGTCGGCCAGCGACCCCGCAGCCGACCAGTTCAGGTCGCCGCCCGCGGCGCGGACCACGGTGTAATCGGTGTAGAGCACCTCGTTCGGCAGGGTGGCGGCGTTGACCACCATCGACGTGGTCCGGATCACCGCCGACGAGGTGACCTGCCTGAGCACCTTGTGCGAGCCGGCCGGGTTGAACTGGCCGTTCAGCGTGATGCTGAAGTCGGCCAGCAGGAGCAGCCGCTCGATCGCCGAGGAGTCCAGCCCGGTCACGTCGGTCACGGCACGCGGCGTGCCGAACTGCAGGTTGGTGACGTCGTTCCTGATGTCGGTCAGCGACCCGGTGACGTCATCGACGCTCATCGTGGTCCAGGCGATGCCTGATGCCTTGGCCATCGTCCCTCCTTTCCCAGAGCCAGGTCCGGAAGGCCATCAGGCCCAGGTCGGGACGGTGCCGTCCGCCAGCACGCCCGGCGAGGACCAGTTCAGGTCGCCGCCCGTGGCGCGGGTGATGGCGTAGTCGGTGTACAGCACCTCGTTGGCCAGCGACACCGAGTTCATGCCGATGGTGGTGGTCCGCTTCACCGAGGTCGACGGCACGGTCCTGAAGACCAGGTGCGCTCCGACAGAGTTCCACTGGCCGTTCAGCGTGATGCTGAAGTCGGCCAGCAGCAGCAGCCGCTCGATCGCGGCTTTGTCGATGCCGGTGACGTCGGTGACAGCACGCGGCGTGGCGAACTGGAGGTTGGTCACGTCGTTGCGGATGTCGGTGACGGTGGTGCCGTCTGACAGGTCCACGTTCAGCGTGGTCCAGGAGACTCCTGTGGCCTTCGCCATGGTTCACATCCCTTCTAGCCGCGCTGGAGCGCGGTCGCGAGCCGGTCCTGGTGGTTGGCGAACGAGTCGACCCAGTCGGCTGCGTTCAGTTCCTGGGCCGGCGTGCCGCGGGGATTCCCGCGCCAGTCGCCCCCGGTGATGAGGAAGCGCTCCTCGCGCTCCAGCCGCGTCTTGTGCTCCTCGAAGCACCGCTGGCCAGGCGGGTAGGTGAAGGTGGTCATCCCGTCCGCCTGCTTGCCCTCGTAGTGCGCGCGGGTACGGTCCTCGCGGGCATAGCTGGCCTGGAACGCCCCGAGCGGGCTGGTCTCGTCGATGACCAGCTGGTGGCCGCCGAGGAACTTCTCGCAGCGGACTTCCTCGCAGGTCGCCGGGCGCCAGTGGGTGCTGACCGGCGCGGCGATCTGGTAGCTCTTGTAGTTCGCCGCAGGCATGCCGGGCTGGATCCGGTTGAGCTGCTGAGCGCCGCGGAGGTCCACTAGAACACCACCCCGGCGGCGAGGTTGCGGACCAGGATCACGGCGAATCTGGCGTTGGTGAACGTGCCGGTGGTGACCACCCGGGTCCAGCGGCGGATCAGCGCGTTGTTTGCGGTGGCCACCCGGACGCCGTAGGGGCACATGGCCGGGGTGACCGCGCCGGTCGCCAGGCCGGTCACGTCGGCGTAGGAGCCCGGGGTGTCCGCGGTGAAGTCCTGCATCTTGACCGTCACCGAGGTCCCGGAGACGCTGAAGACCTGGACGTAGAGCTGGGCCCCGAAGCTCGCGCCGGCCGCGCCGCTGTCCATCCCGGCGGACGAGGCCGGGGCCGCGTCGAGCTGGATCCCGGCGGTGTGCTGAGTGCCCCACTCCAGCCCGAAGCCGTTGGCCTGAAGCGAGCAGACGAAGGAGAACGACCCGTCGGTGCCGCGGGTGCCGTCGTAGTTCAGCTGCTTGGACACCGCCCCGGCGGCCTCGTTCCCCACCGCCGTGCCCTGGAAGTAGCATCCGACCACGTCCGCGGCAGGCAGCAGGTACAGCCCGGCAGGCACCCCGGCGCCGTAGGGGTTGAACCACGATGCGAAGTCGAAGCCGCCATCGCGATGACCGCCGAGCCGCTCGTTGGCGCTGGACTTGATGCCGGTCACGTCGAGCGCGGCCGGGCCGCCGCCGATCTTGGTGACCGCGCTCACGTCACCGGACAAGTCCAGGCCGGACAGGTAGAAGTTGTCGCCCAGCCCCGCCACTTTGGTCATGGCAGATCGCCTCCCTGGATCCACATGTCGTTCACCACGACGGGGATCGTCACCGTCATGACGCGGTTCATCTTGCGGTCGATCTCCACGTAGCCCGCCTGGGCGGCCAGCGCCGTGCCCTCGGCGCCGAGCAGGTCGATGGCCCGGGTGCCGCCTGCGCCGCCCAGGTCGAAGTCAGCGGAGTAGGCGCCGATCAGCCAGGACACGGCGGACAGCACGTTCGGGTCGATCGCGTCGAACGGCTGGCTGATGAAGGACGTGTAGACGCGCTGCATCAGCACCAGCAGGCCCGAGGTGCTGGCCAGGCCCGAGGACTGCACCGGGGCAATGCGGTCCACCCAGACCGCGGCGGTCAGGCCGTTTCCGGGCGCGGACTTCGGCTCGTGGCCGTTGACCGCATCGAAGTAGCCCGAGGCCGCAGCGTGGCTGACCATCTTGTCGAAGATGGCGGCGATCGCGGCCTCGTTGAAGTTACTCACCAGTAGTGCAGCTCCTCGGCCAGCCGCTCAAGCTCCTCGGCGATGAAGGAGCGAGCCAGGAGCGTCATCCCGTTCTTCATGACCTCCAGGGCGTCAGCCTCAGGAGGAGCATCCGGCGTGTCCACGACCTCCTGTGCTAGCGCCCTGGCGCGTGCCAGCAGGGCGCGCTCGACCGGCACCACCGACGCGTCCAGGTGGGTGCGGCGGCGCTCCCTGCGCTGCGGGTCGGGGACCGGCATCAGCGCTCGATCTTGCCCAGGACGACGCCCTGGCTCAGGTCCAGCGCGCTCTTGCGCTCGACGAGCAGGTGATCGCCGCACGTCGGCACCGCGACGCAGGCGATCACCTGCTGCGGGCCGATCTGGTGCATCTGCCAGGACGGCGCCAGCGTGATGGCGTCGTTGGCCACCGGGGCCGGGGCAGGACCGCTGCCGTTGCCCTCGCTGGCGGCCATCTTGCCCTCGGCCAGGCATTGAAGGCACTTGTATGCGGACATCGGCTACTCCAGAAGCGTGATGGTAAACGAGGAACAGGACACGGTCGCGCCTGAGGTAATCGACAGCGAGTTCAGGTTCAGGTCGGCGCCGCTGGTGCCCACCGAGCCGGTCGCGATGACCGTGGTGCCGTCAGACTTCTCCAGCACGAAGTAGCCCGCCGTGCCGGTGGCCGCCGCGGTGCCCGAGGTGATGGCGTTGGCGGTCGCCGTCACCAGCCGGCCGGAGCCGTCCGTGCCGGACGCGACCGGGGTGCCGAAGGCGGTCGCGTTGAGCGTCAGGGTGACCAGCAGCGTGCCGGTCAGGGCGGTGTTCGCGGCAACCTGGGTGCCGGTGTAGATCTTCAGCTTGCCGGTGTTCAGCAGCGTGCACAGCGTCGCCAGCATGCCGCCGGAGCCGGCCATCGCCGTGTCGCTGAAGAACGGGTTATTCGCCATCTAGCCGCACTCCCTTGAAGTTCATGCGCTGATCTCCTTCGCGGCGAGCCCGGCCTCGCGTTCGGCCATGGCCTGGGCCATGCCGTCCATCTGCTGGCTGACCTCGCGGAATGTGTGGTAGCCCCGGAACCTGGTCACCGGGTAGTTGCGGCTGCCGACGCCCTCCAGCCAGGGGCCGTAGATGATCCCGCCGTCGGTGACGACCAGATCGTCCACCTGGCGCTCGGTCCTGATGGCGGACTCGTACCGGCCGGTCGGGTGCCGGAGCACGTCGTGCAGCCGGGCGTGGACGCGGTTGACCGCCTCCTGCGCCAGGTCGGCCCGGAGCTGATCGGCATGATGCCGGGTGATCTGGCCGGCCCGGCCGTCGAACAGCGGCCCGATGAGGATCTCAGACAACTCGCTGCCTCGCCTTCCTGCCGTGCTGGGTGAAGCAGCGGTTGCGCAGGTCCGGAATGCCCTGGCCGGGCGGCGGTCCCTTGGTCTGGCCGTCCTGATCGGGGCTGGAACCCGAGGACCCGGCGTAGGCGCCGGGCTCCTGGGTGACGCTGACGACGGCCTCGGCCACGGCCAGCTGCTTGACCAGCGCGGGCACGACGGAGATGGACAGCGCGTCGCCTGAGGTGTGCGCGGCTGCCGCGGTGCCCAGCTGGCCGCGCAGCACCGCCAGCTTGCGGCGGGCCCAGATGGTGCCGCTGGTGTGGGCGACCAGGATGGAGCCGTCCCATGCTCGCTTGAGCTGGAGGTTGTTGCCCAGGATGTTCTGGATCAGGCACCACTCGGTGTCCAGCTGGAGCACTTCGCCCTGCGCGAACTTGGTGCCGTCCGGGACGGCCAGGATGTTGTCGGCCATCGATGCGGTCGTCAGGCCGGTGAAGGCGACCGCGGTGCTCACGTAGTAGGCGTCGGTGACGATCATCCGCTCGGTCCCCGCGATGAGCAGGTCGCCGACGCCGATCAGGCCGCCCGAGCTGACCGTCACGACCGTGTCGCCGATGAGGGCGTTGGCGGCCAGCGTGCCGGCCGGGGCGGTCTTGCGCCAGTAGCCGTAGGTGCCGGCGATCGAGATGCTGCGCTGCGGGGTGATGCCGCCGCCGAACGCGGCCAGCGTCGAGCGGTTCAGCTCCAGGTAGGTGTACGGCGGCGCGTACCGCGGGTTGCCCCACAGGATGTCCGCGCTGGGGATCACGGTGCCGCCGCTGGTCACGACGGGGATGTTGACGGTGACGTCGGCCAGCTCGGCCGCATCGAGCCACAGCCGCCACGGGTAGGCCATCTGGTACGACGGCCAGTCCCAGGAGACGGTCTTGTCCTCGGGATAGAACCGGCGGTGGCACAGCCCCTCGACCGAGTCCCGGGCGGAGTCGATGGCGCGGTCCACCTGGTCGTCATTCCAGGCAGCCTGCTTGACGTCAAGCGCCCGCCGGACTTCAGAGCGCGTGCAGTATGCAGGCAGAACTAGCGCCATCCTGGACCTTGCTTTCTCGCCCGAGTACCGCTAATGCGGTGGGACTGGCTATGGCCAGCATAGACAGGTCTAGACCAAAGGTATAGACCAATGATCAGAGCAGCGGCGGCTTGACCAGCCAGGCGTCCGGCGCGAGCGCCTGCACGGCCCCGGTGCCGTCCCACTCGGCGAACCACTGCTGCAAGCCAGGGCCGGTGAAGCCAGACGTATCCAGATCGGCGTGGTAGTTGCCCTCGGAGTCCCGGACGATCGGGGACGACGGGGCGGTGATCACGGTGGTGGCGCCTGCGTCCTTCTTGTACTTCAACACGATCGTCGAGGGATCGGTCGCGGCCCCGGCCTCGTTGACGAAGGCCGCGCTGGTGGTGACCAGCGACCCGGATTCATAGATAGTCAGGCTCATGGCTTCCTCCCGGTGGTGACCCTGCCGCCGCCCGGCTTATCCGAGGCGCTGGCGCTGGGACCGGACCTGGACACGGCGGGCCCGGCCGATACTGAGCTGGCGCTGGCTGACGATGCCCGCCTGCCTGCAGATGCTGTCCCGGCCAGGTGATTGACGGTCGAGACAGAACCG